>Ga0209909_100149_pt1 | contig 114642 bp, 116 predicted proteins | sample FECB22metaG_FD_188302 | JGI IMG/M metagenome (GOLD analysis project Ga0209909, IMG submission 188302) | Cyanobacterial communities from the Joint Genome Institute, California, USA - FECB-22 (SPAdes) (version 3) | ecosystem: Environmental > Aquatic > Thermal springs > Hot (42-90C) > Microbial...
GCGGATCCGTCGCGCGCCCCGCTGCGCTGCACGGTGCGTCCGCCCATGCTGTCTCGACCGCGCTTGCCGCCGGCTTTGCCGAACCCGCCGCCGCTTTCGACCGCCGCGCCGCGCCTGCAGCCGAGGCGCTCGGCGCGGCCGCGCCGGCCGAGGAGGCCGTCGCACATCCGCTCGGCGCTGCGCGCGCGCAGCTGCACGAGACCTACATCGTTGCCCAGACCAGCGACGGAATCGTCATCGTCGATCAGCACGCCGCCCATGAGCGGCTGGTCTACGAACGTCTGAAGCGGGCGATCGCCGAAGCCGGGGTGGCGCGCCAGGGCCTGCTGATCCCGGAGGTGATCGACCTGCCGCCGGCTGACGCTGCCCGCCTTGTCGAGCGTGCCGGTGAACTCGCCGAACTCGGTCTCGAACTCGAAGCCTTTGGCCCGGGGGCGGTCGCGGTCACCGCGACGCCGGCGATACTCGGCGATTTCGATGTCCGCGGTCTCGTTGCCGACCTTGCCGACGATCTCGCCGAGATCGGTGCGTCGACGAGGCTGGCGGACCGGCTCGAGGCGATCGCTGCCACCATGGCCTGCCATGGCAGCGTGCGCGCCGGCCGGCGGCTGCGGCCCGAGGAGATGAATGCGCTGTTGCGCGAGATGGAGGCGACCCCGGGCTCGGGCCAGTGCAACCATGGCCGCCCGACCTTCGTCGAGCTGAAGCTCGCCGACATCGAGCGGTTGTTCGGACGCAGATAGGCAGGAGGTTGCATGGCGAAGCCCGAACCCCATATCGAGTATCACCGCAACGGCAGCGTCTGGGCGAAGGGGCAGATGCTCGACGGCGTGGCGACGGGCTACTGGGAGTGGTTCCGCAAGGACGGCACCCGGATGCGCTCCGGCACCGTCGAGAACGGCGAGCAGGTCGGCGAGTGGACGACCCATGACAGGGCCGGCAAGGTCTACAAGGTGACTCGCATGAAGCGGAACCAGGCTGACCGGGGGTAGGGACCAGGCTCGGCTGTCCGTGTCATCCCTCTGACGTCATGCCCGGGCCTGCGGCGCCGTTTCCCGCCTTGCCCTATTCCATTGCCAGGCGCACCCAGCGTCGGGCAAGCTCCCGCCCCAGCGCGTCGGCGGCAGACGCATGGGCGGCGACTTCGGCGGCAACCCGCTGCGGCCAGTCCGGCGTGTGGGCGGCGATGTGACCGGCGAAGCTGACCGACCAGTCCGAGACGATCCGACCGGACGCCTCGAAGTGGAACTGCACCGCGTAGACCTTCCTGCCGATCCGAAAAGCCTGGATCGGCGTCATCTCGCTTTCCGCGAGGCGCACCGCGCCGGGGGGCAGTGTGACGGTATCCTGGTGCCAGTGAAAGGTGGGCGTTGGCTCGGCGAGGGCCGACAGCACCGGATCGGCAGCCGCCTCGGGCAGCGGCGAGACCGGCCGGTAGCCGAACTCGACCGGCCGCGACAGGATGTTCTCGCCGCCATAGGCGCGCGCGATGATCTGCGCGCCAAGGCAGATGCCGAGGACTGCCTTGCCGGCATCGCCGAACACACGGGTGAGGCGCACGAGACCGGGCAGATGCGGATAGTCGTCGTCGTCGAGCGCGCTCTGCGCCCCGCCCAGCATCACCATGCCGGCGAAGCCGTCCGGATGCTCCGGCAGCGGTTCGCCGGCGTGGGCGACAACATGCGAGGTTTCGGCGCCGGCCTCCGCCAGCGCCTCGCCGACGATGCCGATCGGCGTGCCCGGATAGTTTTCGACGATCAGGATCTTCATGATTGTCCGTAACGCAGGAAGTGAACCTCGGTGTCGCCATAGCTGCGGCGGTCGATGACGCGATAGCCGGCGGGCGGCTCGGCGAATGCGCCGGCCGCCTCCTCGACGACGACCAGCGCCCCCTCCGCCAGCCAGCCGCCTCGGATCAGGCCGGCGAGCGCCTTTGTCGCAATGCCCTTGCCGTAGGGCGGATCGAGGAAGACCAGGGTGAAGCCGCCCTGTGCGCCGGCCGGGCCGAGATGCGTGGCGTCGCGCTTGGAAATGCGGGCAAGCCCCATGATGCCGGCCGCTTCGAGATTGCGGCGGATCAGCGCGCGTGCCTCCGCCGACAGATCGACGAACAGCGCCGAGCGGGCGCCACGTGACAGCGCCTCGATACCCATGGCCCCGGTCCCCGCACACAGGTCGAGCACCCGGGCGCCCTCAAGCACTTCCGCCTCGCCATGCGCGAGGATGTTGAATACGGCCTCGCGCAGCCGGTCCGAGGTCGGCCGGATCGTCTCGCCCTTCGGCCCGGCGAGGCCGAGGCCCCTAAACCGGCCGCCGATGACGCGCATCTGGCTTGCGGGACGGTCTTGCCGGGGCGGAGGATTGCGGCGGCCGGCCGGTCCGTGCCGTCGCTTCGGCCGATGCCCTCCGCTTCTTCCCTGGGGCAGCAACGGCCGGCTTGCCGGCCGCGCCCGATTGCGGCGATTTCGCAGGCTTCGACGGCCTTGGCGGCTTGGCCGGCTTGTCCGCCTTGGCAGGTCTTGCAGGGTCGGCACCGGGCTTCGGGCCGCCCGCCGCCCTCACCGGCCGGGTCGCCGGATCGGGACGGCGGACGCCGCGTTTCGGCGCGGCCTCCCTGGTGGGCTCGGGCAGCCGCACCCTGGCTTCGGCGGCGAGCTTGCGGCCAAGCTGGTCGCGCAGCACGCGCGGCTTCACCTCCTCCACTCCCCCGGGCGGGATGTCGCGCAGCATGAACGGTCCGAACGAGATGCGGATCAGCCGGTTCACGACGAGGCCCAGCGATTCGAGGATCTTCTTGACCTCACGGTTCTTCCCCTCGCGCAGCGCCACCGTCAGCCACGTGTTTTCCCCTTGCTTGCGGTCGAGCAGCGCCTGGACGGGGCCGTAATGGATGCCGTCGATGGTGACGCCTTCCTTCAGCCCGTCGAGCCTGTCCTGATCGACCGTGCCCCAGGCGCGCACGCGGTAGCGCCGCAGCCAGCCGGTGGCCGGCAGCTCCAGGACGCGTGCCAGCCCGCCGTCATTGGTCAGCAGCAGCAGGCCCTCCGTGTTGATGTCGAGCCGCCCGACGGTGACGACCCGCGGCAGATCCGGCGGCAGCCTGTCGAAGATGGTCGGTCGTCCCTGCGGGTCGCGGTTGGTCGTCACCAGCCCCTTCGGCTTGTGGTAGAGCCACAGCCGGGTCGGTTCGGCCTCGGGCAACGGCTTGCCGTCGACGGTGATCGCATCCCCTTCGCCGACATCGACGGCGGGGGTGGCGAGACGCCTGCCGTTGACGGCAACGCGGCCATCGGCGATCAGCCTCTCGGCGTCGCGGCGCGAGCAGAGGCCGGAACGGGCGATACGCTTGGCGATGCGCTCGCGGCCGTCATCTGCGGGTGAGGGTGTGCGGGAGCTGGCAGACATGGCGCCGTGATAGCAGAGTGCCGGGCGGAGGATAAGATGGGGATCGGCGTCAGCTTCATGGCCGAGGCGCTCGCGCAGGCCCGCGCGGCGGCGGCGCGCGGCGAGGTGCCTGTCGGAGCGGTGATCGTGTCGGCTGGACGGATCGTTGCCCGGGCGGGCAACCGGACGCTGGAATTGAAGGACCCGACTGCGCATGCCGAACTGCTGGTGATCCGCGATGCAGCGGCGGCGCTCGGCAGCGAGCGGCTGACCGGCTGCGACCTGTGGGTGACTCTGGAACCCTGCGCGATGTGCGCGGCGGCGATCTCGTTTGCCCGGCTCCGCCGCCTCTACTATGGCGCGGCCGACCCGAAGATGGGCGGCGTCGAGCATGGCCCGCAATTCTTCCGGCAGCCGACCTGCCACCATCGGCCGGAGGTCTATCCCGGTATCGCCGAGCGCGAGTCGGCGGAATTGCTGAAGGACTTCTTCGCCGCGCGGCGGTAATCCGCAGTCGTCAGCGACCGCGCCTATCATCCCGGCCGTCGGCATCGCCGAACAGCCGGGATCGTGGCACTTCCAGGCTCAGGGCCAGCGCCCGATCCCGGGGCGCCGCTGTTGCGACGTGCGGAACGCCGAGGGGCCTGCCCCGCGCCTATGCCACCATGCCGTAGACAAGACCGGTGATCAGCGCGCCGGCCAGCGCGAAGCCGACATAGGCGAGGAACACCGGCAGCCGGGCGAGCGCGAAGACGGCGATCGCCGCTGGGATCGAGGTGACGCCACCGGCGACCAGAAAGGCCATGCCGACGCCCGGCGCCATGCCCTGCCCGATCAGGCCGGACACCAGCGGCAGCGCGGCATAGCCGTTGAGATAGGCCGGCACACCGACCAGCGTCGCCATCAGCACCGTCAGCACTCCGTCACTGCCGAGCACGTGGGCGACCGTCTCGGCCGGAATATAGGCGATCATCAGCGCCTCGAGCAGGAAGGCGAGCGCCAGCCACTTGCCGAGGAACAGCGTCGTCTGCAGGGCGGTCCGGACGAACTTCTCCCTGCGGGCCGGATCATGCCAGAACCGCCAGACGACCGGCTTCGGCGACCTGATGCGCGATCCCGCGCAGCCGCCGTCGCCGATTCCCGCCCGAAGCGGAGTGCCGAAGGCCGGCAGGCGGGTGAGCGCCCACATGCCGAAGCCGCCGAACAGTCCGATACCGAAGGCGGCGATCGTCTTGGCGACGGCGAACTGCATGCCGAGCGTTCCCGCCGTCAGCGCGAACATCGAGGGATCCATGATCGGCGAGGCGAGCCAGAATGCCATCACCGGGGCGAGCGGCACGCCCATGGTCAGCAAGGCCGCGATCAGCGGGATCACGCCACAGGAGCAGAACGGCGACACCGCGCCGATCAGCGCGGCCATCACCACCATCGTCATGGTGCGGCCCGCGAAGACCCTTGCGATCAGATTGTCGGCGCCGGACGCCGAGGCATAGGCGGCGAGCCCGATCGACACGGCGAGATAGGGAAGGATCGCAACGAGATTGCCGAGCGCGAAGTCGACCGACGGCAGGAGCCGATGCGGCGCGATCAGGGCAAGGGCGATGAGGATTGCGACGATCGCGGCAACCGCCGGATCGATCCTCACCGCGCCACTGCGGATCAGGGCGAGGGCAGTGGACATCAGCAGAACTCCATATTTCCGGAAATATCGAATTATTTGACCCGCGACATCAACCCTCCTGCGACGCCGAATCTACCGCGACGCAGCCGTCCGGGCCGCAGCAGCCGCCCTCGCCGCAGGTATCCTCGCCGGTCGCCGCGGCGATCGTCTCTTCCGAGCAGCATTCCGCGATCAGGTAGTCGGCCGTGTCCTTCAGGGTGTCGAACTCCGCTCTGCAGATCAGCGTGGTGCCCTGTCGCTCCTGGCTGACCAGCCCGACGGTGACGAGCTTGGCCAGATGGTGCGACAGGGTGGAGGCCGCAATGTCGAGCCGGGTTCGCAACTGGCCGACCGGCAGGCCCCGATGTCCGGTGCGCACGAGCACACGGACGATTTCGAGCCGAGTCGGGTTGCCCAGAGCCTCAAGGCGGGCGGCGACATCGTGAACCTTCATGCGGGCGATGATTGCGCTACCGAGACATGTCTGTCAACCATATTTCCAGAATAATCGAAATAATGATCCTGCATCCTCTGCCTGCCACTCCCGCGCGACAGGCCGCGTTCCTGCCACAGACGCGGTGTAGGCGAATGGATGCCGATCATCGCCAACCGGGGCGGCGAGTGGCGGCGTCGATCGAGGGTGAGAGCGATGCTCCTGAAACTGACTGTCCGAAGGTTGGCGGTTCCGGGCGTTCTGGCTGCAGTTCTGGCGACCGGCGCGATGATGCTTGCGGCCGCCTCGGCCGAGGCGGGATGGCGTGGCCGCGGCTACCACGGTGGCTGGTACGCAGGCTATTACCCCGGCTACTATGGCTATCGCAGCTACCATCCCGGAGCGGCCGTTGCGGCCGGCGTGGCGGGGCTGGCAGCCGGCGCCATCATCGCCAGCGCGCTGTCGCGGCCGACCTACTATGCACCGCCGCCAGTCTATTACGCTCCGCCGCCGGTCGTGGTCTATGCGCCGGCGCCGGTCCATGCGGCGCCGCCCTATGACCCGTCGCTGCCAGCGCCGTCGGGAATCTCCTACACGAGCGTGGGGCTGGTGCCCGGTTCGCCGGACTGGAACGCCTATTGCGCGTCCAAGTACCGATCCTTCGATCCGGCGACCGGCACCTTCATGGGCTATGACGGCAGGCGTCACTACTGCCGGTAGGATCCGGGGCGGGGGTCTGCCGCCGCCTGCGTTCCGATGTTCCGGGCGCCGCGCTTGCGGCCGCCCGCAATCGCACGGGGATCGGGGAGCGGCTCCCGCGTCCTGATACCGCTCGCGCAGCTCGCTCGGCCGGGATGCTGACGGGTGACGGCGAACGGCGTCTGCCCGACGTCTCCTCAGAACCGCTTCAGCGCCTGTTCCAGCGCCCGCTTCATCTCGTCCTTGGCCGGTTCGGCGGCGCGGATGATGGCGCGCGCCTTGAGGAAGTCGAGCACGCGGAACACGTTGATGTTCGGCCGGATCAGCACGTCCGGCTGTCCGTGCGCCAGTCGTTCGGCGATCACCGCCTGCATCAGGATCTGCGTGGCGCCGAAGATCGCCTCGTAGGGAGACGGAACCGTGGGTGCCGCGCCCTTGGGTCGGTTGATGACGTCCACCGCCACCACCACATCGACGTTCCTGCGCACATGGCCGAACGGCAGCGGATCGGTCACGCCGCCGTCGATCAGCACCTTGTCACCGATCACCACCGGGCGGAACATCATCGGGATCGCCATCGAGGCCGCGACCGCGGGACGCAGCGGACCGCTGGTGATCCCGACGGCCTTGCCGGCATAGAAGTCGGTCGCTACCGCTGTGAACGGGATCTCGAGCATGGCGAAGTCGCGGGCGACACCCTCGGGCAGGAACGCCTCGAGCAGGCTCTCGGCCTTGAGTTGCGCCGGATTGCCGATGCTCGGCGCGAGGATGTCGCGGAACCGCTCGTAGCGCAGCTTCCACAGTCGCGCGAGCACCTCGCCGCGGTGGCGGAAGGCGGCGAGAACATGGTGCCGCAGTGCCGCGGCCGGAATGCCGGAGGCATAGGCCGCCCCGACGATCGCCCCGATCGAGGTGCCGGCGATTGCGGCCGGCTTCACCCCCAGTTCGTCGAATGCCTCCAGGATCGGGATGTGGGCGAGCCCGCGCGCGCCACCGCCACCCAGCGCCACGCCGACACGCGGCCCGTCGTGGCGGACGGGGTGGCGCGGATGACGCGTCATCGCGCGCCCGCCCGCTCGGCGAACCGCCAGGCGGTCTCCGCCAGCGGCCGGACCTGGCTCACCATCGCCGCCGCGTTCGCATTGCTGGCGGTTCCATCGCGCACCCGCCCGACGATCCCCTGCAGGATCGCCGCCAGCCGGAAGAAGTTGTAGGCGAAGTAGAAGTCGATATCGGGAATGCCGGCCCGGCCGGTCCGATCGCAGTAGCGGGCGATGTACTGCTCCAGGGTCGGGATGCCGAGCGCCTCGAGATCGAAATCGACCAGAGTGCCGGTCCCTGCGCCATCGCGGTTGCGCGGCATGATCCACTGCATCAGATGATAGGTGAAGTCGCCGACCGGATCGCCGATCGTGGCAAGCTCCCAGTCGAGCACGGCCAGCACCTTCGGTGCGACGGGATCGAGGATCATGTTGTCGAGCCGGAAATCGCCATGGACGATCGAGGCGCCGGCGTCCGGCGGAGCCGCGCCCGGCAGCCACGCCATCAGCCGGTCCATCTCGGCGATGTCGCTCGTCTGCGAGGCGAGATACTGCTGCGACCATCGCTTGATCTGCCGGGCGATGTAGCCGGCAGGTCTGCCGAAGTCGGCCAGTCCTGCCGCCTGGTAGTCGATCGTGTGCAGCCGCGCGATGGTGTCGTTCATCGCGTCATAGATCGCCGCCCGCTCGGCCCGGTTGCAGTCGGGCAGGTCGGGCATCCAGTAGACGCGTCCCTCGACGAAGTCCATGAGATAGAACATGGTACCGGCGACACTGTCGTCGTCGCACAGCACAAGCGGCCTGGCGACCGGAAAGCCGGCATCGTGGAGTGCCGAGATCACCCGGAACTCCCGATCCACCGCATGTGCCGACGGCAGCAGTCGGCCCGGCGGCTTGCGGCGCAGGACGTATTTCCCCGACGCTGCCTCGATCAGGTAGGTCGGGTTGGACTGGCCGCCCTTGAACTGGTGCGCCGTCAGCGGGCCTCGGAAGCCGGGCACCGCCTCCTCCAGCCATCTGGCCAGCCGTGCCTCGTCGAACCGCAGCGCGTCGGGGACTTCCTTGGTGCCGGAAAAGGCGGCTTGGCGGTCGAGCGGGGCATCCGTCATCGAGGTCACGTCCTGAGGAAGTCGAGAAGCGCGGCAGCGGCCGCCTGCGGGTTTTCCTCGCAGACGAAGTGACCCGAGTCGATCGCCATGCCGGTCACATCGGTGCCCCAGCGGCGCCAGATGTCGAGTGGCCCGTCGGTCTCGCCGGGAATGCCGGCGCCGCCCCACAGCGCCAGCAGCGGCGAGCGGATGCGCCGTCCGGCGGTCGCGTCGGCCTCGTCGGCGGCAAGATCCGCCGTCTGGCCGGCGCGGTAATCCTCGCAACAGGCGTGAATCCGCTCGGGGACCTGGAAGAACGCCCGGTAGTGGGCGAGCGCGCGCGGGTCGAACGCGGCGAGCGACTTCGCCTTGGTCCAGCTTGCCAGCGTGTAGTCGAGATACTCAACCGGCGCCTTCGCGATCAGCATTTCCGGCAGCGGTTCGGGCTGGGCCAGGAACAGCCAGTGATAGACCTTCATCGCGAGCTTCACCGTGAAGCCGTGCCACATCTCGTAGGTCGGAACGATGTCGAGCACGGCGATCCGCCCGACGCGGCCGGGATGGTCCAGCGCAAGCCGGTAGGCGACCCGTCCGCCCCGGTCATGCCCGGCGATGTCGAAACGGACATGGCCGAGCCGCTCCATCACCTCGATCAGGTCGGTGGCCATCGTACGCTTGGAATAGGCGCCGTGCTCCGGGTCGGAGCGCGGCACCGAGCTCCAGCCGTAGCCGCGCAGATCGGGGATCACCAGCGTGAAGTGCGCCGCGAGTGCGGGCGCGACCTTGTGCCACATGACATGCGTCTGCGGATAGCCATGCACCAGCAGCAGCGGCGGCCCGCTGCCGCCGGTCCTGAGGAAGATGTCCGCACCCGACGTCGCAACCGTGCGGGCCTCGAAGCCGGGGAACAGGTCGGCAAGATCGGCCATGTCCTTCTCCCTGGTCATGCCTTCTCCCGGGCGATCGCCCGCCAGCCGATGTCGCGCCGGCAGAAGCCCTCCGGCCAGTCGATCAGGTCGACCGCCGCGTAGGCCCGCGCCTTCGCCTCCTGCACGTCGCGGCCGAGCGCGGTCACGTTCAGCACCCGTCCGCCATTGGCCTTCAGCAGGCCGCCTTCGCGCAGCGTGCCGGCGTGGAACACCTGGACGTCGGGCAGCGCGGCGGCCGCCTCGACGCCGCGGATCACCGAGCCCCTGTGATAGGCGCCGGGATAGCCCTTCGCGGCCATCACGACGGTCAGCGCCGACTCGGGGCGCCAGCGCACACTCATCGTGCCGAGCACACCGTCGAGCGCCCCCAGGATCAAGAGCATCAGGTCGTCCTTGAGGCGCATCATCAGCACCTGCGCCTCCGGGTCGCCGAAGCGGACATTGTATTCGACGAGGCGTGGCCCTCGCGCCGTGATCATCAGTCCCGCATAGAGGATGCCGGTGAACGGCGAGCCCTCGGCCCGCATCGCCCTCAGCGTCGGGCGGATGATCTCGTCCATCGTCCGGCGGATCAGCTCCTCGCTCATCACCGGGGCCGGCGAATAGGCGCCCATGCCGCCGGTGTTCGGTCCGGTATCGCCGTCATGGACGCGCTTGTGGTCCTGGGCGGTTGCGAGCGGCAGGGCGGTGCGTCCGTCGCACAGCGCGAAGAAGCTCGCCTCCTCCCCCTCCATGAACTCCTCGACGACGATGCGGGCGCCGGCCGCCCCGAATCCGCCGCCGAGCATGTCGTCGATGGCAGCATCCGCCTCGGCGACCGTCTGTGCAACGACCACGCCCTTGCCGGCGGCGAGTCCGTCGGCCTTCACGACGATCGGCGCCCCCTGGGTGCGCACGAAGGCCTTTGCCGTTTCGGCGTCCGTGAAGACGCCAAAGGCGGCGGTGGGGATGCCGTGGCGGGCGCACAGATCCTTGGTGAAGGCCTTGGAGCCCTCCAGCCGTGCCGCCGCCGCCGTCGGACCGAAGGTGCGGATGCCGGCGGCCAGGAGATCGTCGACGATACCCGCGACCAGTGGCCCCTCCGGCCCGACCACCACGAGGCGGATGTCGTTGGCCTTGCAGAAGCGTGCCACGGCTGCATGGTCGGCCACGTCGAGCGCGACGCACTCGGCGATCTCGGCGATTCCGGCATTGCCGGGCGCCACGAACAGGCGCGTCAGCATCGGGCTTGCCGACAGCGCCCAGGCGAGGGCGTGCTCGCGCCCGCCCGATCCGATCAGAAGGACGTTCATCCGGCCTCGTGCCACCTCCTTGCGGGAGCGTTCCGACTAGCACGCGTCGCAGCCATCGTCACCCTTTGTGGAAAGACGCGGGAAGTTCATCCTCCGCCCTCGCGCCGTTGCCGCCGTTAGCGTACACAGGAGCATGGCCGACACCGCCGCACAGCATGCCGCCGCGCAGGGCAATCTGCAGGAGCTGACGGTCTCCGAACTGTCGTTTGCCGTGAAGCGCACGATGGAGGACGCGTTCCCCTATGTGCGGGTGCGCGGCGAGGTGTCGGGCTACCGGGGGCCGCATTCCTCCGGCCATTGCTACTTCGCCCTCAAGGATGAGGGCGCCAGGATCGACGCCATCATCTGGAAGGGCGTGTTCTCCCGCCTGCGCTTCAAGCCCGAGGAGGGAATGGAGGTCGTCGCCACCGGCAAGGTGACCACCTATCCGGGGCGGTCGAGCTACCAGCTCGTCATCGAGCAGCTCGAGCCGGCCGGCGTCGGCGCGCTGATGGCACTGCTCGAGGAACGTCGCCGCAAGCTTGCCGCCGAGGGACTGTTCGATCCCGCCCGCAAGCAGCGCCTGCCCCATCTGCCGCGCGTCGTCGGCGTCGTGACGTCGCCCACCGGGGCGGTGATCCGCGACATCCTGCACCGGATCGCCGACCGCTTCCCGGTGCACGTGCTGGTCTGGCCGGTGAGGGTTCAGGGCGAGGGCGCGGCCGAGGAGATCGCCGCCGGCATCCGTGGCTTCAACGCCCTCACGGGTGACGGCGACATACCGCGACCGGACGTGCTGATCGTCGCGCGCGGCGGTGGAAGCCTCGAGGACCTGTGGTGCTTCAACGAGGAGATCGTCGTGCGCGCCGCCGCCGAGAGCGCGATCCCGCTCGTCTCCGCCGTCGGACACGAGACCGACTGGACGCTGATCGACCATGCCGCCGACGTCCGCGCGCCGACCCCCACAGCGGCGGCCGAGATGGCGTTGCCGGTGCGCGCCGAGCTTGCGGCCGCGGTCGCCGACCGGGCCGGCCGGCTGGTCAACGGGCTGATGCGGCTGTTGCAGGAACGGCGCAGCCAGTTGCGCGCTGCCGTCCGCGGCCTGCCGCGCGCCGCGGATCTTCTGGCGTTGCCGCGACAGCGTTTCGACGAGGCGGCGGGGCGGCTCGGCCGCGCCCTGATCGCCAACACCCGGGCGCATGGCATGCGGCTGGCGCGTGCCTCGGCGCGGTTGTCGCCAGGCCGACTTGCCGATCGGATGTCGCGCTGTCGCGAGCGGCTGACGGTCCTCGACGGGCGCGCCGCACGGGCGATCGGCGTGCGGCTGGAGAGGGCGCGGCACGAACTCGAGCGTGCGGCGCGGCTGCTGCAAACGCTCGGCTACAAGGCGACGCTCGAGCGCGGTTTTGCGCTGGTCCATGACGCGGCGGGCACGCTGGTGCGCTCCGCCGCCGGACGCTCGCCGGGAGAGCGTCTGGAGATCGAGTTCGCCGACGGCAGCATCCCGGTCACCATCGAGGGGCTGCGTCCCCGGCCGCCGCGGGCGTCGGCCGCGCCGGTTCGGCAGGGGAGGCTGTTCGAGGATTAGAGCCGTCCGCGGGCACGCGGAAACCGGTTCTCCGTCATCAATCGTGACGACACCGAGGGGCAGGGCGGATCATCGATTCCCTGCGGCTATCAGCCAATCGAGCGACGCTCAACTGGGGGCGGATCTACTGACCACGACCCCGGTTGAGCGAGCGGAGTCTGTCGGAGGGGTCGATCCAGAATGGCGCCGCAAGCGCGGTTTCGAGCTGGCCGCGGGTGAGGCCGATGTCGGCGAGCAGATATTCGTTGGCGTCGCGCAGGGATTCGAGATCGCGGCGCGCGCGCCGGGCGGCGGCGATGCGCGCGATCAGCCGCGACAGGCGGGTGACGGGCGTCGGGGTCGCGCGGGAGGGGGCATCGTTGCCGGCATAGGTGGCGGTGCTCATGATCGTGTCTTTCAAGAAGGGGCGCCTTCGACGACAAACGTCGCCCCGGCGTGACCGGGACGACGTTTGTTGTGCGACGCAATATCTCCTAGCCGATTGCGCCGGAAATGAGTCATGCCGGGCATGAAAAGCTGCCATGCATCAAACGTTTGGCACGACCTGCCGTGACGCCTTCGAGGGGCTTGCCCATCGCTTGGGTGCCGGACAGCGTGCGCTACATGCCGATCCGCTGACGCGCCCTGTAGCGCAGCCGCTCCTGCCGTGCGCGGACCAGATGGGCGGACGGATCCTCCGATACCGGCAAGGACAGGGCGGCGTTGAGATCGCTGCGCCTCAGCCCGATGTCGGCGAGCATCCGATCGTCGGCCGCCACCAGCATCAGCAGCTCTCGGCGGTGCCGCCACGCCGTCCAGAGGCGCGACGCGGAGCGGACGGCGGCGGCGGCGAGGGCGCTCAGGGTCGCGGCGCGGATCGCGGTCGGTGTCATGTGCATGGCGGTCTCCGGTTCAGAGGCGGCGCGTCGATGGCCGTCGGCCGTGTCGGCCCGTCGCCGGTTGCGATGCGAGGAAGATGGCGCTGCATCCTTGATTTATCCAACGAATGTTTCTAATATGATCCATAACAAACGATGATGGATTTGCGATGGCCGCCCTGATCGACATTGACCTTCTCAGGACCTTCCTGGCGATTGCCGGCACCGGCAGCTTCACCCGCGCCGCCGAGGAGGTGCACAAGACCCAGTCGGCGGTCTCCATGCAGGTCAAGAAGCTGGAGGACCAGGTCGGCCGGCCGCTGTTCGATCGGGGCGCGCGCCAGGTCCGCCTCACGCCCGATGGACTGCGCCTGCTCGACTACGCGCAGCGCATTGTCAGACTCAGCGAGGAGGCGGCCGCCGTGTTCACCGAGCCCGCCCTGCAGGGCACCGTGACGCTTGGCGTTCCGGACGACTATGCCGACCGGCTGCTGCCGCGTGTGCTGTCGGCCTTTGTGCGCAGCCATCCGCATGTCGAACTCGTAGTGCACTGCGACCAGTCGAGCGGGCTCTACCGGTCGATCGAGAAGGGCGAGCTCGATCTGGCCATCGTCACCAACTGCGCCGATCTGCGCAGCGAGGTCATCCGGCGGGAGGCGTTGAACTTCGTCGGCAGCCAGGAACATGCAACGCATCTGGCCGATCCGCTGCCGCTCGCCGTCGGGCCGCGCACCTGCGCCTGGCGCGGCATCGCCCAGGCGGCGCTCGATTCGATCGGCCGCCGCTATCGCATCGCCTACACCAGCCCGGCCGCCGCTGCCCTGTCGAGTGCGGTTCTGGCCGGCCTCGCGGTCAGCATCCTGCCGGAAAGCGCGATCCGGCCGGACATGCGCATCCTGACCGAGCGCGACGGCTTTCCGGCGCTGCCGCCCTGCGACATCGGCTTCGTCAGGGCGCGTCAGGCCCGCTCGCCGATTCACGACGCGCTGGCCGAGCACATCGTGACGCGGATCGGCAACCTGCCGTCGAAACTGCCGGACGCTGCCGAATAGCAGCCTGCGGCGGGCCGCACAGCGCCGCTCGATCTGGCACGGCTCGATCCGGATCGGTCGCCCCGCCATGCGCGGCAGCGACACACGGTCGCCGCACGATCAGGATGAGATCCGCAGCATCCGGTCCGGCAGCGACGTCTTCATCAGGATCGGCGAGCGGGAACCGTACGGGTCGGGCGATCGCAGCTTCGACGAGGCGGGCATCGGGCACCGCCTTGTCGACGTCACAGAGGATTTCGAGATCCAGCTGGTCCGGTTGTCTCGATCCCTGAGGCGGCGAACCGGCCTGAGCGTCAGCCGCAATGACGCGCGACATTCTCGATCGCGCGGGCCGAGCCGGTGAGACGGAAGCTGACGGCCTCCGCCGCCAGACCCGCGACCGCAGCGCCCTCGAGGCGCGCCAGCGCGCCGGCCTTCAGCGCCGCAAGCACCTCCGCCGAAAGGTCCGGTCCGCCATCGGCCGCGTCCGCGTCCGACAGCACGATCCGGTCGCCCGATCCGTACATCCGCATCGGGTAGGCGGTTCCGTCGACGACGAGGTCGAGCCGCTCCTCGTGATCGAACGGCAGGGCAACGTTGTAGAGGCCGACCACGATGCCCTGGCCGAAACATTCGACCGAAAGAGCCGCCGTTCCGGACCGCGCTTCGTCAACCGCGATGCCCGGTCCGACCACCCGCCAGGCGGCGTCAGCGGTTCCGGCAGCAAGCAGTGTCGCCAGACATGCCGGCAGCGCGGTCTTCCGGAACATCGCATCAACCCCCGGCCCGATGCCCTCACACCGGGCGCCGCATGCGCCCGAGCACGAACAGATTGCCGACGATCGCCAGGCCCAGCCCTGCGATCGCCATCCAGTTCCATTCGTATCCCTCGAAAAGCCACGAAATGACAAGCGCTCCGATCGGGAACATGACCGTCGCGTAGCCCGCCCGGCCCGGCCCGATGCGTCGCATCAGCGTCAGGTAACTCCACATCGGCACGACGGTCGCCACCGTCGCCAGCCAGACGAGCGAGACGACATAGCTGGTGCTGGTGTCGAATACCGGTGGATCGCCGACCGCGGCGACGACCGCCGCCAGCACGCCGACGCCGTAGATCATGCCCCAGGCGTTGGAGGAGATGACCGGGTGGCCTTCGCGGTGGACGGTGGTCGCGACGATGTTGCCGAGCGAGAAGCAGACGTGCCGGCGGCCGCGCAGGCGAGGCCGGCGAGCGCCGTAAGACCGGTCTGCGGGCGCGCCACCTCGGGACCGAAGATCAGGGCGATGCCCGATATTCCGAACAGCGCGCCCAGCAGCACCCGCGGTTCGATCCGCTCCTTGAGGAACAGCGCGGCGCTGATCGGGTTGAGCACCGTCACCAAGGAGAACACCACGGCCAGCAGGCCGGAGGTGAGCCACCGCGCCGCCACGTAGAACAGCGCGAAGTTGGTCGAGAACATCAGCGCGCCCATCAGCGCGAAACGGATGTGCAGACGTGCCGGAAAGCGCACCCTGCGGCCCGACAGCACCACCCAGGCAAGCATCGCCGCCGCAGCGATGACGAACCGGTACAGTACCGAGTCGAGCACCGGTACCGGCCCGATCTGCATCTTGATCGCGAACCAGCTGGTCGACCACGAGAACACGGTCAGCGCGTAGAGCGTGAACCCGGTCCAGCCGAAGTCCGGCGCTGGCGCCTGCCGGTCGCTGGCGGCGGTCAATAGGCGTGCTCGCGGAAGACGCGGTCGATGTCGCCCTGCCAGGGTCCGGCATAGGCCGCGAGCAGCCGGTCGGCCGGCGTCACGCCGGTTTCGGCGATCTCGCGCAGGTCCTCGATGAAGCGGGCCTCGTTGACCTCGCCGCCATGTCCCCGGCCGCGACGCACGAGACCCTGATAGGCGATCTCGACGACCTCGCGGGCGATGTCCTGGACGGTGCGGTTGCGGAACCGCGTCTTCAGCGCGGTGCGCGGCACCTGATCGCGCAGCGCCTGCCGCTCCTCGGCGGTCCAGTCCCGGACCAGCTGCCAGGCCGCGTCCTGGGCGGTCCTGTCGTAGAGAAGCCCGACCCAGAGTGCCGGCAGTGCGCACAGGCTGCGCCACGGTCCGGCATCGGCACCGCGCATCTCGATGTAGCGCTTCAGCCGCACCTCGGGAAAGATCGTCGTCAGGTGATTCACCCAGTCCGACCGCGTGGCGCGCACGCCGGGCAGCTGCGGCAGCCGTCCCGCCATCAGGTCGCGGAACGAGGCCCCCGCCACGTCATGATAGACGTCGCCGCGCTTGACGAAGTACATCGGCACGTCGAGCGCATAGTCGACATAGGCCTCGTAACCGAATCCCTGGTCGAAGACGAAGGGCAGCATTCCGGTACGGTCGGGATCGGTATCCCGCCAGATCTCGCTGCGGTAGGACTGGAAGCCGTTCGGCCTGCCCTCGGTGAAGGGCGAATTGGCGAACAGGGCGGTGGCGATCGGCTGCAGCGCGAGCCCGATCCGCATCTTTTCGACCATGTCCGATTCGGACTCGAAATCGAGATTCACCTGCACCGTACAGGTTCGGTACATCATGTCGAGGCCGAGGCTGCCGACCTTCGGCATGTAGGCGGTCATGATGTCGTAACGCTGCTTGGGCATGCGCGGCGTCTCGGCGAGCGTCCATTTCGGCGAGAAGCCGAGGCCGAGGAAGCCGATCCCGAGCGGCTCGGCCACCTCGCGCAGCTGGGCGAGGTGGGAATTCACCTCACGGCAGGTCTGGTGGATCGTCTCCAGCGGAGCGCCCGAAAGCTCGAACTGGCCGCCCGGCTCGAGCGAGATCGCGCCGCCCTTGGTCGGATCGAGCAGGCCGATGATCCTGCCGCCATCCGTCACCGGCTCCCAGCCGAGCAGCAGCTGCATGTTCTCAAGCAGCTTCTCGATGCCCCGGTCGCCGCCATAGGGAACCGGGGAGCAATCTGCGGTGTAGAAGCCGAACTTCTCGTGCTCCGTCCCGATCCTGAACCGGGAGCGCGGCTTGGCGCCGGCGGCGATGTAGTCGATGAGCTCGTCGCGGGTTTCGAGCGGCGTCGTGTCGGTCTGGTCTCGGGCCATTGGGTACTCGGAGGAACCGTGGCAGGTCGCGCACCATACATAGAGCAGCGGTTCAAGCAATCATCGGATGCTGATCGGAACCATCAGCGGCCTTGATGACCGCGCCAATCGCCCAGCACGGCCTGCACCAGCGCCATCGCGGCGATGCCGGCGGTGTCGGCGCGCATGATCCTCGGCCCCAGCGAAATCGCCGTGACGTTGGGCGCAGCCAGCAGCGCCGTCCGCTCCTCGTCCGCAAAGCCGCCTTCCGGGCCGATCAGCACCGCAAGCGGCCCGAACGGCACCCGCGCCAGGGCGGCGATGGGATCGGCGACCGCAGCCGCCTCGTCGCAGAAGACGAGCGCGCGGGTCGGATCGCGATCCGCGAGGAAGCGCTCGAAGGTGATCGGTTCCGCCACCTGGGGCACCCACAGGACCCCGCATTGCTCCGCTGCCTCGATCGCATTGGCGGTAAGCCGCTCGACCTTGACCCGCTCGGCCACGGTATGTCGTGTCAGCACCGGTTGCAGTCGCGACGCGCCCATCTCGGTCGCCTTCTGGGCGATGAAGTCGAGTCTCGCGCGCTTGATCGGCGCAAAGCAGTAATGGATGTCGGGTGGGCTGGCCTGGTCACGCTCCTGCCTCGCGAGCGCCACCTCTACCACCTTGCGGCCACGCCGCCGGATTGTGCCGAGCCATTCGCCGTCGCGACCGTTGAACAGCATGACCGGATCGCCCTCCTGCCGGCGCATGACATTGGTCAGGTAATGCGCCTGCTCGGCCGCAAGCGTGATCGTGCCCTCGGTGGCGAGCGGCGCGTCGATGAACAGGCGAGGCGGCTTGGTCATGGCGGCTCCTGCCGGTGCAGCCCGGTCTCGATTTTTCCCGGGGCCTCGTCTACCGTCCACCGCGATCCGATTGAAGCCCCGAACAGGACCGATGGCGCAGCCAGACATCACGCCGAGGACAGACGACGATCCCGCCAACGGTCAGCCGCTCGCGGGCCACGGCGTTGCGTCGAGGGCTCTGGGCCCGCTGGCCGAGGCGACCCCGGCGCACGGTATGCGCGCCCGGCTTTGGCAGGGGATGGACGGTGCCGACCGCGCCGCAGGGGGCAACGGAAGACAGCGATCGGTCGCGCGTCCATCGCGCCCGATGATGCTCAGTCGGGGATTGGCGGGATGAGCGATCCCACCGCCACCATCGACGCCGTGCGGGACCATTGGGTGGCGCGCATCGCGCCGGTCTGGGCGAAGCCCTATCTGCGCATGGCCCGCCTCGACCGGCCGATCGGCTGGTGGCTGCTGCTGTGGCCGTGCTGGTGGTCGGCGGCGCTCGCGGCAATCGCCGGCGGCCTGCCATGGCCGAACCCTTGGCACCTCCTGCTGTTCCTGATCGGAGCGGTCGCCATGCGCGGCGCCGGTTGCGTCTGGAACGACATTGTCGACCGCGACATCGACGCCAGGGTCGAGCGGACGCGGCTCAGGCCGATCCCCTCTGGTCAGGTCGGCGTCCGTGAGGCCGCCGCGTTCATGGCCGGGCTCTGCCTGATCGGTCTGCTGGTGCTCTTGCAATTCAACGCGTTTGCGGTCGCCGTCGGCTTCGGCTCGGTGGCAATCGTGCTCGTCTATCCGCTGATGAAGCGGGTGACGTGGTGGCCGCAGCTCGTGCTCGGCCTCGCCTTCAACTGGGGCGCCTTCATGGGCTGGGCGGCGGCCTTCGGCTCGCTCGATCTCGCCCCGGTGTTGCTCTATCTCGGCGGCATCGCCTGGACCATCGGCTACGACACGATCTACGCCCATCAGGACATCGAGGATGACGTCCTCGTCGGCGTCCACTCGACAGCCCGGCTGTTCGGATCGCGGACGCGCGAGATGCTGGCGCTGTTCTATGCGGTGGCGACGATCCTGTTCGGCCTTGCCATCGCGGCGGCAGATGGAGGCTTGCCGGCCTTCCTCGGCCTCGCGCTCGGCGCCGTCCACCTCGCCTGGCAGGTCGCGACCTTCCGCTACGACGATCCGGCCCGCTGTCTGACGCTGTTCCGCGCCAACCGCGACTACGGCTGGATCGTGTTCGCCGGCCTGGTCGCGGATGCGGCGCTGCGGGTGTTCTAGCTGCGGGTGTTCTAGCAGATCCGTCCTATGCCGGCAGGATGACGACTTCGGTGTCGACCGGCGTGCGCGCGTAGAGGTGTATCATGTCTTGGGTGAGGAGGCCGACGCAACCGCTGGAGACGCCCTGTCCGATCGTATGCGGATAGATCGTGCTGTAGATCGTGCAGAGCGTGTACCTGCCGTCCTGATACAGGTAGAGGACGCGCGCACCGAGCGGGTTGTCGAGGCCGGGCGGCATCCCGCCGGCATACTTCTTGAGCTCGGGATCGCGTCCGATCTGGTCGCGGGTCGGCGTCCAGACAGGCCACTCCGCCTTGCGACCGACATAGGCGGTTCCGTGCCACAGGAATTCGGGGCGGGGAACATTTGCGCCATAGCGGGTCGCGAAGCCGCCTTCCTCGACGAAGTAGAGGTAGTAGTTGCCCGGGTCGATGACGATCGTGCCGGGTGCCGCATCGGTCTCGAACTTGACCCTGCGGCGATAGAATTTCGGGTCGAGCCGATCGAGATCGACGGCCGGAACGGGAAACGGCTCGTCGGGCAACGGCCCGTAGGCGAGCGCCGCCTCGGCACGGGTCATGCCACCGGAGGTCGCGCAACCGGCGAGCCCCGGCGCGCAGAGTGCGGCAGCGGCTCCGGCCAGGAACGACCGGCGACTGAGGCGCTCCAAGCGTGGCTGATGCGCAGCCAACAGGTCGACATGTCCTTGCGACATCGGCATACCCCACCACGTCCAGAACCACGCGAACCGTGATCCCGTTCCTGCTCCCCGACGCGCTCTCGTCGCGGCGCCGGGCACCAGCAGAGAACTATTACCGCTGGTTTCGCCGATCAAGCCGTTCTCCCGTCTCACCGCCTACTCGACTTCGGGTCTTGCCCGCCGGTTCTTGATCGCCGAGCGCGCGCTCTTCGCCTCGAGCCGGCGCTTCTTGGAGGCGAGCGTGGGCCGGGTCGGGCGGCGGGGAGCGGGGCGCTCGGCGGCGCGCCGGATCAGCGCGATGAGCCGCTGTCGCGCGTCCTGGCGGTTGCGCTCCTGGGTGCGGTGGCGGCGGGCGTCGATGACGAGGACGCCGTCCCGCGTCAGCCGGCGACCGGCGAGCGACTTCAGCCGTGTGCGCACATCCTCGGGCAGCGACCTGGAGCCCGCGACGTCGAAGCGAAGTTGGACGGCCGATGCGACCTTGTTGACGTTCTGTCCGCCCGGACCCGACGCCTGGACGAAGCGCTCCTCCAGTTCGCTCTCCTCGATCGAGATCGAGGCGGTGATTCGGATCGGTTCCATTGTCGTCGTCACGGTCGCGGCCGCGCCGGTTGCTGCGAGCCTCGCCGGGCGAGTATAGGCAACGCCGCGCCCGGCGTAAGCGCGGACGCGGCGGCAAGGCGGAATTGGACGTGCGCGTGAGGCGCAGTTCAGGACTTCAGGTGCGCCAGGCAGGCTCCGGCGGCTTCCGCCGCCCCCTTCGCCGACGAGCGGCTGACCTTGCCGGCCATCACCAGAGACTTGGTGGCATCGGTGATGGCGGCCCGCAGATCGGGCGCCGAGGCTGCGGTCGGTGCGACGGCGTCGTAGATCGTCTTCGAATCGCCGCTGAGTCCGGCAGCGCACTGGTCGGCCTGCTGCTGGCCGGCGACGGCGGCGCTGGCGGCAAGGCAGCCGGCAACGAGAATCATGGTGCGGAGCATGTACAAGTCCTCCTTGGCTTTGGACGCGGTTTGGAGTGTGATGGGAGGCAATGACCAGCAGGACGCGAGAATCCGCCCGATCGCCCTCGCGGCGTTCAACGTCGTCCGGCGCGATTGACGGGACCGCCAAGATTGACGGGCGCTGCACCCGGCGCGCCGACGCCGACGCCGCGCGTCAGCCCGACGCCGGCCGCTCCCGCGCCCGCGCCCGGCAGGACGCCCACGCCCGACGCCGGCCCGCCGACCCCGCCCGGGTTGACGACGACCGGATCGACGACGACGGTGTTCGGCGCGACCACGCAGCCGACCGGGATGCCGGGCGCGGTGCAGTAGACGACGGCAGCTTCGGCGCTGGAGAGCGTGGCGGCGGCGAGCACCAGCGTGGCGGCAACTATCCTGGGCATGGATCGGATCTCCTGTGCCTCGAATCGATCCGCGGCCGCCCGGAAGCTGGGCGTCCGCCGGGACGAACTTTGGCGCGATGAGCCGGCTCCGGCCAATGTCAAAGATTGATCTCGTCGGCCGTCGTCCAGCCGGCGTCGGTAGTGTGCGGCCGCCGACGATCGCCGAGATCGAAGCGCTGCGCCATGTGGCGGGATTCGCCGAGGCCTGTTCCCGGCTGATGGCCGGACTGACCGCGCACTACGGCGGCAACCGGATCCTCAACCGCATTCTCAACGACCGTGGCCGGGCGCTGATCGGACTGCTGATCCTCGATCTGCACCACAACGGCGCGGACACGGGAGGATTGACGGCGACGCGGCTCAAGCAGGTGTGCGTCGAGACCGGCGTCTGCAGCCCCGGTCGCGTCACCGCGATGCTCGGCGCGCTCAGGCTGTTCGGCTTTCTTTCCGTCGTGCCGGGCAGGGATCGGCGCGTCCGCCGACTCGTCCCTACCAAGAAACTGCTCGCGACGCACGCCGATCGCTGGCGCCATTTCATCGAGGCCATCGCGCTGCTCGATCCGAGCGCGCGCCGCGCGCTCGACCGCCTGGCCGATCCGGCTTTCGTCGCGGCCCAGGTCGGTGTCATGGCGTCGATGTACTGGCAGGGCATGCGCATGATCGACTATGCGCCGGAATTGCGCGCAGCCGCGGCACGGGATGCCGGCCTCATCATCCTGATCTCGGTCGCCGCCGAGGCACAGACGGCGGCGGGTCCGTGCGGTGCTCCGATCCGTCTGACGATCAGCGAGCTGGCCAGGCGATTCCACGTCTCGCGCGGTCACGTGCTGTCGGTGCTGCGTGATGCCGAGCGTGAGGGGCTGATCCGACGGGGCGGACCGCGCGGCGCCGCGATCGTCGTGATGCCGGCGCTGCACGATGCCGTGGAGCGCTTCCTCGGGGCCGGCCTGCTGGTCCACATGGCCGGCCTGAGCGTCGGGCTCGCGTCTGACCGGGCTGCCGGATGACCGGTCCCTACCGGAGCCGGGACGTCCCGGCGATGTTTCCGCGGGGCACCGATGCGCCCCGCGCGACCTTCGACGGCATCAGCGTTCGCGGCGGCCAAGCCGGCGCGATGGCCTCAATCGGCAACGTCGCGTGCGATGATCTCGTCCTCGCGATGGATGACCCCGGAGGGGCGGCCGCCGACCTGCCGCCTGCACAGCATCATCGGTCGGCGTTCGGCGAAGAACTTGTTGACGCGCCGCGCCTTGACCGGTCGCAGGATGACACCGCCCAAGCGCTCGTAGGGTTCGCGGATGCAGCCATCGGTATCCTCGAACAGCAGCGGGCGTCGCAGCATCCGGCCCCATGCGCTCCAGTCGACGACGGCATCGTCCGTGTCGCCCCCGGCCCGCAGGGGCACCACCAGATCGTTGTTGCGGTGCAACAGCCTCAGCATGATCGACGGCATCCCGCCGTCGTCCCCTGTACTGAGCAGGATTCCGCGGTATGAGGAGACCGGCACGCTGATGGTCAGCGGGATCCGCCCCTCGCCGACACGGTGGATCATCACGGTCTCCCGACCAAGCACCACCGTATGCACCGCGGAGCCGTTGCGGGCGACGCTGGTGAACGTCACCCGTGCCGGCAGCGCGAAGGGATCGAGCCGGATGGACCGGCCCGACCCCCGGGGCACCTCGCAGGTGCCCGCGGTTTGACGCCTCATCGAAATTCTCCCTGCGGGCCCTGTTGATTTGTCTGGTGCCCGTCTTCGGGTTCGCAGGATGGCAGGGAAATCTTCGAATCCGCTTAAACGGTTGAGTTAAATCCCCGTGACCGTGAGACTGCCGCTTGATAGCCGTCATGCGCGACACTAAACACGCCCGGGAGTTCTCCGGACCCCCGGCGGGCCTCCGGACCAAGGTCCGGCCGCCGGCAGGCCGCACCGCAAGGACATGCACTTGGCCTCCCAGGATATCGACGATCTCGAGCTCCTCACCGAGGCGGCCCGTGCGGCCGGCGCGCTGGCGCTCGCCCATTTCCGGGGCGCACCGCGTCAGTGGACCAAACCGGACAGCACGTCGGTGACCGAAGCCGATATCGCCGTCGATGCGTTCCTGCGCGAGCGGCTCATGGCGGCGCGGCCGGCCTATGGCTGGCTCTCGGAGGAACACCCCGATGACGGATCGCGGCTGCGGCCGGGCCGGCGGTTCATCGTCGATCCGATCGACGGCACCCGTGCCTTCATCGATCGCGGCGACGAGTGGGTGGTGTCGATCGCCGTCGCCGAAGGCCCGGCCGCAGTCGTCGGCGTCCTCTACAACCCGGTGCGCGACGAACTGTGGAGCGCGCGCACCGGCGGCGGCGCCTACCGCAATGGCGTTCCCCTGGCGGTCTCCCATCCCGCCGAGGCGGCCCGCGCCCGGGTTGTCGCAAGCCGCAAGGCGCTGCGTCAGACGGGACTGTCGGCGCCCGGCTTCACGCCGGTGCAGGTGTTCATGAAGTCGCTCGCCAACCGCTTCGCCAACGTCGCCGCGGGGACCGTCGACGGTGCCCTGGCGACATCCGGCAGCGCCGACTGGGACATCGCGGCCGCCCTCGTCCTGATCGAGGAGGCAGGCGGCCGCGTCACGGACGCGAGCGGCGCGCCGGTCCGGCTCAACGCAGGGACGCTGCGGCATCCGCCGCTGGTGGCGGCCGGCGAGCCGCTGCATGCGAGCATCGTTTCGGCGGTCGGCCTGTCGCCGGCCCGTCTGCAGGGGAAACCGCAATGAGCGAAGACACCAACTCCAGACAGCTTCTGCATCTGGTCTTCGGCGGCGAGCTGAAGGATGTATCCGATATCGAGTTCAAGGATCTGGGCAAGCTCGACATCGTGGGCATCTTTCCGAACTACCGGACGGCCTACGATGCCTGGAAGGAGGCGGCGCAGCGGACTGTCGACAACGCCGAGATGCGCTATTTCATCGTCCATTTGCATCGCCTGCTGGACCCTGATGCAGCCTCGGGGAGCTGACGCCGGAACCATGTGCTGAGGCGGGGCGGGGTGCGACGTCGCCGCAGGGGGCAGCCGCAGCGTCGCGGATGCAGCGTCGCGGATGACGGGGCGGCGGTTACGCTATAGAACGCAGTTGCCGCCACCGGCAGCTGCAGGACGGGCAAGGCTCCGAGGAACACACGCGTGGTATCGAACGTCTTCAGCGACAGCAGCGCGGTCGACCGGATCGACGACAGCCTGCACGCCTCGAATCTGTCGACCTGGCAGGTCGTGCGGCGGCTGGTGCGCGATCACCTGCTGCCACGCAAGCGGCTGCTGATCGGCTGCTTCGCGGCAATGGGCATCTCGGCGGCAACGACGGGATCGCTGCCGTTCCTGATGCAGATGGCTGCCGACGACGTCTTTCTCGGCAAGGACGAGCGGATGCTGTACGTCCTGCCGCTGCTCGTCGTCATCCTTGTCGGATTGAAGGCCGGCTCGGAGTACTTCGCCACCGTCGGTCAGGCTTATGTCGGCAACCGCATCGTCGCAGACCTGCGTGTCGAGATGTTCGAGCGCCTGACCCAGGCCGATCTCGGCTGGCTGCAGCGCACCCATTCCGGCCGTTTCGTCTCGAGCTTCATGAACGACGTGCTGGCGATCCGCGAGGCGGCAAGCCTCGCGATCGTGGCGCTCGGCCAGAACATCCTCAAGGTGGTCATGCTGACCGGCGCGATGGTCTACATGGACTGGCGCCTCTCGATCGTGGCGATGATAACCATTCCCTTTGCCATCCGCGTGCTCGGCCGCCAGCGTCGGCGGGTGCATGTCTCTGCCACCAAGACCTTCCAGGAGACCGGCGATCTCGGCATCCTGGTCTCGCAGACGCTGACCGGCATCCGCGTCGTCAAGGCCTACGACCGCGAGGAGCACGAGACGGAGCGGGCGCGCCGGATCATCGACCGCACGCTCGAGTTCATCATGCGCTCGGTGCGCACCAAGGCCTCGTCCGGACCGATCGTCGAGGCGCTGACTGGCGTCGGCTTTGCGCTCGCCATATTCTATGGCGGCTATCAGGGCATTCACGGCACGCTGACCGCCGGCCACTTCATGGGTTTCGTCACCGCCGCGATGCTGATGTACCAGCCGATGAAGGCGGTCGCCGCGCTGCAGACGATGCTTCAGGAGGGGGTGGCCGCTGCCAACCGCGTCTTCGGAATCATCGATCTCGACAGCCGCGTCCGCGAGGTGCCCGGGGCGTTGCCGCTGAAGGTTATTTCCGGGGAGATTCGCTTCGAGCAGGTGTCGTTCGCCTACCGCGACGGCGAGCCGGTGCTGCGGGCGCTCGACCTGCTGGTCAAGCCGGGCCAGCGCGTGGCGCTGGTCGGGCCGTCGGGTGCGGGCAAGAGCACGGTTCTGAACCTGCTGCTGCGCTTTTACGACCCGCAGTCGGGCCGCATCCTGATCGACGGCCAGCCGATCGCCGACGCCACCATCTCCAGCGTGCGCCTTGCCAGCGCGCTCGTCACCCAGGAGCCGGTGCTGTTCGATGACACGATCCGCGCCAACATCATGTACGGCTCGGAGGGGGCGAGCGAAGAAGCGATGATCGCGGCCGCCAAGGCGGCCTATGCGCATGACTTCATCATGAACTTCCCCAAGGGCTACGACACGCCGGTCGGCGAGGCGGGCGGTCTGTTGTCCGGCGGCCAGCGCCAGCGCATCGCCTTCGCGCGCGCGATGTTGCGCGATGCCCCGATCCTGCTGCTCGACGAGCCGACCAGCTCGCTCGATTCCGAGGCCGAGGCGCAGATCCAGAAGGCGCTCGACGAGCTTCTGAAGGGCCGCACGGTGATCATGATCGCGCACCGGCTGTCGACTGTGAAGAAGGCCGATGTCATCCACGTCATGGAGGCCGGCCGGGTCATCGAGAGCGGCAGCCACGACGAGCTGGTCGCCCTCGGCGGCGCCTATGCGCGCCTGCATCGCACCCAGTTCGGCAGCAACGACGACACGCCGAAGCACGGCAAGCCTCGCCGCGCGGGCGCGGCCAGTGCCTGAGTCCGGCGCGGAGCGATGCTGAAGCGGATCACGTCCGCCCGGTCGGTCCAGGTTGCGGCGGGTGCGCTGATCGCCGCCTATCTGAAGCTGGTCTACCGGACCAGCCGATTCACCATCGAACCGCCCGACATCTACGAGCGGATCGATCGCGAACAGCCGGTGATCCTGGCATTCTGGCATGGACAGCATTTCCTGACGCCGTTCATCAAGCGGCCATACCATCGCGCCAGGGTGCTGATCTCGCGTCACCGCGATGGAGAGATCAATGCCCAGGCGGCCGAGCGTCTTGGCATCGGCACAATCCGCGGCTCCGGCGACACCAAGGGCAAGTTCCACGTCAAGGGTGGCGCAACCGCCTTCCGCGCCATGCTGCAGTCGCTCGAGCAGGGCATCAACGTGGCGCTGACCGCCGACGTGCCGAAGATCTCGCGCCGCTGCGGGCTCGGTGTCGTCAAGCTGGCCCAGCAATCGGGACGGCCGATCGTCCCGGTCGCCATCGCCACCCGCTATCGCAAGGTGATGCGCAGCTGGGACAGGGCGGCGGTCAATCTGCCGTTCGGCCCCGGAGCCGCCGTCGCCGGAGATCCCATCTTCGTGGCCGCCGATGCCGACCGCGACGGGCTCGAAGCGGCCCGGCTGGCCGTCGAGCAGGCCCTCGAGGCCTGCACGGCCCGTGCCTACGAGATCGTCGATGGCCCCGCCCGTTGAAACCGGCCGCTCGCCCCTGCTGATCGTCTATCGCGCGGCGACCGCCCTCGCCGATCCGCTGGCCGGTCCGATTCTCGGTTGGCGGACCCGGCGCGGCAAGGAAGATCCGCGACGGCGCAGCGAACGCTACGGCATCGCGACCGTCGATCGTCCGCCCGGACCGCTCGTCTGGGTACATGCGGCGAGCGTCGGCGAGACCGTCTCCGTGCTGCCGCTGATCGACGCCATCATCGCCCGTCACGCCGTGTCGGTGGTGCTGACGACGGGGACGGTGACCTCCGCCCGCCTCGCTGCAGCCCGGCTCGGCGACCATGCCGTGCATCAGTACGCGCCGCTCGATGCCCGTCGCTTCGTCCGGCGCTTTCTGGATCATTGGCGGCCTGGGCTGGCGGTGTTCGTCGAATCCGAGCTCTGGCCCAACATGATCCTGGAGACCGGGGCTTTCGGAGCTTCCCTGGCCCTGGTCAACGCGCGGATGTCCGACCGCTCGTTCCGGCGCTGGCAGGGTCGGGCGCCGGGCATGGCCCGGACGCTGCTCGGGCGCTTCGACTTGTGCCTGGCCCAATCAGAGCTCGACGCCGGGCGCCTGGTCGAGCTTGGCGCCGGGCCGGTCTACTGGACGGGCAACCTCAAGTACGACGTGCCGCCGCCACGCGCCTCGGCGGTGGAGCTCGGCCGACTGAGGGCAGTCCTGCGCGACCGTCCGCGCTGGGCGGTGGCCAGCATCCACCCCGGCGAGGATGAGGCGGTGCTCGATGCCGAGCGGCTGCTGCGCGAGCGGCACCCGGGCATGCTGGCAATCGTCGCGCCCCGCCACCCCGAACGCGGCTCCGACATCGTCGCTGCTGCCGCTGCGCGCGGCCTGTCGGCCATGCTGCGGTCGTCGGGGGCACTGCCGGGGCCGGAAATCGACGTCTATGTCGTCGACACCATCGGCGAACTCGGTCTCGTCTATGCGCTCGCGCCGGTCGCATTCATGGGCGGCTCGCTGGTCCGCCACGGCGGGCAGAACCCGATCGAGCCTGCCAAGCTGTCCACCGCCATCCTGCATGGGCCGCATATCGGCAATTTTGCCGAGGTCTATGCGGCACTTCAGGCTGCCGGCGGCGCCGAGCTCGTTACCAGCGCGATCGACCTGGCCAGCAAGGTGCAACGGCTCATCGAGACACCGGCCTCGGCGGCGCTGCGGGCCGATGCGGCGCGCCGCGCCGTCGCCGCCTTCGCCGGTGCCCTCGACCGGGTGGTCACGGCTCTCGACCCGCTGCTCCTCGCCATGGCGCGGGAGTAGCGCAGTGCGGGCGCCCCGCTTCTGGAGCGGCCCGCGGCCGGACTGGCGCGCCGCCTGTCTGTGGCCGCTGTCGCTGCCCTATGCGGCGATCGCCGGCCGGCGGTTCGCCCGTCCGCCGGCCGCACGAGCGCCGGTCCCGGTCGTCTGCGTCGGAAATCCGACCGTCGGCGGGTCGGGCAAGACCCCGGCCGCGATCCTGATCGCCCGGCTGCTCGCGGCGCTCGGCCGACGCCCGGTGTTCCTCAGCCGGGGATATGGCGCCAATGTCGCGCAGCCGACAGTCGTGGATGCCGCCGTCCATGGTGCCGCGGAGGTCGGCGACGAACCGCTGTTGCTCGCCCGGCACGCGCCGGTGGTCGTGTCGCCCGACCGGACGGCCGGGGCCGGTCTGGCGGCCACGCTGGGCGATGTCGTCGTCATGGACGACGGTTTCCAGAACCCGGGGCTCGCCAAGGATCTGTCGCTGCTGGTCATCGATGGTGGCTACGGGATCGGCAACGGCTGGTGCCTGCCGGCAGGTCCGCTGCGGCTGCCGCTCGGCCCGCAGCTTTCCCGTGCGCAGGCGGTGATCATCGTCGGTGCCGGCGAACCGGGCGAACAGGTCGCGGCGATGGCGCGTGCACACGGTCTGACGGTGCTGCGCGGGGTGCTCCGGCCGGATGCGGCGATGGCCACCGCCCTTGCAGCTCGGCCGGTCGTTGCCTTTGCTGGTATCGGCCGGCCGGAGAAATTCTTCGCCACCCTGGGCGACATCGGCGCGAAGGTGCTGGAGGCGAGGGGCTTCCCGGACCATCATCGCTTCAGCGAGGCCGATGCGCGCGGCCTCCTCGCGATCCTCCGGCGCAGCGGCGCGATCCCGGTGACCACGGAAAAGGATCGTGTCCGGCTGGGCGCCCCGGTGTCCGGCGCCCTGAAGGCGCTTGCCGATGCTGCCGTGGCGGTTCCGGTCACGCTCGCCCTCGACGAGCCCTCGGCAATCGCGCTGCATGCCCTGCTGAACGCCCGCCTGACGTCGCCGCGAGCCATGTGACGGCCATGCCCTTGCTCGGATCGGCGGCGCTTCCGGGCGCAGGGCCGTGTGGCTGACCCCGCTGCTGCCGGGCGGGGCGGGCGATCAGGATCCGGCCGGCCGGCGCCGCAGCTTCTCCTCGTAGACCTGTGCGGCGATCTCCGGCCCGCCATAGGCCTCCTGGCGCTCGACGCTCCAGTAGCGCAACTCGGCCAGCGGGATCTGCTTGCCGGTGACCGCGCAGCGCACATAGGCGCCGGGCTTCAGCAGGCGGTAGTCGCCGTCCAGATACTGGATCACGGCCTCACCCTGCGCGGTCGGTCGTTCGTAGCGGTTCATCATCCCGTGAGCCTGGCCCTTGCCGGCCGGTGCCGGCAACTGCGCTAGATAATCCCGCGGAGCGCGGATTTCCACCGTCGCGGGTGCCGCGCAGCTCAGTACAGTTCGTTGCGGTAGAGCGCGGCGAGCTCGGCGTCATCGGGAACGGTGATCTCGCCGTTGACCTGATCCTTGATCATCTGGCCGAGGCTTGGCAGCCGCGACCGTTCGACGCGCCCCGCAGGATCCCACAGTCTGGAGCGGATGAACGCCTTGGCACAGTGCAGGTAGGCCTCTCGCACATGCACCAGCATCACGGTCGCGGGCAGCTTGTCGGCAACAGCGAACCGCTGCCGGAGGTCCTCGTCGTCGCGGATCTCGGCGATGCCGTTGACGCGGAGCGTGTCGTCGAATCCCGGGATCAGGAACAGCAGGCCGACACCCGGATTCCCGAGGACGTTGGTGATTGTGTCGAGCCGTCGGTTACCTGGCCGGTCGGGCAGCGCCACGGTCCGCTCATCGAGCACTCCGACGAAGCCGGGCGCGTCGCCGCGCGGTGTCGCATCGCCGAGGCCGTCCGGCCCTTGCGTGGCGACCACGCAGAACGGCGACAACGCGATGAAGGCGCGGCAATGGGCATCGAGCCGGTCGAGCTGCTTGCCGACGGCGACCGTGCTCGGCTCGCCGTAGATCGCCCGCAGCGCAGTCTCGTCGGCAATCCGTCCCATCACGAACCCTTTCCGTTGATTGGCCGTCAGGTCACGGCAGGGCTGCGTAGCCCTCGGTGAAGCCGCCGAGCGACATCGGGATGCCGATGCCTTCCTCCGGCGTCTGGAAGATGATGAAGGTCGCCAGATTGCCGCCCTCGAGCGTCTTGACCAGCTCCTCGTCGATGATCACCTCGGCGACGCAGCCATTCGGCAGGCAGCGGATGAACTGCGCCCGCCCGATATCCTTGTCGTCGATCTTCAGCCCTAGGCCGGTTGGCAGCAGCACGCCGAGCGGCGCCAACACCCTGAGGATGTGGTCGCGCCCGTCGGCCGTCTTCAGCACGATGACGGTCAGCCCGACATTCTGACGGTCCTCGGCGGTCACGCTCTGGATCAGGGCGCATTGCTGATTCTGCGCGCCGGGCGGCGTGTCGCAGCGAATCTGCCAGTCGCCGTACTGGGTCTTGAGTTCGCCCTGCGCCGCCGCGGGCGCGAGCATTCCCATCAATCCCGCCCCTGCCAGTCCGGCAGCCGCGATCACCCTGCGGCGAAACGTCGCCGTCCGATCCGGCCCAGATCCGTGCGCCATGTTCGGTCGTCCTTCGCTGTTGCGCCTGCGCCTGCGCGCCGGGCATCCGGCGTGGTGCGTAGCAAACGCCCCGAACCTGTCAAGCGGCTCCCCGACAGTCGGGTACCGGGCAACGCGCCGTGCGGAAATTTGTCGCGCCGGAAGCTGGGCAAGGTCATTGCCGAGCATGGCGGAAGTGTGATTTTAAGGCAGGCCCGCTCCTGCCCCCGCATCGTCGATCGCGCCATGTGCGGAAGGGGCAGTGACGGGCAGCCGGAAGCAAGGGCAAGGGAGCGACTCTAGATGGCTTCGACACGGCGTTTCGCCGCGGTTCTGGCAACCGCCTCGGCAATGGCGACGGCGGCGACGGCGGCGCTGGCGCAGCAGCCGCGCGACTGGCAGCTCGGTCTCCAGCCGGCGGGTTCGCCGGTGATGGAGTCGATCATCAGCTTCCACAACATGCTGCTGGTCATCATCACGCTGATCGTGCTGTTCGTCCTGGCGCTGCTGACATACTGCATCCTGCGCTTCAACGCGGCGCGCAATCCCGTACCCTCGCGCACCTCGCACAACACGCTGCTCGAGGTCGCCTGGACGGTCATCCCCGTGCTGATCCTGGTGATCATCGCCATCCCGTCGTTCCGGCTGCTCTACTTTCAGATGGAGACCCCGGAGCCCGACGTCACGATCAAGACCACCGGCTACCAGTGGTACTGGAGCTACGAATATCCCGACCACGGCATCAGCTTCGATTCGCTGATGCTGACCGACGACGAGCTGCAGCCCGGCCAGCCGCGACTGCTGGCGGTCGACAACGAGATGGTCGTGCCGGTCGGCAAGGTGGTGAAGCTTCTGGTGACCGCCGATCCGATGGGCGTCATCCACTCCTGGACGATTCCCTCGTTCGGCTCGAAGGTAGATGCCGTGCCGGGCCGGATGAACGAGACCTGGTTCCGCGCCGAGAAGACCGGCGTCTATTACGGGCAGTGCTCGGAACTGTGCGGCCGCGATCACGCCTTCATGCCGATCGCCGTCCGGGTGGTGACGCAGGAGGAGTACGAGGCCTGGATCCAGGAGCAGACGGCGTCGCTCGGCAAGGGCGGCAGCGCAGTCGCCAGCCTGCGGGTGACGGACTGAGCTTCGGGCGGAACACGGGACAACAGGGACTGAACGATCATGGCAATCTATGCGGCCGCCCATGACGGGCATGCGGACCATCCGACCGGCTGGCGCAGGTGGGTGCTCTCGACGAACCACAAGGATATCGGCACGCTCTATCTGATCCTCGCGATGATCGGCGGCCTCGTCGGCGGTTTCCTGTCGGTGATGATGCGCCTCGAGCTGATGGAGCCGGGTCTGCAGTTCTTCGGGTCCGGCCAGATGTTCAACGTGTTCGTCACCGGCCACGGGCTCATCATGGTGTTCTTCATGGTGATGCCGGCGCTGATGGGCGGGTTCGGCAACTGGTTCGTGCCGCTGATGATCGGCGCGCCGGACATGGCCTTCCCGCGCATGAACAACATCTCGTTCTGGCTGCTGGCGGCGGCGTTTGTCCTGCTCGTCATCTCGATGTTCGTTCCAGGCACCGCCGACGGCCATGGCGTGGGGGCCGGCTGGACGATCTACGCGCCGCTGTCGACGACCGGCCACACTGGCCCGGCAATGGACTTCGCGATCTTCTCGCTGCATCTGGCCGGCGCCTCGTCGATCCTCGGCGCGATCAACTTCATCACCACGATCTTCAACATGCGCGCCCCGGGCATGACGCTGCACAAGATGCCGCTGTTCGTCTGGTCGTGCCTGGTGACCGCCTTCCTGTTGCTGCTGGCGCTGCCGGTTCTGGCCGGCGCCATCACCATGCTCCTGACCGACCGCAATTTCGGCACGACCTTCTTCTCGCCAGAGGGCGGCGGCGATCCGATCCTCTACCAGCACCTGTTCTGGTTCTTCGGCCATCCCGAGGTGTACATCATCATCCTGCCGGCCTTCGGCGTCATCAGCCAGGTGGTGGCGACCTTTTCGCGCAAGCCGGTATTCGGCTATCTCGGCATGGCCTACGCCATGGTCGCGATCGGCGTCGTCGGATTCGTCGTGTGGGCCCACCACATGTATACGGTCGGCCTCGATGTCGACACGCAGGCCTACTTCGTTGCCGCCACGATGATCATCGCGGTGCCGACCGGCATCAAGATCTTCTCCTGGATCGCGACGATGTGGGGTGGCTCGATCGAGTTCCGCGCCCCGATGCTGTGGTCGGTGGGGTTCATCTTCCTGTTCACCATCGGCGGCGTCACCGGCGTGGTGCTGTCGAACGCCGGCGTCGACCGCTCGCTGCACGACACCTACTATGTCGTCGCACACTTCCACTACGTGATGTCCCTCGGCGCGATGTTCGGCATCTTCGCGGCGTGGTACTACTGGTTCCCGAAGATGAGCGGCTACATGTATTCCGAGGGGATCGCCAAGCTCCACTTCTGGTTGACGTTCGTCGGCGTCAATCTGGTGTTCTTCCCGCAGCACTTCCTCGGCCTCGCCGGCATGCCGCGCCGCTATGTCGATTATCCTGACGCCTTTGCCGGCTGGAACTTCGTCTCGTCGATCGGATCCTACATCTCCGCCGTGGCCGCGCTGGTGTTCTTCTTCGGTGTCGCCCAGGCGTTCATGAGGAAGGTCAAGGCCGCCGACAATCCGTGGGGCGCCGGTGCAACGACGCTGGAGTGGACGCTCTCGTCGCCACCGCCGTTCCACCAGTTCAACACGCTGCCGAGGATCAGCTGAGGCAGCCGCTGCCGCCGGCCCCGGGCCGGCGGCACCAGATGACCTCCGGACGGACCCCGACGCCCGATGAGCGATGCCAGACTGAACCTTGACGCGACCGCCTCCGAGCTCGTGGGGCGCGGCGGCGTCGGCGATTTCGTCGCGCTGCTGAAGCCGCGGGTGATGTCGCTGGTGGTGTTCACGGCGGTCGTCGGCCTCGCGCTCGCCCCCACCGTGCCGCACCCTGTGATCGCCTTCGCCACGATCCTCGCGATCGCGGTGGGCGCCGGCGCGGCCGGGGCGCTGAACATGTGGTACGACGCGGACATCGACCGGGTGATGGTTCGCACCCGCGAGCGGCCGATCCCGACGGGCGCGGTCGAGCCCAGCGAGGCGCTGTCGTTCGGTCTCGTCCTGTCCGCCGTCTCCGTTGTGGTGCTGGGTCTGGCGACCAACTGGCTGGCGGCGGGGCTGCTCGCCTTCACCATCTTCTTCTATGCCGTCGTCTACACGATGTGGCTGAAGCGTTCGACACCGCACAACATCGTCATCGGCGGCGCTGCCGGAGCCTTCCCGCCGGTCATCGCCTGGGCGGCGGCGACGGGCCAGATTTCACTCGAGCCGCTGGTGCTGTTCGCGATCATCTTCTTCTGGACGCCGCCGCATTTCTGGGCGCTGGCGCTGGTGCGCTCGGGCGACTACGCGCGCGTCGGCGTGCCGATGCTGCCGGTGGTGGCCGGTATCGACGAGACCCGTCGGCAGATCTTCGTCTACGCGCTGATCCTGGTGATGCTCGGTCTGGTGCCGGCCGGTCTCGGGTTCGCCGGCTGGCTGTATCTGGCCGTCGCCGCGGGCCTTGGCGCGATCTTTCTGCGCCTTGCCTGGAGACTGCGGTGGGGCGGTGGTCAGGTGGTCGGGCCGGTCGCCAGACGGCTGTTCGGGTTCTCGATCCTGTATCTGTTCGCCCTGTTTGCGGCACTGCTTGCCGAGCGGCTCTCGGGTCTTCCGGCGATCGGAGCGTGATGGATGACCGGCAACACGCCCGAAGACGGCATCGTCCTCACCGAGGAGCAGCAGCGCCGCCGCCGCCGCCGCTCCGTCGCCATCGGCCTGGCGCTCGCCGGCCTGGTGATCCTGTTCTATCTGGTCACGCTGGTCCGGCTCGGGCCGGGCGTGCTGCAAAGACCGATATGAGGACCTGGCGATGATGCACCCGTCCGCCGATCCCGGACGCCGCAACAGCCGCGCCAATGCGCGCGTCGCGCTGTCGCTTGCGATCCTCGTCGCCGGCATGGTCGCGATGGCCTACGCTGCGGTGCCGCTCTACCGGCTGTTCTGCCAGGTCACCGGCTATGGCGGCACGACGCAGCGCGCCGAGGCAGCCTCCGACACGGTTCTCGACCGCACCATCACCATCCGCTTCGATGCCAATGTGGCGGGCAGCCTGCCGTGGAGCTTCGGTCCCGAGCGCCGTACCATGACCCTGCGCATCGGCGAGACGGGTCAGGTCGCCTACCATGCGCGCAATCTCGGCGCGGCGCCGACGGTCGGCACCTCGACGTTCAACGTGTCACCGCCGGCGGCGGGCATCTACTTCAACAAGATCGAGTGCTTCTGCTTCACCGAGCAGCCACTGGCGCCCGGTGAGGATGTCGATATGCCCGTGGTGTTCTTTGTCGATCCGGCGATCGTCGAGGACAAGAACGCCCGCGGCATCGGCGAGATCACCCTGTCCTACACCTTCTATCCGGTGACGGACGGGTCGGCGGACAGGCCGTACGCGGCAGCGTCGGACGACCGGGCGGCGCCCGGAACGGGCCGGCTGTGAGGCTTGATAGGCAGAGCGGGCCGCGCTAATCGGAGGCGCGACCTGACGAGGGGACGAGGAACCATGGCGGACGCCCACGCTAAGAACCACGACTACCATCTTGTCGATCCGAGCCCCTGGCCGTTCGTCGGCGCCCTGTCGGGCCTCGTCGCGGCGACAGGCATGGTGATGTTCATGCACGACATGGGCCCCTGGGTGCTCATCGTCGGCATGCTCGGCATCTTCTACACGATGATCTCCTGGTGGCGGGACGTCATCAACGAGGCCGAGCACGGCGGCTACCACACGCCGGTCGTGCAGCTGCACCTGCGCTACGGGATGATCCTGTTCATCGCCTCCGAGGTGATGTTCTTCGTCGCCTGGTTCTGGGCCTATTTCGACGTGGCGCTGTGGCCGGATGCCGCCGCCCAGTATTCCCGCGTCGAGGTGACGGGCGGCGTCTGGCCGCCGGTCGGCATCGAGACATTCGATCCCTGGCACCTGCCGCTGCTCAATACGCTGATCCTGCTGACCTCGGGAACCACGGTCACCTGGGCGCACCATGCGCTGCTGCAGGGTGACCGCAACGGCGTCAAGTGGGGCCTGATCTGCACGATTGCCCTCGGCGTGCTGTTCACCATGGTGCAGATCTTCGAGTACACCCACGCCGAATTCGCCTTCAGCGGCCATATCTACGGCGCCACCTTCTTCATGGCGACCGGCTTCCATGGCGCACACGTGCTGATCGGGACGATCTTCCTGATCGTCTGCCTGCTGCGCGTCTATGCCGGCCACTTCAAGCCGAACCACCATTTCGGTTTCGAGGCGGCGGCGTGGTACTGGCATTTCGTCGACGTGGTCTGGCTGTTCCTGTTCGCGGCGATATATGTCTGGGGGGCGGGCACGCACGAGGTCTACTGAGACCTGCCGGCCCACCGCCACAGCTTCGGGGGGGCGGCCACGGGCCGCCCTTTTCGGCTTCGATGAACGAGTTCGACGCCTATTCGTCTCGATCCGCGCTGTCGACGGGTCTGGCAGGGCGGTGTCCGCGCTGCGGCCAGGGCCGTCTGTTCGATGGCTTTCTCGCCACCGCCCCGCGCTGCGAGACCTGCGGGCTCGACTACTCCTTCATCGACTCCGGTGACGGGCCGGCGGTCTTCGTGATCTTCATCGTCGGCATCGTCGTCGTCGCCGCGGCCTTCTACGTCGAGTTCACCTGGCGCCCCGCCTACTGGGTCCACATCGTCCTGTGGGGGCCGGCGATCCTGCTCTTGTCGCTCGGCCTGCTGCGGCCGCTGAAGGGCCTGATGATCGCTGTCCAGTACCGGCGCAAGGCGGCCGAACACCGGTCGGGCGGCTGATGGTGATGGCGGTTGCGGCGCGCGCGGTTCCGAGGTCGGTGGTCGTCGCCGGCGCCCTGACGATCCTCGGCACGATCGTCCTGTGCGGGCTCGGACTCTGGCAGCTGCAGCGGCTGGCCTGGAAGCAGAACCTCGTCGCGATGGTCGAGGCGCGCGCGCAGGCACCCGCCGTGCCCTTGCCTGCGGAGGCCGACTGGCCGGCGCTGACCCGGGACAGCGACGAATATCGCAAGGTGACGCTCGTCGGCCGCTTCGACCATGGCCATGAGGTGCAGGTCTTCACCTCGCTGCAGGATGACCGGTTCGAGGTATCCGGTCCCGGCTGGTGGGTGATGACGCCATTGAGACTGGACAGCGGAGCCATCGTCTTCGTCAACCGCGGCTTCGTGCCCCACGCGTTCCGGGATCCGGCGACGCGGGCGGCGGGGCAGCTGGCCGGCGAGGTCGAGATCACCGGCCTTCTGCGCCTGCCGGAAGCGGGGAACATCTTCACCCCCGACAATCAGCCCGGCACCCGCACCTGGTATGTCCGCGATCCGCAGGCGATCGCCGCCGCCGAACGGCTTGATCGGGTTGCGCCGTTCTTCGTCGATGCCGATTCAACGCCCAATCCCGGCGGCCTGCCGCTGGGAGGGGCGACGCGTGTGGCGTTCCGCAACGATCATCTGGGCTATGCGATCACCTGGTTCGGACTGGCTGTTGCCCTGGTCGGGGTCTATCTGGCGTGGGCGTGGAGCCAGATCCGCGGGGCGCGCAGCCTTGCGGCAGGCTCGGCGCGGCAATAGGGTCCGCCCGGCAACAGGGTCCGGCGGACCGGCGCGGGCAGGGAGCCGGAAGCGAGCATCGGACGGACGACGTGAGATATGTGAGCACCCGCGGACAGGCATCCGCACCCGACTTCGCCGAAGCAATGCTGGCAGGCCTCGCTGCGGACGGAGGGCTTTACGTTCCCGAAAGCTGGCCGAGGCTTAGCCGCGAGGAGATCGCCGGGCTTGCGGGGCTCAGCTATGCGCAGGTCGCTGAACGGGTGATCGCGCCGTTTGTCGGCGCCGCCATCGACCGTGCGGCACTCCGCGACATGATTGGCGAGGCATATGCCCAGTTCCGCCATCCGGCCGTCGCGCCGCTCGTGCAGATCGCGCCGAACGATTTCGTGCTCGAGCTGTCGCACGGGCCGAGCCTTGCCTTCAAGGACGTCGCCATGTTGCTGCTGGCGCAGCTGATGGACCATGCCCTTGCCCGTCGCGGCAGCCGCGCCACTATCGTCGGCGCGACCTCCGGCGATACGGGTGGAGCGGCGATCGAGGCCTTCCGCGGCCGCGAGCGTGTCGATGTGTTCATTCTCTATCCGCATGGCCGGGTCAGCGACGTGCAGCGTCGCCAGATGACGACCCCGACCGAGGACAATGTCCACGCGATCGCCGTCGAGGGAACGTTCGACGACTGCCAGGCCATCGTGAAGAGCCTGTTCGCCGATGAGGCCTTCCGCCGCCGGGTGGCGCTGTCCGGGGTCAACTCGATCAACTGGGCGCGTATTGTCGCCCAGGTGGTCTACTACGTCACATCGGCCGTGGCGCTCGGCGCGCCGCACCGACCGGTCGGCTTCTGCGTGCCGACGGGCAACTTCGGCGACATCTTCGCCGGATGGGTGGCGCGCCGCATGGGCTTGCCCGTCGAGCGGCTGGTGATCGCGACCAATGTCAACGACATCCTCGCCCGCGCGCTCGCTCATGGCCGCTACGAGGTGCGCTCGGTGATTGCGACCATGAGCCCGAGCATGGACATCCAGGTCTCCAGCAACTTCGAGCGGCTGCTGTTCGAGGCGTCGGGCCGCGACGCGGCGGCGGTCGGGCGCTGGATGGACGGTCTCAGGCAATCGGGTGCATTCGCGATCGACCCGGCGACCCTGCGCGAGATCACCGGCGTCTTCTCGGCCGTCCGCGTCGACGAGGCATCATGTGCAGCGACGATGGGCGGGCTGCTGCGCGAGGCCGGCTACCTGGCCGACCCGCACACCGCCATCGGCATCGCCGCGGGGCGCCTCGCGCCCCGCGACCCGGCGACCCCGATGATCGCGCTGTCGACGGCCCATCCGGCGAAGTTTCCGGATGCCGTTGCGGCGGCGACCGGCCTGCGTCCCGCCCTGCCGGACTGGCTTGCCGATCTCGGCGAGCGTCCCGAGCGCTACGACGTGCTGCCCGCCGATCGCGACGCGATCGCGCGCCATATCCTCAGGACCACCCGCGTCACCGTCGACGCGATCTGAACCCGACCCTTCCGCGAGCACCGGATAGCAAGCATGACCGTGCGCACCACAAGCATCGGCAACGGAGTCCGCGTCGTCACCGACACGATGAGCCACGTCGAGACCGCGGCGCTCGGCGTCTGGGTCGGAACCGGCGCGCGTCACGAGCGGCCGGAGGAGCATGGTCTCTCGCATCTGCTCGAGCACATGGCCTTCAAGGGCACCGGCCGACGCAGCGCCCGGCAGATCGCCGAGGAGATCGAATCCGTCGGCGGCGATCTGAATGCCGCGACCAGCCACGAGACCACCGCCTACTATGCCCGGGTGCTGAAGGAGGACGTGCCGCTCGGTCTCGACATTCTTGCCGACATCCTGCGCGACAGCCGGTTCGATCCGGCCGAGCTGCAGCGCGAGCAGCACGTCATCGTCCAGGAGATCGGCGCCGCGCTCGACGATCCGGAAGATCTCGTGCACGACCTCCTGCAGGAGGCCGCATTCGAGGGGCAGCCGATCGGCCGGCCGATCCTCGGCACCGTCGAGACGGTCCGCGCCCAGACGGCGGAGAGCCTGCGCGACTATCTGGCGACGCATTACCGCGCGCCCGGCATCGTCGTCGGCGCGGCTGGCGCGGTCGACCATGACAGGATTGTTGCCGATGTCGAGCGGCTGTTCGGCGACATGCCCGCCGATCCGATGCCGGCGACGGCCCGCGCCCGCTTCACCGGCGGGGAACGGCGTGCGGAACGGGATCTCTCCGAAGCCAACCTGCTGTTCGCCTTCCCGGCGCCGTCTTTCGCCGACGAGACTTTCTACGCTGCCCGGATCGCCGCGTCCGTCCTCGGCGGCGGCATGTCGTCACGGCTGTTCCAGCGCGTCCGCGAGGAACGCGGCCTGTGCTATTCGATCTATGCCTTCAACTGGGCCTTCTCCGATGTCGGGCTGTTCGGCATTTCCGCGGCGACGGGCGAAGCGGATATCGAGGAACTCATCGAGGTGACGACATCCGAGATCGTCCGGGCGATCGACGAGATCGACGAGGACGAGGTCTCCCGCGCTCGGGCACAGGCCAAGGCCGGACTGCTGATGAGCCTGGAGAGCTGCGCGGTCAGGGCCGAGCAGATCGCCCGCCAGATGCTGTTCCTCGGCCGGGTCGTGCCGATGGCCGAACTCGTCTCCCGTATCGACGCCGTCGATGCAGCCGCCGTGCGCGCCATGCTTGCCTCCATCATCTGGACAGACATGCCAGCCCTTGCCGCGGTCGGACCAGTCGCACGGCTTGAATCGGCGGCCGATATACGTGCAAGATTGAGGATGGCCGCGCGCCCGGCGGCTTGAACTCGGCGGTTCTTCACATGGTCTTCCTGCGTTCGGCAAGCGCGGATACGGGGCCGGCGATTCATGGCAACGGCGTCTTTCTGAGGACGCCGCAGATGTCCGACCATGCCGCCTGGGCGGCGCTCAGGGAGGAGAGCCGGCCGTTCCTGACGCCCTGGGAGCCGACCTGGCCGCTCGACGACCTGACCAGATCGGCCTTCCGGCGGCGGATCCGCCGCTATATGCAGGATATCCGCGACGATGCCGCCTATCCCTTCTTCGTCTTTCGCAGCAGCGACCACGTGCTGATCGGCGGCCTGACCCTCTCCAACGTGCGCCGTGGCGTCACCCAGTCCGCCTCGCTCGGCTACTGGATCGGCGAGCCGTTCGCGCGTCAGGGCCACATGACCGCAGCGGTGTCGGCCTGCCTCGGATTCGTCTTCGACCAGCTCCGGCTGCACCGGCTGGAAGCGGCTTGCCTTCCGACGAACACGGCGTCTATACGGCTCCTTGAAAAAGTCGGTTTTACGCGTGAAGGGTTCGCCCGGCGGTATCTGCGCATCAACGGCATGTGGCAGGACCACCTCCTCTACGCGATGCTGAGTGAAGATCTGCGTCCGATGGCGCGCTAGAGCGGTCTTGTGTGCTGTTCCGGACCGGTTGCGGCGAGGCGACGGGGGTGGCGGTCCGCAGCCGCATGGGATCGAACTCGACAGACGGATTCCGGATGAGTTCAACACGCGGGGGGCAGGTCGGACGCGGGATCGCAGGCGCGATTCAGGCGGTGCTGCTCGTCGTCGTGCTGCTCGCGGCCTCGAGTCCGGCCGCGCGCGCGCTCGAGGCCATATCCGTCCCGGTGGACGTACCGGCGATTGACCTCACCAGTGCGGTCGATCTCTACCTGCGCTACGGCGACCGCATCCAGATCTCGACCGCTCCCGACGCCGACGGTTTCGTGCGCCGCATCGAGGTACGCGCCCGCGAGCCGGGTCGCTCGGCGTCCTGGGCGGTTTTCGCGCTCAAGAACGAGTCCGACGAGCAGATCGACCGGCTGCTGGTGGCTCCGAATTTCCGCATGCCGGGATCAGGCATCCTGCGCCCCGATCTCGGCCACCAGCGCATGAGCGCGATCACGCCGAGCCAAGGCTTTCGTCCGGAGCGTGAGGACAGCGACGATTCCGACATCTATCTGATCACGCTCGATCCCGGCGCCGTCGTCACCTACGTCGTCGAACTCGAAGGCGACACACTGCCGCAGCTGCGGCTCTGGCAACCCGACGCCTACAAGGAACATGTGAACAGCTATACGCTGTATCAGGGCATGGTGATCGGGATCGCCGGGCTGCTGGCGCTGTTCCTGACGGTGCTGTTCGTGGTCAAGGGCACACTGATCTTCCCGGCGGCCGCAAGCCTCGCCTGGGCCGTGCTGCTCTACCTGTCCATCGATTTCAACTTCCTGAACCGCATCATCGACGTGCCCGCCGCCGGCGACCAGGTGTTCAGGGCCGGCGCCGAGGCGATCCTGGCGGCGACGCTGCTGATCTTCCTCACTTCCTATCTGAGCCTGATGCGCTGGCATGTGCGCCTGCTGCTCGTCGTCGCGGTCTGGCTGCTGGCGCTCGTCGGTGTCGTCGGCATAGCCGTGATCGATGCCTCGCTTGCCGCCGGCATCGCCCGGCTGTCGCTCGGCCTGATCGGTATCGTCGGTCTGATGCTCATCGTGTTCCTGGCGGTGCGCGGGTTCGACCGGGCGATCCTGCTGATCCCGACCTGGCTGCTGCTGCTCGCATGGCTGTTCGCCGCGGGCATGGTGGTCACCGGGCGGCTCGACAACGATCTCGTGGCGCCGGCACTGAACGGCGGCCTGGTGGTGCTGGTCCTGCTCGTCGGGTTCACCGTCATGCAGCATGCCTTCGCTGGCGGGCCGATCGCCCACGGGCTGCTCAACGATTTCCACCGCAAGGCGCTGGCGCTGATCGGCGCCGGCGATCTCGTCTGGGACTGGGAAGTGCCGCGCGACCGGGTCTATGTCGCGCCGGAATTCGAGGAGAAGCTCGGTCTCAAACCCGGGTCCCTGGAAGGCAGCATCCGCCGTTGGATCGACATCCTGCACGCCGGCGACCGCGACCGCTTCCGCGCCATGATCGACGCCGTGGTCGAACAGCGACGCGGACGCATCGCTCAGGATTTCCGAGTGCGCGCTGCCGACGGCCACTATTTCTGGTTCCGCATGCGCGCCCGTCCGATCCTTGGCGATGACGGCGAGGTGGCGCGGCTGGTCGGCACGCTGGTCGACGTCACCGAGATCAAGAACGCCGAGGAGCGGCTGCTGCACGACGCCGTGCACGACAACCTGACCGGTCTGCCCAACCGCCAACTGTTTCTCGATCGGCTCGAGGCGGCGATCCTGCGCGCCCGCGCCGGTGAGGGCAACCGGCCGACGATCTTCATCATCGACATCGACCGCTTTCGCCAGGTCAATGACGGGTTCGGCATCGCTGTCGGCGACTCGCTGCTGCTGACCGTGGCCCGGCGCCTGCAGCGCCAGTTGAAGCCGGGCGATACGCTCGCGCGGATGGCGGGTGACCAGTTCGGCATCATACTGGTGTCCGAGCGCGAGCCGCAGCGTCTTGCCGCCTTCGCCGAGGCCATCCGCCGCACCGTGCGCACGCCCATCACCTTCTCCGACCGGGAGGTGTTCCTGACCGCCTGTGTCGGCATCGCCGTCCATGACGGGGCAGACAAGCGCAAGGAAGAGCTGCTCGAGGATGCCGAGATCGCGATGTACCATGCCAAGCGCTTCGGTCCGGATCGCGCCGAGGCATTCAAGCCCGTGATGCGCTCGATGGGCGGTGACCGCGTCTCGCTGGAATCCGACCTGCGTCGGGCGCTGGAGCGCGAAGAGATCAAGCTGGTGTTCCAGCCGATCATGCGGCTCGAGGACAAGCGGATCGCCGGTTTCGAGGCACTGGTGCGCTGGGATCATCCGCGCCATGGTCGGCTGAGCCCGAAGGAATTCCTCACGATCGCCGAGGAGACCGGCCTGATCGTCGAGATCGGCCTGTTCGTTCTTGAGCGCGCCGCACGCCAGCTCGGCGCCTGGCAACGGGCGATGGGCGGCCACCTGCCGATCTTCGCCTCGGTCAATGTGTCGAGCCGGCAGCTGCTGCGCCACGATCTGATCAACGACATCCGCGCCGTGCTGGCGCGCAACGACGTCCTGCCGGGCACGCTCAAGCTCGAGGTCACCGAGTCGCTGGTGATGGAGAACCCGGAATACGCCGCCCAGGTGCTCGAGAAGGTGCGCGAGCTCGGCGCGGGCCTGGCGCTCGACGATTTCGGCACCGGCTACTCCTCGCTTGCCTATCTGCAGCGATTTCCCTTCGACACGATCAAGGTCGACCGCAGCTTCGTGCGCCAGAACGGAAACGGCGCCCGGCCGGTGATCCTTCGCTCGATCGTCGGGCTTGCCCATGATCTCGGCATGGAGGTGGTTGCCGAGGGTGCCGAGACGGACGAGGATGCGATCGAACTCTACGCGCTCGGCTGCGAGTATGCGCAGGGCTTCCTGTTTGGCGAGCCGATGTCCGCCGACGAGTGCCGGCATCTGCTGGCCCGTCAGTCGGCGATGATGCGGCACTGAGCCGGCCGCACGACATCCGCCGTGCAGCCCTGTTGCCGGCGGTCCCTCGAGAGTTCGGGCTTCAGATGTGAGGTATCAGGCGTGTCCGGCCTCGCTGGCCAGGAAGCCCGGATCGATCCCGATCTTGCGCAGCGCGAGATCGTACTTCGAGGCAAGATCGCCCCCGAACACGATCCGGGGATCGGCACTGCAATGCAGCCAGCCGTTCGCCTGGATCTCCCGCTCGAGCTGGCCCGGCGCCCATCCCGAATAGCCGAGTGCCAGAAGCGAGTTCGACGGACCCTGGCCGCGGGCAATCGCCTTGAGGATGTCGAGCGTCGCGGTCAGGCAGATGCCGTCGTCGATCGGCAGCGTCGAATTCTCCACGAACCAGTCCGCGGTGTGGAGCACGAAGCCACGGCCTGTTTCCACCGGCCCGCCGACATGCACCCTCATGGCATTGACCGCCGGCGGTAGGCGGATCTCCTCACCGGCACCGATGACGTCGAGCTGGCGCAACAGCTCCGTGAAGCCGATATGCTCGGCTGCCTGGTTGACGATGATCCCCATCGCCCCGTCCTCGGAGTGGGCGCATACATAGATGACGCTCCGCTCGAAGCGCGGATCGCTCATCGACGGCATGGCGACGAGGAGCTGGCCGTCGAGGTAGCTCCGACTGCCTGCACCGATCCTGCCAGTTGCCGCTCCGATCATGGTCGAATGCTAACCCTGCTGATGCGATTTGGAAATGCCGACCGTTGGCGGATCTCACTCAGCCGTGAAACCGGTTGATGTGCCGCGACGCGTCTTTGAACTAAAAATAGGGTCCCAAGGCCGCTGCGCCAACCGATTCTGCGGCCGAACGGTCTGCCGCGCATCGGTCGATGGAGACGATCGGGATGCTGTCCCAACGCTTGGCCTCGCTCGTCGGTCTACTCGTCGTTTCGGCTGGCAGTTGCCTTGCCGTCGGCATGGCGTTGGCCGGCGCCTGGGACGAACCGGTAGAGGTTCGGGTCCTCGACGGCGGGGCCGTGCAGGGCAGTGCAGACCGGCTCGCCGGGCTCGAGATCACGCTGGCCCCGGGCTGGAAGACCTACTGGCGCCAACCCGGCGAGTCCGGCATCCCGCCGCGTTTCGATTTCTCGGGCTCGCAGAACGTTGCCGGCGTCGCGGTGGAGTGGCCTGCGCCGGAGCTGTTCAACGACGGTTACGGCTGGATCGTCGGCTATGCCGACACGGTGGTGCTGCCGTTGCGGGTCACGCCCGTCGATCCCGGCAAGCCAGTGGGTCTGCGGCTCGCCATGCATTTCGGCGTGTGCAAGGACATCTGTGTTCCCGCCGACGCCGATCTTTCTGCCCGGCTCGGCGAGGGGACGCCGCAGGCGTCGGCCATCGAGCTGTTCCGGCGGCGCGTGCCGGTGCCGGTGTCCGGCGACGATCCGCGCGGTGGCGTCGTCTCGGTGGCCAGGATCGGCGAGGGCGAGGATGCAAGGCTCGAGATCGAGCTCCGCTTCCCGCCGCAGACCGACGACCCCTTCCTGCTCGTCGAGGGACCGGCCGGATGGCCGACCCCGGTTGCGGAACGTCTCGGCGGAGACGGAAACGGCCGCTACCGATTCGCGCTGCCGCTGCCCGCCGGGTCGGGCGTCGATCTCAGGCTGACCGGCGTTTCCGACGGCTTTTCCTTTGAGCGCGCGCTGCGTATCGACTAGACAGGCGTCGGCCCTATCTTGCGGCTGACTGCCTCGTCGCGGTCCCATGGCGCACCTCAACCAGGAGACGGGAATGATCAAAGTCGGCGACAAGCTTCCGGACGCAACCTTCGCGGTGATGACCGACTCCGGTCCGGTCGAACGGCGGACTGCAGAGGTGTTCGGCGGGCGCAAGGTGGCGCTGTTCGCGGTTCCCGGCGCGTTCACGCCGACCTGCCACAACGCCCATCTGCCGGGCTTTCTCGCCAATGTCGATGCATTCAAGGCGAAGGGAGTCGATGCGGTGGTGTGCGTGTCCGTGAACGATGTCTTCGTGATGGGGGCCTGGGCGAAGGCCACTGGCGGAGAAGGGACGATCGAGTTCCTCGCCGACGGCAGCGCCGAATTCGCCAAGGCGACGGGGCTTGAGCTCGACGCCACGGCCCGCGGTCTCGGCATCCGCTCGAAGCGTTACGCGATGCTGGTCGACGATGGCGTGGTCAAGGCGCTGCTGGTCGAGGACATGCCCGGCAAGGCGGAAATTTCCAGCGCCGAGGCGCTGCTGGCCGCAATCTGAGGACGACCGGCCGCCCCGCGGCTCACGCGGGGCGGTAGACCGCCGACAGCCCGCAACCATCCGCCGCGACCACGGCGCCGCGCTCCATCAGATCCTCGATATGGGCAAGAACCGACAGGCCGGCCGCGCTCGTCAGGCGTGGGTCGAGCCCCTTGTAGATTGCCGCGACGATCTCGGGGATGCGCCGGTCGCCTTCCTCCAGGCGCTTCAGGATCGACGCCTCGCGCTGGCGACGGTGCAGGGCGAGCAGCCGGACGAAACGGCGTGGATCCGGGATCGGAGCGCCGTGGCCCGGCAGGTACAGGGTCTCGTCGCGATCGGCCAGTCGGTCGAGCGAGGCCATGAAATCGGCCATGCGGCCGTCCGGGGGCGCGACGATGGTGGTGGACCAGCCCATGACATGGTCGCCGCTGAACAAGAGCCCGGTTCCGTCGAGCGCAAGCGAGATGTGGTTCGAAGTGTGGCCCGGCGTGTGTACCGCGGTCAGCTGCCAGCCTTCGCCCTCGATGCCGGCGCCGTCCGCCAGCGCAACATCTGGCCGGAATGCGCTGTCGTTGGAGGCATCGAGCCGCGCCTCCTCGCCGGGCAGCGGCTGGCGTGCGGGCCGGTGGGGGCCGAAGCCGTAGGTCGTGGCGCCGTGGGCCGATGCCAGCGGACCGGCGAGCGGCGAGTGGTCGCGATGGGTGTGGGTCACGATGACAGCCGTCACCCGCTCGCCTGCGACCGCCCGCTCGATCGCGGCAAGATGGTCCGGATCATCGGGTCCCGGGTCGATCACCGCCACCTCGCCGTGACCCACCAGATAGGTGTTGGTGCCGCGGAAGGTGAAAGGCGATGGATTGGGCGCCAGGATGCGGCGCACTCCTGCCGCCACCTCCTGAACCGCGCCGGGCCTGGGGTCGAAGTCGCGATTGAAGGGAATATCGTCACTCATCGTTGGGACATCTGCGTCTGGCGGGCCGAGCCCTAGGCCGCCGCGCGGCAGGTTGCAAGGCCTGGAGCGCATTTCTTCCGGCCACCGCTTGCCGCCAGCCCCCGGCCGACGATATAGGAACGCACCCTCACCGGCACATCCGGCGTGCATTGGGGCGTGGCCAAGCGGTAAGGCAACGGGTTTTGGTCCCGTGATCCCAGGTTCGAATCCTGGCGCCCCAGCCATCCTGCAGAGGGTACGACCCGGAGACATGGGTGACGGTTCTTTCCGGGCGCATGGGTAACACCCAGGCGGCGTTCTGTCATTGACGACAGGGCGCAAGGCCGCTTGCTCGCAGGGGCCGCTACCTGATCTGCGCCGGTATGTTCTCGCGGAAGATGATCTCCATGCTCAGCGGGACGCTGTGCCCGTCGCCATGCGTCCGCGAATGCGGTGGTCGTCTGAACCGCGCCAGCGTGAGCGCGATGATCTGGTCGGGATCGGAGTTGATGACCGCGTCCATTATGCCGTCGATCAGTAGGCGCCGCGTGTCCCTGGTCATTCCATGGCCGATGAAGACCACCTTGCCGGCCTTCTGACGTTCGCGCAGCGCCCTGCCGATGCCATCGGAGGAGCCGCCGACATTGTAGATGCCGACCAGATCGGGGTTCTGGTCGAGCAATGACAGCGTATGCAGGTAATTCTCGTTTCGGTCGTCGTGGCCCTCGCGCATGCCAACGACACGCAGGCCCGGATGCGCCTCGTCGAGCAGGCTGTGGAATCCCATCTCGCGCTCGGAATGGGCCCGGTAGCTGCGGCTGCCTGCCACCACGGCCACGCTGCCCTCCCGCACATGGCAGAAGCGCGCCAGGAGGTAGGCGGCCGTTCGCCCGGCCGCCTGGTTATCAAGCCCGATATAGGCCTCGCGGGCCGAATGGGGCAGGTCCGACACGATGGTGACCAGGCGCGTCCCGCCGGCGCCGACCTCCTCGACCGCTTCACGCACCAGAGGGTGGTCGATCGCCATGAAGGCAATGCCATCCGCCCAACGGGCATGGTGGTGCAGCGCCGAGGCGAGCGCCCCGGCGTCGAAGCTCTCGATGAAGAAGCAGCGGACCGGCGAGTCGTCGCGGGAGCCTGTCGCGGCGGTGGCGCGGACCTTCTCGCCGAGAAGCCTGAGATAGGGGTTTGTGCCCTTGGGCAACAGGAACGCGATATTGGGCAAACGCGGGCCGGACAGCTTCCTGCACTCCTCGCGATCCAGGTAGCCGAGCTCCACCGCGGCCTTGAGAACCCGGTCGACCGTGCGCGCCCTCACGCCCTTGCGCCGGTTGAGCACGCGATCGACCGTGGCCAGCGAGACTCCGGCCAATTGCGCCACGTCGGCCATGGAGGGAAGGGTCGAGGGTCTCGGATGCACCTCAAAACACCTCAGAAACTATTCTTTGACCTGAAGGATCACGCCACCTAACCTTCTGTCAAGGCCGATAAATGGGCGCGATACACGGACGCCACCCATCAAAAGACATCACGGGAGGTTCGCATGGCCAAGCAACTGCAATCGATCACGCGGCGCGGTGCCTTGGGGCTCGGGCTGGGCGCCGGAGCATTCGTCCTGTCGCCGTATCGGGCATCGGCGCAATCGCTGACGCTGCGCTACGGGCACAACAACGAGCCGGCCAGTGTCGCCGGCGCCCAGGCCGACTGGTTCGCGGAAGCCGTCAACAGGCATTCGGGCGGCGACATCCATGTGCAGGTCTTCCCGTCATCCCAGCTGGGGAAGCTTCAGGAGCTGGCCGAGGCGGTCTCGCTTGGCACCATCGCCTTTTCGCACAATACCGCCGGCGGGATCGGCTCTCTGTACGAGCCGTTCGGCGCCCTCGACACGCCCTATCTCTATCGCGATGTCGATCACCTCATGAAGGTGATGGACGTGAACTCGCCGGTCATGCAGGAGCTGAACAGGGGGCTGATCGAGGCGGCGAATGTCCGTGTCATCTATGCGCACTATTTCGGCCGCCGGAACCTGACCGCCAACAAGGCCGTCTATTCGCCCGCCGATCTGGCCGGGGTGAAGATCCGCGCCGTTCCCTTCCCGATCTACCAGACCGCCGTCGAGGGGATGGGGGCCGTCCCGGTTCCGGTCGACTGGCCCGAGGTGCCGACGGCGCTTGCCACCGGCATCGTTGCCGGGCAGGAGAACCCGGTGAATGTCATCCTCAATGTGAAGCTCTACGAGGTCCAGTCGCATCTGATGCTGACCGGGCACATGTCGAATGCGGAAGTCGTCGTGATGAACGAGGATGCCTGGCAGGCCCTGACTCCTGCCCAGAAGGAGGCGGTGGAAGCCGCAGCCCAGGAGATCCGCGAGCGCGCCACAAGGGCGATCCAGGACAACGAGGAACGCGAGACCGAGGAACTGCGCAAGCTGGGCATGACGGTGATTGGACCCGCGGAGGGGCTTAATCTCGACGCCTTCCGGGCTTCGGTATCGAAGCTCGTTGACCAGCGTTTCGGCGAGAAGTTCGGGTCGCTTTACGAAAAGATCCGGTCGATCAGCTGATCCGGGAACACCGGAGGAGATTGCCGTGATGCAGGCCGGACCCGCGGTTCCGCCAGGCGGCAGGGTGCTGGGGGCTGCTGCCGTCGCCTGCCGCAGTCTGGCATCGCTGCTGCTCGCGCTGATCTGCGTCCTGATCGTGGGCCAGGTCGTCGCCCGCAATCTCTTCAACGCGGGGTTGCCCTGGGCCGACGAGCTCGCGCGCTTCTGCGGCGTGGCAATCGTCTTTCTGTGTGTGCCGCTGCTGGCGTTGCGCGGCCAGCACGTGGCGATGGACGTCGCGTCGCTGGTGCTGCGGGGGCGGCTGCGGCGGCCGGTCGCGCTGGTGATCGAACTGACCGTGCTCGCCTTCGCCTGCCTGGGGCTCTGGTCGCTCCATGCCTTTCTCAGCCGGGCATGGAAGTTCGCGACGCCGACACTGGGGATTCCCAACTGGGTGTTCTATGCGCCCGCGCTGATCGGCCTCGCCCTGCTGGCCCTTGTCGCTGTGGCCCGGATCCGGGCGATCGTCGCCGGCCGCCTTCCGGATGGTAACGGCAGCCCGGTGCCATGAGTCTGGTCCTTGTCGCCGTCTTTGTCGCCGCGCTTCTCCTTGGAGCGCCGATCGCCGTGGCACTCGGACTTGCTTCCGCCGTAACCGTGGTTGCCTTCGGCCTGCCGGTGCATGTGCTGGTCCAGCGCTGCGTCAATGCGCTCGATTCGACGCCATTGCTGGCGGTGCCCTTGTTCATCCTCGCCGCCAGCCTTCTGAATGCGATGGGCGTGACCGGGCACATCTTCGATCTCGTGCGGCTGCTGGTCGGGCGCATCCGCGGCGCCGTCGCCCAGGTGTCGATCCTGGTCAGCCTCATCTTCTCGGGAATGTCGGGTGCCGCGCTCGCCGACATCGGTGCGCTCGGCAAGATTCAGATCGACCAGATGGTGGCGCAGGGCTACAGGCGCCGGTTCGGCGCCGGCATCACCATCGCCGCCGCCACCATCGGTCCGATATTCCCGCCGTCGATACCGATCATCATCTACGCGAGTGTCACCAATGTCTCGGCGGTGCAGCTGCTGATTGCCGGGATTGTGCCGGCGCTGGTCATCACGGTCCTGCTGATGGCGCAGGTCGCGGTGATGGCGCGGCTGTTCGACCTGCCGCGCGACACCATCAGCCCGTCAGTGCGTGCCATCGCCGCCAAGGCGGTCGTTTCGCTGCCGGCGCTCGCAGCGCCAGTCCTGCTGATCGGCGGTCTGCTGAGCGGCTATTTCGGTCCGACCGAGGTTGCCGGGGTCACCGTCGCCTATGCGCTGGTGATCGGGTTCCTGGTCTATCGCACCCTTACCGTTCGCGCGGTCTGGGCTTGCCTTCGCGAGACGACCGAGGCGACGGCCGGCATCCTGTTCATCGTCGCGACGGCGGCGCTGTTCGCCTGGGTCCTGACGCTCGACCAGGTACCAGCCATCGCCGGCAGGTGGCTGCTCGGCATATCCGACAATCCGCTGGTGCTGCTGCTGCTGGTCAACCTGCTCCTGCTCGTCGTCGGCATGGTGCTCGAATCGATCGCCGCGATTCTCATCATCGCACCGATCGTCGCGCCGGCGCTTCACGCCGCGGGCGTCGATCCGCTCCAGCTCGGCATCGTGTTCGTCCTCAATCTGATGATCGGCCTGCTGACGCCACCGGTCGGGATGAGTCTCTACATGGTGGCGATCGTTGCCAGAATGCCGGTGCACGAGGTGATCCGCGGCGTCCTGCCGTTCTTCATGCCGCTGCTGCTGTCGCTGCTGGTCGTCTCGATGGTTCCCGCCATCTCGACCTGGCTACCCCAGTTCCTCGCGCAATAGGACAGTTCATGAGCAGGTTTCTCGGCGCAATCCGCCAACTCGGCTATGTCGTGGACGACATCGAGGCAGGCATGGCGCATTGGCACGCGGTAATGGGTGTCGGGCCATGGTTCTACAACCCAAGGGTGCCGATCGAGGATTACCTCTATGACGGCGTCGCCTATCAGCCTCACAACTCGGTTGCGCTCGCCAACAGCGGCTTCATCCAGGTCGAGCTGATCCAGTGCCGCAACGACGTTCCGTCGATGTATCGCGACTTCCTCGAGGCGGGCAACCGTGGCCTCCAGCATGTCGCCTACTGGACGCAAGACTTCGATCGCGATCTGGCCCGCATGGTGGCTGAGGGATTCCGCCCCAGGATGAGTGGCAGGGTGGGCGCAAACGGCCGCTTCGTCTATTTCGATCGCGAGGCGCATCCGGGCACGGTGATCGAACTGTCGGAGGTGATCGGTCCGAAAGGGCGGATGTTCGACATGATCCGGGCCGCGTCGCAGGATTGGGACGGTACCGATCCGATCCGGCCCTTTCCCGATCTGTCGACCCTCTGAAGCGCCGATGCGTGTCGATACGATCGAAGCGATCTATCTCATCGAGACTCCGCTGGATCCGGCGAGGGTTGCCGACATCTTGGCCGGCGAGCAGTCGAGCGGCACCTTTGTCCGCGTCGCCGGAGAAACCGACGCGCTGCGGGCCCGCGCTGCCGCCGAGGTACTGGAGCTTGAGGAACTCGAGAGCGCAACCGGACCCAGCCTTGCGAGTTCCTGGCTTGATCGCAGGGGAGTTGCAGGTCCGTGGCGGCGCGCGAGGGTTCGCATCGCCTTCCCGCTCGCCAATATCGGCACCAACCTACCGACGCTTGCCGCGACCGTTGCCGGTAATCTCTTCGACCTGGGCGAGGTCACCGGACTGCGGCTGCTCGACCTGCGTCTGCCACAGATCGTGCGCTGCCGGTTCGATCTGCCCGGCGTCGGCGTGCGCGGCACGCGCGAGCGCGTCGGGGTATTCGGCCGGCCGTTGTTCGGCACGATCATCAAGCCCAATGTCGGCCTGCGGGCCGACGAGATAGCGGATCTGGTCGATCTCCTGTGCAGGGCAGGCGTCGACTTCATCAAGGACGACGAGGTCTGCGCCAACCCCGACCATGCGCCGCTCGCCGAGCGCGTTCCCGCCGTCATGGCGCGGGTGCGCGCCCATCGCGACCGCACCGGCCGTAATGTGATGGTCGCCTTCAATGTCACCGACGAGACCGATGCGATGCGCCGCCATGCCGATCTGGTCGAGCGCGAGGGCGGATCCTGTGTGATGGTGAGTCTCAACTGGTGCGGGCTATCGGCGATCCAGTCGCTGCGCCGATCGACGCCACTCGCCATTCACGGACACCGCAACGGTTTCGGCGCCCTGTCGCGCCATCCGTTGCTTGGGATCGGCTTCGATGCCTATCAGGCGCTGTACCGGCTGGCCGGCATCGACCATCTGCATGTGCATGGCATCGGCGGCAAGTTCTGTGACCGGCCGGAAGACGTCGAGCAGGCGGCACGGCGTTGTCTGAAGCCGCTTGCGGTCGATGCGCCGGATGCGACGGACGCGGTCATGCCCGCCTTTTCCTCCGGCCAATGGGCAGGCACGCTGCCGCTGGCAGCGCGCGCCGCCGACTCGGCCGACTTCCTGTTCATGGCAGGCGGCGGCATTCTCGCCCATCCCGACGGGCCGGCCGCCGGCGTGACGAGCCTTCGCCAGGCATGGGATGCGGTCGCGAGCGGGGAGGAGATCGAGGCTGCGGCCGCGACGCGGCCAGAACTTGCCGCGGCGTTGCGCGTCTTCGGTGGCTGACTTGGCCAGGATCGTTTTCCTCGGCGACGACTTCACCGGCGCATCGGACACCCTCGCCACCTTCGCCGAGCGAGGTGCGGCGGTCCGGCTGTTTCTGGATGTGCCGGATCCGGCCGAAGCGGACGGGCTCGACGTCATCGGCATTGCCACCGACCTGCGCGCCCTTTCGCCGGACATCATCGTCCGGCGGCTCGAAGAGCTTGCACCGGGCCTGCGAAGGCTGTCGCCGCGCATCCTGCACTACAAGATCTGTTCGACGTTCGACTCCGCGCCGCATGTCGGCAGCATCGGCGCGGCGGTTCTGACACTCGAGCGCCTGCTCGCGACCGGGCGCACCGTCGTCGTTGGCGGTCAGCCTAGCCTCGGCCGCTATTGTATCTTCGGAACGCTCTTCGCACGGGCGGCTGACGGTAGGGTCTGCCGGATCGACCGACATCCTGTGATGAGCCGGCATCCCACGACGCCGATGGGCGAAGCCGACATTCGGGCTCATCTCGCGCTGCAGGGGCTCGACGATCTCGCCTTGATCGACTGCCTCGAACTGAACAGAACGGAAGAGCTGCCGGCAGCTATGCGCAACGGGGCGGGCCGCGCTCTCATCGATGCCCTGTCGCCGTCCGACGTGGACAGGATAGGACGCATTCTGACGACCCTGGAAGCTGCAACCGCACCGTTGCTGGTGGTCGGTGCCAGCAGTGTCGCCGAAGCGTTGTGTCCGCGGCTCGCCCAGTCCCGCTCACGCGCCGTCACCGGCGTCGGGCCGCGGCTGGCAGTTGCCGGCAGCCGGTCCGCCGTGACGGCCGATCAGGTGGAGGCGGCGGCCAGCTATGTTCGTTTGCCGATCGAGCCCTGCGATCTCGACGCGGGGGCGGACCGGCTGGTTCGGCACTGCGCGGATCTGCTCGCCACCGGGCGGGACGTGCTCATCCACCTGAGGCGGGACCATGACTACGGGATGCCGCCGGCCAGTCTCTCGGGACGACTTGCCGAACTGACGGCAGCCATCGCGGGTCGCTGCCCGGTGGGCGCCATCGCCGTCGCCGGCGGCGATACCGCCAGCGCCGTGGTCAAGCGTCTCGGCTTCAGAAGCCTCTCCTTCGTGCGACGTGCAGCGCCCGGAGTTGCCGTCTGCAGCGGTCATATGCCGGGTCATGCCCTCGAGGGGGCATTCCTGCTGCTCAAGGGCGGGCAAGTCGGTGACCGGGACATCCTGGAACGGTTTGGCCGACCCTTCTGAGGCGGGAAGTCGGGTCGCCGTCGCTGTCGCCATGCCCTAGCCGATGGCAATGCCCGCGATCCCGCAACGGGTGGCGTACAACATGACCGGCGGCTGCGGCTCGATGCAGGCCACCGGCCGGTCCCGGCCGAGTTTGCGCCCGCTGCGCAATGCGCGTTGCGTATCCTTGCAAACGGCCGGAACGGTTTTCCGGACATGTGTCGCATTTTGCAATTGACAATCCCGACCGAATAGATCGTGATTATAGGCATTAACGATCCATGCGGGAGATGTCCGATGCGTGCCGCGTCCCCTTCGCCGCAGACCGTCCGCGCCGCCGGGCGCGGCAGCCGCCTCCGGAACGGGCTCGCCACCGCGACTTTCACGGCGGCCTTCATGCTCGTTCTCTCGGTCGTTGCGTTTGCGCAGACGACGCTTCTGAACGTCAGCTACGACCCGACACGGGAACTCTACCGGGACTTCAACGCGGCCTTTGCCGCCCACTGGAAAGCGACCACCGGCGACGACGTGACGGTGCGCCAGTCGCATGGCGGCTCCGGCGCACAGGCGCGTGCGGTGATCGACGGGCTCGATGCCGACGTTGTGACGCTGGCGATGCAGTCGGATGTCGACGCGATCGTGCAAAACTCCGGCAAGATCGCGGAAGACTGGCGGGCAAGGCTGCCGAACAACGCGGCACCCTACACCTCGACAATCGTGTTTCTGGTCAGGAAGGGCAACCCGAAGGGCCTGAAGGACTGGGACGATCTGGTGAAGGAGGGCGTCGAGGTCGTCGCGCCCAATCCGAAGACGTCGGGGGCAGCGCGCTGGGCCTATCTGGCGGCCTGGGCCTTCGCCAGCGAAGCGTTTGGCGGCGACACGGCGAAGGTGCGCGATTTCCTCGCCAGGCTCTACCGCAACGTGCCCGTTCTCGACACGGCGGCGCGCGGCTCGACCACGACCTTCGTGCAGCGCGGCATCGGCGACGTGCTGCTCGCCTGGGAGAACGAGGCGTTGCTCGCGATCGAGGAACTCGGCCCCGACCAGTTCGAGATCGTCATGCCATCCATGTCGATGCTGGCCGAGCCGGTCGTCGCCGTGGTCGATGCGAACGTCGACCGCAAGGGCACCCGCGCGGTCGCCGAGGCCTATCTGAACTATCTCTACGCGCCCGAGGGCCAGGCGATCGCCGCCAGGCACTTCTACCGGCCATACCGGATGCAGGATGCCGCGCCCGAGGATGCTGCCCGCTTTCCCCAGCTGAAGCTGGTGAGGATCGACGACCCGATCTTCGGCGGCTGGGCGAAGGTGCAGCCGGAGCATTTCGGCGACGGCGGCGTGTTCGACCAGATCTACCGGCGCTGAGCGGAGGCCAGGCGTCATGGCAGCTGTCGCGGCGGCGGCGCCCGGGCGGTGGCGCAGACCGGGCATCCTGCCGGGCTTCGGCCTGACGCTCGGCTTCGCGCTGACATATCTCGGCCTGATCGTGCTGATTCCGATCGCGGCGCTGATCCTCAGGACGACGACGCTGACCTGGGCCGAGTTTGGGGCGATTGCCGCGAGCGAACGCGTGGTCGCTGCCCTCAGGTTGTCCTTCGGCGCCTCGCTGACGGCAGCCGCGGTGAACCTGGTGTTCGGGACGGTGGTGGCCTGGGTGCTGGTGCGCTACCGGTTTCCCGGCCGCCGGGTGCTCGATGCGATGGTCGACCTGCCCTTCGCGCTGCCGACCGCCGTTGCCGGCATCGCGCTGACCGCGCTGCTGTCGCGCAACGGCTGGATCGGCGGGATCCTCGAGCCCATGGGTCTCAAGGTCGCCTACACGCCGGCGGGTATCGTCGTCGCGCTGGTCTTCATCGGCCTGCCCTTCGTGGTCAGGACCGTGCAGCCGGTGATCGAGGAGATCGACCGCGAGGTCGAGGAGGCTTCCGCGAGCCTCGGGGCGAACCGCTTCCAGACGGTGTTCCGGGTGCTGCTGCCCTCGCTGACGCCGGCGCTGATGACCGGCTTCGTGCTGGCCCTGGCGCGCGCCGTCGGGGAGTACGGTTCGGTTATCTTCATCGCCGGCAACATTCCCTACCGGACCGAGATCGCGCCGCTGCTGATCGTCATCCGGCTGGAGGAGTTCGACTATGCGGGTGCGACCGCGATCGCGACGCTGATGCTTCTGATCTCGTTCGTGATGTTCCTTGTCATCAACCTGATCCAGGCCTGGGCGCGGCGGAGGTTCGGCGATGTCTGATCGGATGCGCCATCCGGCCTCTGCACGGCTTGGCTCGCCGGTGAGCGAGGCACGCGGCGTCAGGGCGCTGCTGATCGCGGTCTCGCTCGGTTTCCTGGTGGTGTTCCTCGCCTTTCCGCTGACGGTGGTGTTCTCGGAGGCGTTCAGGGGCGGCGTCGGCACGTTTCTTGCGGCGCTCGCCGATCCTGAGGCGCAGGCCGCCATCCGGCTCACCCTGATGGTGGCGGCCATCGCGGTGCCGGCCAACCTGGTGTTCGGGGTCGCAGCGGCCTGGGCGATCGCCAAGTTCGAGTTCCGCGGCAAGGCCATCCTGATCACGCTGATCGATCTGCCGTTCTCGGTTTCACCGGTGATCGCCGGGTTGACCTATGTGATCCTGTTCGGAACGCAGGGCTATCTGGGCACCTGGTTGCAGTCGCACGGGCTGCAGATCGTCTTCGCGGTGCCCGGCATCGTGCTGGCGACGGTGTTCGTCACCTTTCCCTTCGTCGCGCGCGAACTGGTCCCGCTGATGCAGGAGCAGGGCACGAAGGACGAGGAGGCGGCGCTGTCGCTGGGTGCGACAGGATGGCAGACCTTCCTGCGGGTGACGCTGCCCAACATCAAGTGGGGGCTGATGTACGGGGTACTGCTGTGCAATGCCCGGGCGATGGGCGAGTTCGGGGCGGTGTCGGTGGTCTCCGGCCACATCCGCGGCCAGACCAACACCATGCCGCTGCAGATCGAGATCCTCTACAACGAATACAACTGGATTGCCGCCTTTGCGGTTGCCTCGCTGCTGGCGCTGCTGGCGCTCTTCACCTTGGTCATCAAGTCGCTGCTGGAATGGCGCTTCGGCGAGCATCTCGCCGCCGGCGGACGCCGGCATTGAAGCACCGCCGGCGGACGCCGGCATTGAAGCACCGCCGGCGGACGCCGGCATTGAAGCACCTCCGGCGGACGCCGGCATTGAAGAACTTCCGGCGGATGCCGGCATGGAACGCGACGCCGAACTTGGCGTGGGACAGGATGGACACCGCAATGCAGACTGGGCTCAGCTTCCGCGCCGGGACGGCGGCTTCGTTTCCGGGCGGCATTCCTGCGGGCCGCCGCCAGGGGACGCCGGTCGAGGTCGGTGTTCGCAACCTGACCAAGGACTTCGGCGAGACGCCGGCGCTGCACGGGGTGTCGCTCGACATCGCCGGTGGCGAGCTGATTGCGCTCCTCGGTCCGTCCGGCTCCGGCAAGACGACGCTGTTGCGCCTGATCGCCGGTCTCGATGTTCCGACATCCGGCGCGATCTTCTTCGATGGCGAGGATGCCTCGGCCAGGCGCGTGCAGGAGCGCAATGTCGGCTTCGTGTTCCAGCACTACGCGCTGTTCCGGCACATGCGGGTGTTCGACAATATCGCCTTCGGCCTCAGGGTGCGCCCGCGCGGGCAGCGGCCTTCGGCCGCGGCGATTCGCGAGCGGGTGATGAGGCTCATCGAGCTCGTGCAGCTTTCCGGACTCGAGCGACGCTTCCCCGCGCAGCTGTCGGGCGGCCAGCGCCAGCGTGTCGCGCTCGCCCGCGCGCTCGCCATCGAGCCGCGCATCCTGCTCCTCGACGAGCCGTTCGGCGCGCTCGACGCGAAGGTGCGCAAGGATCTCCGGCGGTGGCTGAGGGAAATCCACGACCACACCGGCCACACCACCGTGTTCGTCACCCACGACCAGGAGGAGGCGCTCGAACTGGCCGACCGCGTCGTGGTGATGCGCCAGGGCCGCATCGAGCAGGTTGGCACGGCGGACGACATCTACGACCGCCCGGCCACGCCCTTCGTGTTCGACTTCATCGGCGAGTCCTCGATGATCCCTGTCACCGTCGAATCCGGACGCGTTCTGATGGATGACCGTCCCCTCGACATCGGCGCGCCGGGCAAGCCGGACGGGCGCTATACGCTTGCCTTCCGGCCACACCACGCGGAGGTCGCCCGCGATCCGGATGGTGTCGGCGCCATCCCCGCCATCGTCGTCGCCCGCCGCCGCCACGGCGGCACCCGCCGCCTCGAGCTCGAGATCGGGCTGGCCCGCCATCGCGCCGAAATCGACATCCCGGTCGACGACGCCATCCCCGGACATGGACGGCTCGCCATCCGCCCGACGCGGTTCATCCTCTACCCGGCCGGGATCCGCTGAGATCCGTCCCGCGGGGCGAACCGCGACGGCCAGCGAGATCGTTCACGATTACGCGGATTTGCGCGTGGTCGGTCTTCCCTTTCCGGGCAGGCCGACGTATATCGCGGCGCATCCCGATCGGGACTGCTCTCGGACGCGGCACCGGGCCGCGACCGTACTATTGCATTTTCAAGGCTCTTCCTTCGATGATTTCACAGAAGGCGAAGTACGCGCTGCGAGCCCTGGTGGCGCTGGCGCGCGCGCCGCGTGGCGAGCCGGTGCTGATCTCCGACATCGCCGAGGACCAGTCGATCCCCAAGAAGTTTCTCGAACAGATCCTGCTCGACCTGAAGCATCACGGCATCGTCGTGAGCCGGCGCGGGCGCGCGGGCGGCTACCAGTTGCTCAAGGATCCCGCCGAGATCACCTTCGGGCAGGTGCTTCGCATCATCGACGGGCCGATTGCGCCGCTCCCATGCCTGTCCAAGATCGCCTACCGGCGCTGCGAGGACTGTGTCAGCGAGACCGAGTGCGAGGTGCGTCGTGTCTTCGCCGAGGTCACCGACGCAACGCGGCGGGTGCTCGACACAGCCACGCTCGCCGACGCGATCGCCGAGCCAGGCGCGCGCCCCGCGCGGATGCGCGATCTCGCCGGCGTCGAGTAGACGACGGGCGAATGGACGACTCGCAGCCGGCCGGTCGACACGGTCAGCGGGCCGATTGCGGAGCCTGTCCGATGCGCCTATCTTCACGGACAGCGCAGGTAGGCGATGGCGCCAGCAGGGTGCGCGCCGGGGATCATCCGGGTGTCGATCCGCAGTATTGCCCGTCCCAGGTTCGCGTGGGGTGACCCGCGCCGCTGGCTTGCGGCTGCGCTGTCGCTGCTGCTTCTCGCCGCAGCTTTCGATTTCGGCACCGCGATGGCCGGTCCGGTCCGGGCCATCGTCACGCATGAGACGGGATTGCAACCGTCCGGCGAGGACACCGTTCTGCCCGGCCGCCCGCAGGCGGAAGTGCGGACCGGCGCTCCGGTGCAGCCGGCCTCCGCCGACGACGACCGATCGCCGCCGGCCCTCGCGCGTTCCTTCGGCCGGCAGGATCGCCTTGCCGTCGTTCGCCTGCGGACGATCCTTGGCCTCGACCCTGACGCCGCACTGCCCGATGGCGTCTGCCCGCCCGATCATCCGGTCCGGGCGCCCCCCGTCTGAAGCATCCCCGACGACTGAACCGGGCGCGGCCGCTCCGGACCGAGGGTCCGCCGTGTCCGTGCCCGATCGAGGAATGCTGAAGCGGGTCGTGCGTCCCTGGGCGCCGACACGCGGGACATGCCGAACATGAAACCCAACTGGCTCAATATCTGGACCGGCGGCTCCGCCGTCATACTCGTCGGCTCGGAGGTCATGGCGGCCTTCGCCGCAACCGCATGGGCCATCTCCGGCCTGCTCAATCTCGCCCCCATCGCCGAAATGGTGCTGATGGCAATCGCCTTGGTCGGCGGTCTTGCCGTCAGTGCGGTCTTTGCTCGCGGTGTGTTCGAGGTCGAACCGGCCTTCGACGAGACGGCCGGGCACCTTTCGGAAGGGGGGGTGGTGCTGTGAACGTCATCATCGGACTTGCCCTGCTGGTCGGTTCGATCTGGCTGTTGCAGCGGATACGCCCGCGCGACGGCCGCCCCGGCGCCGCTTTCCTGCAGCATGACGCGGTGGCCACCGCGTTCGCGCTCGGCTTCACGACCGCGCTCGTTTTCGGCGCGGCGCTCGCCGTGCTCGGAGCGGTGCAGCTGTGGAACGGCGGGCTCGCCCTTTGGGTGGCGGGCTGACCGGCCGCCGCCCCGCGCCGGTTCCCTGAACCGGCGTTCCGACGGCCAGCGGATCATCGTGTCACGACATCGGTGATCCGCTCCAACTCCTTGTTCCGTCGCCCTTGCGGACGGAGATCCGGTTTCCCATGCTCCGGGAATTGCCTTAGCCTGCCTCGTACCGGTCCCTTAACGAGGGGCCTCCCGAGGGAGGACAGTGATGACGCAGGAGGCTCGCCGGCGCCACCGCGACGATCTCGATCGCGCCCGTACGACGCTGTACGTGTCGGTGATTTCCGATGTGCTCGATGGCTACGGCATCCGGGACCGCGCGTTGCCGTCCCGCATCCGTCCGCTCGACGATGAGACGGTGCTGGTCGGCTATGCCCGCACCGGTCTTTACCGGGACGTCTATCACGTCGCTGAAGGCGAGAATCCGTACGAGCTCGAGATCGCGCTGATCGACGATCTGAAGCCCGACGAGGTGGCGGTGCTCGCATGCGGGACGAGCGGACGCATCGCGCCGTGGGGGGAGCTGCTGACGACCGCCGCCCGCGCCCGCAAGGCGGCCGGATGTGTCACAGACGGCTGCGTGCGTGACGTCCGGGCGATCCGCAGGATGGGCTTCCCGGTCTTCCATGGCGGCATTGCCCCGCTCGATTCCAGGGGCAGGGGCGTCGTGGCAGCCATCGACGTTCCGGTCGAGGTCGCCGGCGTGCCGGTATGCACGGGCGACCTCGTGTTCGGCGATGCCGACGGCGTGGTCTTCATCCCGCGCGACATGATCGCCAAGGTGCTTGCCGCAGCCTACGAGAAGGTTGCCGGCGAGGACCACACCCGCGCCGAACTCGCGCAGGGTCGGCTGTTGCGCGAGGTGTTCGCGAAATACGGCATCCTTTGAGCATGTGCGCGGCGCGATGAGCCGCTGAAGCCGTTCCCGGGGGGCGACGCAGGGATCGAAAAAGAGACCTGAGGGTATGGCGTGAAACGCCCGGAGATCGTCCCGAAATGTCCTTGCAGCGTAAGATGTGGTCTCGCTGAACAAGGTCCCGACCGCTGACTTTAGTCGCGGCCCACCCCGGACCGGGGGCCGATGGCGGGGCTCACCTAGGGAGGAAACGGCATGAAACGACTGCTGGTGGCGACCGTCTCGATGGCCGCCTTGATGTTGCCGGGCGCTGCGCTGGCTCAGAACGACACGATCAAGGTCGGCATTCTCGTCGCGCTCGAAGGTGCCTTCGCGACCGGCGGTGCCGACGGCGTCCGCAATGTCGAACTTGCGTTGAAGCAGGTCAACCACATGGCCGGCGGCAAGAAGATCGAGACGATCGTCGCGCCGACCGACACCACGCCCGACACCACGATCCGTCAGGCGCGCAAGCTGATCGAGCAGGACGGCGTCGACTTCATCATCGGCCCGCTGTCCGGGTCCGAGGGCATCGCCATGCGCGACTATGCCAAGACGATTCCGGACAAGACCGTGATCAACGGCATTTCCGGTGCGCTCGAGACCACCTGGGTCGACCCGGCGCCGAACTTCTTCCGGTTCAACCTGGACGGCGCGCAATGGGGTGCCGGCCTCGGTACCTACGTGTTCAACGAGAAGGGCTGGAAGACCGTTGCCTCGATCGCGGCCGACTATTCGTTCGGCTACACCAATTTCCTCGGCTTTGCGGTCGACTTCTGCCGCGCCGGCGGCGATATCGTCGAGCGCTTCTGGATACCGCTCGGTTCATCCGACTTCTCCGGCGTGATCGCCCAGCTTCCCGACGATGTCGATGCGATCTATCTCGGCATGGGCGGCACGGACGCAATCAACTTCCTGAACCAGTACGAGCAGGCCGGAGCCGACACCAACCTGATCGGCGGCACGATCATGGCCGACTCGACGGTGCTGGCTTCGAAGGGGCGCGCCAAGGAGGCGCTGATCGGCACTCCGACCTCGGGCGCCTTCGCCGTCGATAATCCGGATCCGGCCTGGCAGAACTACGTCAAGGCCTATCAGGAGGCCTTCCCCGAGAACGAGCGCCTGCCGACGCCCTCGCTGTTCGGCGTCGGTTACTACGTCGCCACGCTCGCGGCAATCAACGCCCTCAATGCCGTTGACGGTGATCTGAGCAATGGTCAGGCGAAGTTCAAGGAGGCTCTTGCGACGCTGCCGCTGGAGACCCCGCTCGGCACCATCACGCTCAACGAGAACCGCCAGGCGACCGGCACGGTGTACATCACCGAGATCGTCGAGGGGGAGGATGGGAATCTGACGAGCAAGATGGTCGCGAAGGTTGAGGGTGTGACACAGACCCTCGGCATGACCCCTGAAGAGTTCCGCGCCATGGGTCTGCCCTCGCGCGACACGCCGGACTGCGACAAACTCGCCGGACGCTGATCCGACGCGCACTGCTGGCCCGGCGTCCCCCCGGCACGCCGGGCCAGTGTCTGGAACGATCGCATCGCATCCACGGGCGTGGATGCGCAGCGGTGCGGTGCGGGCCGGCCGATGTCGCTGATCACCTACCTGACGCGGATCCACTTCGCCGACCGGGTGCTCGAGGACGCGCTGCCCGAGGAGATCGACCGGCTGAAGCTCGATCGCCTCCTCGTCGTGCATGACGCCGAGGCGGGAGCCGGTGAGGCACTCGACCGCGTGCTGTATGTGTTGCCACCTCATTGCGAGGCCTCGGTAGTGGCGGCGGACACCCTTGGTTCCGGCGGCAGCGCGACCCAGGATCGGGTCGATGGTTCGGGCCGCGCCGGCGTGCTCGGGCTCGGCGGATCCCGCGCCCTCGGTCTCGCTCGGCAGACCGCGGAAGCCCTCGGCGAAGCCGTCCCTATACTGGCTGTGCCAACCACCACCGCCTGTGTCGGCATCGCGTCGATGACGCCGGGCTCGTCGGGCGCCGCCGGCACACGCCGCACCGCCCGGCTGCCGTCGGTCGTGCTCTGTGATCCGACCCTGACGCTGCATGCTGGCCCGGCGGCCACGGCGGCAGCCGGCATGGATGCGCTGGTGCACTGCATCGAAACCTACCTCGCGACCGCCTGGAACCCGCCCGCCGACGGCATCGCCCTCGAGGGGGTCCGGCGTGCCGCCGCCTGGCTGCAGCGCGCGGTGGACGATGGTCGCGACATCGAGGCCCGACGCGAGATCCTCGCGGTTGCGCTGAACGGTGCCCTTGCCGGTCAGAAGGGCCTCGGCGGAGTACATGCGCTCGCCCACGCCATCGAGGCCGAGCTGGCCGCTCGCGGCGACCCGCCCGGCAGGGTGCCGGCGCACGGCGCTCTGCATGCAGCCTTGCTGCCCCCGGTGCTGGCGTTCAATGCGCCGGCGGTGGGCGACCGCTACCAGTCGCTTGCAGAAGCGATGCGATTGCCGCCCGGAACCGATCTCGGCGAGGCCCTGGCGCGCATGGGTGCCCGGATCGGCCTGCCGAATCGTCTCGCAGCGCTCGGACTCGACGCCGCGATCATGGATCGCATCGCTGGACTGGCTGCTGAGGACGTCGCCAACCATACCAACCCCCGACACGCGACGACGGCCGACTATCGCGTGCTGCTGCAGGAGGCGTTGTGATGCAGCGGCGGGTAGTCCGTTCACCGAACGTCAGCTGCCGCCTTGCGGATGGCGGAAATCGGTTTACTGTCTTGACCAAAGCATCGGAAGAATGCGGGGAGGAAACACATGAGTTCAGCTTTTGCCGTGTTCCACGGCGCCTTCGGGCGTGTCTGCCTCTACGCGATGGACCGGCAGATGGCGCCCCATGCCCATCGCGAAGGTCATCTGATCTTTCACGTCGATGGTCCGGCCGCGACCGTGATGGCCGACGACCGGTATTATCCGCTGTCCGCCGGGCAGGCGGTGGCGATCAGCCCGTGGCAGACCCATTACTACCGACCGCTCGACCTGCAGAACCCGACGCTGGTCCTGGTTCTCTACATCCGGCCGGGATGGTTCCTGGAAGCCAGCCGCCGGGCCTCGTCGTCGCTGCGGTTCGGCAGGGTCGGTATCGAAGTGACCGATCCGCTTGCCAGGAACGTCTATGCGACGGCCCATGCGATGATGGATCCGGAGCACGAGGATCCGCTGCTCGAGGAGCGGATCTGGTCGCTCACTCAGGGGGCGTTCGACCAGTCCTGGCAATGGACCGCGCGCGGCCTCGGCTTCACCGGGCCCGCCTTGCCGGCGCGCGACTTCCGCATCCGCAAGGCGATCCGGCTGTTGCAGGACCGGCTGGGCGAACCGCTGCAACTGGACATGGTGGCGCGCGAGGCGGGACTGTCGCGGCCGCACTTCTACAAGTTGTTCCGCAGTCAGGTCGGCGTGACGCCGAACGTCTACCTCAATGCCCTGCGCATGGAGCAGGCGATCGATCGGCTGACCGCTTCGCACGAGGCAGTCTCGGACATCGGGCTCGATCTGGGTTTCTCCAGTCAGGCGAGCTTCTCCCGCTTCTTTATCGCCAACGGAGTTGTGGCGCCGAGCGCCTACAGGCGCAGCGTGCAGCAGCTCCAGCTTCATTGAGGCGGTTTTCCCGACCGCCCGCGCAACGGCGAGACTGTCGGGTATGTATCGTTCGCCCCGGCCGGATAGGCTCTGCGGCGCGACGCAACCCGTGCGCCGGGCGCACGGGCCGGGTCGGCTGAGGAGAGGAACGCGGCGGCGATGCAGGACTATGTCAGGCGTCACCCGATCTGGTCGGTCATCATCGCGCTCGTCGCGGCGGTGATCCTGTGGCTGATCCTTGCCCCGTGGCCGCCGGGTCTGGAGGAGGCGATGGGGCGCAAGCGCATCTTCCTCAACGCAATCTTCTCCGGCATCACGCTCGGTGCCCTGTATTTCCTGATCGCGACCGGATTCACGCTGATCTTCGGCCTGATGCGCAATGTCAACCTGGCGCATGGCTCGCTGTATCTGCTCGGCGGCTATCTGGGCTTCGAGATTTCCGAGGCGACGGGCTGGTGGCTGCTGGCCTTTCCGCTGGTGTTCCTGATCGTCGCGTTGATCGGCGTCGTCCTCCAGCATCAGGTCTTCCGGCGGATGGAAGGCGAGGAACTGCGCCAGACCATGGTCACGATCGGCCTGTCGGTCGTGCTGGCCGACATCATGCTGTGGATCTGGGGCGGCCAGTCCTACACCATCCTGGCGCCGCAATGGCTGTCGGGTCCGATGGAGCTACCGATTATCTCGGGTGTCGACCGGTCGGGCGAATATTCCTATCTGCGCTATCCGCAGGTGCGCATCGTGATCCTCATCGCGGCGATCGTCATGGGGATCGCCATGTGGGTGGTGCTCAACCGCACGAAGCTCGGCATGCTGATCCGCGCCGGCGTCGATGACCGCGAGATGCTGACCGCCTCGGGCATCCGCATTCAGTACGTCTTTCTTGCCGTGTTTGCCTTCGGCGCGGGCCTGGCCGGCATCGGCGGCATCGTCGGCGGCACCTTCCAGAGCCTGAGCCCCGGCGAGGATACCCGCTTCCTGCTGGCCTCGCTGGTCGTGGTAATCGTCGGCGGCATGGGGTCGATCCCCGGCGCGGCGCTCGGCGCGCTGATCATCGGTCTCGCCGAGCAGATCGGCCTCGTCTATGCGCCGACCTATTCGGTCGTGTTCACGTTCCTGATCATGGCGGCGGTGCTGGCCTTCCGGCCGCAGGGCCTCCTGGGCAGCCGGCGATGAGCGGGAGGCTGACATGGCGGTGATCGAGCACGCGGCGCGCGGCGGACTGGCTCCGGCCTGGTTCGAGCGCATCCCTCCGGCCTGGTGGGTTGTCGGCTTCGTGATGTTGCTGATGCCGGCCTTCGCCAACAGTTTCTGGCTGTTCCAGGTGTTCGGCTGGACGTTCATCCTTGGCATCATCGCGCTCAGCCTGATGTTCCTGGCCGGCTACGGCGGCATGGTCAGCCTGGTGCAGATGACGGTCGCCGGCGTCGGCGGCTACATGGTCGCGATTCTGGGACCGTCGGGCGTCGAGACGATCAGCCTCGGGCTTGCCTGGTGGCTCTACATCCCGCTCGCGATCATCATCGCGGCAGTGTTCGGCACCGTCGTCGGTGCCCTCGCGGTGCGCACCGAGGGCATCTACACGATCATGATCACGCTGGCGATCGCCGCGGCCTTCTTCTACTTCGCCCGCCAGAACTACGTGATCTTCAACGGATATACCGGCTTCAACCTGATCCTGCCGCCGCAACTGTTCGGCATCGACTGGCGCCAGCCGGTCCCGTTCTACTATCTTTCGCTCGGCTGCGCGGTGCTCGCCTATGCGGCGGTGGTCTATGTGTCGCGCTCGCCGTTCGGGCTTGCGCTGCAGGGGGTGCGCGACAATCCGCGGCGCATGGCGGCGCTTGGCTTCAACGTCACCGCCCATCGCATCGCGGCCTATGCCTTCGCCAGTGTGCTGGCGTCGATCGGCGGCATCCTGCTGGTCTGGCAGAATGCGCAGATCTCGCCCGGCACCGTGGGCATTCCGGCGGTGATCGACATCCTCGTGATCGCCGTCGTCGGAGGACTGCGCCGGCCAATCGGCCCGTTCATCGGCGCGCTGATCTACATTCTGCTGCGCACGTTCACGCCCGACATCCTGTCCAGTTTCGGACTGTCCACCGAGCGGTTCAAGCTGTTGATCGGCCTTGGCTTCCTGGCGGTGGTGTTCTTCTCGCCGGATGGCGTCCTGGGCCTGTGGGACCGCTGGCGGGCGCGGATGCGCCGGCGTGACCCGCTGACCGGCAGGGAGGCCGAGTGATGGCGATCGTCGCTGCCACCGCCGGTCGTCTCGGCTCGGTCAGCACCGACGCGGCGCTCGAATTGCGCGGCGTCACCAAGATGTTCGGCGCGCTCGCGGCGATCGGCGACGTGACGATGACCGTGCGCGCCGGCGAGCGGCGGGCGGTGCTGGGCTCGAACGGCGCTGGCAAGACCACGCTGTTCAACTGCATCACCGGCGATTTCCTTCCGACGTCCGGCACGATCCGGCTGTTCGGCGAGGATGTCACCCGCTTCCCGGCGCACGAGCGGATCAGGCGCGGCCTGCGCCGCACTTATCAGATCAGCCTGCTGTTCGGTGGCCTCACGGTCGCCGACAACGTCTATCTCGCCTGTCGTGGCGTCAGCCGCGGGCGGTTCTCGCTGCTGCGCCCGCGCCGCGGCGACGTCCTGGTGGCGCGTGCCGCCGAGCTGATCGAGGCGGTCCACCTCACCGCCTCCAGCCAGACGCTGGTCAGCGAGCTCAGCTACGGACAGCAGCGCCAGCTCGAGATCGCGCTGGCGCTGGCCGGTGCGCCGCGCCTCATCCTGTTCGACGAGCCGGCTGCCGGCCTGTCGCCGACCGAACGGGCCGAGCTGGTCGCGATCCTTACCGGCCTGCCGCCGCACATCGGCTTCATCATCATCGAGCACGACATGGACGTGGCGCTGCGTGTCGCGGAGAGCGTCACGATGATGCACAACGGTCGGATCTTCAAGGAAGGAACGCCGGCCGAGATCGAGAACGATCCGGAGGTCCAGGAACTCTATCTGGGAGGCGGCCATGGCTGAGCGTGTCGGTCCGCCCGCCCTGGAGATCCGCGGTCTCAATGTCTTCTACGGCGCGTCGCACGCGCTGCAGGGGGTCGATCTGCGGCTCGACTCCGGCGTGCTGTCGGTGGTCGGCCGGAACGGCATGGGCAAGACCACGCTGTGCAAGGCAATCATGGGCCTCGTCCCCGTCGCGTCGGGCACCATCTCCTTCCGCGGCCAGCCGCTGGTTGGCCGCTCGCCGGCGGAGATTGCCAGGCTCGGCATCGGCTATGTCCCGCAGGGACGGCGGCTGTGGCGCTCGCTGACGGTGGACGAGCACCTGCGCGTCGTCGCCGGGCGCAAGGGCGCATGGACCATCGAGCGCATCTACGCGACCTTCCCGAGGCTGGCCGAGCGGCGCAACAATGGCGGCGCCCAGCTGTCGGGCGGTGAGCAGCAGATGCTGGCGATCTCGCGCGCGCTGCTGCAGAATCCGCAGCTGCTGGTCATGGACGAGCCGACCGAGGGCCTTGCCCCGGTGATCGTCGCCCAGGTCGAGGAGATGATGATCCGCCTCGCCGAGGACGGCGAGATCGACGTCCTGGTGATCGAGCAGAACATCGGCGTGGCCTGCGAGGTGGCGCAGCAGGTCGCGATCATGGTCAACGGCCGGATCAACCGCACGGCCCCGGCGCGCGAACTGGCCGCTGACCGCGATCTGCAGCAACGCCTGCTCGGGGTCGGGCGCCACGGCCACGACGACACGCCGATGCCCGCCGCGCCCGAGGCTTCGCCCGCACGCCAGCAGGAGCCGGCCGGCGGACCGGTCCGCATCTACCTGTCGAACCCGCATCCGCCGACCCGCTGGTCGCAGCCGGTACCGGTGGCGACCATCGAGCGGACCGCCCGGATCGTGACGACCGCGCCGGTGGCCCCACTCGCCTCGGCACAGACCGAACTGCGCCCGCTTGCCGCGCCCGGCGCCGAGGTCGTGCTGGTGGCGGGCACGCTCGATACCAAGGGCGCCGAACTGCGCTACATCCGCGACCTGATCCGTGCCGCCGGTCTGCCGGTGCGGCTGGTCGACCTGTCGACGACCGGCGGCCACTCCGGAGCCGAGATTCCCGCCCATCAGATCGCGGCCTTCCATCCGCGCGGCGCGTCCGGCGTCTTCACCGGCGATCGCGGCCAGGCCGTCGCCGGCATGACCGAGGCGTTCGCCCGCTGGATCGTCCGCCAGCAGGGCATCGCCGGCATCATCAGTGCAGGCGGATCGGGCGGCACGGCAATCGTTGCGCCGGCGATGCGGGCGCTGCCGGTCGGGGTGCCCAAGCTCATCGTCTCGACCGTCGCATCGGGCGATGTGCGCCGCTATGTCGGTCCGGCCGACATCACCATGATGCATTCGGTTACGGACGTTCAGGGGCTGAACGCGATCACCGAGGAGGTGCTCGCCAACGCCGCGCACGCCATGGTCGGCATGGTCCAGGCGCGCCGCGCCGCCCGTCCGCGTGGCGCCGCCAGGCCGGCGATCGGACTGACGATGTTCGGCGTCACCACGCGCTGCGTCCAGCAGGTCGTCGAGGCGCTGCATGGCGAGTGGGACTGTCTGGTGTTCCACGCCACCGGCATTGGCGGCCAGGCGATGGAGAAGCTGATCGACGGCGGCAAGATGACCGGCGTCATCGACCTCACCACCACCGAGGTCTGCGACATGATGATGGGCGGGGTGTTCCCCTGCACCGATGACCGTTTCGGCGCCGTGATCCGCACCCGCATCCCCTATATCGGATCCGTGGGCGCGCTCGACATGGTCAATTTCGGTCCGCCGGACACCGTGCCGGCCAAGTATGCCGGCCGGGTCTTCTACCAGCACAATCCCCAGGTGACGCTGATGCGCACCACGGCGCAGGAATGCGCCGCGATGGGCCGGTGGATCGGCGAACGGCTCAACCGGATGGAAGGGCCGGTGCGCTTCTTCCTGCCCGAGGGCGGTGTCTCGGCGCTGGATGCGCCCGGCCAGCCCTTCCATGATCCGGCGGCGCGCGCCGCCCTGTTCCAGGCGCTCGAGGCAACGGTCCGCCAGACCCCTGCGCGCCAGCTGCTGCGCGTGCCGCACAACATCAACGATCCGCAGTTCGCCGCCGCCATCGTCGCGGCCTTCCGCAGCCTGCATCAGGGGCCGCGCCCGGCCCGCAGAAGGGACAGTCACCGATGATGGATCGCGCCGGTATCCTGGAAAAATTCCGTGCCATGATCGCGCGCGGCGAACCGATCGTCGGCGGCGGCGCCGGCACCGGCCTGTCGGCCAAGTGCGAGGAAGCCGGCGGCATCGACCTGATCGTGATCTACAACTCGGGCCGCTTTCGCATGGCCGGGCGCGGCAGCCTCGCCGGGCTGATGCCCTATGGCGATGCCAACGCCATCGTCGTCGAGATGGCCCGCGAGGTGCTGACGGTGGTCAGGCACACCCCGGTACTGGCCGGGGTGTGCGCCACCGACCCGTTCCGCAACATGGACGTGTTTCTCGACGAGATCGCCCGGCTCGGCTTTGCCGGCGTCCAGAATTTTCCGACGGTCGGGCTGATCGACGGCGTCTTCCGCGCCAATCTCGAGGAGACCGGCATGGGCTACGGTCTCGAGGTCGACATGATCGCCAAGGCCCGCGCCAAGGGTCTGCTCACCACGCCGTATGTCTTCTGCGAGGATACCGCCGCGGCGATGGCCGGCGCCGGCGCCGACATCATCGTCGTGCATCTGGGGCTGACGACCGGCGGCAGCATCGGCGCGGAGACCGCCCTGAAGCTCGCCGACTGCCCGGAGATCGTCGATCGCTGGGCTGAGGCGGCGCTGAAGGTCAAGCGCGACTCCATCATCCTGGTGCATGGCGGGCCGGTGGCGATGCCGGAAGACGCGGAATTCATCCTGAAGAACACCACCACCTGCCACGGCTTCTACGGTGCCTCCTCGATGGAGCGGCTGCCGGCGGAAGTGGCACTGACCAATCAGACGCGCGCCTTCAAGCGCATTTCGAGGCGCTGACCAGCGGGCCAAGACGGGGAAGATACGACCAATGACCGGGCAACTCATCGGACAGCTCATCCTCTGGCTGATCGTGGCGGTGGTGGTCATCGCCATCGTCTACTGGGTGATGCAATGGCTCTATCGCCGCTCGACCAAGGAGGTCGCCTTCGTGCGGACCGGCTTCCTGGGCGAGAAGGTCGTCATCGACGGCGGCGCCTTCGTCTGGCCGATCATCCACGACATCACGCCGGTCAACATGAACGTGCTGCCGTTGAAGGTCAGCCGCACCGGCACCGACGCGCTGATCACCAAGGACCGCATGCGCGTCGACGTGGAGGCGGAATTCTATGTCCGCGTCCGGCCCGAGCGGCGCGCGGTCGCCATCGCCGCCTCCACCCTCGGTCGTCGCACGCTGGAGCCGGAGCGGCTCCATGCGCTCCTGTCCGGCAAGTTCGAGAGCGCCCTGCGCGCGATTGCCGCCGAGATGGACATGAGCGGCATCCACGAGAACCGCGCGGCCTATGTCGCCCGCGTCCGCGAGCTCGCCCAGGAGGATCTGGAGAAGAACGGTCTCGAGCTCGAATCCGTCGCCATCCTCGACATCGACCAGACCGGCCTCGAATTCTTCAATCCGTCGAACCGCTTCGACGCCGAAGGTCTGACCGAGCTGATCCGCGACATCGAGGCCAAGCGCAAGCTGCGCAACGACATCGAGCAGGACTCGATGATCCAGATCCGCACGCGCAACCTGGAGGCCGAGAAGCAGGCTCTCGAGATCGAGCGCGAGAGCGAGACGGCGCGCCTCGAACAGGAGCGTGAGATCGAGTTCCGCCGTGCCCAGCAGCGCGCCGAGCTCGCCCGCGAGCGCGCGCAGCGCGAGACCGAGGCGCAGGAGGCCGAGATCACTGCGCGCGAGGTGATCGAGCGCAAGCGGATTCTCAACGAGAAGGCGATCGCCGAGGAGCGGATCGCCTCCGAACGCGAGATCCGCGCCCGCGAGATCGCGCGCCAGCGTGCCATCGAGGCCGAGGAGATCGCCGCCCGCGAGGAGATCGAGAAGGCGCGCATCCTGCAGGAGCGTGCCATCCGCGAGGCCCGTATCGAGCACGAACGCGAGACCCAGGCACGCGAGATCGAAAAGCAGAGGGCGCTGGAGGAGGCCGAGATCCTCGCTCGCGAGGCGACCGAACGCGCCCGCATTGCCCAGGAAAAGGCGATCACCGAGGCCCGTATCGCCAAGGAGCGCGAGACCCAGGCTGCCGAGATCGCCCGCCAGCGCGAGATCGAACAGGCCGAGATCGAGGCCAGGGAAGCCACCGAGAAGCGCCGCATGGCGCAGACCCTGCTGCTCAACCAGACCCGCATCTCCGGCGAGGAGAAGGTCCGACTGCAGGAGATCGCGCGGCAGAAGGCGCTCGACGAGGCCGAGATCGCCGCCCGCGAGGCCGTCGAGAGGGCCCGCATTGCCCAGGCCGCCGAGGTCAACGAGGCGCGTATCGCCGAGGACCGGCGCATCCGGGAACTCGAGATCGAGCGGCAGAAGGCCGTCGAGGCCGCCGAGATCGCCGCCGGCAAGGCGACCGAAGCCGCGCGTATCGCCCGCGAGAAGGAGCTTGCCGCCGAGCGCATTGCCGCCGAGGCCGAGACCCGCGAGCAGGAGATCGCCCGCGATCGCGCGCTCGAGGAAGCCCGTGTGGCCGCGGACGAGGCGGTCGAGGCAGCGCGGATCGCCCAGCGCAAGAAGCTCGACGCCGAGCGCATAGCCGCCGAACAGGAGACCCGGGCGCTGGAGATCGCCCGCGCCGAGGCCCTCGAGGCCGCCGAGATCGCCATGCAGCGGGCAATCGAGGCACAGCGGATCGCCCGCGAGAAAGCGCTGGCGGTGGAGCGCATCGAGGCCGAGGAGGAGACCCGCGAGCGCGAGATCAGCCGCAACCAGGCGATCGACGAGGCCCGCGTCGCCGCTGAAGAGGCGGTCGAGGCGGCACGCATCGCCCAGCGCAAGAAGCTCGATGCCGAGCGGATTGCCGCCGAGCAGGCGACCCGCACCCTCGAGATCGAGCGCCAGAAGGCGCTCGAGGCGGCCCGCATCGAGGCCGAGGAGGCAATCCGCGCCCGCGACATCGCCCGCGAGAAGCAGGTCGAAGCGGCCGAGATCGCCCGCCGCGAGGCCGTGGAAGTCGCACGCATCGCCACCGAGCTCAAGCTCGAGCAGGAGCGGATCGCGAGCCAGCGCAGCCGCGAGGTGATCGACATCGAGCGCCGCCGCGTGGTCGAGGCCGCCGAGCAGGCGCGCGTCGTGGCGCTGGCCGAGGAACGCGCCAAGGCCGCGGCTGCCGAGGCCAGTGTCAAGCGGGCCCAGATCGCCGCACAGCGCGACGTCGAGGCCGCGGAGGTGCAGCGCACACAGGCGATCGAGGCCGCCCAGCTCGAGCGTCGCCGCGCCATCGAGCAACTCGAGATCGCGCGCGTCCAGGCGCTGCGCGAGGCCGAGATCGAGAGCCGCGAGGACATCGAGCGGGCCCGCATCGCCTCCGAACGTCAGCTCGACGAGATCCGCATCGACCACGAGACGATGCGGCGCCGGCTCGAGGTCGAGCGCGAGCGCAATGTCGAGACCGCGCAGATGGAGAAGGCGATCGCGCTGTATCAGAAGTCGCTCGAGGAGAGTGCCGCCCGCGCCGAGGCCGAGGCCGCCAGGGCCCGCGCCGCGCAGGCGGAGGAGCGGGTCAAGACCGTGCGCGAGACCGAGGCGGCCGAGCGCCGCAAGTCCGTCGATGTGCTCATGGCCGAGAAGGCGGCCGCCGAAGCCCGCCACATGGCCGAGGCCGCCAGGCTGCGCGCCGTCGTCGAGGCCGAGGCGCAGCGGCTCATCAACGAGGCCGAGAACATCCTCACCGACGAGGCACGCCATTCGCTGTTCCGCCGCAAGATGCTCGAGCATGTCGAGGGCATCGTGGCGGCGAGCGTCAAGCCGCTCGAGAAGATCCAGGACATCCGGATCATGCAGCTCGACGGCGTCACCGGCGGCGGCGGCGGGCGCGACAGCTCGCCGACCGACGAGGTCATCAACTCCGCGCTGCGCTACCGCGTGCAGGCGCCGTTGATCGACTCGCTGCTGTCCGACATCGGCATCGAGGGCGGCAGTCTGGCCAAGCAGGGCGGTCTGATCCGCGAGGCGAGCGACATGCAGCGCATCGCGGACGCCGTCAAGAAGGCGCCGAAGTCCGAGGGCGGCGGCGCCGAGCCGGCCAAGACCGCTTCGGGCAAGGGTGCTGGGGAGAAGAAGTAAATGGCTCGCGTCTATGTCTCTTCGGTGATCGACGCGCCCGTCGCCAGGGTCTGGGAACGGGTGCGCGACTTCAACGCCCTGCCGCGCTGGCATCCGGGCATCCGCGACAGCCGCATCGAGAATGGCGAGCCCGCCGACCGCGTCGGCTGCGTCCGCGACTTCCACCTGCAGAACGGCGAGCGCATCCGCGAGCGGCTGCTCGGCCTGTCCGACTACGACTACTTCTGCACCTATTCGATCCTCGAGAGCCCGATGCCGCTCACCGACTATGTGGCGACCTTGCGGCTCACCCCAGTGACCGATGGCGACCGCACCTTCGCCGAGTGGTCGGCAGAGTTCGAGTGCGCCCCGGAGGTCGCCGAGGATCTCGTCAACGGCATCGGCCAGAACGTCTTCCAGGCCGGCTTCAATGCGCTCAAGCGGCTGATGGCGGGCTGATGGTCAAGGTCATCAAGAGCACCGTCCTCGATGCGCCCGTGGACGCGGTGTGGGCGGTACTGCGCGACTTCAACGGCCACGACCGTTGGCATCCGGCGGTTGCCGACAGCCATATCGAGCGCGGCCAGCCGTCGGACCGCGTCGGCTGCGTGCGCCGCTTCCACCTGCGGGACGGCTCGGAACTGCGCGAGCTGCTGCTGACCCTGTCGGATCCCGACATGGCGTTCAGCTACTGCCTTCTGGAGACGCCGGTGCCACTGCTCAATTACGTGGCGCATGTCCGGCTTGCCCCGGTGACCGACGGTGACCGGACGTTCTGGCACTGGGAGAGCCGGTTCGACACACCCGCGGGCCGCGAGGAGGAGCTGCGCCTGATGGTGGCGGAGAACATCTATCAGGGCGGGTTCGACGCGATCCGCCGGCACATGGGCCTGGAGGCGTAGCGATGGCGGTGACGGTAGAGACCCATGCGACACTCATCGATGCGGCGCGCGCGCTCGGCTCGGGTGGCGCGACCTATCTCGGCGGTGGAACGGTCGTGATGCGCGGCATCAACGCCGGCGAGGTGCAGGGCCGGATCGTTCGCAGCGCCGATCCCGCCCTGCGCCAGGTCGGCCTGTCGGGCGACACCATCCGCATCGGCGCCGGCGTGACCATGGCGCAGATCGCCGCCCATCGCGAGCTCGCGTTCCTGCACCCGGTCGCCCGCGCGGTCGGCGGTCCGCAGGTTCGCGAGATGGCGACGGTGGGCGGCAATCTGTTTGCGCCGCATCCCTATGGCGATTTCGCCGTCGCCCTGCTCGCACTGGGCGCCCGCGCGGTGCCGGCGACCGGGGGTGGCGCGCTGCCTCTCGAGGATCTGCTGCGCGACCGGCGGCGCGGCGGCCTCGTCGCCGCGGTGGAGGTGCCGCGGCCGCGCGATCCCCGTGCCTTCGGCTGGCTGAAGGTCAGCCGCGTCAAGCCGAAGGGCGTCTCCGTCCTGTCGATCGCCGCCTGCCTGCCGCGCGAGACCGGCCGCATCCGCGGGGCCCGTGTCGCCTTTGGCGCGATGGGACCTTCGCCGATGCGCTCGGCGGCGGTCGAGCGCGTGCTGGAGGGTCAGTCGCTCGACGCTGCGACGATCGCGCGGGCAGCCCAGGTGGCGGCCGAGGGGCTGGAGCCGCCGACCGATTCGATCGCCAGCAGCTGGTATCGGCGCGAAGTCGCCGGCGTCCATCTCAGGCGCCTGCTGGAGGGGATGGCCTGATGCGCCGCACAGCCCTGGCATCCACCCGATCAGACGGGACGTCCCGCACATGACCATGAAACCCGTGACCTTCACCCTGAACGGCGCCACCAAGGCCGCCTTCACCACCGACGGACAGAACCTGCTCGATTTCCTGCGCCGCGGCGTCGGCGACCTGTCGCCGAAATACGGCTGCGGCCAGGGCACCTGCGGTTCCTGCACCGTGCTCGTCGACGGCGCGCCGCAGCTCGCCTGCCTGGTGCTTGCCGAGACCGTCGAGGGCAAGCGGGTCGAGACGGCCGCAGGGCTTGCCGCCGGCGCCAGACTGCATCCGCTGCAGGAAGCCTTCATGGATCGCTTCGCCGCCCAGTGCGGCTATTGCACGCCGGGCATGCTGATGGCCGCCAAGGCGCTGCTCGAGCGCAATCCGCGCCCGACCCGCGACGAGGTGATCGAGGCGATCGGCGGCAATATCTGCCGCTGCACCGGCTATGAGCCGATCATTGCGGCCATTCTCGACGTCAGCCAGGGAAGGGTGCGGGCATGACCGACGTACCGTTGACCGAACGTTCGATGGTGGAGTTCCGCAAGGAATTCTTCGCCGACGAGCGCGATGAGAACCTGAACGAGATCGGCAAGCCGACCCGCCGGCAGGACATTGTCGGCCACGTCACCGGACGCTCGCCGTTCTACGACGATCATCTGTTCGACGGCCTCCTGCACATCCGCTGCGTGCGCTCGCCACATCATGCGGCCCGCATCCGCCGCATCGACACCTCCGAGGCATCGCGCATGCCGGGCGTGGTGCGCATCCTGACCGGCGCCGACGTCCCGGTGAATCTCAACACGCTTCTCTCGCTGCTCGATTTCGGCATCGACGACGAGCCGATCCTGTCGACCGATCGCGTCCGCTACAAGGGCGAGCCGGTCGCGGCCGTGATCGCCGAGACCGAGGCGCAGGCGCGCGATGCCGTCAATGCGGTCCGCGTCGACTGGGAGCCGGTGCCGCATGTCCTCGACGTCGAGGAGGCGATCAAGCCGGGCGCGCCGGTGGTGCTCGACATCTACCCGACCAACCGCTTCATCTATCACGGCAAGTACGATCACCAGAAGCTGCGCTACGGCGATGTGGAAGCCGCGTTCCGCACGGCCGACCACATTGTCGAGGGGCGCTATCAGATGTCGCCCATCGAGCAGGCGCCGATCGAGACCTGCGGCGCCATCGCCGCGCCGGAACAGAACGGCCGGTTCGTCTGCTACACCTCCACCCAGGCGCTGTTCTTCTCGCTCGGCACCTCGGCCAAGGTGCTGAACATGCCGTCCTCGCGGCTGCACTTCATCGGCGGCACCGTTGGCGGCGGCTTCGGCGGCAAGGTCGACTCGGTGCACGAGCCGATCGCGATACTCGGGGCGATGCTGACCGGTCGCCCATGCAAGTTCATGTGGGACCGCGCCGAGGAGATGCAGGTCGGCGCGCCGCGCGGCGCCGAGCGCTGGTACATCAAGGACGGTGTGATGCGCGACGGCCGCATCGTCGCCCGCAAGTTCACCGGCTACTTCGACTGCGGCGCCTACACCCGCCTGTCGTCCTACGCCATCATCAAGAGCGTCGGCCATCTGCCCGGGCCCTACACGATCCCGAACGTCTATGCCGACGTCTACTGCGTCTACACCAACCGCACCCCGGCGACCGCGATGCGCGGCTTCGGCATCACTGGCGTCGATTTCGCCATCGAGGCGCATATGGACAAGGTGGCGGAGACGGTCGGGATGAACCCGATCGAGCTGCGCATCCTCAACGCCTACCGCGACGGCGACATGAAGGCGCATCGCCGCCTGGCCAAGAACTGCGCGCTGATCGAATGCTGTCAGGTCGTCGCCGACAAGGCGGGGGTGAAGATCTCGCCCGAGGCGCGTGCGGCCGCCTCCACAAGGGGCGGCGGTGGCGACCGTGCCCGCCTGCCGAACTTCACCGCAACCGACGAGAAGGGCCGGGTCGAGGGCTATGCTGCCCAGGGCTATGCCCGCAAGGGCGGGCCGCGCCCGTCCGCGCCGGCTCGGTCGCATCCGGCCACGCCGGCTGCCCAGCCGCCGCGGCCGGCTGCCACCCCGAGCCAGCCAGCTTACCAATACCAGCCGGCGCAGCCGCCTGCCCAACCGCCCGCACCACCACCTGCACCGCCCGCCAACCCCGCGCGGAGGGGGGCGATGCGGTTCTCCTCCCTGTCCGGCTTCCGGAGGCGCTGACCATGGCCCTGCACCGCGGCCGCGGCTTCGCGGCGATCAACTATCCGATCGGCATGAATCTGGGCGGGGATCCCTCCCAGGCGCTGGTCCATTCCAATCCCGACGGCAAGTTCACTGTCGCGCTGTCGGCCATCGACCTCGGCCAGGGCATGAAGAGCGTCTGCCGGCAGATCGCCGCGGAGACGCTCGGTGTGCCGGTGGAGGATGTCTATGTCGATACCGCCGACAGCGATACCGGCCCGCACGACATGGGCAGCTTCGCCAGCCGAGGCACCCACCGCATGGGCAATGCCGTGATCCGCGCCTCGCTGGAGGCGCGCGCGGTGATGCTGGAGGCTGCCGCCGAGGAGCTCGAGGTCGATCCGGCCGATCTCGTCACCGACGGGCGCGGCAACATTCACGTGCGCGGCGCCCCCTCGCGCTCGATCACCACCATGGCCGCCGCCCAGGCCGCGCAGTTCCGTCAGGGCCGCACCATCGCCGGGCGCGGCATCTTCCTGATCCCGCTGTCGGACGTGGATCCCGAGACCGGCGAGATGACGCCCGTCTCGACCTTCGCCCATGCCGCGATGCTGGTCGAGGTCGAGGTGGACGACGAGACCGGCGAGGTCACGATCACCGACATGCAGTCGGCCTACGAGGTCGGCCGGGCACTGAACCCCAAGCTCGTCGAGCAGCAGCTTCGCGGCGGCGCCTGGATGGGCGCGAGCCATGCCGCCTGGGAAACGACAGAGCCCTATTATCCCGATCGCGACCACGGGCCGGTTGATTTCAACGGCTATCTGATGCCCGGCCCAGGCGACCTCGCCCCGCACCATATCAGCGTGCTGGAGCGGCCTGCCGAGGACGGTCCCTATGGTGGCAAGGGCCCGGGCGAGATGTGCGCCAATCCGGTGCTGCCGGCCGTCGTCAACGCGGTCTACGATGCCGTCGGCGTGAGGATCGACGAGCTGCCGGTGACGCCCGAGAAGGTGCTGCGCGGCCTGCGCGCCCAGGGCGGGGCCAGACCGCGCCGCAGGCTCTGACATGGCGGTCCGCAGGTCCATCCTCGGCATAGACGGGCCGGAGCCGCTGGCCCGTGCGATGCGCGATGCGCAGTACATCGCCGACGAGGGGCTGTCGACCGCCGCCTATCTCGCGCTCGCACTCGGCAAGCCGCTGCTGCTCGAAGGCGCGCCCGGCGTCGGCAAGACCGAGGCCGCCAAGGCGCTCGCCTCGGTGCTGGGGCGTGAGCTCGTCCGTCTGCAATGCTACGAGGGCATCGATTCCGCCGCTGCCCTCTACGAGTGGAACTTTCCGCGTCAGATGCTGGCGATCCGCCAGGCCGGCGAGGAATATGTCAACCTCTACGCCGACACGTTTCTTGTCGCCCGCCCGCTGCTGCTCGCCTTGCAGGCGCCGCGCGACCGCGTTCTCCTCATCGACGAGATCGACCGCGCCGACCACGAATTCGAGGCCTTCCTGCTCGAGTTCCTGTCGGATTTCACCATCTCGATTCCGGAGCGGGGCACGATCCGCGCCGAAGAACCGCCGGTGGTGATCCTCACCTCCAACCGTACGCGCGAATTGCACGAGGCGCTGCGGCGTCGCTGTGTCTATCACTGGATCGGCTACCCGGCTCCCGCGCTCGAAGCCGAGATCGTGATGATGCGGGCGGCAAGCGTGGCGCGTGACACCGCCGATCGCGTCGTTGCCGCGGTGAACGGGCTCAGGGCCGAGCCGCTCGCCAAGCCGCCGGGCGTCGCCGAGACGGTCGAATGGGCCGAAGCCGCGACGCTGCTCCATTCGCAGGGTGTTGCCTGGCCGCGCGCCTTCCTGCGCTCGATCGGCGTCGCGCTGAAGGACCAGGACGACCTCGAATGGGTCGCCCCGCGGCTTGAGGCGCTTCTGGGAGGACAGGCGGCATGACACCGGCCGCACTGTCGCCGTTCCTGTCCTTTCCGCAGGCGCTTCGGGCCGCAGGCCTGCCAGCCTCGCCCGAGCAGACGGTCAGCTTCCTCGCCGCGGTCGGCCTGCTGGGACCGCGCGGCATTGCCGATATCCGTCGCGCCGCCCATGCCGTGTACGGCCCGGGACCCGACCGGCGCGAGACATTCGACGCGGTGTTCGATCTCGTCTTCATGGGCCGCAGCCTTGCCGCCCCCGCCGAAGGAACGCCGGAGGACATGCCGCAGGCGCGCGATGCCGAAGGCTTCGATCTGATGCCCGAGGCCGACGAGGAGGAACCCTCCGGCGCCGAGGCAACGGCCGCCGAGCGCCTGTTCCAGCGCCGCTTCGATGCGGGCGACGAGGACGCGATGCTGCGCACCTTTGCCCGCGCGCTGCCCGCCGCCCTGCCGCGCCGCCGCGCCCGCCGTATGGCCCCCGGCAAGGGCCGGCTGCCGGATGCGCGCCGCGCCTTCCGCCACATGATGCGCCGCGACGGCGAGATCACCCGGCTGCCGACCCGCCGCCGCCGCATGCGCCAGCGGCGGGTACTGTTCCTGATCGACGTCTCCGGCAGCATGAAGACCGGCACCGAGGGCGCCCTCAAGCTCGCCCATGCGCTGGTGCAGGGCGGCGAACGGGTCGAGGCCTTCACGCTCGGCACGCGGCTGACGCGCGTCACCCGGGCGCTGCGCCATCGCGACCGCACCCAGGCGCTGGCGCTCGCTTCCGGACTCGTCGCCGACTGGGACGGCGGAACGCGGCTCGGCGAGGCGCTGGCGGTGTTCCTCTCGGTGCCGCGTTTCGCCAGTTTCGCCCGCGGGGCGCTCGTCGTCGTCGTGTCGGACGGCCTTGAACGCGGCGGCCCGGCGGCCCTGGTCTCCGCGATGGTCCGCCTGCGCGGGCTGGCCTGGTCGGTGCTCTGGCTGTCGCCGCTCGCCGCCGATCCGGCCTACCGGCCCGAGACGGGTGCCATGCAGGCGATCCTGCCGCTGCTCGACCGGCTCGGCGACGGCAGCGAGCCGCCGGCGATCGCCCGCGAGATTCTTCATTTTGCCAAGGGGGCGCGGGCATGAGGGTGATCGACAGCCATTTCCACGTCTGGCGCCAGGCCGATCTGCCGTGGCTGACGGGGCCGATGCAGCCGCGCATCTTCGGCCCCTACGAGCCGATCCGCCGCGACTATCCGATGTCGGAATATCTCGCCGACATCGCCGGGCTGGGGGTGGAGAAATCGGTCTATGTGCAGGCCAACTGGGCGCCGGATGCCGGCGAGGCAGAAGCCGCCTGGATCGAACAGACGGCGCTCGAGACCGGCTGGCCGCACGCCACCGTCGCCTATGCCGACATGACCGTCGCCGACGTGCGTCCGGCGCTCGACCGGTTGGCGCGGTTTCCGCGGGTGCGCGGCATCCGCCAGCAGTTCCATTGGCACGAGACGCCGCTCTACCGGTTCGCGAGCCGGCCCGACCTGCCAGCCGATCCGACCGTGCAGAAGAACGTCGCCCGGCTTGCCGACTACGGCTGGAGCTTCGACCTGCAGGTGTTCGCCGGTCAGATGGCCCATGCCTGCGCCCTCGTCGACGCCTGCCCGAAGGTGACGTTCGTCCTGCAGCACGCCGGCATGCTGGAAGATCTGTCGGATGCCGGACGTGCGGCGTGGCGCCGGGCGATGGCCGATCTCGCGCGCCGTCCGAACGCCTATGTCAAGCTGTCCGGCTTCGGTACCTTCGTGCACCGGGTCGATGCGCAGCTGATCCGCTGGCTGTGGTCGGAAACGATCGCGCTGTTCGGCGCCGACCGCTGCCTGTGGGGTTCCAACTTCCCGATCGAGAAGCTCTGGACCGATTACGCAAGCCTCTTTGCCGCCCATCGCGAGGCCGCAGCGACGCTGTCGCAGCCCGAACGCGACGCGGTCTTCTTCAACACCGCCAGCCGGGTCTACCGGCTCTGAGAACGGAGGACAGGATGCCCCTGGAAATCAAGATACTCGACTTCGGCGACATCGAGCTGGAGAGCTCGTTCCTGGTGCTGGGGCGTGACTGCGGCCGCGTGCGGCGCGTGCCCGTCTACGGCTTCCTCATCCTCGGCGGCAGGTATCCGGTCGTCGTCGACACCGGCTACCGCGACAACGCGATCATGGAAACGCTCGGGATGCGCGGGCTGCAGTTCCACGAGAACATGATCGAGCGCCAGCTCGCCAATCACGGCGTCAAGCTCGGCGATGTCCGCTATGTCCTCCATACGCACCTGCACATCGACCACGCCGGCAAGGACGACCATTTCCCGATGAACACGACGGTGGTGATCAACCGCCGCGAGCTGGAATACTCGGTGTCCGGCCTGATGCACCCGCAGTATCCGAAGCCCGACATCATCCATCTGGTCGAGCGGCTTCACACGCCGGGTGCGCTCAGGCTCGAGGACCTGGAGATGTCCGGGCCGATCGAGCTGATGCCCGGCCTGACGCTGGAGGCCGCAGGCGCCCACACCGAGGGTTCGATGAACGTCCATGTCGAGACCGCCGACGGTCTGGCGACGATCTGCGGCGATGTCATCTACGACTTCAACGACCAGATCATCGAGCCGATGCGCACCTTCGGCCCGGAGGAGTACCAGGTGACCGGCAATCACGGCGGTTCCAAGCGCGGCGAGAAGGCCGCGATCCGCAAGCTCATGTATTCCGGCGCGAAGTATCTGCTGCCGGTGCACGACAAGCCGGCGAAGGTCGAGAACGGGCGTGTGGTCGGCCGCCTCGACATGACCGTCCCCGGTCCGGTCAGCCAGTCCGTGCCGCGTCGCGACTGGTTCCCCGCCTGACAGGGAGGCCACGATGGCACACACGGCCCTTGATCCCGGCTTCCGCCGCCTGATCGACGAGCATGCGCCGGTGCGCCAGGTCGGCTCCGGCTTTACCTTCACCGAAGGCCCGATCTGGCATCCGGTCGATCATTACCTGCTGTTCTCCGACATGCCGGCAGACGTGCGCCGCCGGCTCGACCGTGCCGGCGTGCGCGAGGTCATGCGACCCTCCAACAAGGCCAACGGCATGACCTATGACGCGGACCTCAACCTGCTGGTCTGCGAGCACGCCACCTCCTCGGTGGTGCGCTTTCGACCGGACGGGCGACGCGAGGTGCTGGCGAGCCATTTCGAGGGGCGCGAACTCAATAGTCCCAACGACATCTGCGTCCATTCGGACGGTTCGATCTGGTTCACCGATCCCTGGTATGGACGGATGCCGCACTATGGCGTCGAGCGGCCGCGCCAGCTCGGCTGGCAGGGCGTCTTCCGCATCCGGCCGAACGCCAGGCCCGGCGACGAGCCGCAGCTCGTCGTCGACCGCTACATGTTCACCCAGCCGAACGGCCTGTGCTTTTCGCCCGACGAGCGCCTACTCTACGTCAACGACACCGAACAGGCCAACATCCGCGTCTTCGACGTCGGCCCGGACGGCAGCCTGCGCAACGGCCGCATCTTCGCCGCCGGTCTGCGCGACAGCCTGCTGCCCGGCGTCCCCGACGGCATGAAGTGCGACGCGGAGGGCAATGTCTGGTGCACCGCGCCGGGCGGCATCTGGGTCTATGCGCCGGACGGGCGGCATATCGGCAAGGTCTCGATACCCGAGCTTCCCGCCAACCTGCACTGGGGCGGCGCGGACTGGCGCACGCTCTATGTCTGCGCCTCGACATCGGTCTATGCGGTGGACGTCAAGGTCGGCCCGCGCAACGAGCCGTTCATGCTCGCCCGCGCCTCCGCCGCGTCGGCGGGTCGGTCGGCGCAGGCGTCGGGCGGCAACGGCAGCCTGCGCCTCGATGCGAGCCGCTGCGCCCTGATCATCCAGGACATGCAGAACGACGTGGTGATGGACGGCGGCGCCTTCGCGGCGTCGGGCAGCCCCGACCACTGCCGCCAGCAGAACGCCATCGCCAACATCGCCCGCCTTGCCGACCGTTGCCGGGAGCTCGGCGTGCCGGTGATCCATGTCCACTATCTGGTCAATCCCGGCGCGCCCGGCATGACGCTCAACGCGCCGCTGTTCGAAGGGGTGGTCGATTCGAACGCCATGGTGCGCGGCACCTGGGGCGGGCAGCCGGTTGCCGGTCTCGAGCCGCGACCGGGCGATCACGTGGTCGAGAAGATGCGCATGTCAGCCTGGGAGGGGACACCGCTCGAGACGATCCTCAAGGCCGAGGGGCGCGACATCATCATCGAGACCGGTGCCTGGACCAACATGTCGATCGAGCACACCGCCCGCACCGGCGCCGACAAGGGTTATATCATGGTCGTTCCCGAGGATTGCTGCTCGACCATGAACGCCGACTGGCATCGGGCCAGTATCGACTATGCCATGCAGAACGTTGCACTGGTCACCCGTGTCGACGAGGTGATCGCCGCGCTCGCCTGATCGGCCGCGCCGCCCCGATGCACGGCGCGGCGGAACGGCTTGGCGCGGCCGGCTCGCCGTGCGACCATCGGCCGTGCGCGAAGAGGCGCGCCGGGCGACTTCGCGCAGGGGAAACGCCGCAGCGGCCATCCGGCGGGCCTGCCCTGCCGAAGCGTGCGGCGCGGGATGACCGGAAGGGCGAGCGATGGCGGAGATCACCTCGTCTGACATCAGGGCGCAGCGCGGCATCAGCAGCCAGACGGCCGCGCCGCAGATCGCGCAGATCGACCTGCGCGACATCCGCGCCGTGCTGGCGCTCGCAGCCGCCGATCTCGGCCGCGCACCGGTCTACGGACTTGCCATCGGGGCATTCTACGCCGTCGGCGGCATCGTCCTCTATCTGCTTGCGACACGGACCGGCCTGTTCTTCCTGACCTATCCGCTGGCGGCCGGCTTCGCGCTGCTCGGACCGTTCTGCGCGGTGGTGCTCTACGAGATCAGCCGGCGGCTCGAGAGCAGCCTGCCGCTGTCGCCGGGCGCCTTGGTCAGTGTCGTCGTCGGCCCCGGCGGCCGCTCGCTCGGCTGGATGCCGATGCTCAACCTGTTCGTGTTCTTCATCTGGGTGGATGTGGCGGCCGCCCTCTATCTCGGCTTCTTCGGGCTGCGTCGGCCGGATCTCGGCGGGTTTGTCGTGGAGGTGTTCACGACATGGCACGGCCTTTCCTTCCTGGTCCTCGGCAATCTCGTCGGCGCGGTCTTCGCCATCGGCGTCTTCACCTCGACCGTCGTCGCCTATCCGCTGCTGCTCGACCGCGACAGCGATTTCGTCACCGCCATCATCACCAGCTGGCGCGCGGTGCGGGCCAATCCGGTGCCGATGCTCGGCTATGGCCTGATCGTCGCCGTCAGCCTGTTCGTGGCAATGCTGCCTGCGCTGCTCGGGCTGATCGTGGTGCTGCCGCTGCTCGGCCATTCAACCTGGCACCTCTACCGCCGCGTGGTGCGCTGGCCAGACGGCGGAACGGGCTGAGCGCTCGGCCGCGCCGCTGTTCCAATGTCGCGCAGCCGAAGCCCCGGACGATGACGAAGGCGCGCCGGGATCGGGGCAGGGATGACCGCCACCCGCCGGCTCAGTTGCGCTTGCCGAACAGGCTGTCGAACAGCTTTTGGGCGGCATCGGCCGCAGGATCGCCCGGCGGCGGCTCGGCGACCTGCTGTTGCTGGTCGTCCTGCAGCGCGGGCTGCTCGTGCTGCGGCTTCTTCTTCGCATTGACGCTGCCTGTCTCGACCGGGTCCGCCGCTTGCGGTGGCGGCTGCAGGGTCTGCTGCTGGGGCCGCTGGCCCTGGAGGAGCTGGTTGAGGCCCTTCAGGGCCTGGTCCTGCAGCGCCTGGTGGTCGATCCTGCCGTCCTTGACGATGGCACCGACATCGACGCCCGTCTTCTTCTGGATGTCGTCGACGATTTGAGCCACCGGCGCTGCGGCCTTGTCGGCGTCGGGCAGCCTGAACAGGCCGCCGCCGAGCGCGCGGAGCTGCTCGTAGGCCGCCGCCGGGTTCTGGAGGATGCCGGCGATGTCCGGATAGATCGACGGTCTCGACCAGGGTCCGGAGATCAGCACGGGCACGCCGAGGCCCTGCAGATCCTGCCTGCCACCCTGGCCCTCGAGGCTCGCCACCACCTTCGGGTCCACCCGGAAGGCGAGCGTCTGCGCCGGAAGATCGACCTCGCCGGAACCGGTCATGCGGACCAGGGGCCCGATCAGGTTGAGATCGCGGTTGACGGCCTTGCCCCTGTCGATCTCGAAGCTCGCTGCGAGCGAGGCGAAGTCCGTCTTCTCGCTCTGTTCCTGCTGCCAGCCCGACAGCGTGCCGGAGGTCAGCGAGCGCACCATCCTGGCGACGTTGATGCCCCGGATCGCCCCGTCGGAAAACTGGAAGGATGCCTTGCCGGACAGGCCGGAGACGATCGCGCGCTGGCTGGCGCCGGTGGCGCTGACGTCGATGGCGACGTCGGCCGAACCCTCGATTCGCTCGAAGCCTGCCGCGTCGCGCAGGAACGGATAGGCCTCGAGGCCCTGCAGGCTGAACCGCAGCCGCTGGCTCGGCGTTGCCGACGACGCGTCGACGGTGACCGTGCCGCTCCCGGTTCCGCCATAGAGGCCGAAGGCGGGCATGTCGGCGGTCAGCCGTCCCTTCTCGATCACCGCGGCGAGGTTGACGCGGCTGGCCTTGATGTCCCTGTAGACGAGTTCGCCGGCCGACGCGGTGAGCTTGGCATTGATGGCATTGAGCGCGGAGAAGTCGATCGGCGCATCGCTCCAGCCCGCGTCGATGGCCGCCGCCTGGTGCCCGCCCGCCGGCGAGGCGGCGGCGCCGAGATAGGGGTTGAGGTCGAGCTTCTCGAGGTCGAGCTGCGCATTGACCTGGGGAACCGCGCCGAACACGATCCGGCCCGAACCCTTGCCGCGGGTGTCGTCGAGGCGGATCGAGGCATCCTCGAAGGCGATGGCATTGTCCTGCAGCTTCAGGATGCCGGACACGGCGAAGGCCTCGAAGCCGGACTGCCAGGCGGGCTGCTGGCCGAGCCAGCGCATCAGGCCGGTGAGCGAGGGGGTCTCGAGCGAGACCTTGCCGCTGCCGAGCCCGTTGCGGCTCACCGTGCCGTCGAAACCGGCCGTCACGCGCTGCGAGGCGGCGCGGGCGATGAGCGCCGCGTTCGAACCGACGATCAGGCCGCGCATGTCGGCGGTCGCCGACAATTCGAAGGTCTCACCGTTCCAGCGGGCGCTGCCGGCCACCGACACCGGCTTGGTCATCTCGGCGATCGTCGCGGTGACGGTGATCGCCTCGATGCGGTCGGCTCCGGCATTGCCGGTCAGCGCCGCGGCGCCAATGCCGCTGATCGTCCCGTCGGCGAGGGTGACCGTGCCGGAGGCGTTGAAGCGGCTCTGCCATTCGGCCGGGCTGCGTCCGGCCGTGGCGAAGACGAGATCGGCGCCGGCGCTGCCGGTCACCGGCGCGTTGGCTCCGGCGATCCTGTTCAGCGCCGCCACGTCGATGCCGGAAATGCGCAGCTTGCCGCTCAGATAGGGGTCGGGCCGTGTGGCGTCGAGCGTCAGCGTTCCTGCACCGGATGCCCCCGCGACACCGATGATGTCGGCGATGGCCTCGAGCCTGCCGCCGCCGAACCGCATCGACCCGACCAGCGGCTGGATGGTGGTGCCGGCGACGACGAACCGGGTCAGCGACAGGTCGACCTCGCCAGCCAGGCGCGACAGCGGCGAGAAGTCGATCGGCCGTGCGGCGGTCGACGGGGCGGGCAGTCCGGGTGCAAGCGGCTTCGGTTCGGCCTTCGCGAGGAGTGCGTCGAGATCGAGGTTGTCGCCCGCGATCGACAGCCGCAGCGCGGGTGTCTCGCCCGAGAGATCGACGCGCAGCTGGCCGTCGACGGCGGTGGTGGCGGACCGCAAGGTGAAGCTGTCCAGCGCGAAGCTGTCGCCGCTGTAACCGGCGGTTCCGGCAATCTCCACCGGCTTGGCGAGCAGCGCCGGCGCTTCGGCCTCGATCCGGAGCGTGGCGGGATGGCCGTCGAGCAGCGGGCCGAACGCACCGATTTCGCCCCGTGCGGCATAGCTGTCCGCGCCCAGTCGCGCCTTCGCCGAGAAGGTCAGCGAGCCGTCGAAGGACGCCAGCGAGGCGGTCAGCTCGACGTCCTCGATGCGCGTCGCCGGCCTGCCGTCCGTCCCGGGGATCACGACGATGCCGCCATCGATGCGCAGGCGGTCGAGGCTGAGGCTCCGCAGGGCAGCCGAGGCTGGCGCGGCGGCTGGCGCGGCGCCGGCCAATCCGCCGGCGGTGGCGCCGCCGGCGACCTCGGCCGGCGCGCCGGAGCGCTGCGGCAGCGTGATCACCGGCCTTACCAGGGTGATTTCGGTGAGCCGCACATTGCCGGACAGGAGGCCGGAGAACGACAGGCCGAACCGCAGCCGGTCGGCGGTGGCGAGCTCCCGCGCGGTGCCGTCGGCAGACTCCGACACCGTGACGTGATCGGCGACCAGATCGAGGAACGGCAGCATCGAGATCGACACCGGTCCGTCGATCCTGACATGGTATCCGGTCGCGTTCTCGACCTCAGCGAGGATCTTCTCCTTCACGTCGTCGGCGGAAATGAAGACAGGCAGCATCAGGGCTGCCATCGCGACGATCGCGACAACGGCACCGAAGCTCAGCAAGGCGCGTCGCACGGGTATCCTCCGGCGTTAACGGACGGTTGAGGTTAACGAGCCTACGGCAGATTCCTAAAGAAAGATGACCAGGTGGAGCCCTGCCGAGGGCAGATCGGTGGCGGAATTCGCGATTTCCTTCGGCCGGCCCTCCCTGTAAGGTTCCGGGCTCATCGGCAACGGCAGGCAGGTAACGCAGATGACATCGACGGGCGCTCTCGACGCGGCGCTGGCGCCGACCTGGTACATCGAGAGCGACCATCCGGCCGTGCTCGGTTTCGTCGCGGAGCATGCCGGTGTCGGCACGCCCGAGGAGCGGGTCGTCCGCCTCTACTACGCGGTGCGCGACGGCTTCCGCTATGATCCCTATTCGATCCGGCTCGACCCTCGGAATATCCGCGCCACCACCTGTCTGGAGCAGGGTGCCGGCTACTGCATCAACAAGGCGATCCTGTTGGCTGCCGCAGCGCGGGCGGTCGGCGTTCCGGCGCGGCTCGGCTTTGCCGATGTGCGCAACCATCTCGCCAGTCCGCGCCTCATCGAGCTGCTCGGAACCGACGTGTTCTACTGGCACGGCTATACGAGCCTGTGGCTCGGCGGGCGCTGGGTCAAGGCGACGCCGGCCTTCAACATCGAACTGTGCGAGCGTTTCGGGGTCCGACCGCTGGAGTTCGACGGACGCGCCGATTCGGTGTTCCACGAATTCGACACCGGCGGCCGGCGGCACATGGAATACATCCGCGAGCATGGCGATTTCGACGACCTGCCTTACGAGAGGCTGACGGCCGTCATGCTGGCGGAGTATCCTCGACTGTTTGCGGGCGAATTGCCCTCCGGCGATTTCCACGCCGAGGCCGAGCCGATCCGGGGATAGGTCGGATCCCGCGTCGCAGCCGCACGACGTCCGGCGATGCCTCAGGCTCCGTCTTCTGACGCAGCCGCCCCTTGTCCTCCCGGCCGGACCCGACGCCGGAGTGCGGGGATCGGTTCGCGCATCCCGTCTGACGTCCTCCCGTCCTGCCGTCGTGGCCATCCGATCCCGGATCGGCTCCGCCGTCCGGGATGATGTCGGAGGGGCGGCAAGGGCAGGGGCTCTATCCGCTGCGCATCTTGCGGTACGAATCCTTGACCGCGATCAGGTCGCCGTCGAAGACGAACAGGTCGCAGCCGTCGACGTCGACGCGCCGCCCCTCGCGGTCGACACCCCTGAACCGCCATTCCGATACGCCACGGTTTCCCGCGACGAAATGCCGGGCGTTGGTCCAGGCTGCCTCCGGGAAGGCGTCGAACACCGCCTGATAGCCGGCTCGGACGGCCGCGCGCCCCGAATACACCCGGCCGCTGGCGTCGGGTCCGCCGGAGGCATGGAACGCGCAGACCGGTGCCATGCAGTCCATCAGGGCATCGAGGTCGCGCGCGTTCCATGCCGCCGCGAACCGCTCGAGCAGCCGCATCCGCACGGTCTCGCTCATCCGACGATCTCTACCTCCAGGAAGCGCAGCTCTTCATCGCCGGCGTTGATGACATTGTGCTCGACGCCGACCCTGCGGGCATAGGGGATGCCCTGCCTGAGTTCCGCCCGCGCCGTGTCGCCGCCGGGCAGCTCCAGCAGCAGCTGGCCATCGGTCAGCGGCACGACCACATAATCGTGCTCGTGCCGGTGCCAGCCGGTCTCGGCGCCGGGCTTGAAAGCCCATTCGGTCGCCTTCACCCGGTCATCGTCGATACGCACCGTCGGTATCGCCTTGGGTCGTTCCATGAGGGGCCTCCGTTGGGACAGGTCGGAAAGTGGGCCGTCAGGCCGGCCCGCCGGCCGTCTCGTCGGCCGGACCGGTCCTGCCGGTCGTGAGCCAGACGCCGACGAGCATGAACGTGGGCGCCGCCCGCAACAAGAGACCAGGACGTGCGCCGAACGGCATTGCGCCCCGGCCGATTCCGGCCGGCACGGCGGGATCGCTGGACGTGTCGAAGCCGTTGGTCCGGCGCGCCGGACGGTTGCGTCGAACAGGACGCAGACCACCGCGTCGATACCGCCATGGACGAGCGCGGCAAGCATCGGCATCCCGACATGTGCGGGTGCCGGCGACATCTATCGCGTCCTGGAACTGGACATAGGGGAGGCGCAGCGGCTACGCCGCGATGGCGACGGCCTGAGTGCACCGGCCGGCCCGACTCCGCTTTGAGCGGCTCCGTCAATCCTCGAAAGTCGTCGATTGTTCGGCGATGAAGGCGCCGGCCTGCAGGATGTCGTCGCGAATCGCGCGGCGCGCGGCCATGGGATCCCTGGCGCGGAACGCCTCGAGGGCCGCCCGGTGGTGTTCCTGCAGACTCTCCACCAGCTCGAGATTCTGGAACAGCGCGTTCAGGCTCGGCCCGATCTGCACCCACAGCGCCCGGATGATCCTGAGCAGCACCGGCGAGCGCGACGCCTCGTAGATCGCGAAGTGGAAGTCCTCGTTGGCCGACAGGTAGTTCTTCAGATCCTGCCCGTCGATCGCCTTGCTCATCCGCTCGACGAGCTGTTCCAGCCGCCGGATCTCGCCCGGAGAGATCATCAGCGCGGCCTTCTGCGCCGCAAGCCCCTCCAGCTCTGCCCGCGTGTCGCGGATATCGAGGAACATGTCCTGGGTGATGCGCGGCACCCGGTAGGAGCGGTTCGGTTCGGCGATCAGCGCGTTCTCGGCAACGAGCTGTTGCAGTGCCTCGCGCACCGGCGTCGGACTCGTGCCGAAGGCATCCGCCAGCCCGCGCACGGTGAGTGCCTGTCCCGGCTCGAACATGCCCTTCATGATCGCGGCCCTGAGCCGCACATAGATGCGTCCGCGCAGGGTCTCCCGGGAGACCCCCCTCAGCCCGTGCGCAATCGACATTCGGATCCTGCCTCGCTTCGTCCCACGGGTGCCTGTCGGTCATGTCGCGGCCGATCTGCGCCGGCCTGCCGGGCCCGCGCCGCGGGCCCGGATGATGGTGCGTCGGTCGTCGGGCGCCTGCAACCAGGGATCGTGGCACAACTGCCGTCATGTTCAGGCGATGCGCACGCCATCCCTGATCAGTTCGTCGCGGACACCGGCGATGCTGGCGGCCAGCCGTTCGACGCAGGCCTCCACGTCCGCCCGCGAGATCACCAGCGGCGGGGAGAAGGCGAGCGAGTCCCCGTTCGGCAGCGCCCGGGTGATCAGCCCGTTGTCGAGGGCGCGCGCCGCCACCCGGCCGGCGACCTTGAGCGCGGGATCGAACGGCGTCCGCGCGGCCGGATCGGCAACGAGCTCGACCGCGGCGATCAGGCCGATGCCGCGCACCTCGCCGATCGCGGGCTGTCCCTCGAAGGTCTCGCGCAGCAGGGTCTGCATGTAGGCGCCGGTCTCTGCGGCGCGGTCGGCAAGCTTCTCGCCCTCGAGGATGTCGAGATTGGCCATGGCCGCGGCGCAGGAGACCGGATGGGCGGTGTAGGTGTAGCCGTGACCGAACACGCCGAGCGTGCGTGATTCCTCCATCAGCACCTGCCACATCTTCTCCGAGACGACCGAGGCCGACAGCGGCACGTAACCACTGGTGATGCCCTTGGCAACGGTGACCATGTCCGGCTCGATGCCGAACACCTCGCAGCCGAACATCCTGCCGAGCCTCCCGAAGCCGCAGATCACCTCGTCGGCGATCATCAGCACGTCGTGCTTCTTCAGAACCTTCTGGATCTCCTGGAAATAGCCCTTCGGCGGAACGATGACGCCGCCGGCACCCATCACCGGTTCGGCGATGAAGGCGGCGACCGTGTCGGGGCCCTCCCGCTCGATCAGGGCGTCCAGTTCCGCCGCGCAGTGGCGGGCAAAGTCCTCCTCGCTCATGCCGGGTTCGGCGTTCCAGTAGTGGTGGGGCGTCACCGTGTGCAGGATGCGGTCGATCGGCAGGTCGAAGGCATTATGCAGCACGGGCAGGCCGGTGAGGCTCGCCGCCGCGACGGTGACGCCGTGATAGGCGCGCTTGCGCGCGATGATCTTCTTCTTCCTCGGGCGGCCGAGCAGGTTGTTGTAGTACCAGACGAGCTTGACCTGTGTGTCGTTGGCGTCCGAACCGGAGAGGCCGAAGAACACGCGGCCCATCTCGCCCGGCAGCATCCGTTTCAGCCGGTCGGCAACATGGGCGGCCGGCTCGGTGCCCATCGAGGCGAAGGAGTGGTAGTAGGGCAGCTCGCGGAGCTGCCGGTCGACCGCCTCGGCGATCTCGGTGCGGCCATAGCCGATGTTGACGCACCACAGGCCGGCCAGTGCGTCGATGTATTCCCGGCCCGCCCGGTCCTTCAGACGGACGCCGGAACCGCTGACCATGATGCGCGGCCCGGACTCGTTGTGCTGGGCGAGCGCCGTGAACGGATGGAACACGCTCTGCCTGTCGAGTTCCTCCACCGAGAGATTGTGTGTGGGATGCAGGGTCATGCCGATACTCCTGGGCCGGCGCGGCCGGCGAACGGCGCCTGTGATATCAAATCTCCTGGCTTTGTGATATCAAATATCGCTCTGGCGCGGTCTTCTCGTTGACAATCATGGCCGGGAATGCGTGACTATCCATGCGCGGCCCTCCGCCGCGCGACGCCGTCATCCAGTAGGGAGCGTTGGAACAAGAGATGGGTGCCACATACAAGCAAGGACTCCTCGCGGGAGCCGCGGCGCTGGCGGCGCTCGGCTTCGCGACGGCCGCCAGCGCGGCCGACTGGTTTCCGGTCAAGGTGTACGACGCCTCGTCGGGATCCAATGTCGAGGTTGACTACGTTCCGCTCGAGAAGGCCTCGAAGCCTTGGAACATCTGCGTGCTGTTCCCGCACATGAAGGACAGTTTCTGGGTCGCCGTCGCCTACGGCATCGTTGAGGAGGCCAAGCGCCAGAACGTCAACATGACGCTCTACGAGGCAGGCGGCTACGAAAACCTGCCGCGCCAGCTGTCGCAGTTTGACGATTGCCTCGCCGGCGGTGCCGATGCGATCATCGTCGGCGCGATTTCGGAAGCCGGTCTCGCCAAGAAGTTCGAGGAGGGCATCGCGGCGGGCAAGCCGGTGATCAGCACCGTCAATCCGGTGTCCGAGGCCAAGACCACGGCGAAGATGTTCGTCGAGTTCGACACCATGGGCGAGCAGACCGGCAATTATCTGAGGGAGGCCCTCGGCTCCGAGGAGGCCAAGGTGGTGACCTTCCCCGGTCCGGCCGGCTCCGGCTGGGCGGAGGCGTTCAACGACGGCTTCAAGCGCGCGATCGCCGGCGCCGACAACATCGAGCTGCTCGACGAGAAGTTCGGCGACTCCGGCGTCGCGGTCCAGCTCGCGCTGATCCAGGATGCGCTGCAGGCCTACCCCGAGATGAATGTGATCTGGGGCACCGCGCCGACCGCCGAGGCCGCCATCGCCGCGGTGGCCGAGGTGGGCCGCGAGGGCGAGATCATGATCATGTCCTCGTACGAGAACCAGGCCATGCTCGACGCGCTCAATCGCGGCGACATCATGGGTTTCGCTACCCAGTACCCCGTGCTCGAGGGGCGTGTCGCCATCGACATGGCGGTGCGCGCGCTCGAGGGCCAGCCGCTGATGACGTTCGTGAAGCCGATCCCGGACATGATCGCCAAGGATTCGGTTGACAAGATCGACATGAGTCTGGTTCTGGCGCCGGCGGACTGGACCCCGGTCTACTCGGTGCAGGCCCAGTGAGGCTCAGGCCGGTTCCCCACGGACCAGCGTGCCACCTGCAAGAGGGCTGATTGTGGGATGAACGATCTCGCGCAAGCGACGGCGGCGGCGCGGTCCCGGACCGCGCCGTCGGACGCTGGTGAGCCGCTGCTCGAGATGAGGGCCATCTGCAAGGCCTTTCCGGGCGTGCGCGCGCTGGATTCGGTCGACTTCGACCTGCGCCGCGGCGAGGTCCATGTCCTGTTCGGCGAGAACGGCGCCGGCAAGTCGACCCTGATCAACATCATCGCCGGCACCTTCCCGCCCGACAGCGGCAGCTTCCGCTTCGAGGGGCGCACCATCACCGGCCTGACGCCGCACAGGGCGCGGGTCATGGGCATCAGCCCGGTCTTCCAGGAATTCTCGCTCGTCCCGGACATGACCATCGAGGAGAATCTCTTCCTCGGCCGCGAGATCACCTCCGGCGGCGTGCTGTCCTCGCGCGCGATGATGCGCCGCGCCCGCGAGGTCATCGACGAACTCGGCTTCCATCTCGATCCGAAGAAGAAGGTGCGCGAACTGTCCCGCGCCCACCAGCAGATGACCGAGATCGCCAAGGCGCTGATGGGCAATGTCCGGTTGCTGATCCTTGATGAGCCGACCGCCTCGCTGACCGAGGCGGAGACCGGCCGACTGTTCTCGCTGATCGAGCGGTTGAGGGCGGAAAAGGTCGGCATCATCTACGTTTCCCATCGCATGCGGGAGATCAAGCAGCTCGCCGACCGCATCACCGTGCTGCGCGACGGCCGACTGGTTCGCTCGCTCGACGCCGGCGGCGTCAGCGAGAACGAGCTGGTCGAGCTGATGACGGGCCGCAAGATCGACGTGCTGTTCCCGACGATCGCCCATGCACCGGGCGCGGTCAGGCTCGAGATCGAGGATCTCACCCTCGCCAACCGCTCGGTCGTGGGCGTCGGTTTCCGTGCCCGCGCCGGCGAGGTGACCGGCATTGCCGGCCTGGTCGGCTGCGGCAAGTCGGAACTGGTTCGGGCGGTCTACGGCCTCGAGGACATCGAGCGCGGCACGATCCTCGTCGAGGGGCATCGTTACGACGCCCCGACCCCGGCCGAAAGTCTCAGGCGCGGCATCTGCTACTTTCCCTCCGATCGCGTCGTCGAGGGCCTCGCGCTCGGCCGGCCGATCCGCGAGAACGCCTCGATGGCCGCGCTCGATCTCGCCACCTTCGCCCGCATGCGCATCCTCCGGCGCGCCAACGAACGCCGGACGATCCAGGAGATCGTCGATCGGCTCAGGTTGCGGCCGCCGCAGATCGAGCGGGTCGTGGCCAACCTGTCCGGCGGCAACCGGCAGAAGGTGATGTTGGCCCGCGGCCTCACCCGCGAGACGCGGCTGTTCCTGTTCGACGAGCCGACCGTCGGCATCGACGTCGGCGCCAAGATCGAGGTGTACGAGCTGATGAAACAGCTCGTCGAGAACGGCGCGGCGATCGTCCTGGTGTCCTCGGAGCTGCCCGAGGTGCTGCATCTGTCGAACCGGCTCTACGTGATGCATCGCGGCCGGATGGTTGCCGAACTCACCGGCAAGGACATCAACGAGCAGGCGGTCCTGTCGAGCTTCTTCCGCGACGAGGCAACCGCCGCAGCGAGCGAGGGGGCATGACGGGTCGCGCCATTGGGGTGCGGGAGCACCCCGAATCCCAGTTCGACCGGGTCTCGCGCCTGGTGCTCGGGGTCGGCCTCCTGCCGATCCTGCTCGTCGCGATGATCGCCTTCATGGCGGTGGTCGAACAGAAGTTCTTCGGGCTCAACAACATCTTCAACGTGCTGCGCTCGACCTCGTTCCTGGCGATCGTCGCCGCCGGCCAGATGCTGGTGCTGATCGTCGGCGGCTTCGATCTGTCGGTCGGCGCGGTGATCGCACTCACCTCGACGGTGATGGCAAAGGTGATGGCAATGCTGGCCGCCTCGATGCCCGATCAGACCGGGCTGGTGATCACCGTCGGCATTCTCGCGGGCCTCGCCTGTGGCGTCTTCATCGGACTGATCAACGGGTTGTGCGTCGCCTTCCTGCGCATCTCCCCGTTCATGGTGACGCTCGGCACGCTGTCGATCGCAAGCGGCATCGGCCTGCTGCTCACCAATGGCATCCCGGTCTACGGAATGCCGGACGCCTTCGTGAAGGATTTCGGGCGGGCGCTGTGGCTCGGCCTGCCGACCACCGTCTACATCGCCGTGGCGATCATCGCGGCGGTCTGGTTCATCCAGCAGCACACCCGGCTCGGCCGCTACATCTATGCCATCGGCGGCAATCTGCAGGCGGCGATCGTTTCGGGTGTCCCGGCGACCGGGTTTCTGGTGCTGACCTATGTGATGTGCTCGGTGCTTGCTTCGATCGCCGGCATCCTGATGACCGCGCGGCTCGGCTCGGGCCAGGCGACGATGGGCGGCAACCTGATGATGCTGCAGTCGATCGCCGCCGCCGTGATCGCCGGCGTCAGCCTGCGCGGCGGCATCGGCCGGGTCGAGATGGTGGCGCTCGGCGCCCTGTTCCTGTCGATCCTCACCAACGCCATGAACCTGCTCAGGGTGGACAGCAAGATGCAGGTGGTCGTGCTCGGCATCATTCTCGTCGCCGCGGTGGCACTGGACGAGTGGGGCAAGCGGAGGCAGCTGCGTGGCTGACGTCGCCCGCCCGACCGAAATGTCCCGGCTGATCGGCCGGGCGACCCTGATCCAGGCGATCCTGCCGGTCGCGCTGGTGGTGATGGTGTTCGGCTTCTCGCTGGTCGAGCCGCGCGTGCTGTCGACCGGGAACCTCGTCAACATCGCCATCCAGGCGAGCTATCTGGCGATCTTCGCCACCGCCCAGATGGTGGTTATCCTGACCCGCGGCTTCGACCTGTCGCTCGGCACCGCCGTCTCCGCCGTGAGCGTGACCAGCGCGCTGGTGATGACCGGCATGGCCGGACCGGCCGGTGAGGGGCTTGCCCAGGCGCTGATCCTCGGCATCCTGATGGGGCTCGCCATTGGCGTCGGAACCGGCCTGTTCAACGGGTTCGCCGTCGCCTGGCTACGGGTCAATCCGTTCGTCGCCACGCTCGGCAGCCTCAACATCTGCCTCGGTATCGCCACCATGGCCTCCGACGGACGGCCGGTGTTCAACGTGCCCGACGCGTTCAGCCGTCTCGTCTATTCCGGCACCGTGGCCGGCATTCCGGTGCCGATCCTGCTGGCCGGTCTCGTGCTGCTGGTGACGTGGTTCATCCTCAACTACACGGTATTCGGCCGGGCACTCTACATCCTCGGCGGCAATCCGCGGGCAGCGACCGTCGCCGGCATCCCAAGCCGTCGTTACCTGCTGCTCGCCTATGTGATGTGCTCGGTCATCGCGGCGCTCGGCGCGCTGATGCTGACCGGGCGCACCGGCTCGGGAGAGCCCAATCTCGGCGGCAACCTGACGCTCGAAAGCATCGCTGCCGCCGTGATCGGCGGCGTCAGCCTGCGCGGCGGGCTGGGCGGGGTGCATTCCTGCATCCTCGGCGCGCTGTTCATCACGGCGCTGTCCAACGGCATGAACCTGATGCGGATCGACGGGTACATCCAGATGATCGTGCTCGGCTGCGTCGTCATCCTTGCGATCTTCCTTGACCGGCTCCGGGCAATGCGTTCATGAGGCGATGAGCGTGCGGACGGCGCGCGCCATCGCGGTGGCGATTTTGGCAGTTCAGATCAGGACGAGGAGACAGCGATGACGGTGATCAACTGCGACATGGGCGAGGGGTTCGGCCTCTACCAGATCGGCGATGATGCCGCGCTGATGCCGCTGATCTCGGTCGCCAACGTCGCCTGCGGCTTCCATGCCTCCGACTTCAACCACATGCGCAAGACGGTCCGGCTCGCCAAGCAGCACGGCGTCAAGGTCGGGGCGCATCCCTCGCTGCCGGACCTGCAGGGCTTCGGTCGCCGCGAGATGAAGATCTCGCGCGAGGAGCTCGCCAACTGCATCATCTACCAGGTCGGCGCGCTGAAGGGCTTCCTCGAGGCTGAGGGCATGCAGCTCAACCACATCAAGCCGCACGGCTCGCTGTATGGCATGTCGGCACGGATGGAGGACATCGCCCACGCGGTCTGTGATGCCGCCGACGTGTTCAAGGTGCCGCTCTACGGTATCGTCGGGACGCTGCACGAGAAGATCTATCCCGCCCGCGGCCACGCCTTCGTGTCGGAGTTCTATGCCGACCTGGACTACAGCGACGAAGGCACGATGATCATCACCCGGGAGCACCACGCCGTCGATCCGAAGGTCGCTGCCGAGCGCTGCCTGAGGGCCGTGCGGGAAGGCAGGACGACCAGCGTCAACGGCAAGGAGCTGGTGGTGCGGGCCGATTCGATCTGCGTGCATTCCGACACGCCGAACGCGGTCGAGATCGCGACGGCTGTCCGCGAGGCGATCAAGCCGTATCTCGACGCCGCGTGAATCCGCTACGCTTCGCCGCCGCGCGAATCGCTGGCTGTGCAACTGCCTGATCGGGGAAACGAATGTCCGAGAAACATATCCTGTCGCCGCTCCCGGGAACCTTCTATCGCAAGCCGGCCCCGGACAAGCCGCCATTCAAGGAGGTCGGCGACACGGTGACGCTCGGCGAGGTGGTCGGGCTCGTCGAGGTGATGAAGACCTTCTACGAGGTTAAGTCCGAGCTTGAGGGCAAGGTGGTGAGGATCCTCGCCGAGAACGAGGCCGCGGTGCAGGCCGGCGAGCCCCTGATCGAGCTGGAATGACGGGCGGATTCCCCGACGTGTGCCGTCCCCTGCCCGCCTCGCTCCGCATCCTTCCGGAAACGGCAAGGCCGTTGCCCGGGATCGGTATGCATCAATGGTCGATCGCGCTCCAAGTCCGGTTTCCCGGCTGCATCTTCGGCCGGGATGACGGTGGCATGCCTGCCGTCGCGGTCGCCACTACGATCGGATCACGCCGCGCATGACCATCCGCAAGCTTCTCATCGCCAACCGCGGCGAGATCGCCGTCAGGATCAACCGGGCCGCGCGCGAGCTCGGCATCCGCACCGTGCAGGCCTACAGCCAGGCCGACGCCGACTCGCTCGCCGTGAGGCTCGCCGACGAGGCGGTCGAGATTGGCCCGGCGCAGGCGGCGAAGTCCTATCTCAACGTTGACGCGCTGATTGCGGCGGCACGGTCGTCCGGAGCCGATGCGGTGCATCCGGGCTATGGCTTTCTTGCCGAGAGTGCCCGATTCGCCGAGGCGGTCGAGCAGGCCGGTCTGGTTTTCGTCGGCCCGCGTAGCGACACCATCCGCATGATGGGCGACAAAGTCGCCGCCCGCGCCGCCGCCGCCGCCGCCGGCGTGCCGACCGTGCCCGGCAGCGACGGCCGGATCGACAGCCTGACCGATGCACTGAAGCTTGCCGAGGAGATCGGCTATCCGGTGATGATCAAGGCGGCGGCCGGGGGCGGCGGACGCGGCATCCGCATCGCCCACGACAGGGCCGAGTTCGAGCGCTTCTTCCAGCTCGCCGGCACCGAGGCGCAGACGGCCTTCGGCGACGGAGGTCTCTACGTGGAGAAGGTGATCGAGCGGGCGCGTCACGTCGAGGTACAGGTACTCGGCGACGGCACCGACGCCGTCCATTGCTTCGAACGTGAATGCTCGCTGCAGCGCCGCCGCCAGAAGGTCTGGGAGGAGGCGCCCTCGGCCGCCCTCGACGCGACGAAGCGGCGCGACCTGTGCCAGTCGGCGGTGGCGCTGGCGAGATCGGTCGGCTATCGCGGCGCCGGCACGCTGGAGTATCTCTACGACGACCGCACCGGTGACTTCTACTTCATCGAGATGAACACCCGCATCCAGGTCGAGCATCCGGTCACCGAGTTCGTCACCGGCATCGACCTGGTGCGTGAGATGCTGCTGATTGCGGGCGGTCAGCCGCTGCGGCTGAAGCAGGAGGACATCGCGCTGCGCGGCCATGCGATCGAGGTGCGCATCAATGCGGAGGATCCGGCGAAAGACTTCATGCCCTTCCCCGGCAGGATTGGCGAGTTGGCGGTCCCGGGCGGGCCCGGCGCGCGCTTCGATACCATGCTCTATGCCGGGTATCAGATCCCGCCCTTCTACGACTCGCTGCTCGGCAAGCTGATCGTCTGGGACGAGGACCGCGAACATGCCATCGACCGGCTGAAGCGCGCGCTGCGCGAGCTCACCATCGGTGGGGTCAAGACCACCGTGCCGCTGCATCTGGCACTGGCCGACGACCGTGACGTGCGCGCCAATGATGTGCATACCCGCTGGCTCGAGCGCTGGCTCGAGACGAACGGATCGCGACTGGGCTGAACAGGGGAGGAACCGAACCGATGACAGCACGATACTCCTTCGGCGGAGACGAACACGTCTTCGTCGAGGTGGACGAGGAGATGTCGCTCGAGGCGTTCTTCAAGAGCCTGTCGATCACCAATGCGGTGAAGCAGGCGGGCATCAGGGGGGTCACCGAGATCTGCCCGGCGAACGCGTCGTTCCAGATCAAGTTCGACCCGGACGTGATCAGCCCGGATGACATGCTGGCCGAGCTGAAGTCGCTGGAGGCGGCGGCGGAGAAGGCCGAGTCACGCATCCAGACGCGCATCATCGAGGTGCCGGTGTTCTACCGCGATCCGTGGACCACCGAGACGCTGATGCGCTTCCGCGAGCGCCATCAGGATCCGAATTCGACCGACATCGAGTACGCAGCTCGGATCAACGGCTATGCGACGGTCGACGACTTCATCAAGGCGCATTCCGGCGCGCCCTGGTTCGTGTCGATGGTCGGTTTCGTCGCCGGCCTGCCGTTCCTCTATCAAATGGTCGAGCGCAAGCGGCAGATCCAGGTTCCGAAGTATCTGCGCCCGCGTACCGACACGCCGAAGCTGACGGTCGGTATCGGTGGCTGCTTCGGCTGCATCTACTCGGTGCGCGGCGCCGGCGGCTACCAGATGTTCGGCATCACGCCGATGCCGATCTACGACCCGAAGCAGGAGATCAGCTATCTCCGCGACTTCATGGTGTTCTTCCGCCCGGGCGACATCGTGAAGTGGAAGCCGATCGACCGGGCTGAATACGACGACACGGTCGCGGCCGTGGCGGCGAACCGCTACATGCCGAAAGTGCGGGAGGTCACCTTCGATCTCGACGAATTCAACAAGGACATCGACGGCTACAACGCCAGGCTCGAGGGGGTGCTCAATGGCCATTAAGGTAATTGCGCCCGGGCTTGCCACCACCGTTCAGGATCTCGGCCGGCCCGGCTACTACCATCTCGGCATTCCGCTCTCCGGCGCCATGGACCGCTATGCGCTCGTCTGCGCCAATCTGCTGGTCGGAAATGACGAGGGGGCGGCCTGTCTCGAATGCGTGTTCATGGGACCGGAACTCGAGTTCACCCGGGACGCCGTGGTCGCCGTGACCGGCGCCGACCTGCCGCCCAAGGTCGACGGCGAGGAGCGCGAGACGTGGACGTCGTTCCCGGTAAAGGCCGGCCAGAGACTGTCCTTCTCGTTCCTCAAGGCGGGCGCCCGAGCCTATATCGCCGTTTCCGGTGGCATCGATGTGCCGGTGGTGCTCGGCAGCCGGTCGACCTATGCCCTTGGCGCCCTGGGCGGTCACGAGGGCAGGGCGCTTGCCGCGGGCGACACGCTGCCCGTCGGCGCAGGCGCCGGCAGGGCGGGACGTTCGGTGCCGGCCGCGCTGCGCCGGATGCCGGGCAAGCCGGCGGAGCTGCGGATGCTGCCGGGTCTCTACTGGCACCGGATCACGGCCGAGGCCGGCCGGCACTTCTTCGCCGACACCTGGAAGGTCGCGCCGGAGGCGGATCGCATCGGCTACCGGTTCCGCGGCGGGCGGCCGCTCGACTTCGTGCCGCGCGAACAGCCGTTCGGCGCGGGATCCGATCCCTCGAACATCGTCGATGCCTGCTATCCCTACGGCTCGATCCAGGTGCCCGGCGGCACCGAACCGATCGTGCTGCACCGCGACGCGGTCTCGGGCGGCGGCTACTTCATGCTCGGCACGGTGATTTCCGCCGACATGGACCTGATCGGCCAGATGCAGCCACACACCGAGACCCGCTTCGTCGAGGTCGACATGGCGACCGCCCTCAAGGCGCGCCACGACCGCGAGTCCGGACTGCAGAAGGTGCGCGACGCGCTGGCCTGAACTGGGGGCGCCGACCTGATGCCAGATGCGTCGGGCCAGCCGACAGCAAGGCCGCAGAGCCAGGGGCGGCCTGAGCCCGTTGGCGATGACGAGGTGCGGAGAGGAGTACGGGCATGAACCGGATCGGAAGGGCGCGCCGGCGGTCAAACGTCTCTTGACGGAACACACGGGGTCGGCGAGACCCTGTATCGGGACAACACTTCGCGGGTGGAACAGGGGAGTTCACTGATGAATGCCATCGAAAGCCGAATGCCGACTCTGGCCGGAACGCTGTGGCCGGCGCGCGGCGGGTCCGAGATCGTCCGCAATGTCGTGCTGGCGCTGATCGGGACGGTGCTGCTCACGATCTCTGCCAAGATCATGGTGCCATTCTGGCCGGTGCAGATGTCGATGCAGACCTTCGCGGTAATGGTGATCGGTGCCGCTTACGGGCCGCGGCTGGCCGGCGCCACCGTCGCCCTCTATCTCCTTGAGGGCGCGCTCGGGCTGCCGGTATTCGGCCGGGGCGCCGGTCTTGCCTACATGGCCGGCCCGACCGGCGGCTACCTGATCGGCTTCCTGGCCGCCGCCATCGTTGTCGGCTTCCTCGCCGAGCGTGGCTTCGACCGCCGCTGGCCGACGGCACTGGCGATGTTCCTGATCGGCGATGTGATCATCTTCGTCTTCGGCCTGGCGTGGTTGACCAGCCTGATCGGCTTCGAGAAGGCGATCGCCGGCGGCCTGATGCCGTTCCTGCCCGCCGAGGCGCTAAAGATCGCGCTCGCCATGGCGGTGATGCCGATCGCCTGGAAGCTGGTCGGCAGGCAATAGTCTGCGGCGGCGTCATCCCGGAACGGCCCGCTGGCCGATCCGGGATCGGGCGGGCGGGGCCTCTGGCGCTCGGATGCGCTGCGAAGCCGGCCTTCGCTCCGCTCCGGTCGGGATGACGCAATAACGGCTGCAACGTTGCGACCAGGATACGGCCCCGCTGCGGCGGGGCCGTTCGCGTTTCGGGGACACCGCATCCGCCGGCTGCGCGGGCAGTTCGCTGGTATTTTGACCATCCGATAAAAAATTTTGCGCTTTCGTCGGATTGGTGCCATGCTGCCGTTACGGGCGCGACCGCGCCTCCCGTCCACGCGGCTCCCCCGGCGGGCCGGGCGGACAGGGGAGGGAGGCGCCGTGCCCGCCATGGAGGAGGAAGGCATGGCATCGACCCCGCATGTCGGCTCGCCCGACATCGCCGCCGGGCGACTGGCGCCCGAGGACTATCTCGAAAACTTCTCGGATCTGCATCCGCCGCTGACGACTCACGAGGCGCGGGTCGAGGCCGACCGCTGCTACTTCTGCCACGACGCACCCTGCACCGTCGCCTGTCCGACCTCGATCGACATTCCACTGTTCATCCGCGAGATCGCGACTGGCAACCCGATCGGCGCGGCCCGCACGATCTTCGCCGAGAACATCCTGGGCGGCATGTGTGCCCGCGTCTGCCCTACCGAGACCCTGTGCGAAGAGGCCTGCGTGCGCATGGAGGCCGAGGGCAAGCCGGTAAGGATCGGCGAATTGCAGCGGCATGCCACCGATGCCTGGATGGCGACGCGCGGCGGGCAGCCGTTCTCCCGCGCCGATCCGACCGGCAAGCGCGTCGCCATCGTCGGCGCCGGGCCGGCGGGACTCGCCTGCGCCCACCGTCTTGCCCTGCACGGCCACGACGTCGTGATCTACGAGGCCCGCGAGAAGCCGGGCGGTCTCAACGAATACGGCATCGCCGCCTACAAGACCGTCGATGATTTCGCCCAGCGCGAGGTCGCGTTCGTCCTGTCGGTCGGCGGCATCACCATCGAGACCGGCAAGGCGCTCGGCCGGGATCTGAGCCTCGCCGAGCTCACGTCCGCCTTCGACGCGGTGTTCCTCGCTCTCGGCCTCGGCGCCGTCAATGCGCTCGACGTCCCGGGCGAAGATCTCGACGGCGTGATCGACGCGGTCGATTACATCGCCAGCTTGCGCCAGGCCGGGAACCTCGCCGAATTGCCGGTCGGCCGCCGCGTCGTCGTGATCGGCGGCGGGATGACCGCCATCGATGTCGCCGTGCAGTCGAAGCTGCTCGGTGCGCAGGAGGTCACCATCGTCTACCGCCGTGGCCAGGAGCAGATGGGCGCCAGCGGATTCGAGCAGGAACTGGCGCTGACCCGTGGCGTCGTCATCCGCCATTGGGCGAGACCCGTCCGCATCCTCGGCGGCAACGACAATCACGTGCGGGCCGTCGCCTTCGAGACGACGCGGCTCGACGGCGACCGGCTGGTCGGCACCGGCGAGATATGGGAGCTTCCCGCCGACATGGTGTTCAAGGCGATCGGGCAGGCCTTCGATCCGGCCCCGCTCAACGGATCCGGTGCCGGCATCGCGCTCGAGTCCGGGCGTATTCGCGTCGACGCGGAGCGCCGCACCTCGCTTGCCCGGGTCTGGGCGGGCGGCGACTGCGTCGCCGGCGGCAAGGATCTGACGGTGGCGGCTGTCGAGGACGGCAAGCTGGCTGCGGAAAGCATCCACCGGGCACTGACCGCCGGCGCCTGAACCGTCCCGGGCCGCCGCCGGTGCCGCGCCATGCCGGATGACCCACGGGTCGATCCGGCGTCGCGACGATGGTCGCAGCGGCGGCATCCCGAACCCGGCATCCGCCTCGCTCGGTCGGAAGGCCCTTCTCGGCCGGGAGGATCAGCCGGGCAGGATGCAAAGTCTCGGTCACAGGAGGAGAGCATGGCCGATCTTCGCAGCGAATTCCTGGGGATCAGGACCCCCAATCCGTTCTGGCTGGCGTCCGCGCCGCCGACCGACAAGGAGTACAATGTGGTGCGCGCCTTCCAGCAGGGCTGGGGCGGCGTCGTGTGGAAGACCCTCGGCGAGGATCCGCCGATCGTCAACGTCAGCGGCCCGCGCTACGGCGCCACCTGGGGGCCGGACCGGCGGCTGACCGGCTTCAACAATATCGAGCTGATCACCGACCGCCCGCTGGAGATCAACCTGCAGGAGATCAAGCGGGTGAAGCGCGACTGGCCCGACCGCGGCCTGATCGTCTCGCTGATGGTGCCCTGCGAGGAGGCGAACTGGGCCGCGATCCTCAAACGCGTCGAGGAGACCGAGGCCGACGGCGTGGAGCTGAACTTCGGCTGTCCGCACGGCATGTCGGAACGCGGCATGGGCTCGGCCGTCGGCCAGGTCCCCGAATACATCGAGATGGTGACGCGCTGGTGCAAGCAGCACACGCGGATGCCGGTGGTGGTCAAGCTCACCCCGAACGTCACCGACATCCGCGCGCCCGCGCGGGCGGCGAAGGCCGGCGGCGCCGACGCGGTGTCGCTGGTCAACACGGTGAACTCCATCATCGCGGTGGACATCGACACCTGGGCGCCGCAACCCACAATCGATGGCAAGGGCACCCACGGCGGCTATTGCGGCCCGGCGATCAAGCCGATCGCGCTGCACATGGTGGCCGAGATCGCCCGCGATCCGCAGACCCGCGGCATCCCGATCTCCGGCATCGGCGGCGTCACCGTGTGGCGCGATGCAGTCGAGTTCATGGCCCTGGGTGCAACCAATGTGCAGGTCTGCACCGCCGCGATGACCTATGGCTTCAAGGTCGTCAAGGAGATGATCGCCGGCCTGAACGACTGGATGGACGAGAAGGGCTACACCCGCCTGTCCGAGATCATCGGCCGTGCCGTGCCGAACGTCACCGACTGGCAGTACCTGAACCTCAACTACGTCACCAAGGCGCGCATCGACCAGGATCTGTGCATCAAGTGCGGCCGCTGCCATGTGGTCTGCGAGGACACCTCGCACCAGGCGATCACTGCAACGGTGAACGGCGTCCGGCACTTCGAGGTGATCGACTCAGAATGCGTCGGCTGCAATCTCTGCGTCTCGGTCTGTCCGGTGGAGAACTGCATCACCATGGAGCGGATCACCGGCATCGACCCGCGCACCAGGGAACCGATCCCCGACACCTACGGCAACTGGACCACGCACCCGAACAACCCCAACGCGATTCGCGAGGCGGCTGAATAGGGGCAGCCACGCCTTCATCGCACAGCCGATGTCATCCCGGACGGCCTTTGGGCCGTTCCGGGATCGGGTGGGTATGCCGGCGCCGTCATGTGTCCCGATCGCGACGCTCCGGTCGGGATGAGGCTGCGCCGATCGGCTATGCCTCCTCCTCGAAGCCGGTCAGCACGTTGACGGTGTTGATTCCGATCTCCTCGACCGCGTAGCCGCCCTCCATCAGGAACACGGTCGGCCGTCCCAGGCGGGCGATGCGGCGGCCGATCTGCAGGAAGTCGGGCGTCGTCAGCTTGAAATGCGAGATCGGGTCGCGCTCGAACGTATCGACGCCGAGCGACACCACCACCGCATCGGGCGCGTAGCCCGCCACCTTGCCGCAGGCGTCATCCAACGCTGCGCCCCAGACGTCATAGGTGGTACCGAACGGCATCGGGTAGTTGATCGTGTAGCCCTCGCCGGCACCCGCCCCCGTCTCGTCGGCATAGCCGAGGAAGAACGGGTACTCGGTCCTCGGATCGCCGTGCAGCGAGACGAACTGCACGTCGGCGCGCGCGTAGAAGATGGCCTGGGTGCCGTTGCCGTGGTGGTAGTCCACGTCGAGGACGCTGACCCGGGCAGCGCCCTGGTCGCGCAGCCACTGCGCGGCGATGGCGGCGTTGTTGAGGAAGCAGTAGCCGCCATAGTAGTCGGCGGCCGCGTGATGGCCGGGCGGCCGGCACAGGCCGAACGCCGCCCGCGCGCCATCCCTGACCATCGCCGTGGCGGTCAGCGCGACATTGGCGCTCGCCCGCGCCGCGGCCCATGTGCCAGCCGTGATCGGCGTTCCGGCATCCATCGAGAAATAGGACAGCTTGCCGTCGATCGCCTCCGGTTCGACCGCCCGGAGGCCGCGGATCGCCCAGACCAGTGGCAGCGCCTCGTAGTCGCGCCCGCTCGCCGTCCACATCTCCCAGGCCCGCTCCAGGAAGGCGAGATAGCGGGCGTCATGCACCCGCCCGAGCGGCTCCGTTCCGAACTCGCGTGGCGGCTCCACCGGTCCGAGTCCCGTCTCGCGGATGCGCGCCAGCACGATCTCGGCGCGCTCTGGCTTCTCCACGGCGGGCTTCAGCGTCCCTTCGATCAGCTCCATGCGCGCGGCATGAAGCCGGTGATCCTCGCTGTAGACGGTCTTCATGGTTCCTCCCAATGGCGTGATGCCGGAGTCCTGTGACCGGTCCCGGCGCCGCACGGCAGGTGCCCGGCCGGGCCGACGGCGGACGGCATGATGCCGCCCGCCCCTGTCAGTAGCGCCTCACGCGCACATGCGCCGCCGACCAGGCGCCCGGCCAGACCTCGGCGGCACCGGCCCGCTTCCGGCGGATCAGGCCGATCGGCAGGTCGCGGGCGATCAGGAACGGCCCGTCGCCGTCATGGGCGCCGACCGGATCGGTGGCGGCGAAGACGCCGGTGAAGCCGAGCTCCCGTTCGCATGGCACGAAGACAGCGCAGCCGGACACGTTGGTCTCGTTCTGCGTGGTTCCCGGCGCCGTGCCGACGCATCCGGTCGCCGCGACCACCGTCATCAGTTCGACCGCCCGCGCCTTGGCACAGCCGAACACCCGGCTGTACCCGGACAACAGCCCGGTCATCGACGGGACCATCAGCAGGTCGATCCCCTGCGGCGCCAGCAGACTCGACAGCGCCGGCATCTCCACGTCGAGGCAGATCAGCGTCGCGATCTTGAGGCCGCGCCATTCGACGATGGCGATCTCGTCGCCGGTCGCCAGCGTCCAGCTCTCCGGATCCTGCTCGCCCGGGGTCAGGGCCATCTTGTCCTGGGCAATGGCGCGCCCGTCCGGCAGCATCAGCCAGGCGCGGTTGCGTTGGCTGCCATTCACCGTCCATGGCATCGTTCCGGCGAGCAGCGCCACGCCATGCCGCGCCGGGAGCGGCTTGAGCATCTCGAGGGCCTGCGGCGCCTGCGCGGCCATCCAGCCGATCTCGGCCGTTGGCGCGAGCCCGGTGGGCTTGAAGCTCAGCCACTGCTCGCAGGCATATTCCGGCATGATCAGGAGGTCGGCACCGGCGCGGGCGGCCTCCGCGAGCTTGGCATCGATCCGCGCCGCCCAGGCCTCGAGACCGGTCAGCGGCGCGGAGAGATTGGTCGCCCACAGGGCGAGCGTCAGGGTGTCGGTCATAAAGCGCCCCTTAGAGCAAGTCGCGGAGAAGTGGAAGTGGGTGCCCCGTCAGGCAGTGCAACGCCACGGGGGCGAGATCGGGTGATCAATTCGGCTAAACGATGAACCGCCTCACTTCGGACATCCATCCTGCGTCTTCCCGGGTCGGAGGATGCAACGGGCGGCGTCCGGGGTGACGGCGGTGATCGGACAGCGGCCAGGGTTGCGGCATGCGCGAGGCGGCCCGTCTCACACCGCGCCGGCCACCTCTGCCAGCAGGCCGTCGAAGGCGGCGGTCACGATGCGGATGTCGAAGCGTTCGACGGCGCGGGCGCGGCCCTCGGCCTGAAGGCGCGCGCGCTCGGTGGGGGTGTCGATCAGCCGGGCGATGGCAGCGGCGAAGTCGGCCGGATCGACGGTTCCGGTGGTGATCGCCGTCTCGCCGGTCACCTCGGTCAGCCCGCCGCGCCCGGAGCTGATCACCGCCGCCCCGCAGGTCATCGCCTCGAGCGCGGTACGTCCGAACGGCTCAGCCCACACGCTCGGCACCACGGCGATCTCGGCCTGGGCGAACAGACCCATCACGGTTGCGTGCGGCAGGTCGAACATCAGTTCGGCGCGCGGTCCGAGCGGGGCGAGGTGCCGCCGCACCGCCGCGACCGTCGCTGCGACGGACCGACCGCCGCCGAGCGCCATCACCGCCCGCCAGTCCGGTCGGCTGGCAAGGGCGGCGGCCGCGGCCTCGGCGAAGATCTCCACCCCCTTCTCCGGTACCGCGCGGCCGGCGAACAGCACGGTCCTCTGCTTCGGCCCGGGAACGAACGCCCGGGTGTCGATGCCGTTGTAGGTTACCGCCGAGCGCGCCTTGCCGGTGTAGCTCCGGCGCGCCGTCTCGCTGACGAAGGCGACCAGCGCCAGGTTGCGGAAGGCGCGGTCGCGCCAGACCCGATGCACGCCGCTGCGCGCCGGCAGGTGATTGTGGCGCTGCAGGATCACGGGAATGCCGGGAAAGGCGCGCGCGACACGGGCCGCCGCCAGCGGATACTGGTGGACGAGGATCGCCACCGGCTTCGCCTGCCGGATGGCCTCGGCGACTGGCGCGAAGCTTCTGTCGCCAAACCCGACCGGACCGAAGCGTCTGCCGATCCCCGCCACGCCGATGAATGGCGCATCGGCGAATGGCGAGGCCACGGCCTCGCCGATCACCGTGATCCCCGGCCGGAACCGCGAATGGACGACGAAATCGCGCGCGCACAGGTCCACCGAGGTCGCCCGGTCCGCGGCATAGTGCATGTGGCGGGGCAGGATGATCGCAAGGCGCATGGTCAGATCATCACAGGATGGCGTGGGCCGACGCCATCGGCTATAGGGCCGTGATGACCGACCTGACAGTTGCCGTGCCCGTCTTCAACGGCGAAGCCGATCTCGATGCCGCCCTGTGGAATATCCGCCGGCAGACGGAGTCCGATTTTTCGATCGTCGTCTACGACAACGCGTCGACCGACGCGACGCCGCAGATCGCGGCACGCCATGCCGGCGAGGATCCGCGCATCAGGGTCGTGCGGCGGCCCGAGAACATCGGTCTGGTCCCGAACTTCGTCGCCGCCGTGCGCGACGCCACGACGGAGTTCTTCGCCTGGCACGCCGTCGACGACATCTGGTCGGCAGACTACGTCGCCGAACTGCGCAAGCTGCTGCGCGCGCGCCCCGACGCCTGGCTGGCGGTGCCGGGTCAGATCGTCCAGTCCACCGTGCTGAACAGGACCAAGCGCCGGCCGCTGCCATTGCCGCTGTCGGAGCGGACACCGCGCCTGCTGCGCGTCCTCAAGGCGATGTCGGCCTCGCGTTCCGCGTGGCTCTACGGCATGTGGCGGCGCGACCCGCTGCTCACGGCCTATCGGCGTGTGCTGGACGGCTATCCGGTCGTCTATGTGCACGACACGCTGGTGGTGCTGCAGGCGCTGCTGCGCGATGCGGTCACCGGGTCCGACGTCCCGACCTTCACCCAGCGCGTCGGGCACCAGAAGATGTACGACCTGCCCGCCACCGCGGCCGGCCGCCGGGCGGTCTGGGCGGATTTCGTGCGCTTCTGCCATGCCGAGATCGGGCGCCTCGACTGTTCCGATGCCGCCAAGGCGGTGCTGCACGCCTATGTCCCGAAATTCGCCGACAAGCGTTGCATGCGCGTTGCCGATCTCGTGCGCTGGTCGCTTGCCGAGCGGCTGGGGCTGAAGGCGAGGGGCCTCAGCGAATACGCCTGATCCAGGCATCGGGCCAGTGGGTGATGCTCTTCGACAGGGTGCTCTCGTTGAACGCCCAGGCCGGCTGCTCGATGACGAAGTCCGGGTTGCGCGCGACGAAATCGCGGGCCGCCTGCGCCGGGTTGTCGGTGGTCCATTCGGGGCGGCCGCGCGGCGTGTCGGCGAGGTCGCGCATGATGCCGTCGGTCGCCACGATGTAGGAGCCCGGTGTCACCATCGGCGCATAGGCCTCGAGTTCGGCCGTGACATGCGCATAGGTGTGGTTGGAATCGAGCACTACCATCACCGTCTCGTCGGGCGCGATCTCAGCGCGCACCTTGCCGACGATCTGCGGATCGACCGAGGAGCCCTCGAACATGGTGATCATGCCGATCAGCGGATGTGCCGCAAGCCGCGCGCGGTTGTGCGGACGGATCTCGATGTCGACGCCGATCACCCGGCCCTTGCCGAGCATCCGGCACAGCGTCGCCGAATAGACCAGCGAGCCGCCATGCGCGATGCCGGTCTCGATGATCACGTCCGGCTTTACCGTGCACACCACCTCCTGGTAGCGGATCATGTCCTCGGGCAGCTGGATCACCGGGATGCCGAACCAGGTGAAGGTGTAGTTGTGCTTCTGGTTCCAGCCCGACTTCACCCACAAGTCGGTCAGGAACGCGAAGCCCTCGTCGCTCCAGAAGCTTGTCCGTCGCCCGTCCTCGGAGATGATCTCGGCGCGGTCGGTATCGATCTGAAATTTCATGCAGCCTCCGGGACGAGTGGCACGAAGCGGGCCTGCCGGCCGATGGCGTGGGCCTGAGCCTCGATCTCCGCGTGATAGGCGGGGTTCATGACGATGACGGTCGCGCCCTTGGCAGGAAGCTGTTCGGGTGCCAGGATCGGCAGTCCGGTCACGGGCAGATAGCCGCCCTGCTTCCTGGGGTTGATGTCGACGGCGCCGGCGAGGCGCGTGGCGTCGGGATCGATCAGCAGGGTGAAGGTGACGCCCTTCGAGCCGCCGCCCCACAGATAGACCGGGCCTTGTCCGGCGGCCGTCTCGACGATGCCGCGCCAGTGCGCGACATAGCGGGACTTCCGCTCCTCCCAGCCGGCGAAACCGGGAATTGTGGCCGGCGCGGGATCGTCGGCGCCGAAGCCCGCCTCGGCCCAGAGATACTGGCCGGCGAAGACGTGGCCGGCCCGCGCCGGGCCGAAGCCCGCCTCGCGCAGCGCGAGCGCCAGCGATCCGGCGGTGAAGATCGAGCAGTGTTCGTAGAACAGGTCCTGCATCTGGCCGTTGGCGATCACCCAGCCGATGCACGGCGTCTCAAGGAAGATGCGGACCGGCGAATCGGCGCCGGCTGCGGCGCGGATCGCCCTCAGGAAGCCGACCGGATCGGGCACGTGCTCGATTGTGTGGCGGGAGACGATCACGTCCGGCGCGCCACCGGCCAGATGCGCCGTCGCCGGCTCGTAGTAGCGCCGATGGATTGCCGCGCGACCCGGTCCCTCGCCGTCGATGCCGCGCCAGGCGGGATCGAAGCCGGTTGCACGGGTGATCCTGCCGTCGCCGAGCGCGGCCAGATGCGCGAGGAAATCCCCCTGTCCGCAGCCGACCTCGACGACGCGGACCTCGGTCAGATCGCGGACCGCCGCCAGCACCCGCCCCGCCCGCTCCGCGAAGTGCGCCCGGAAGGCCGGAGAACAGGTCTGGTCGTTCTCGTAGGCCGCGTCATAGACCAGCAGGCCGGGCTCGAAGGCGGCGTTCCAGGCAAAGCCGCAGGCGTGGCAGCCGGCCATCTCCAGCACGCCGGTCGGCGTTGCCAGTGCGCGCTCACGCGTCGGGCACAGGCCGTTCTGGTGCACGGGCACGCGCGCCCGCCGATCGAAGACGAGTGTGTCGGCCGAGCCGCAGACCGGGCAGGTCATCGCGCCGCCTCCGCGAGCGGCGCGTCGTGCCGTCGCCACCAGTCCAGCGCCTCGCCGAGTCCCTGTTCCAGCGGCCGGATCGCCCGGAAGCCGACCTCGCCGGTGAGCCTGCGCACGTTGGCAACCAGGCGCTCCGGCTCGTCCCTGTCGGGCAGGGCGCCGATGCGGACGAGATCGGGCCGTCCGGCCAGCCGGCCGAGCGTCGTCGCGACCTCGGCAACCGTCGCGGCCCGCCCGGAGGCGATGTTGACCGGCCCCTCGACCGGTGACAGGGCGAGCGCGGCGAGCGCCGCGCCGGCATCGCGCGCGTCCATGAAATCACGCGGGCGGTGGCCGGGACCGATCGGTGCCGGCTCGCCGGCCAGCAGCCGACGCGCCACCTGCGGCACCAGCCGCGTCTCGGCTTCCGCTGGCCCGTAGAGGAGGAACAGACGGCCCCACGCCCAGGACAGCCCCGCCGACCGGGCATAGCCCTCGACCAGCCGGCGGCAGGCGTCCTTGGCGATGCCGTAGAGCGTCTGCGGCGCGGTCGGCGTCGCCGTCTCGTCGCAATCGGCGGTGGTCTGAGCCGCGTATTCGAAGCCGGAACCGACCCCGACGAAGCGGCGCAGGCCGCGGTCGCCGCCCCGGCGCATCAGGTCGAGGCTCGCCGCCACCCAGTCGAGGTTGCTCGGTGCCGTCCAGAAGCGCCCGTGCTCCACCTCCCAGGCACAATGCAGGATCGTATCGGGGCGAACTGTGTCGATCAGCGCCGCCCGCGCCGCCGGGTCGAGCAGGTCGACCCGGTGCCAGAAGACGCCCGCGACCGCCGGGGCAGTGCCGCGCGTGCAGGCATGCACCTCGCGTCCCGCCGCGACGAGGGGCGGCAGAGCATTGCGGCCGATGAAGCCGGCGGCGCCGGTGACGAGGATTCGGGCAGTCATGGGATCGAGCGCGCCAGATGTCCGGTCGCGGCGACTTGTAGCCGCCGCCCGCCGCAGGTGCAATCGCGGCTTGGCGGAAACTGGCCAGGCTCCGGTCGGTCGCATTGACCGAACGCAATCGCCCGGCGGTCGCGACGTGTTGGGGGCCGGTGTGCAAGGGGACGGACGAGCCCCTATCCGAACGATCGGATCGCCGACGGCGTCCGGGTTGTGCGCCGCAGCACCCACGCGATGTAGCCACGGCTCTGAATCCGGGTTAACGGGCTGAGGGCTGGAGTATGTGCTGAAGGTACTGGTTGTTGCGTGCGGCCCGTTTTCTGCGCAGCTTGATGGATCGCTTGTCGTGGACGCGGCGGAGCATGTTGAAGGCGAAGTGGCGCACGACGGCCATGTTGGCGGGACCGTGGCCGGTGCGGCTGCGCGCCTTGTCCTCGTTGAAGGTGACATCGAGCACCCAGTGCAATGATGTCTCG
>Ga0209909_100150_pt1 | contig 114567 bp, 100 predicted proteins | sample FECB22metaG_FD_188302 | JGI IMG/M metagenome (GOLD analysis project Ga0209909, IMG submission 188302) | Cyanobacterial communities from the Joint Genome Institute, California, USA - FECB-22 (SPAdes) (version 3) | ecosystem: Environmental > Aquatic > Thermal springs > Hot (42-90C) > Microbial...
TGGCCTCGCCCTCGGCGACGGCGAGGGCGTTGGCGGCGGCTTTGCGGCGAGTCTCGGCGGCGGTGAGGGTGTCGAGCAAGGTCGAGCGCTGAGCGGCCAGGGCGTCCGGCGCGCGCTTGGCCTGAGTCAGCAGGACAGCGGTTTTTTCCGCGTCGGTTTCCAGCATCGCGATGCGGGCTGCGGCGTCCCGGGAACGAGAGGACCAGCCGTCACGTTCGCGGGTCAGGGCGGTCAGGCGCTGATCGCGACCGGTGCGTTCGCGGGCTTCGGCGTCGCGGTCGGCGCGGGCTTGGGCCGAGGCGGCGCGGGCGGCCTCGGCCGTGGTGCGGGCCGTGGTTAGTTCTGCTTTCAGGCCGTCCAGGGTTTCGGAGGGCGCGTCGGCGGTCAGGGCTTCGGTCAAGGCGGTTTGGGCCGCCGCAAGGTCGTCGGACAGCCGACTCAGGGTCTCGTCGAGGGCCTGGGCGCGGGCCTCGCGGGCGGCCTGGTCGCGGGATAGGGTCTCGACGCGGTCGCGGGCGACGGTGAGGGCCTTGTCGGCGGCGAAGGGGGCGAGGCGGGCGGTCTTCACCGCCTCTTCGGCGGCGCGGAAGGCTTCGGTGGCGGACCTCAGGACGGCCTGGGCGGCGTCCAGAGCGGGCTTGCCGGTGTCGATCTCGGCTTCCAGCTCGGCCAGCCGGGTGCGCTGAGCCAGGCGGACGGCGGCGGGGCGGGGGGCCTCGGCGCGACTGACGAAGCCGTCCCAGCGATAGAGGTCGCCTTCCTTGGTAACCAGGCGGGCGCCGACGGGCAGGGATGCGGCCAGCCGAGGCGCATCCTCCTTCGCCGCCACACCGCACAGGGCCAGGCGGGCGGCGAGTTCGGGCGGGGCTGTGACGTGGTCAACAAGAGGCGCGATGCCTTCGGGCCAGGCGGGCGTCGGTTCCTGCGCTCCAGACCAATGGGCGGCGGCGCGGCGGTCGAGCGCGGCGTCCAGATCGTCGCCCAGGGCGGCGGCGAGGGCGGCTTCATGGCCCCTGGCGGCGGACACCTTGTCCAGGGCTGGCGGGTGATCGCGCTTGGCCGAGACCAGTAGGGCCGCCAGGCCCCTGGCCTCGGCCTGGAGGCGGCCAAGCCGGTCCTCGGCGACTCGGGCGGCGGCGCGGGCGTCCTGTTCGGCCCGGGCCAAGTCGCCGCGACGGGTCTCGGTCGCCTCGACCTCGGCGCGGGTGGCGGCGAGGGCAGCGGTGGCGGTGTCTAGCGCGGCGCGGGCCTCGGCCAGTTCGGGCATGTCCAGCGGGCCCAGAGCCTCGCGCTCGCGCTGGGCTTGGGCCAGGGCGGCTTCGCCCCGGGCGACGCGGGCCCCGGCATCGCGCTTGCGGGCGGTCTCGGCATTGGCGCGGGCCTCGACGGCGGCGAGGGTTCCGGCGACCCGTTCGACCTCGGCGTCGGCGGCGCGGCGGGCGTCCTCGGCGGTGGCCAGGGCCTGATCGAGCTCGGGACCGCGGGTGGGGGCGGCGGCGATCTCGGCGGTCAGGGTGTCGAGGGCCTCGGTCAGGCGGGCCAATTCGGTGGCGGCGTCGCCGGACATGGCGATCTCGCGCTCGGTGTCGTTGGCGATGCGGGCGGCCTCGGCGGTCAGGCGGTCGACTTCGGCACGGGCCTGTTGCTCGGCCATGTCGAGGCGGTCGCGTTCCAAGGTGGCGCGGTGCAGCAGGGCGGCGGCGACGGCGTCCTCCTCGCGCGCGGGCTTCATGGCCTCCTGGGCCTTGAGGGCGGCGGTCTGGGCGGCGGCGGCGGCGGATGTGGCCCCGGCGACGAGGCGGTCGGCGTCGCGCAGTTCCTCGGATGCGGCCTCGGCGGCGAGGCGGGCGTCGTTCCAGCGGACGAACAGCAGGGCGGCCTGCAAGGCCCGGATTTCGGCGCTGATCTTTTTGTAGCGTTCGGCCTGGCGGGCTTCGCGCTTCAGCCGGGTCAGGGCGGTTTCCAGCTCCCGGCCGATGTCGTCGAGGCGTTCGAGATTGGTCTCGGCGGCCTTGAGACGCAGTTCGGCCTCGTGGCGGCGGGTGTGCAGACCGGCGACGCCCCCGGCCTCCTCCAGAATGCGGCGACGGTTCTGGGGCTTGGCGGCGATCAGTTCGCTGATCTGGCCCTGGCGGACCAGGGCGGGGCTGTTCGCGCCGGTCGAGGCGTCGGCGAACAGCAGCTGGACGTCGCGGGCACGGACCTCCTTGCCGTTGATGCGATAGGTCGAGCCCTGGCCTCGGTCGATGCGGCGCGACACCTCGATGATGGCGGCGTCGGTGAAGGGTTGCGGCGCGCGGCGCTGGGCGTTGTCGATGGTCAGCTGGACTTCGGCGTGGTTGCGCGGCGGGCGGTCCGAGGCGCCGGCGAAGATGACGTCGTCCATGCCCTGGCCGCGCATGGCCTTGGCGGAATTGGCGCCCATGACCCAGCGCATCGACTCAAGGACGTTCGATTTGCCGCAGCCATTGGGGCCGACGATGCCGGTCAGGCCGGGCTCGATGAAGACCTCCGACGGGTCGACGAAGGACTTGAAGCCGACGATGCGAAGCCGCTGGAACTGCATCCGGCTCCGTTCGTCAGTCGATCAGGGGGGTGATGGCGGCGCTGAGGCCGTCCAGCGTGCGGTCCGAAACGGCCTGGCCGTTGACGAAGAAGCTGGGGGTCGATTGGACGCCCAGTTCGCTGGCCACCTGACCCCCGGCGCGCAGGGTGGCCAGGGTCGCGGGGTCGGAGACGCAGGCCGAGATTTCGGCCTCGGTGCGTCCACTGACGGCCACGGCGGACTGGAACCACGGCCCGGCGTCGCCCGCTGCCAAGGCCGCCGCCTGGCCGGACATCAGGGCGCGGGTCACGTCGAAGAACCGCTCGGGCGTGGCACAGCGGGCGACGGCGGCGGCGGTGGCCGCGACCTGGGCCGGAGGCGTCGGCAGGTCGCGGAACACCAGCTTGACCTGGCCCGTGTCGATGAACCGCGCCTTGAAGGCGGGCAGGGTGTTCATGTGCCAGTCGGCACAATGCGAACAGGTGAAGGAGGCATATTCAACCACCGTCACCGGCGCGTCGGTGCGACCGAGCACGCGGTCGTTCGGTTGCACGTCCAGAGGCCCGGCCTGGGCCACGCCCGCGACCAGGGTCAGCGACAGGGTCAGAAATAGCCGACGCAGCATCGCCCTAGCTCGCCAGTTCGGCGTCGATGGCGGCCGATAGGCCTTCCAGGCTGACATCGGTAACGCGTTCGCCGTTGACCAGGAAGGTCGGGGTGCCGTTGACCCCGGCCTCGGCGGCCTGGCGCACACGGGCTTCCAGCGCGGCAATGTTCTCGGGGTCGCTGACGCACTGAGTGAACTGTTCCTCACTCAGGCCCGCCGCATTGGCGACGCGGACCAGCATCGGCCGCGCCTGGCCGCTGAAGATTTCGGCCTGGCTGGCCATGATTTCGTGGACCACGTTGAAATATTGGTCCTCACCGGCACAGCGCGCGGTCAGGAAGCCCGCGGAGGCGACATCGATGGGGCCGGTCGGCAGTTCGCGGAACACGAAGCGGATCTGGTTGGTGTCGATGTATTTGGCCTTGAACGCATCGTAAGTCGAAGCCTGCCAGGCCGCGCAGGCGCCGCAGGTGACCGAGGCGTATTCCACCACCGTGACCTTGGCCCCCTCGGGCGCGCCGATGGCCATGTCGCCCTCCACCGCTGCCGCGCCCCCGCCGCCCGCGCCGCCGCAGGCCGCCAGGGTCGTCATGGCGGCCAGTGCCGCGCCGGTGATCGCCGCGCGGCGGCTCATGGCGCCGAAACGCTGGCCGAGGGTCGGGGAGAACGGGCGCATGGGCGGCTTCCTTCAGGCGATGAACGACGATCCTCGCGCGATTCCGGGGTCGCGCGCGAGATTGAGGTTTTCAGGACAGGGATGGCGAAGTTTGTCAATCTCGGCCAGCCCTGGTCTTGTCGGCGAGGACCGCGCGCCCCAGCGTCGCCAGGGCGTCCTTCAGCCCGCCGGTTGCGGGGGCGATCGACTGCAACAGCTCGGCCTCGACGGCGGCATCCAGAGGCGCGATCCTGCGCCGCGCACCCTTGGTCGAGGCGGCGGGGCGGTCGGTTAGGGGCGTGACGGGGCCTTGGGCGATGCGCAGTTTCTCGACCGCGCCGGGGCCCAGGAACAGGTTGACCCGCTCGAGGATGTCCGCCGACTGGTGCTGGACCAGGAGGGCGGCGGGCCCCGCGACACGCAGTTCCAGCGTCCCACCTGCCCCTGAGCGGCCCTTGATGATCTTTTGGGGGCGGGTGACGCGGGCCAGGCGGTCGCCGACGATCTCGCGCCAGCGGGGCTCCAGGCTGGTGGCCGTCTTGCCGAACCGGGCGTCCAGCTCCTTGATCAGCGGCGTCAGGGCGCGGCCGGCCGGCGGCGCGGGCCGGGGGGCGGGGCGGGTGCGTCGCCGCGACAGGATTTCGCGGGCTTCGCTTTCCGTGGGCAGGTCGCGGGCCATGCGTCCTATATAGCGTCACCGATGATCGACGTCGCCTCCCTCCGCTCCGACCTGCTCGACTGGTACGACGCGCGCGCGCGGACCTTGCCGTGGCGGACGCCGCCGGGATCGACCGAGCGGCCCGATCCGTACCGGGTCTGGCTGTCGGAGGTGATGCTGCAACAGACGACCGTGCCGCATGCGACGCCCTATTTCCTGAGCTTCACCGAGCGGTGGCCGACGGTCCAGGCGCTGGCGGCGGTGGAGGACGGCGATCTGATGGGGGCCTGGGCGGGACTGGGATACTACGCCCGGGCGCGCAACCTGCTGACCTGCGCGCGGGCGGTGGCGGACGATCATGGCGGGGTCTTTCCCGATACCGAGGTGGGGCTGCTGAGCCTGTCGGGGGTGGGGGCCTATACGGCGGCGGCGGTGGCGGCGATCGCCTTCGACCGGCCGGCCAATGTCGTGGACGGCAATGTCGAGCGGGTCATGGCCCGGCTGTTCGCCGTCGAGACGCCGATGCCGGGCGCCAAACCGGACCTGCGAAGGCTGGCGGGAGCCCTGGTCACGGGCCACCGCCCCGGCGACTGGGCCCAGGCGCTGATGGACCTGGGCGCGACCGTGTGCCGTCCTCGATCGCCCGTCTGCGGAGCCTGTCCGGTGGCGAGACACTGCGAGGGCCTGGCGACAGGCCGGCCGGAGCGGTTTCCGGTCAAGGCGACCAAGGCGGCCCGGCCGCGCCGCACCGGCACGACCTGGGTGATCCGCGACGCGGCGCGTCGGGTGGCCTTGGTGCGCCGGCCCACGAACGGCCTGCTGGGTGGCATGCTGGGTTTGCCGACGTCGGACTGGGGCGAGGGGGGCGTGGACGCGCCGGCACCGGTCACCGGCGATTGGCGCGATGTCGGGTCGATCGACCATGTCTTCACCCATTTCTCGCTGACGCTGACGGTCAGGGTGTCCGAAACGGCGGGTGGGGACTTCATATGGATGGCGGCCGACGACGCGGCCCGCACCCTTCCCACCGTCTTCACAAAGGCCCTGAGGCGCGGGCTCTCGGCATTAGAATAACATGGGCGTTCTCCCTCCCCGTGCCGGGGAGGGAGACTATCGACGCTCAGGGGGCCAGCCGTCCGTCTGCCTCCGAGGCCGCGAAGACGACGTCCCCGTCCGGCTTGGCGACCTTGGCCCCCGGACGATCCATCCGTCGCAGGACGTGGCGCAGGATGTTCAGCCGCGCCGTCTTCTTGTCGTCGGTCGCGATCACCGTCCAAGGCGCGTGGTCGGTGTGGGTCGTGGCCAGCATCCGGTCGCGGGCGGCGGAATAGTCGTCCCAGCGCTTCTGGGCCTCGCCGTCCAGGGCCGAGATCTTGAACCGTTTCAACGGATCCTGGACCCGCGCTTCCAGCCGTTTGGCCTGCTCCTCCTTGGTGATGTCCAGCCACAGCTTGAGAAGCACCGTCCCGTTGTCGATCACCATCCGCTCGAACCGCGGCGCGTCGCGCAGGAAGGCGTCGGTCTGTTCGGGCGTGCAGAAGCCCATCACCGGTTCCACCCCCGCCCGATTGTACCACGACCGGTTGAAGATCACCGTCTCGCACGCCCCTGGCAGATAAGGGACATAGCGCTGGAAATACCACTGGGTGGTCTCGCGATCGGTCGGTTTGGACAGGGCGATGACGCGGGTCTGGCGCGGCGACGCGTTCTCGACGATGCGTTTGATGGCGCCGTCCTTGCCCGCGCTGTCGCGGCCCTCGAACAGGATCAGGATCTTCAGGCCCTGTTCGATCGCCCAGTGCTGGGTCTCGACCCATTCGATCTGCAGCGTCTCCAGCTGTTTGTCGTAGTCGTCCTTCTTGCCCATACGGCCACACTGGGTCGGGGAAATGCGCCCGGCAAGCCCCGGCCTCTGGAGCCGCGACCGGGGTCGTCCTATCTGGCGCCCATGACTGACGCCGTGGACATCGAGGACGACAGGCCGCGACGGGCCCTCAGCAACCGCGCCGTGCTTGGCTTCATCGCCCGGCGATGGATGCGGCGGCCGCGCGGCTTCTTCGGCGCGGCGGGCCTGATGCTGCTGGCGGTGGCCTGTGACCTGTCGGTGCCCTGGGCCGCCGGAGCACTGGTCCAGGTGATCAGCGCGCCGGAACCCGACGTCGCCGCCGCCTGGCGGACGTGGGGATTTTTCGTCGGGCTGTATGTGGCCTTCTTCCTGTTCCGCAATTTCGCCTTCCGGGTCTGGAACCCGTTCGCGGCGCGCAACATGGAGGAGATGACCAACGACGCCTTCGCGCGCGTCCAGCGCTTTTCGTCGGACTGGCATGCCAACACCTTCGCCGGCTCGACCGTGCGCAAGGTCAGCCGGGCCATGTGGGGCTATGACAGTGTGTCCGACGTGCTGATCCTGTGGCTGGGGTCGTCGCTCTTGGTGCTGGTCGGGCTATCGGTGACCATGCTGTTCCGCTGGGTCGAGGTCGGCGTATTCGCCCTGGCTACGGTGGCGGTCTATATCGCCGTGACGGTGTTCGGCAGCGAACGCTACGTGCGGCCCAAGAACCTGATCTCCAACGCCCGCGATGCCGATGTCAGCGCGGGCCTGGCGGACGCTCTCGGAGCCAATGCCGTGGTCAAGAGCTTCGGGGCCGAGGACCGCGAGGACGGCCGCATGGCCGACCGCACCCGGGAATGGCGCGAGACGGCCCTGGTTTCCTGGAGCCGCTGGGTCGATCTGTGGGCCGTCCAGAACGGCCTGCTGGTCGTGCTCCAAGCGGGGCTGACGGGGCTGTTGCTGATGCTGTGGGCGCGGGGGCAGGCGGGGCCGGGCGACGTCGCCTTCGGCATCGCGGCCTTTCTGATGATGGCCGGCTACCTCAGGAACATCGGCGAGAACCTGCAGATGCTCCAGCGCGGCATCGACGATGTCGAGGATGTCGCCGCCTATATGCGCCAGCCGCCCCAGGTCGCGGACCGGCCCGGTGCGGAACCCCTGACCGTGCCGCGCGGAGAGATTGTCTTCGACGGGGTGCGCTTCGCCTATGGCGGCCAGGATCGGCCGCTCTATCACGACCTCAGCCTGACCATCCGGCCGGGCGAGCGGGTGGCGCTGGTCGGGCCGACGGGCTCGGGCAAGTCCACCTTCGTCAAGCTGATCCAGCGCCTCTACGACATCGAGGCGGGCCAGATCCGCGTCGACGGCCAGGATATCGCGGGCGTGACCCAGGGCTCGCTGCGCCGCGCCATCGCTCTGGTGCCCCAGGACCCGGCCCTGTTCCACCGCACGATCGCGCAGAACATCGGCTACGGTCGCCCCGACGCGCCCCAGTCCGAGATCGAGCGCGTCGCCCGCCTGGCCCGGGCGCATGACTTCATCGCCGCCCTGCCCAGGGGGTACGACACCCTGGTCGGCGAGCGGGGCGTCAAACTGTCCGGTGGAGAGCGCCAGCGGGTGGCCATCGCCCGCGCCCTGCTGATCGACGCCCCGATCCTGGTGCTGGACGAGGCGACCAGTTCGCTCGACCTGCAGACCGAGCGCGAGGTCCAGGCCGCGACCGAGGCCCTGCTGGAGGGTCGCACCTCGATCGTTATCGCCCACCGGCTGTCGACCATCCGGGGCGCGGACCGCATCCTGGTGTTCGACCGGGGCCGGATCGTCGAGGAGGGCGGGCATCGCGATCTGATCGCGGCGGAGGGAACCTATGCCCGCCTGGCGGCGCTGGCGTCCGCGTGAGATTCAAGCCGCTGTCGGCAGGGAAGACTCGATGCTGAGACGGGATATATTGGTGGGCCTGGCCCTCAGCGCGGTGGCCGGCTCGGCCTGCGGTCGTGCCGCCATGCCACAGCGATCCGGCATGGCAGGGGCGCTGGACGCGGCGCACGCGGCCGCGAAGGCTCCGGCCATGGGAGCCATCGTGGTCGATCGCGGTGGCGTGGTCTGGTCGGACGTGGTGGGACTGCGCCGCCGAGGCGGTGATGAGACGGTGAGACCGGACGACCGCTGGCACCTGGGGTCGAACACCAAGGCGATGACGGCCCTGGCCCATGGTCGCTTGGTGGAGGCCGGGCGAGCAGACTGGACGACGACGGTGGGCGAGATCTTCCCAGAGGCCGCGGTCGATCCCGCCTGGGTGGGGGTAACGCTTGAACCGTTCATGGCGCACCGGGCCGGCCTGCTGGACAGGGGCCATCTGGACGGCTGGTATGCGACGGCGCGCGACGACCCGCGTGGTCTCGCCGAGCAACGTCTGGCGCTGGCGATCAAGGCCCTGACGGTTCCTCCCAATGGGACCCCGGGCACCTTTTCCTATGGCAATCTCAACTACATGCTGGTCGGTGCGGCGATCGAGCGCGTGACGGGCCAGGCCGCCGAGGATGCGTTGCGGTCCCTGGTGTTCGAGCCTCTCGGCCTGACTTCCGCCGGTTTCGGGGCTCCGCCCGAGCCGTCGCCGTGGGGCCACCGGTCGGTCTTCGGGCAGTCAGTCCCGATGGACCCGGCCAGTCCGGGTGCCGACAACCCTTTGGCCCTGGGCCCGGCGGGGACGGCGCACATGACCTTGGCCGACTACGGACGCTGGCTGCGGGTTTTCCTGGGCCATCGGCCAGAGGGTTTCGCCACCGAGGAGACCTTATCGCGGCTGACGCGGCCGTGGCCGGACGACACCTCGACCTATGGGCTAGGTTGGGGCATCGCCTCGGGCGCGTCCTGGGCGGGTGGCGGCACGGGTCTGGCGCATGAGGGCTCCAATACCATGTGGCGGTGCGCGGCCTTGATCGCGCCGTCCCTGGGACTGGCTGCGGCGGTGATCGCCAATCGAGACACGGACGGCTGCGCGCCGTTGGCCGCGCGTCTGATCGGGATGGCGCGAGAGAGTTGATTGCCGGACCCACCTCGAACGGGCAGGGTGATCCGGGCATGCGTCGCGACTTCGCCGATTTCTGGAACCTGGTGTGGGAGCTGACGCTGGTCGGCTGCGCCCTGTTCGCGCTGTTGAACGTGTTCGCCCCGCCCCAGGACCTGCCCTGGAAGCCGCTGGACCTGAACCGGCCGATCGGTCGGGCCACCGACGGCAAGGTCGCCGCCTTCGACATCGACCGTGGCGCCCCACCCATCCAGGTCGAGACCGCGACCGCGGCCTGTATGGGCGCCCTGCGCGAGGCGGGTGTGGAGGTCAGCCGCGCACCAGACACCGACGACGGCGGCTTCTGCAAGGTGCAGGGGGCGGTGAGGATCACGGGCGGGGACGTGACGCCGATAGCGCCGGCCGGACTGGTCATGCAGTGCCCGCTGGCCGTGCGCTATGTGCTGTGGGATCGCAATGTGCTGCGGCCCACGACGCGCAACGTCATGGGGTCCGAGGTGGCGCGGGTCGATGCCATGGGCACCTATTCCTGTCGCCGCATCTATGGCTCGCAATCCTCGTCCGACCGGCCCAGCGAGCACGCGCGGGCCAATGCGCTGGATGTGGCGGGGGTAACGCTGGAAGACGGGCGGCAGGTCAGCGTGCTGGCCGACTGGGGCGGGCAGGGGCCCCAGGGCGGACGCGGGGCGGCCTTGCTGCGAGGGCTCCGCGACGGGGCCTGTCGGGTATTCTCGACGGTGCTGACGCCCGACTATAATGATGCGCACAGGGATCATTTCCACTTCGACGGCGCGCCCTACAGCCTGTGCGCGACCGGTCCGTCGCGCGCCACGGTGGCCGCACGCGAATCGGAATCGGGTTGACCGCTGTGGATTGTCGCGAGAGAACACGCGGCAGTCCGGATTTCGCGTGGGGTCCAAACCCGCGTTACGCTCCTTCGCCTGAACGAGCTGTCCAGATGGGCTGACGGGTTTCTCGAGCGAGAACCCGCCTGGAAAAGCGCGTTTATGGAGAGCGCAACATGGCGACCGGTACGGTCAAGTGGTTCAACCCCACCAAGGGCTTCGGCTTCATTCAGCCGGAAAGCGGCGGCGCGGACGTCTTCGTCCACATCACCGCCGTTCAGAAGGCGGGCCTGCAAGGCCTCGATGAAAACGCCAAGGTCGAATACGAGCTGGAATCCCAGCGCGGCAAGACCTCGGCCGTGAACCTCAAGGTACTTTGATGTTGGGCCGCGGTCAGAAGGCTCCGCCTTCTCGACCCTACGCGGCCTAGGAAGTTAGGGCGCGGCGGCTTCGGCTTCCGCGCCCGTTTTCTTGCGACCGCCGGACAGCTGGGCCGTCACGATGGCGCCCAGCACCAATGCGCCGCCCAGCGCCTGGATCGGCGTCAGGGTTTCCCCGAACACGACCCAGCCCAGCAGGCCCGCCACGATCGGCTGGATCAGGATGGTCACCGCCGTTATCGCGGCTGGCAGCCGCCCCAGGGCCCAGGCCACCCCGCCCTGACCCACCACATGCATGACGCCCAGACCGACGCAGGCGGCCCAGCCTGCGAGCGTCGCCGGGATCATGTCTTCGCCCAGCATCAGCGCGACCCCGCCAAGCAGCGGCACGCCCAGGGCCGTGGCCCACAGGGTGATCCGCATCGCCCCGTCGGTGGTCCGCGCCTTCTGTACCGCCAGGAAATAGCCCGAGTACCAGATCGCCACCGACAGGCTGAACAGGTCGCCCAGCAATGGATTGGTGCCCTGACCCCCGTCGGCCCCCGCGGCCATGGCGAAGGCGCCCGCCATCGCCAGGCCCAGGGCCAGGACGAACAGCCGGGAAGGCCGCTGCTTGAACACGATCCAGCCAAACAGGGTCACCACGACCGGCGTCAGGTTGCACAGCACCGTGGCGTTGGCGACCGAGGTCATCACGATCCCGTAGTGCCAGAAGCTGAGATCAAGCGCGAAGAACAGGCCTGCTAGCAGCATCCATTTCGTCGGCCGCCCGATCCCCTCGCCGCCGGGTCGCGCCGTTAGCATCAGCAACAGCGGCATGGCCAGCAGGAATCGCCAGAACCCCGCCGCCGCCGGCCCGGTCTCGGTCAACCGCACCAGGATCGGCGCGAGGCCCAGGACGCAGGCCGAGGCCAGCAGGATCAGAAGGGCGGAGGCGCGGGGGGACATCGCCGGTGCTTATCCGGTCTGGTCCGGGTGGAAAAGCGAACGTCGATCTCCCTCCCCGGCACGGGGAGGGAGATCGCGCGGCGAGCGGGTGGGAAGGGCCCGGCGATGCGATCGTGACTTCGCTGGGCCGCCCCCACCCGGTCTCCGCTACGCTCCGACCCCCCTCCCTTGAAGGGGAGGGAGAGTCGCGATCACTTCCTCTGCCGTCACGCCCCGCTCGCGCAAATCCCGCAGCGTCTCCGACCGGTCGCGCTTGGCCAGCCGCCTGCCGTCCGGTCCCAGGATCAGCGGATGATGTCGGTACACCGGCGTAGGCAAATCCAGCAGCGCCTGCAGCACCCGCTGGATCGAGGTCGTCTCGACCAGATCCTCGCCCCGCACCACATGCGTCACCCCCTGCGCCGCGTCATCGACGACCGAGGCGATGACATAGCCCGCACCGATGTCCTTGCGCCCCAGCACCATGTCGCCCAGCACTTCGGGCCGGGCGATGCGGACGCCCGGATCGTCGCCGCCCTGGTCGACCCAGGTCAGCCCCTCGAACCCGCCCACCGTTTCCCGCGCCCGTTCCAGCAACAGCCGCCAGGCAAAGGCCCGGCCCTCGGCCAGCAGCGCCGTCTCCTCGTCGGCCGGGATCGGCCCGCCCGTGGACGCCTGCGCATCGACCGGATCGTCCGCGTGCGGCGCGCCCCCGGCCAGGGCCATCAATTCCTTCCGCGTCCGGAAACACCGATACAGGATTCCCATCCCCCGCAGCCGCTCCAACGCCGCGTCATAGTCCGCGCGATGCACCGACTGCCGCCGCACTGGCCCGTCCCAGACGATCCCCAACCACGCCAGATCCTCCAGGATCGCCGCCTCATATTCCGGCCGACAGCGGGTGAAGTCGGTGTCCTCGATCCTGAGCAGGAATCGTCCGCCCGCCTGCCGCGCGGTCCGCCACGCCGTCAGCGCCGAAAACGCATGGCCTCGATGCAGCAGGCCGGTCGGGGAGGGGGCGAAACGGGTCACGAACATGCCACCGAACGATAGCGATTTCCGGACGCCGACGTCACCTCGCGTCGACCTCGGCTTTTCAACCCCGTGGCCAAGCCCCAGAACCCGCCGATGATCACCCACCCTACCGCCCGTGACATCGCCGCCGCCCGTCAGGCCCTGGCCGACCTCGACCCCGCCCTGGGCGAGGCCGATGCCGCGACCCCGCCGCTGGAATGGCGGTCGCGTCCCGGCGGCTTCGTCGGCCTGTTCCGCATGATGGTGGAGCAGCAGGTCTCGGTCGCCTCGGCCGACGCGGTCTGGCGGCGGCTGAACGCCGGCATGGGGGCCATCACGCCGGAGGGGCTGCTGGCTCACGACGCGGATGCCCTGCGCGGCCTGGGCCTGTCGCGCCAGAAGTCCGCCTATGGCCACGGCCTGGCCCGCGCCCAGCTGGACGGCACCGTCGACCTGGACGGCCTGTCCGCGCTCGACGACACCGAGGCCATCACCGCCCTGACCGCGCTGAAGGGTGTCGGCCCGTGGACCGCCGAGGTCTATCTGATGATGTGCGAGGGCCGTCTGGACGTCTTCCCCGGCGGCGACGTCGCCCTGCAGGAAGCGATGCGCTGGGCCGACCGCGCCGAGGTCCGGCCGGACCAGAAGGCGGCCTATGCCCGCGCCGAGCTGTGGCGGCCGTATCGCGGGGTGGCGTCGCATCTGCTGTGGGCGTGGTATGGCGAGGTGAAGTCGGGCCGGATCGCGCGTCCGGCCTGACGAGGGGCCGCGCCGCATGATCCAGCCTTTGATCGATCCCGACACCCTGGACGGGGCCACGACCGTGCTCGGCGCGCTGGACTTCGCGGGGGTGGCCGTGTTCGCCGCGACCGGGGCCCTGGCCGCCGCGCGCGAGAAGCACGACCTCGTCACCTTCGCCTTCTTCGCGGCCATCACCGGCGTCGGCGGCGGCACCTTGCGCGACCTTTTGATCGGCGTGCCCGTGTTCTGGGTCCAGGACTGGCGCTACCTGGCTGTCTGTCTTGCCGGAGCGCTGGCGGTGTGGCTTGTCGGGGCCGGGCCGTGGCGGTTCCGGGCGCTGCTGTGGCTCGATGCCTTGGGCCTGGGCGCCTATGGCGTGCTGGGCGCGGCCAAGGCCGAGGCGGTCGGGGCCGCCCCCCTGATCTGTATCGCCATGGGGGCGCTGACCGCCTGTTTCGGCGGCATCGTGCGCGACCTGCTGGCCGGCCAGCCGTCGATCCTGTTGCGGCGCGAGATCACCGTCTCCGCGGCCCTGCTGGCGGCCACCCTCTATGTCGTGGCGCGCGCGCTCGGCATCGACGTCTGGCCCTCCGCCATCGTCGCGGCGACTCTGGGGTTCGGGTTGCGCGCCGGGGCCCTGCGATGGGGCTGGAGCCTGCCGGGCTTTCCGGGCGGTTGGGTCCGGGGCTGAGACCGTCACGGAACCGACGCTCGCCCGTCATGGCGGACGCATCGAATCGCGCGTAAACTCGTTTCAGGCGTTCGAACAAGGAGACGTGTCTTCAGTCCCGCGACCCTGACCCGCTCGACCGGGAGGCCCTGATGCAGGTCCAGGCCCGATCCCCCGCCGGCTGGCCCGCCCTGGTGCTGAACGCCGACTTTCGCCCGTTGTCCTACTATCCCCTGTCGCTGTGGCCTTGGGAGGAGGCGATCAAGGCGGTGTACCAGGACCGCGTGGACGTGGTCTCGCACTACGACAAGGTGGTCCGTTCGCCGTCGATGGAACTGCAGCTGCCGTCGGTCATCGCGCTGAAGAACTATGTCGATCAAGACCGCGCCCCAGCCTTCACCCGGTTCAACGTCTTCCTGCGCGACGGCTTCCTCTGCCAATATTGCTCGAGCCCGTCCGACCTGACCTTCGACCACGTCGTCCCGCGCTCCAAGGGCGGCCGCACGACGTGGGAGAATATCGTCGCGGCCTGTTCGCCTTGCAATCTCAGGAAGGGCGGCCGCACGCCGGCCCAGGCCGACATGCCGATCCGCCGCATGCCAACCCGCCCCAACGCGTGGCAGCTCCAGGATGCCGGCCGCCGCTTTCCCCCGCACTATCTGCATCAGAGCTGGCTGGACTATCTGTACTGGGACATCGAGCTGGAGCCTTAGGGTTCTCTCTGGTTAGCCAAGGGCTCAAAACGCCCTTCACCCGTGTGTATCGGTTTTTACGGCGCGCTTATGCAGGGCGCCGGTGATCCGCATGGCGCCCTTACGGCCATTGGGCGTCTGATCCGGCCTTCAATCGAGCTGGAGGCGCATCAGGCATGGCCGATGTACTGTTTCTGGCGATCGGCGGCGGGGCCTTCCTGGCCTTCGCCGCGCTCGCCGTTTTGCTGAAGAGGGTGTGACGATGATCGCCATACTCTGGGGGGCCGGGGCCGTCGTGGTCGCCGTCTATATGGTCGCGGCCCTGCTGCGGCCCGAGCGGTTCTGAAGGAGCCGCCGACATGAACATTCAAGGATGGGCGGAAATCGCCCTGACGCTCGGCGTCGCCTGCCTGCTGGGCTGGCCGCTGGGCATCTACCTGAGCCGCGTCTGGAACGGCGAGCGGACCTGGCTGGACCCGATCCTGCGTCCGGTCGAAGGCGTCTTCTATCGCGCCTCGGGCGTCGATCCGGCCAAGAGCCAGGGCTGGCTCGGCTATGCCGGGGCGCTCTTGGCGTTCAACCTCGCGGGCTTCCTGCTGCTGTACGGCCTGCTGCGCTTCCAGGATGTCCTGCCGATCAATCCCCAGGGGTTCGCCGGCCTGTCGCCGGACCTGGCCTTCAACGTGGCGGTCAGCTTCGTGACCAACACCAACTGGCAGGCCTATGGCGGCGAAACGACCCTGTCGCACTTCAGCCAGATGGTCGGTCTGACGACCCAGAATTTCCTGTCCGCCGCGACCGGCGCGACCATCGCCGCCGCCCTGGCGCGGGCCTTCGTGGCCAGCCGAGGCGAGGGGGTCGGCAATTTCTGGGCCGATGTGACCCGCACCACCATGTATCTGCTGCTGCCCCTGTCCTTCGTGCTGGCGATCGTGCTGGTCGGCCTGGGCGTGACCCAGACCCTGGCCGCCTCGGCCACGGCGACCGGGCTCGAGGGCGCGTCCCAGACCCTGTCGCTGGCCCCCACGGCCAGCCAGCTGGCGATCAAGCAGCTGGGCATCAACGGCGGCGGCATCTTCAACGTCAACTCGGCCCATCCGTTCGAAAACCCCTCGCCCCTGACCAATCTGATCACCGCGATCAGCATCAATGTGGTCGGCTGGGCCGCCTTCTTCGCCTTCGGACGCAGCGTCCTGGCGGGCAAGGACGCGCGCGCCCTGGTGCTTGCCGCCCTGATCCTGCTGGGCGCGTCGGCCGCGGCCATGTACGCCATCGAGACCCAGGCCGCGCCGGCCCTGGTCGCCGCCGGGGTCGAACAGTCGCTCAATCTGGAGGGCAAAGAGGTCCGCTTTGGCGTGCCCGCCTCGGTCGCCTGGGCCACCATGACCACGGGCGCGTCCAACGGTTCGGTCAACTCGATGCACGCCAGCTATCTGCCGCTGGGCGGAGGGCTGCAGATCTTCCTGATGCAACTGGGCGAGATCCTGCCCGGCGGCATCGGCTCGGGCATCGCGGTGATGGTCGTCATGGCTCTGCTGGCCGTGTTCGTGGCCGGTCTGATGGTCGGGCGCACGCCGGAATATCTGGGCAAGAAGGTCGAGGCGCGCGAGGTGCAGTACGCCATGGTCGCCGTCCTGGTCCTGCCGCTGGCCATCCTGGGCTTTTCGGCGGTGTCGGCGGTGTTTCCGACGGCCCTGGAGGGATTGCTCAACGACGGGCCGCACGGCCTGTCAGAGATCCTGTACGGCTACACCTCGGCGGCGGCGAACAACGGCTCGGCCTTCGCGGGCCTGACCGCCAACGCCCCGTGGTGGAACACGACCCAGGGCATCGCCATGCTGATGGGCCGGTTCGTCCCCGCCGTGGCCGTCCTGGCCATCGCCGGATCCCTGGTCGTCAAGCCCAAGCTGGCCCCGTCGCCGGGCACCCTGCCGACGCATGGTCCGCTGTTCGTGGGCCTGCTGATCGGGGTGATCCTGATCCTGGGTGGCCTGCAGTTCTTCCCCGCTCTCTCGCTGGGCCCGATCGTGGAGCATTTCGACATGCTCCAGATCGCGGCCGGCGTCTGATCCGCATCGGATTATCGACATGACTCAAATCCCTCTCGACGCCCCGAGGTCGCCCATGGGCGGCGGCCTCTCCGGCGCCATGCTGGGCCGGGCGCTGGGCGATGCCTTCGTCAAGCTGAACCCGGTCAAGCTGCTCAAGAACCCGGTCATCTTCACCACCTGGATCGTGGCCCTGCTGGCCACGGTCTCGGCTGTGGCCGAGATCGCGTCCGGCGACGGCTTCAGCTTCGCCCTGCAACTGGCGCTTTGGCTCTGGGCCACGGTGCTGTTCGCCAATGTCGCCGAAAGCGTCGCCGAGGGGCGGGGCAAGGCGGCGGCGGACTCCTTGCGCGCCACCCGCGTCACCACCAAGGCCAAGCTGATCGTCGATCCCAAGACCGGGACCGTCGTCCCGACCCCGGCGCATGAGCTGGAGGTCGGCTCGATCATCCTGGTCGAGGCCGGGGACGTGATCGCCTCGGACGGCGAGATCATCGAGGGCGTCGCCTCGGTCAACGAGGCCGCCATCACCGGCGAGAGCGCGCCGGTGATCCGCGAGAGCGGCGGCGATCGTTCGGCCGTGACCGGCGGCACCACCGTGGTGTCGGACTGGATCAAGGTGCGGATCACCGCCAAGCCGGGCTCGACCTTCCTGGATCGCATGATCGCCATGGTCGAGGGCGCGGACCGGCGCAAGACGCCGAACGAACTGGCCCTGGCCGTGCTTCTGGCCGGCCTGACCCTGGTGTTCCTGATCGCGGTCGTGACCCTGTTGGGCCTGGGTGCCTATTCCGGCGTGGACCTGGACCCGATCGTTCTGGGCGCCCTGTTCATCACCCTGATTCCGACCACCATCGGTGGCCTGCTGTCCGCCGTCGGCATCGCCGGCATGGACCGGCTGCGGAAGGTCAATGTGCTGGCCACCTCGGGTCGCGCGGTGGAGGCGGCCGGCGACGTCGACACCCTGTTGCTCGACAAGACCGGCACCATCACCTTCGGCAACCGCATGGCCACCGAGGTCATCCCGGCCCCCGGTGTCCGCCCCGAGGCCGCCCTGCGCGCCGCCGTCATGGCCTCCCTGGCCGACGAGACGCCGGAAGGCCGCTCGATCATCGAACTGGGCCGCAACGCGGGCCTGGCGCTGGAACTGCCCCAAGGGGCCAAGGCCATCCCGTTCACCGCCGTCACCCGCCAGTCGGGCGTCGACGCCCCTAACGCTGAAGGGGGCGTCCAGTCCTGGCGCAAGGGAGCGGTCGACGCGGTCCTGAAGGACCTCGGCCTGACCGAAGGCCAGGGCCCGGCCGAGTTCCGCCAGGCCGTGGACCGGATCGCCCGCTCGGGCGGCACGCCCCTGGCCGTGACCGAGAACGGGGCCTTGCTCGGCGTCATCCATCTGAAGGACGTGGTCAAGCCGGGCGTCAAGGAGCGGTTCGCCGACCTGCGCCGCATGGGCCTGCGCACCGTCATGATCACCGGCGACAATCCGGTGACGGCGGCGGCGATCGCCTCCGAGGCCGGGGTCGACGACTTCCTGGCCGAGGCCACGCCCGAGGACAAGATGCGGCTGATCAAGGCCGAACAGGCCAAAGGCCGACTGGTCGCCATGTGCGGCGACGGGGCCAACGACGCCCCCGCCCTGGCCCAGGCCGACGTCGGCGTGGCCATGCAGACCGGGGCCCAGGCCGCCCGCGAGGCCGGCAACATGGTCGATCTGGACTCGGACCCGACCAAGGTCATCGAGATCGTCGAGGTCGGCAAGCAGCTGCTGATCACGCGCGGGGCCCTGACCACCTTCTCGATCGCCAACGACGTGGCCAAATATTTCGCCATCATCCCGGCGATGTTCGTGGTCGCCCTGCCGTCGCTGGGGGCCCTGAACATCATGCGGCTGGGCTCGCCCGAGAGCGCGATCCTGTCGGCGGTGATCTTCAACGCCCTGGTCATCGTGGCCCTGATCCCGCTCGCGCTTCGGGGCGTGAAATACCGCGCCATCGGGGCCGGAAAGCTCCTGTCCCGCAACCTGTTGATCTACGGCCTCGGCGGCCTGATCGCCCCGTTCATCGGCATCAAGCTGATCGACCTCGTCATCACCACGCTCGGCCTGGCCTGAGCCCGTGCGTCCTAGAAAGTCTCGTACAATGACCCGCAAATACCGCTTCAAAGCCTCCGGCTCCAACGACGCCTGGTTCGCCGGAGCCTGTCTGATCGGCCTGATCGTCTGGGGCATCGCCTCCAACGTCGAGGCCCAGGAAGCCGAAGGCCCCGACGTGGCCTTCAACGTCGCCGTCGGCTCGGACTATGTCTTCCGCGGCGTCAGCCAGACCGAGGAAGACCCGGCGATCTCGGCCGGTGTCGATCTGACCTCGGGCAGCTTCTACGCGGGGGCCTGGGCCTCCAACGTGTCCTACGCCGGTGACCCCGACACCAATGCCGAGATCGACGTCTATGGCGGCTATCGCACCGAGATCTCGGGCTGGGCCGTCGACGTGGGCGGCGTCGGCTACATCTACACCAACCAGCCGAACGGCGCGGATTATGACTATGTCGAGGCCAAGCTGGCCGTGTCCCGCGCGATCGGCCCGGCCACCGTCGGCGGCGCGATCTTCTATTCCCCGGACTTCTTCGGCGCAGCCGAGGACGAGGCCACTTATATCGAGGCCAACGCCGCCTTCAGCCCGGCCGACAAATGGACCGTCTCGGGGGCCCTGGGCCGTCAGTTCGTCTCGTCCGACTTCGACTACACGACCTGGAACCTGGGCGTCGCCTATCAGCTGACCGACACCCTGATCCTGGACGGTCGCTATTTCGGCACCGACGAACACGACTTCGGCGCGGTCTATGACAGCCGCGTGGTCGCTTCCATCAAGGCGGTCTTCTGATGCTCCAGTCCTTGCGTCCCGCGATCGTGATGATCGCCCTGTTCACCCTGCTGCTGGGCCTGGCCTATCCGCTGGCGGTCACCGGCATCGCCCAGCTGGCCTTCCCGTCCCAGGCCGACGGCAGCCTGATCCGCGACGCGGACGGCACCGTCGTCGGCTCGGCCCTGATCGGCCAGCCGTTCGCCGAGCCCCGTTACCTGCATCCGCGCCCGTCGGCGGCGGGGGACGGCTATGACGGCTCGGCCTCGTCCGGCTCCAACCTCGGCCCGCTGAATACCGACCTGGCCGAGCGTGTCCAGACCGACGCCGCCGCGATCCGCGCCGAGGCGGGCGGCGCGGCCATCCCGGCCGATGCGGTGACGACCTCGGCGTCTGGGCTCGACCCGCACGTCTCGCCGGAATACGCTCGCCTCCAGGCCGCCCGCGTCGCCACGGCGCGAGGTCTGCCCGTGACGAAGGTTCAGGCCGTGATCGACGACCATACCGAAGGGGCCCTGCTGGGGTTCATCGGCCAGCCCCGGGTCAACGTCCTTTTGACCAACCGGGCCCTGGACGCCCGCGCACCGCAAGCCTGACGTTTGGGGGAGCCGGAACCCCCTTCCCCGACAGCCGCCGCTCGCCGCAAGCGAGGGCGGCTGAAGGTGTTTCTGGGCATGTCGCCCGGCGTCGGCAAGACCTATGACATGCTGCGCGCCGCCCGCCGGCGGAAGGCCGAGGGCGACGATGTCGTTGTCGGCGTGGTCGAAACCCACGGCCGGCGCGAGACCGAGGCCCTGCTCCGCGACATGGAGGTGATGGCCCGCGCCCCCATCGAACACCGCGACCGCACCCTGCTGGAGTTCGACATCGACGGGGCCATCGCCCGCCGCCCCGGACTGCTGCTGGTCGACGAATACGCCCGTTCCAACGCGCCGGGCAGCCGCCATCCGAAACGCTGGCAGGACGTCGAGGAAATCCTGGACACCGGCATCGACGTCTGGACCACGCTGAACGTCCAGCATCTGGAGAGCCTATCCGATGTCGTCCTGCGCATCACCGGCGTGCGCCAGCGCGAGACCGTGCCCGACAGCGCGCTCAGCCGCGCCGACGACATCGAATTCGTCGACATCACGCCCGAGGAACTGCGCAAACGCCTGGCCGAGGGCAAGGTCTATGTGCCCGAGACCGCCCGTCTGGCGGCCGAGAATTTCTTCAAGATCGAGAACCTGACGGCCCTGCGCGAACTGGCCCTGCGCCGCGCGGCCCAGACGGTCGACGACCAGCTGGTCGCCACCCTGCGTGACCGGGGCGTCCAGGGGCCGTGGGCGGCGGGGGAGCGGATCCTGGTTCTGGTCGGCGGCGACGCCATGGCCGCCTCCCTGGTCCGCACCGGGCGGCGCATGTCCGACATGAGCATGGACGCGCCCTGGACCGTGGCCCATGTCGATCGGCCGTCCGGCGCGCGCCACGGGGTCGAATCGGCCACCCGCCTGTCCGACGCCTTCAAGCTGACCGAACAGCTGGGCGGGCGCACGATCGTGCTGAGCGGCGACGACGTGGTCCAGGCCGTCCTGGACCACGCCCATCGCAACAATGTGACCCAGATCGTGCTGGGCAAGGGCAAGGACAGCCGCATCTCGGAATGGCTGGGCCGATCTCTGGCCGCCGAACTGCTGCGCAAGGCCCAGGGCGTCGCCATCCATATCGTGACTGAGTCCGGCCCGGCCGAGCCCGCGGCCCCCACCGCGCCGCGCCTCGGCCTGATGAGCGGATGGTCGGGCTATGCGCTGGGCACCGCCTATATCGCCGTCGCGACCGCCGCCGCCCTGTTGCTGGACCAGGGGTTCGAGCGCGTCGATCTGACCGTCGTCTATCTGTGCGCCGTCCTGGCCGCCGGTGTCCTGCACGGCCTCCGACCCGCCCTGGCGGCGGCGACCGTGGCCTTCCTGGTCTACAACTTCCTGTTCCTGCAGCCGCGCTACACCTTCCTGATCGGCTCGCCGACCGACATCCTGACGCTGTTCGTGTTCTGGGCCGTGGCCCTGACCACGGGCTGGCTGGCCGGACGGGTCCGTGAACAGGCCCGCGCGGCCCAGTCCCGCGCCTCGACCGTCTCGGCCCTGCTGGCCGCCAGCCAGGCCATCGCCGGCTCGACCGATCCGGGTGGAACGGCCCGTCTGCTGGCCGAGCAGATCTGCGCCGCCGCCTCGGCCGAAACCGTCATCCTGGTGCCGGAAGGCGACGACCTGATCGTCGCAGCCGGCGCGCCCCAGGTTCCGGAGCTGACCCCCGATGCCATGGCCGCCGCCCGCTGGGCCTGGGAAAAGGACGAGCCGGCCGGCAACGGCACCGGCACCCTGCCGCAGTCGCGCTGGATCTTCCGGCCCCTGCGCGGGGTGCGCGGCCTGGCCGGGGTGGTGGGGATCGAGGCGGCGGGACTGCGGCCGGACTCCGACGACGAGAAGCTGGCCCTCGCCCTGATCGACCAGGGGGCGGTGGCGCTGGAGCGGGCCGATCTGGCCACCAACGCGGTCGAGACCGAGACCCTGCACCGCGCCGACCGATTCCGCTCGGCCCTGATGAACTCCGTCAGCCACGACCTGCGCACCCCTCTGTCGACGGTGCTGGGGGCGGCGACCACCCTGATCGACCTCGGCGACAAGCTGAAGCCCGCCGTCCGCGCCGACCTGCTTCTGTCCATCCGCGAGGAGGCCGAACGGCTCAGCCGCTATGTCGGCGACCTGCTGGACATGACCCGGCTGGAAGGTGGCGGCCTGAACATCCGCGACGACTGGGTCGATGTCCGAGACGTGCTGAACGCCGCCGCCCGCCGCGTCTCGCGCCGCCTGGGCACCCGCGACATGACCCGCGACTTCCCCGAACAGCTCAGCCTGGTCAAGGTCGACCAGGGCCTGCTGGAACAGGCCCTGGTCAACATCCTGGAAAACGCCATCGCCTACAGCCCAGGCGCCTCCCGGATCGACCTGGCGGCCTACGAGGACCGCGGCTCGGTGGTCATCTCGATCGAGGACGAAGGCGAAGGTATCCCCACCGCCGAGCTGGAACGGGTGTTCGACAAGTTCCGCCGCATGGAGGAACCCGGCGACCGCACCCAGGGTGCGGGTCTGGGCCTGGCCATCTCGAAAGGCTTCGTCGAGGCCATGGGCGGCCGCATCGCCGCCGCCAGTCCCATCCAGGACGGCCACGGCACCCGCATCCTGATCAGCCTGCCCAAGGCCGTCGCCACCCACCCCGACCTGCTGTAGCCCATCGCCATGTCCGCCGTCCGCCCCCAGATCCTCGTCATCGACGACGAACCCCAGATCCACCGCTTCCTGTCGCCCGCCCTGGACGCCGCCGGCTACGAGCCCAAACGCGCCGACAGCGGTCAGGAAGGCCTGCGCGGCATCGCCCTGTGGAGCCCTGACGCCGTCGTCCTGGACCTCGGCCTGCCCGACATGGACGGCAAGGACGTGCTGGTCCGGGCGCGAGAATTCTACAAAGGCCCGATTATCGTCCTGTCGGCCCGCGACCGTGAGGCGGAGAAGATCGCCGCACTGGACCTGGGTGCCAACGACTATGTCGAAAAGCCATTCGGCGTCGGCGAACTCCTAGCCCGGCTAAGGGCGTCGCTACGAATGTCCGGAGCGACGGTGGAGCCGACCGGGCCAATCCTGGCTGGAGACCTGTCGATCGATCTGGAGCGCCGCATGATCTCGCGGGCGGGCCATGCGGTGCGCCTAACGCCCAAGGAATATGACGTGCTTGCCTATCTGGCGCGGCATTCAGGCAAGGTGATTTCTCACCGCGACCTGTTGACTGCGGTATGGGGTGCCTCCCACGGAGGTGACACCCAATATCTGCGTGTCGTCGTCGGTCAGCTGCGGCAAAAGCTGGAGATCGACCCCGCTCAACCTCGTCTGATCGAGACCGAACCTGCGGTCGGATATCGCCTCAACGCTTAGGTCCGGGTTCCGAAGTCGGATGGATGTCCGCTGTTCGCGGATTCAAGCCTGCTTCGTACACGACCACGACCCCGCCGAGAGCCGATCTCGCAAGATCCATGCGTGATCAGCTCCGGCCAAGGCTTCCCGCCGTGCCTAGATCGCATCCTAGCGGATGGGGGCCAGGGCGGCGACGGTTACAACGCCACGACGGCTGGCATGCATCGAGCGAAAGGCCGCAAGGTCGCGAAACGCACCGTCCCTCGCTTGCGTGACACAGACGGCGCGCCGCGATTCCAGCGCCAGCAGGCGCGAGCGGTCGCCGCAAACTTGACGCGCAGCGGTCTGGATGCGGGAGCGGAGGGCGTCCATGCCGACAGGATTGTCCAGGTTCAGGTCAGCATAGCTCACCGTAACCGTCGGAGCATCGAGGGTGGTCGAGGCCGGCGTCTGAGCGGCGGCCGAACCGGCGGACGCGATCAGGACGGCGGTACAGAAGATCAGGGTTCTCATGATAGTCATTCCTTGCCTGACGGTCGGCGCGAAGGGCGCGTCGACGCGCGGATCAAGGCGCCGGGCGGCGTTGTTCCGAAAGGACGAGTCGCCGATTAAGGACCGATGAAAAACCGATGATTGACGAGCGAGGGTCGTCAGGACCCGTCGATCTGGCCCGGTCGTGTCGCGCGCGATGCGCTGATCGAGCGATGGCGGATTGGCCGCTCCTCAAGGCATCAGCCTTGCAATCGTTTGCGATATGGCAATAGTCGGGCAGCTGGTCTGAAGGACGGCGGATGAGAGGCGAGGGTCTTGCCAAGCTACGCGGGCGTTGAACTCGGCGGTACCAAGGTTCTGGTCGGGTTCGGCTCCGGCCCTGACGATCTTGAGGGGTCGATCCTGATTCCGACGACATCGCCGGGCGCGACGCTGGCGGCCGTCGTCGCCTCGATCAGAGACCGGGCCAAGGTCAGCGCGATCGACGGCGTCGGCATCGCCAGCTTCGGTCCCATCGGCCTGGTGGCGGGAACGTCCGACTGGGGTCGTATGCTCAAGACCCCCAAACCCGGCTGGAGCGGCGTAGACGTGGCTTCCATGCTGGAACGCGCGCTCGATTTGCCCGTGGCGATCACGACCGACGTGGCCGGGGCGGCGATGGCCGAAGGACAGTGGGGCGCGTGCCGGGGACTGGATCATCACGCCTATGTCACCGTCGGGACCGGGATCGGCGTGGGCCTGGTCCGGGAGGGGCGGCCGCGGGAGGGCGTCTCGCATCCCGAGGCGGGCCACATCTTCGTGTCGCGGGACCGGTCGATCGCTCTGCGTGGAGTCGGCAATCTATCTGCCGTGCAAACCTTTGCAACAGTACTTTGGGCAGCGGACCCGTCGGACTTGGGCGGCGCGGGCGCAGTCGGGCGATCAATCCTCGCGAAGCGCTTCCACGGGCCGGGCCGCCGACAGTCGCCAGATTTCCGCCGCGGCCGCGAGTGTGGCGGCCATGCCTAGAACGACCGCCGCGACGGCCACCGACGGTGCGGCGAAGCCGGCCTTGTCAGGATAAGCGGCCAACCAGCGCTCAGCGCCGATGACGCCGGTAGCCGCACCCAGGACAAATCCGGCGCCGACGGGGGAGAGTATCCGCCGCGCCAGAAGGCCGCCGATCGCCGAGGTCCGAGCGCCGAACGCGCGCCTGACGGCCGCTTCCTTCCGCATTTGTCGGGCTCGATCGAAGGTCATGGCGAGCACGCCGACAGCCGCGGTGGCGGTCAGCACCACGGCGAAGGCGAGGATCAGCCCGCGAAGTCGGATCAGATCAGCGAAGGCGATGTCCACCTGGTCGCTCAGGGACACGCGATCCACCGGATCGCCGGGGAAGGCGTCAGCGATGATCGGGTCGAGGGCGCCGACGGTCTCCGTCCGCGCGATCAGGAAGCCGGCCGGTCCGCCGTCGTGCACGAAGGCGGTGGCGGCGTCGCCGCCGCGGATGGAACCCAAAGGGAAATCGGCCACGACCGCGGATACGCTCCAGTCGGTGCCCGGGCGGTCGGTCGACAGGAGGGCGCCGATCGCATCCGACGGTGCCCCGAAGCCCAGGCGCCGTGCCGCGGTCTCGCTGATCGCGACGGACTGATTTGGGGCGGCCTGGGCGGCCTGGACATCGTCCAAGCCTTGCGGCGGTCCGCCGGCGACCAGCGAAGCTCCCAGGATATCGAATGATCCGGAAATCCAGCTGGCCGTGGCAATCTCGGCGGATCGACCATCGACGCTGACGATGCGGCGCGAAACGGCCCCTTCCGTGGGCAGGGTGCCGGCGAAGGCGACAGGGGCCGCGCCGGCGGCGGCACGCGCCTGCGCCAGCAAGGAAGCTCGACGGGGATCGTCCGCCGCTAGCGTCTCTGGCAGCCGATAGGTGCTGAGACCGGCGGGCTGAAAGCCGAGGGTCGCGCCGGCGAGGTAAGCCAGTTGCAGTGTGACCGCGACGGCGAACACAAGGGTCGCGGCGCTGCCGGCGATCTGGATCCCGACCAGGGTGGGGCGCATCCACCTCATCCCCGGCAAGCGGACGTCGCGGGCGCTCAGGACCTCGCGAGGCCGCATCCGTGTCGTGATCCATGCGGCGTATCCTCCAGCGATCAGCCCGGACATACAGGCCGTCGCCAGGACTGCCGCCAGCGTCGTCGCGTCCGGCCAGCGGGGCAGAGGGCGATCGATCAGGGTTCCAAACGCGTCCGAAAGCAGAAACGCCGCCGTCAATCCGATCAGGCCCGCCGCCACGCCGGAGATTACGGCCTGGCCGATCACGCCCTGCACGATGTGCGATCGGCTGGCGCCGAAAGCGCGGCGAACGGCGATCGTCGGTGCGCGGGCGAGGGTCTGGGAGAGGTTGAGGCTGGCCGCATTGAGGCTGGCGACCAGTACGATCACCAGGGCGACCACGACCAGGAGGACCAAGGTGCCTCGGTCGAGCCGGGTGCCGTCCGGGTTGGCACCCAGAGCCACCGCCTGCTCCAGATCCCGGATCGGCACCAGATGGTGCGACATCCGCAGATCGACGCCTCCGGCGCCGGGGTTGGAGGCGATGAACCGGCCGATGGCGGCCGTGGCATGTCGGTCGGCGACGGCGCCGACCCTCGAGATCCGCCCCGGGTCGCTCGCGCGGACGAACGTCGTCGCGCCGCCGATGGAAAAGGTCAGCTCGCTGGTGGCGGCATCGGAGAGACTCAGGGAACTGGCCGGTCCCACGGTCGAGATGAATGCCCGGTCTTGCGAGAAACTCGAATTCGCATCGAGATCGTCGATGACGGCCACGACCGAATAGCCGTGACTGCCGATCGTCACCGCCTGGCCGATGGCGTCGTCGTCGAAAAGCTCTCCGGCGAGGCTACGGGTGACGATCAACCCATCGGGACGAGCAAGTGCGCCTTCGAAAGCCGGCGCATCGTCACCGAGATCGAGCACATCGACGAGGCTCGGATCGGCTTCCGTGATCGCGACCCAGTAGGGCCTGCCGCCGATCTCGACCGGGCGCGGATCGCTGTCGCGGGCGATCCGTGCGACCGCCACGGCTTCTCCGCTCGCTCTGAGCGCGGCGGCGAGGTCCGAAAGCGCGGAGGCCATGGCCAGGGATTCCTGCCCGCTTCGTCCGACGCGGGTGTAAATCTGATGGACCTCATTCCCGGGATCGAAGCGGGCATTGTATCGGCGCTCGTGCTGGATGGCCGCCGCCACCAGACTTGCGGCCATGAAGGCCACCGCAAGCGCGGCGAGCGTGAGCAGGCGAAGAGGCGACGGGCGGGCCATTCTCAGTGGCGCCCGTCCACGCCGACAATCTGGCCGTCCTTCATCCGGATGCGCCGCTGCGCCCGGTCGGCCAATTCGGGCGCATGGGTGACGATCACCAAGCCGGCCCCCGTCTCCGTCAGCTGTTCGAGGAGTTCCATGATGGCCAGGCTGTTCTGGCTGTCGAGGTTGCCGGTCGGTTCGTCGGCCACGATCAGCTTCGGCTCGGGCGCCAGGGCGCGGGCGATGGCGACGCGTTGCTGTTGGCCGCCCGACAGCTGCGAGGGACGATGAGACAGGCGACCACCCAGGCCGACCTGCTCGAGCAGGGCCTTGGCCCGGGACCGCCGGTCGCCGGTGGCCCCGTCCACATAGTGAAGAGGCATTTCGACGTTCTCGAGGATGGTCAGGTCCTCAATCAGGTTGAATGCCTGGAAGATGAAGCCGATGTTGCCCCGCCTCAGTCGCGTGAGCTGGTTCTCATCGTGGTGGGTGAAGGTCGAGCCGAACGCCGTGACCGCGCCGCTGTCAGGAAAGTCCAGCAATCCCAGGAGGTTCATCAGGGTCGACTTGCCGCAGCCGGAGGGGCCCGAAACGGAAACGAACTCGCCCGCGGAAACGTGAAAATCGACGTCGCGGAGCGCATGGGTCCGGACATCGGTCGAGACATAGGCCTTCGAGACCTTGTCGAAGCGGATCAGTTCGCTCACTGGGCTTCTCCCGTCAGGTCGATAACCTCGGCGTCGCCGAAGTCGCGATAGCTGGACACGATGACGCGCTCGCCGGGCTCGAGGCCCGATGTGATCGCGGCCCGGTCGGGCGCGCGGATGCCGGTACGGATGTCGCGACGACGCGCCGTGCGGCCGTCGGGATCGACGACGAAGATCCACGATCCGGAAGTCTGCTCGAGGAACGGACCGGCCGGCACGCTCGGAAAGTTGCCGGACGCCGCGAGGTCGATCCGACCCTGCAGCGACTGCCCCGGATTGAGCTCGACCTTCTCGCGCAGCGCCAGCTCGACCCTAAAGCCTCCCTCCCGGATATCGGGTGAGACATGGGTCACCTCCAGCGCGACGGGCCGCCCGCCGACCTCGATCGAGCCCGTTTGGCCCTCCCGCACTCGCGAGGCGTAGAAGGCGTCCAGCTGCGCCACTATGACGGCGCCCACGCCGGGATCGACCTGGGCGAGCGGATCACCCGCCGACACCGCCTCGCCCGTCTGGCGGTCCAGGCCGAGCACGCGCCCGCCCACCGGGGCGCGCACGATGAAGCCGTCCAGCTGTCGCAAGGTCGCGGCCCGGTTTTCCCGGAGTTGGGCGAGATAAGACCCAGCCGCCGATTCCTGCATGCGTCGCGACGGTCGGTTCCGCTCCATCGCCAGGCGGAGTTCCTCCGCCACACGGGTCTGGAATTCCAGCTGCTCGCTAAGGGGCGCGACATAGGCCTCGTTCACGAGATCGCGCTCAAGCAGCACTTCCTGGCGTCTCAGCCGCTCAGCGGCTTCATCACGCAGATACGCCGCTTCCAGATAGGCCCGTCGATCCTGGTTCTCTGCGTCCGACAAACCGGTCCGGGCGGTCGAGGTGGTGAACGTCTCGGCCTGGATCCTTGCCAGGCGATCGCTGATGGCAAGTTCGCGTTCCGGATTGGAGAGGGTGACGATCGGATCCCCGGCCTGGACGCTGTCGCCGGATCGCAGATGAATGGTCGTGACACGCCCCGTTTCCGGAGCCGTGAGCTGGACGAGGTCCATCGGCACGACGCGGCCGACGAACGCGGCCGCTTCGGTGATCTGGCGCGCCTCGACCTCGGCGGTGCGGACGCTGGCCGCCGACACGCTCAGATCGCCGGCGCGTTGCAGGGACAGGAAGGTTAGGACCGCTATGACGAGCCCGGTCGGGACGACGACGATGGCCAGCCGTCTCCACCGCCGCCGGCGTTTCTCGCGGCTTGTCAGAGGTTCATCCATCCCCGAGGTCGGCGCCGTGGACAAGGACAGGCTCATGCCTCGCCACTCCCGCAGTCGTGAGGTGAAGGGGCGCCCCCCGTATCGCGAGCCCAGATGTCGAAGCGCCGGTCCCAGTCGTTCGGCGTCACCAGCCCCAGCTCCGACCCGAGGTGGCCGAGCCAGCCAAGGGGTTCATTGGTGTCACGGATATCGCGCGCGATCAGGCCCAGGGCATTCGGTAGCCCCAGGCTGTCGAGAAAGTCGATGACGCCGCCCGTCTGAGCGTAGAAGTCGTCGGCGGAATTGCCGTTGAGGCCTAGCTCCGCGAGGGTGAACTCCAGCACCACCGGCTGGTCGGGAGACGTCGCCCGGGCCCGCGCGACCTCGTCCTGCAACCGACGGCTGGCAAACACCGGATGGGTCTGAGCGACGAATGCGGTGAACCGAGCCAGACGTCCGTCGCTGACGAGCGATGTGAAGCGCCTGCGACGATCCGAGCGCGACGCGGGCGATTCCAAAGCCACCCCGGCCGCCTCGTCCAGCCAGTCGGGCGCGTCGCCGCCATACTGGGGCTTGAGCCGATTGGGCAGCAGACTGTTCATCAGGAACAGATGCCCTAACTCATGGCGCAGCGACGACGCGGCTTCAGACGGAGTCTGAACGTGCGCCTGGGTAGAGCCGGAACCCGTCGGTTCGAATTTCCAGGGCAGCACCCATCCGCGCCGGTCCTCGGGGAGCAACTCGAACAGGCCCACGGATGCGGTGGTCATGACCGCTCCGGATGGGGCCTCCACCCCGAATCGTTCGCTGAAGCAGCGCCTTGCGGTGCTCATGGCCTGGGTGAAAACGGTCGCGTCGGTCCCCTCGGGTACGACGAGATAGTCCGAACCGACTGCAAACCAGGCGACGTCGTCCAGCTCCACCTGCACTGGCGAGGAGATCGGATCGAGACGCTCTGCCGGTGCCGCCAGGGCAGGGTCCGCGCTCGCGACCGCCAAGGCTGTTGCGAGCAGGATGTGGATGCGCCGTCCCATGCTCAGCCGACGCGCTGGACGGAAAAGCGATTGCTGGATCCGCCGATCCGAACGGTTCCGGTCAGTCGGGAACCGTTGATCGTACCCCTGAATTCATGGACGGGATTGGAGGGCAGGGTGAAAGTGACGACATCGCCGCGACGCGTCACGCCCTGGATCGGGTTACGATCCGAGGTCAGTCCGATGATCTGAAATCGGCCGGCCCGCTCGTCGGCGTTGAACCAGAGATTGATAGGGTGGTCGGTGTCGCCGAGCGCCATGGTGCCTGTCCAGCGTCCCGCGAGGGGCGTCTGGTTGCGCGCGACCGCTGCCTCCTCCGAGGTGTCGGCGGCGGCGGGGGCCGAGAAAGCGAGGGCGACGGAAACGAAGATCGAGGCGAACATGTCGCTTGGCTCCAGATGTAGAGGAGGGATGAAGCGGGCGCGCCGACGAGGCCGGCGCGCCTTCTCATCAATAGACAGTGGTGCCGTCCGGATAGACGATGATCCGAACGACCTCGCCATTGCGCAGCTCTGCGCTGGCGGGGGCGGCGAAGCTGACGCAGGCACCGGCAAGGGCGACGACGGCGGCGATGGTACGAAGCGCTTTCATGGTGTTTCCTCTCAAGCTGCCGAACGATTTCGGCGGGAGAAAACTCGCCCCTGAGTGTACCCTGCGTTTGTCCGGGTCTTGGCGCTCCGCGGGCCGTGCGACACAATCGAGATACATTGAAGCGCGAGAAGGCGGGATGACGTTCGGTGACGCCAGTATCCTCATCGTCGACGATGACGCCGGGATACGCTCGGCAATTTTCGACTATCTGTCTGGCTTCGGCTTTCGCGTCTTTGTGGCCGCCGACGGGGCGCAGATGGACCGGCGTCTGGCGTCCGAGCGGGTCGATCTGGTCGTCCTCGACGTCATGATGCCCGGCGAGGACGGGCTTTCGATCTGCCGACGGCTGAGCGATGCCGGAACACCCATTCTGATGCTGAGCGCCCTGGCCGAGTCCGCGGACCGCGTGGTGGGCCTGGAACTGGGCGCGTCCGACTATCTGCCCAAGCCCTTTGAACCGCGTGAGCTGTTGGCCCGTGTACGCGCCCTGCTGCGCCGGCCGTCGTCAGAAGCCGCGCTCTCCGCGCCGCGGACCTGGACGTACCTCGGTTGGCGATACAGCGGTGAAAGCCGTCGCTTGGTCCGACCCGACGACAGTTGGGTCGTCCTGTCCTCGGCGCAGGGACTGCTGCTGGAGGTCTTCCTCGATCGACCCGGGCGTCTGCTCACGCGCGATCAACTGATCACGCTGACGCGGGGAGGCGGGGCCGACATCTTCGACCGGGCCGTGGACCTCGCCGTGAGCCGGCTGAGAAGGCTGCTCGGCGACCAGGGCGCCACGCCCTTGATCGAGACCGTTCGGGGCGAGGGCTATCGGCTGAGACCTGAACGGGAAGTCGCGTGACCCCTTGGCCGCGCTCGATCGCGGGTCAGGTCTTTGGCCTCGCCTTGATCTGCGTGGTGACAACTCTCGGCATCGGACTTTTGGTAACCGTGATCATGCCCCCGCCAACCCAGGCCTCGATGCGCGTACGCGACGTCGCCGAGGCGGTCAGGACCGGCCAAGCAGGGCCGGACATGGTGATCCGGGTGGTGTCCGCACCCCCCGCCGCGCCTGAAGCGGTCGCGCAGCCCGCGCCGCTGATCGCCGAAGGCCTCGCTTATGCGCTGGGGCTTGAGATGGCCGATATACGGGTCGACATGGTCTCCGAAGAAAGCCCAGGGTCCGACACCAATCTCACCATCCTCAACCTTCCGCCGGGAACCCACATAGCCAGCGACCCGCCCCCTTCAGTGGCTGAACTCGTCGGCACAGGCGACATCACCTTCCCACCCTTCCAGGCGACCGTGCGACGTGACGCGGTCTGGCTCGCCGTGAAGCCTTCATCGTCTTATGTATCGGTCTGGCACCTGAAACTCGGTCTGGCGTTCTTGGCGGCCGCAACCGTGCTGGCGATCCCGACCCTTTGGCTCTCGCGGCTATTCACCCGCCCGTTGCGTGACCTCGCGGCGGCGGCGGAGGCGATCGACACGGGGCCCGGCGCGCCGCCCCTGCCCATAGGCGGCCCAACGGAGATCCGAGCCGCCGCCACCGCTCTGCGCGCCATGCAGGGACGGCTCAACGCCCACGTCGAGCAACGCACCCAAATGCTCTTTGCCATAGCTCACGATCTGCGAACTCCCCTAACCAGCCTCAAGCTGAGACTGGAGGGCGCCGCGCCCCCCCTGAAACGTCTGATGGCGCCGGAGATCCTTCGCATGCAGAGCATGATTGACCTGCTGCTGGAGTTCGCCGCGCGGCCGGCGGCCGACCGCCTCGAGGCGGTGGACCTGGCGGCCGTCGTCCGCCAGGCCGCCGGCCGGCAGCCGAGCGGTGCGATCTCCGTTGAAGGTCCTGACCGCCTGATTGTGTCCGGCGATCCCCTCGATCTCTCTCGGCTTTTGGACAATGTCCTCTCGAACGCGATAAAGTTCGGCGGGACGGAACCGGTCCGCATTCGTCTTGATCGGACCGTCAGCGAAGCTCTGCTCGTGATACAGGATGCTGGGCCCGGAATGCCGGAGGACCAGCTCACCGCCGTCCTGGAGCCCTTCGTGCGCGTCGAGCGATCAAGAAGCGCAGAGACGGGAGGCATCGGGCTTGGATTGGCCCTGGCCAAGGCTGTCGTGGACCGCCACGGCGGGCGGATATCCCTGACCAATGTCAGGCCGAGAGGGCTCACCGTATCGATCGAACTGCCCATCACCCGCGCCTGACGCTCTGAATGACAAGCCTTGACCCTTCAGGGGTCGGCCCATAGCCGGATCAGATTGAAGATCGATTTCTCCAGCGTCAGCCGCGCCTGGCCCAAGGGCAGGGCGGGCCTGAGCCGTGACAGGTCGAACAGAATGTCACGCTGGTCCTCGCGCCGCACCTGACTCTGGATCCAGCCGACCCCGACCCAGCGTTCACCCGAAGTGACCGGCGCGACCCTGTGCGGCACGGTCGTCGAATAGGTCACGACGCTACCGGCCGGCAGTTTGACGGCCTGCTGGGTGCTGAGCCCCTGCATGATCAGCTCACCGCCCTCGTACTCCGACGGATCAGACAGGAAGACGGTAAACGACAGGTCCGACCGCATCGTCCCATCGTCGGTGGCCATGACCGGGTGGTCGACATGCATGTCGTACGCGTCACCGACGCGGTACCGGGCGAACCGGATCTTGGCCCAGCGCTGCGGTCGCGCGTAGCTCTGGAAGGTGGTGTTCTTGGCCAAGGACACGCGCAGCTCATCGGCCAGTTTCCGCGCCAAGGGCGACTCCAGATCGGCTTGGCGATTGGTCTTGCGTCCGTCGATGAATCGCGCCTGGGTCGCCTTGCCGTCGACCAGCGGGGCGGTGTCCAGCGTCCGACGATAGGTCTGGACGGTATCCGAGGACAGCAGGTCGTTCAGAACCAGCATGCCGACTTCTCCTTTCGCGGGTGATGGTGGACGGCCTGTTGATCGTTACGGTTTTCAGCACGCTCCGTCAGCAGACGGAGCGCCCACCAATGAAATCATCATTTCAGCGGCCGATGCCGTTACAATAATCACCATGTCAGTTAAGCGACGCATGCTTCTAGCATACCACCGCTCATTATGGTGGACACTGGGGCCCATACTAGTCCACTTTGACGATGGAAGGCCGGTGTCTGTGGTGATACCGAAAAGTTAAGGGCATGCTTACCTGTCAGTCGCGTGTTGATCGGGTCGAGGGGTCAGACTCGCCGACGGCCACCGATGTCGGGGCGCGAAGGCGTTCGTTCTGAGGCCTGGATCCTCCCATTAGCTAGGAGGGCGCAGTGGCACACAATCTCATGACCACCGATGCAGGTGCCGGATCATCGATCCGGTCGAACGGGTTCGCGATCGACCTCATGCGGGACAGGAACGCGATGACTGGAAAACCACTGGGCGCGGGGGGGCTGCCGGCCCTAGCGGGTCGGCGCGCGCCCTCGATCCATGACATCTGGTTCGAACAGGATCCGACGCCGCGTTTCATTCTGGACGGAGACGGCCGGATCATCGAGGCGAATGCCGAAGGCCGCGGACTGATGGCGCGGGGGATCGTCGGTGCGGGAGGGATGCTGCTGTGCACCGCCCACCGCGACCGCCCGCGCCTGGATCAGGCGCTCAAGCGGGTCTCGCAGGGACGTCAGCCGAACGGACGCGTGCTGGTGCGCGGACAGGACGACACCTGGTGCCTGATCAAGCTCCTCGGGGCCGAGGAAATGAATGGCCGGGTCGCGGCGGCCATGCGGCGCACCGCCGACCTGACGGCTGACCGCATCGAGCCCATCAGGGCCGTCTTCGGCCTGACCCCGGTCGAGACCCAGGTCCTGATGCATATCGTGCTCGGCGATGCACCCAAGGAGGTCGCGCGGGAGTTGTCGATGTCGATCTTCACGGTGCGCACTCATCTGCGCACCATCTTCATGAAGATGGGGGTCCGGGGCATCACTGGAACGCTAAGGCAGACGCTGCAACTGGCACTCTAAAATCGCGTGCTCGAAACGCTGTTCCAGGAACCTGTGCCGCAGTGGGTCTGACAGCGCACAATCGGCTGAAAGTCTATGTCGGCTGTCGTTGCGACGACAGTCGATTTGCTTTAATCGCGATGCGGACGATTTATGCAACGCTGTAGTCAATATGCGACGATGATCAAATCTAGTCATTATTGGCGAAGCTAACGACAAGTCGAAGGTTTAGGAATTTCTGGTCGGCGAGAGGGCTTTAGGGCTTTCGACAATCGGGGAGAACCTTCGATGTATCGTCATTCCGTGCTCGGAATACTGATCTGTGGCTGCAGCCTGTCGATGGTCTGCACGCAGGCATCGGCCCAGGAGCCGCCGTGGAACGAGGGGCCGGGCGACATCGTCATCACACGTCAGGTACCGCGCCAGAACGCCGTCCTGGTCGGCGAGCCGGGCCGACCGACGCTGGTCAATCCCAGGACGTCGATCGGCGGAGCCAATGCCTTTTCGCTTGGGGCGAGCTCGATCACCCAGCCTTTGAGCGATCTGGAAGCCGAGGCAGTTCGTGCCACGCGAACGCCGGAGGTCGATGCGCTGGACGACCCGACGCGGGCATTGAAATCCGAAGGCGTCGGAGAGGCGAGCTTCGCCGGCAGCCAGTCTCTGGGTCATGACCGGACCGGCTTCGTAGGAACCGCGGTGTCAGGGGCGATGGGCGGGGCCACACGCCAGATTCAGGGCGTCCTCTCCAGTGCCTTGGGCCGGGGGAGGCTGTGATGGCCGGCCGGGTAGCCATCGCGGTCGCGGTCGCCCTCGCGCTGCTCGGCGCGGGGGCCGCCCGGGCCCAAGCCCAGGATCCCGCCTACGATCTGGCGGTGCTGAACGGCAGCGACTTCTCGAACGCGGAAGGCAACATCGCCGTCAACGCCGCCGCCGGGGCGAACAATCAGCAGGCTAATATCGCTGTCGTCGCCAAGGGCGACACATCGCTCGGATCGGCGGCCTTGATCCAGTTCCTCGAGACCGGCGACGGCTCTGGGCAGCGCCAGATGTCGGCCCTGATCACCGATGGGGCGTTCGCTAATTCCAGCGGCCTGATCGCCGTCAATGTCGCGGCCGGGTCTGACAACCAGCAGGGCAATCTGGCGCTCCTTTCCATGGCCGGCGCCGGGCAGGCCGTCGCCGACATCGTTCTGAGCCAAAGTCGAGCATCGCGCGATCCGACCGCAACGGACGCGGGCGTGGCCGAGGTCAGCGCGGGCCAGACCCTGCTTTCGTCGGACGCCTTCGCGAATTCGAGCGGCGTCGTCCAGCTCAGCATCATCGGGGGAGAACGAAACAGCTCCGCCAATCTCTTCGCGCTTTCTGTTCAGGGTGGCGCGAATCCCTGAGCCATTCCGGCTCTGTTTTTCCAAGCGAGGAGGAAGACCATGTACAAGCAGCTTATTCTTTCAAGTGTGGCGGCGATCGGTATCCTGGGCGGCGTGGCTCCGGCTGCGGTCGCGCAGGATCTCAGCGCCAGTGGCAGCATCGTCTATGATAATCTGCTCTCGCATCGGCTGGCCCAGTTCCACTTGAACGGCAGCCTGACCGGCGTCATCGGCTTCGTGTCGCTGGAAGGCACGATCGACGCCGACAGTGCCGCCACCGCCATCACCGACACCAAGCAGATCCTGGTCGGCAACCAGCTCCGGTTCCGCGAGGAGTCGTTCCGTGACGGTCGCTCGGGCGGTGTCGATTCCGACATCTTCGGCTTCCAGGTCGATACCGATCCGGACACCGAGGACAATGCCATCCCGATCGGCTACTTCGCCCCGATCGTGAATACCGTCGAGGAGTTCTCGGTCACCGGCACCGGCAATCTGGGCGTCAACATCGCCTCCGGCTGGTACAATGCCCAGCAGAACGACGCGGCCTTGGCCACGGCGGGCTTCGCGGATGGCGACGACGACGACTCGGGCGGCTGGTCCGAGGCTTCGCTTCTGTCGCTTCAACTGCTGGCCGGCAACTCCTACGGTCCGTTCGACCTGCCGATCCGCGATGAAGATGAGGAAGATCCCGAGTCTGACGCCGGCTTCGACGATTACCGCGACCGCAACACGGTCACGGTGGGCGCGATCACCGGTGACGGCAACGTCGGCGTGAACGCGGCTGCGGGTGCCTTCAACATCCAGCAGAACGCCATGACCCTGGCCGTCAGCGAGGACTCCGTCCTGGCCAAGGCTACGGCCGGCGTGATCCAGACCGCCCTGGACAACACCGTGGTCTCCATGAACACGGTGAACGTCGTCTCGGCCGGAGGCGGCATCAGCGGCTCGGGCAACCTGGGCGTCAACCTCGCGGCGGGTGTGGGCAATATGCAGCACAACTCGCTGACCGTGGCCACGGCCTCCGGCGGCGGCGGCTGAGCCTGGTCAACGTGGACGGGGAGGTCGCCGCAACCGGCCTCCCCGCTTTTTTCTGCAGGGCGAATTCATGATCCCATTCCGTCTCTTCGCGGCGGTCGCGCGGCCCCGGTTGTGCGGCATCGTCCTGACCGCCCTGGTCGGCGGCTGCGTCTCGGCGCCGCCCTCGGCACCTCATGTCTGGACCGGGCAACTGACCGACGGCGGGCCCGGCTACCGGGTCGGGGTGCGCAGCTGGCAGGACATGAAATTCATCAACATGGTCCGTCAGCGCAGCGACTTCAGCTGCGGCGCGGCGGCCTTGGCGACCATTCTGAATCACGCTTACGGCAAGAACGTCCGCGAGGAGGAAATCCTCATCGACATGCTGGCCCTGTCGGACGCCGAACTGGTGCGCGAGAAGGGCTTCTCGCTGCTGGACCTGAAACGCTACGTTCAGTCGATCGGCATGACCGGCGAGGGCTATACGGTCGAGGCCGAGACCCTGCGGCATCTCAAGGTGCCCGCGATCGTCCTGCTCGATCTCAAGGGCTACAAGCATTTCGTCGTGGTGCGGCTGGTCGAGGGGGACGTGGTGCACGTCGCCGACCCCGCGCTGGGCAACCGTCACATGAAAATGGCCGAGTTCGAGGCCGCCTGGAACGACGTGGTCTTCGTCGTCCTGGGCGAGGGCTATGTCGAGGACACCGTTCTGCGCCGGCCCAGCCCGCCGCTCTCGGCCCAGGCCCTCTTCGGCATGCGCGCGCCGGTCCAGAGCGTCGAGGTCTACGACTTCGGCCTGGGCCCGGCCTTCAACTTCACCTTGTAGGAGCCACCGTCATGGAGCCGCTTCAGGATCGATCGGTCGCGACATCGAAGGGCGGACGGCGGCGGTTGACCGCGTGCGTCGCCGCCCTGGCCGTGGTGGCGACGCCGCCCGGCGTCGCGTGGGCCTCGGTTCCGGGGTCGGGGCTGGAAGGGCTGGGCACGGTCGTGGCCGACGAGGAGCTGGGCGAGATCCGGGGCAAGTTCGTGGGCTCGGGCGGCATCGCCTATTTCTCGGTCGAGCTGCGGTCGTCCTGGACCAATGCCGAGGGGGTGACGGTCGCGGGCGTCCTGGCCATGAGCCTGGACCTGCGCAACATGGCGGGCGACATGCGGTCGGCCGTTCCGGTGATCATGATCGGCTTCAGCCGCGACTGCGCGACCTGTGACGGCACCGAGACAGGCGGCTCCTCCACAGGGGGTCTGATCCCGGCGACGACGGGCGGTCTCGGCAGCGTGCACGGGGTGGTCCAGACTCACGAAATCCGGGGCTCGGACAACACCGTCCAGAATGGACTGCGCATCAGCGTCATGCCGGCGCACCTGGTGAACGGAACCATGCCCGGCGGGCTGACACCGGCGACCGGCAGCAGCACCCAGACTTTGCCAGGCGGCGGTGCCGTGCATTTCCAGATCACCGGCTCGCAACTCGGCGTGGCGCTTCAGAACGGGGATCAGGCCGGGGTGGTCGGTCAGACCGTCAACGCCGGGCAGAACCAGATTTCGCAGAACGTCTTCCTGACCAGCAACATGAACACGGTCCACAACAGCATCGGCCTGACCGTCGGCGTCGACCAGATGCGACAGGCCGAGCTGACCCAGTTCCAACATTCCATGTCGGTCCTTTCGGGCCTCGGATACTGACGCCGTCGGGGGACGATACGTCAGTGATTTCAGTGGTGTGACGCGTTTCGGCAATCATCGGAAACGGAGGGGTTTCATGTTCGGTCGAGCGATTTCCCGTGGGTATCTGTGCCTCGGTGGCACCGCCGCCGCCTTGTTGGTCGGCATCAGTCCTGTCCAGGCCCAGGATGTGGTCGGGCCCGACGATCTGGCCCTGGTCCGGTCCGAGATCGATCTGCTCAGACAGGAGGAACGGGAGCGGGCCCGCCGCATCGCGGTCCTGGAGGATCGCCTTCGGGCCATGGAAGCCGCCGCCGGTCTCAGCCAGGCGATTGTTCTGCCGGACGCCGAACAGGCTCTGATCCGGGCGCGCAACGTCGGCCCCACCAGCCTCTATATGCCCGTGGATCTGGCGGCCACCCATGGTGCGGCCCGGCCCGTGATCCGCATTCCGCAGGATCCACCCCCCTCCCAGGAACCGCCCGTGCGCCGCGAGCCCGCGCCCAACCAGGCGGTCGAGACCATCGTGCAGCAGGAACAGGGCCTGTTCGGCCAGGAGCTCAGCTTCGAGATCGGGTCCAGCTATTCTCATTTCGACGATGCCCGCCTCAGCCTGAGTGGCTTTCTGGCCCTGGACGCCATCTTCCTAGGTCGGATCAGCGTCGAGGAGGTGACGTCCGACATCTGGACCCTGGACGGCTCGACCCGCTACCGCATCGGCGACAGGGCGCAGGTTGACGTCAACGTGCCGTTCCTGATCCGTCGCTCGAATTTCCAGTCGGGCGGCGCGGGTGGCAATGCCGCGGGCCTGGCCGAGCGCGCCGTGATCGACCGCGACATCGGCGACGTCAGTGCCGGCCTCAGCTACCGGCTCTACAGCGAGACCGAATGGCGCCCCGACATCGTCGTCAATGCCCGCATCAAGGCGCCGACCGGCCAGCATCCGTTCGGCGTTCCGGTCATCGAGGTTCCCAATACTCAGGGCAATCTGGTCGTGCCGGACTCCCTGCCGACCGGCTCAGGCGTCTGGAGCGGCTCGGTCGGGGTGTCGATGCTGAAGACGCTGGATCCCCTGATCGTCTTCGCCAACGCCAGCTATTTCTATGCGCCGGAAACCAGTTTCGACGACATCGACGAGGCGATCGGCGACCAGCCGGGCGAGGTCGATCTGGGCGAAGCCTTCCAGTACGGCGCCGGCGTCGCCTTCGCCCTGAACGACCGGTCCAGTCTCAGCTTCGCCTTCACCCAGCGCCTGGGCGAACGCGCCACGCTGCGGCGCGACGGCGGTGAGCGTGTGCCGGTCGTCGGCAGCCGCTCCAATGTCGCGGCCTTCAACATGGGTGCTTCCTTCGCCCTGACCCAGAACGCCTCGCTGCTGACCGCGCTCAGTGTCGGCCTGACCGCTGACGCGCCCGACTTCACCCTCAGTGTCCGCGTGCCCTTCAACTTCTGAGGACGGCCATGACTTCCCTGCTGCACCGTTCCGGGGTGACCGACCCGGTCGATCCGATCGCCACCGGCTGGCCCGAGGAGCGCGACTTTCGCCGCGCGCCACACTGGAGCGACAACCAGGCCATCACGATGTTCGACTACGCATCGCGGGCCTATATCCACAGTTATCAATACCGCCGTATCGGCCGAATGCTCGGCCATGCTCGGGCGAACGCGCCGTGGTGGGCCGAACACCTCCGCGCCGTGCCCGAGAAAGGGGACGCCTCCTGGTCCGACCTGCCCTTGATGGGCCGCGTCGCCTTCCGCGAGGCCGCGGCGGCCGGGGCGGTCACCCCGCCCCTGAATCATGGTCCGGTCCGGTCGGGCACGACCTCGGGATCGTCCGGGATTCCGATGGCCTTTCACGTCACCGGCCTGTTCGCCCGACTGAACCGGCACCACCACAACTGCGACCTTTTTCGCCAGGGGTTCGACGTCAACCGTGCCTTCGCGGCCATCGAGCCCAGTCGTCGATCCGGCACGGCCTCGGGTCCCCTGAGGAGCACGACCCCCTCCTACCACCGCGAGGCCAAGAAGTTCTCGGTGGAGGATCACGCCCGCTGGCTCAGCCTGGTCCGTCCCGCCTATCTGACGACACTACCGACCCTCTTGGACGGCATCGTCCAAGCCTATGAGGATGGTGTAGCCAAACCGCCCCGCATAGACCGCGTCATCACCTATGCCGAAACCCTGTCGCCCGACGTCCGCCGTCGGACCTGGGACGTGCTGGGCGCCCGGGTGATCGATCGTTATTCGACAGAGGAGACCGGCCCCGTCGCCTTCCAGTGTCCGATGCATGACGATCTGCATCACGTCGTCATCACCAACGTTCTGGTCGAGATCCTGCGCGAGGACGGCGAGCCGGCGCCAGAGGGCGAAATCGGCCGCGTCTTCGTCACCTCGATGAACAATTGGGCCAGCCCCGCCCTTCGTTATGAGCTCGGCGACCTGGCGGCCTGGCGGCGATCGTGCCGCTGCGGTTTCCAGGGCATGACGCTGGAGAAGATGCTGGGCCGCAAGCGGTTCCTGATCCGCCTGCCGAACGGCGAGCGCACCTATGTCGGGCTGCCGGCCAAGGCCTGGATGAAGGTCGCGCCGATCACCGAAAAACGCATCGTCCAGACCGAACCCGGCGTCATCCGCGCCGAGGTCGTGCTCGACCGCCCCCTGACCGACGACGAGGCGGTCGGGCTGCGCGACATGCTCGCGCACGAGATTCATCCGGCGATCCGCTATGAGATCGAACAGGTGGACTGGATCGACTGGGGCCCGTCCTACAAACGCCAGGACGTGGTCAGCCTGATCTGAAACCCACACGGGTTGATCCTTCCCCGACGTGATCTTGGCAGGGCCGGACGGGGCGGCTAGGTCTGACGCCACACACCGTCATAGGGAGACGACCATGCCTGACCTGGCTCAAGTGACCGAACACATCCGCGGTGCCGTCGGCGACAACTCCGGCCTCGGCAAGACCGTCAAGCTGGACCTCGGCGGCGACAAAATCTTCATCGACGGCGCCTCGGTGCCGAACACGGTGACCAATGACGACAAGCCGGCGGACTCGACCATCTCGATGAGCTGGGACGACTTCATGGCCCTGTCGGAGGGCCAGCTGGACCCGATGATGGCCTTCATGCAGGGCAAGCTGAAGATCGCCGGCGACATGATGATCGCCCAGAAACTGGCGCCGCTGCTGAAGCGATAGGCGAGTTTTCTCCCTCCCCCTGCGGGGGGAGGGGGGCTGTCGCGAAGCGACAGCCGGGTGGCGAGGGCCCGGCAAGGCCGGGGCCACATCGCCCGGCCCCTCCCACCTGGTCGCTGCGCGACCACCCTCCCCCAAGGGGAGGGAGAAGGAGCGTCATGGACTTCCAGCATTCCGACCGCGCCCTCCATTGGCAGGCCCGCGTCGACCGCTTCATCGCCGACCGCATCCTGCCGCGCGCCGCCGACTACTGGGCCGAGGTCCACGCCGATCACACCGTCCAGCCCCGGACCATGGAGGCGCTCAAGGCCGAGGCCCGCGAGGCCGGCCTGTGGAACATGTTCCTGCCGGGCGACCACGGCGCGGGCCTGAGCAACCTCGAGTACGCCCCGCTGGCCGAGGCCATGGGCCGCGCCGGTCTGTGGACGCCCGAGGTGTTCAACTGCAACGCCCCCGACACCGGCAACATGGAAGTCCTCCATATGTACGGCGACGCGGCCCAGCAGGACCGCTGGCTGAAACCGCTCATGGCCGGCGAAATCCGTTCCGCCTTCCTGATGACCGAGCCCGAGGTCGCCTCGTCCGACGCCACCAACATCCAGACCTCGATCGTGCGCGACGGCGACGACTATGTGATCAACGGCCGCAAATGGTGGTCGACCAACATGGGCCATCCCAACGTCACGATCGCCATCGTCATGGGCAAGACCGATACCGGCGCGGCGACGTACCAGCAGCAGTCCCAGGTCCTGGTCCCCACCGACACCCCCGGCTTCCGCGTCGAGCGCATGCTGACCGTGTTCGGCTATGACGAGCGCCCTATCGGCCATGCCGAGGTGGTGCTGGACAACGTCCGCGTGCCCGCCTCGAACCTGATCGCGGGCGAGGGCAGGGGCTTCGAGATCGCGCAAGGGCGGCTGGGCCCCGGTCGCATCCATCACTGCATGCGGGTGATCGGCGCGGCGGAACGGGCCCTGGAACTGATGTGCGGCCGCCTCCTGACCCGCACCGCCTTCAGGAAAGCCATCGCCGAACATTCGGTCTGGGAGCAGCGCGTCGCGGACGCGCGCACCAATATCGAGATGTGCCGCCTGATGGTGCTGAAGGCCGCCTGGATGATCGATCAGGCCGGCGCCAAGAACGCCAAGTCCGAGATCGCTCAGATCAAGGTGGCCGCCCCCCGCATGGCGCTCCAGGTCATCGACGACGCCATCCAGGCGTTCGGCGGGGCCGGGGTATCGGGCGACACCGTCCTGGCCGAGATGTACGCCACGGTCCGCACCCTGCGCATCGCCGACGGCCCGGACGAGGTCCACAACCGCACCATCGCCCGGCTGGAATACGCCAAGCACGGTGGACGAGGCTGACGGTCGCACAGGCGCCGCAGCCCGGCGAGGCTGTCACCGGGGGCCGTGGAGCGCCTTGACCCGTCGCCGGAAGCGATGGAGCAGCGGTTCGGTGTAGCCGTTCGCCTGATCCACCCCCTCGAACACCAGGGCCCGCGCGGCCAGATAGGCCATGGACCCCTCCGGATCCGTCGCCATCGGGCGGTACAGCGGGTCGCCCGCATTCTGCCTATCGACCTTGGCCGCCATGCGTCGGAGGGCCGCCTCGACCTGTACGGGCGTGCACATGCCGTGCAGCAGCCAGTTGGCCATATGCTGTGCGCTGATCCGCAGCGTGGCCCGGTCCTCCATCAGACCGACGTCGTGGATGTCGGGCACCTTTGAACAACCGACGCCCTGGTCGATCCAGCGCACGACATAGCCCAGGATGCCCTGCGCATTGTTGTCGAGCTCGGCGGCGATCTCATCGGCCGGCCATTCCGGCTCGGTCGCCAGCGGCGGGGTCAGAAGCTCCGCCAAACCCGGCACCGGCTGTTTCGCCACCGCCTCTCGCGCCGCGAACACATCGACCGCGTGATAGTGCAGCGCATGCAGGGTCGCCGCCGTCGGGCTAGGCACCCAGGCCGTATTGGCGCCGGTGCGCGGATGGGCGATCTTCTGGTCCAGCATTTCGGCCATGCGGTCGGGCGCGGCCCACATGCCCTTGCCGATCTGGGCCCGGCCCGACAGACCGCACGCAAGACCGATCGCGACATTCCTGGCCTCATAGGCGGCGATCCAGGTTGACCCCTTGATCTCGGCCTTGCGCACCACTGGGCCGGCCTTCATCGCCGTGTGGATTTCGTCACCAGTCCGGTCCAGGAACCCGGTGTTGATGAACACGATCCGGTCCTTCACCGCCTGGATACAGGCCGCCAGATTGGCCGAGGTGCGCCGCTCCTCGTCCATCACCCCGACCTTGATTTTGTGCCGCGCCAGACCCAGCAGATCCTCGACCGCGTCGAACAGCCGGTCGGTGAAGGCGCATTCCTCCGGCCCATGCATCTTGGGCTTGACGATATAGACCGAACCGGTCGCCGAGTTGGTGAAACCGCCCAGTCCCTTGAGATCGTGCAGGGCGATCAGGCTTGTCACGATCGCGTCCAGAACGCCCTCCGGCCCCTCCGATCCGTCGGCCAGACAGATCGCCGGATTGGTTATCAGATGGCCGACGTTGCGCACGAACAGCAGGGCTCGGCCCTTCAGGGTCACGGTATCGCCGCTGGGTGCCCGGAACGCCCGGTCCGGTTCCAGGGCGCGGGTCAGGGTCTGGCCGTTCTTCCGGAAGCGGGCGGTCAGGTCGCCCTTCATCAGGCCCAGCCAGTTGCGATAGGCCGCGACCTTGTCTGCGGCATCGACGGCCGCGATCGAATCCTCCAGGTCGCAGATCGTCGACAGCGCCGATTCCAGCACCACGTCGGCGATCCCCGCCGGATCGGTCGCCCCGATCGGATGGTCTGCGTCGAACACCACCTCGATATGCAGGCCGTTATGGCGGAACAGCCGCGACCGCTCGCCTTCGCCGACATATTGAGCGGGATCGCGGATCGCGGTGCCGCTGTGCCGATCGGTCAGATCGGCCCACGATCCCCTCTCCAGCGGCACAGCCTCGTCCAGAAACGCCTTGGCCCGCGCCACGACCCTGGCTCCACGCGCGGCGTCATAGGGACCGGACGGCGGCGCGTCGCCCAGCGCGTCGGTGCCGTACAGGGCGTCGTACAGGCTGCCCCACCGTGCATTGGCGGCGTTCAGCAGGAAGCGGGCGTTGAGGATGGGCACGACCAGCTGGGGGCCGGCCAGGGTCGCGATCTCGGGATCGACGCCCGTGGTGCCGATGGCGAACGGGGCGGGCTCGTCGACCAGATAGCCGATCCGGCGCAGGAAGGCCTCGGTGTCCGCCGCGTCCGACGCCTGCCCGCCCGAGGCATCATATCGGTCGTCGATCAGGGCCTGGAGTTCGTCGCGGCGGTCCAGCAGGCTGCGGTTCTCGGGCGCGAACCGCTCGAAGATCGCCGCCGTGCCCGTCCAGAAGGCGTCTGTGGACAGGCCCAGTCCAGGCAGCACCTCATCCTCGATGAAGGCGGCCAGTTCGGGGGCGACGCCGAGGCCGGCGCGGTCCTGATAGTCGGTCATGTCGGGCATCCGGGAGGGCTGTCCCCGTAACATTCCGTGATGACGCCACGGAAGTCGAGCCCGACCTAAGCTGCCCGCAGTTCCTGCTTGACGCGTTCCGCGAGGGTCTTGATGTCCAGTGGCTTGGGCAGGAAGGACACGCCGACCTCGTCTTGAAGCAGGTCCGAGAAGTCGCTCTCGGCATAGCCCGAGATGAACATCACCGGCGCGTCCCCCAGGAATGGCCGCGCCTTTTTAAGTAGGCTGGGTCCGTCCAGCCCCGGCATGATGACGTCGCTGATCAGCATGTCGATCTGGCCCGCCCATTCCTCGGCCAGGACCAGAGCCTCCTCGCCGTCGGCGGCCTCGATGACCTCATAGCCGCGCTGGCGCAGCAGCTTGGCGGCGATGATGCGGACGGCGGATTCGTCCTCGACGAACAAGATGCGACCCGCGCCGGATAGGTCGCGCGGCACCGGCTTGGTCTTGACCTCGACCGGCGCGGCCTCGATCAGCTCGGCCTCCGAAGCGGCGGGCAGGAAGATGCGGAAGGCCGCGCCCGAGACCAAGCCGTTCGGCCCATCCAGATTGCTGACCGAGATGTGCCCCCCGGCTTGCTGGACGATGCCGTAGACGGTGGCCAGGCCCATGCCGGTGCCCTCGTTCACGGCCTTGGTCGTGAAGAAGGGCTCGAAGATCTTGTCGACCAGCTCGACCGGCACACCGGGGCCGGTGTCGGACACCTCGATCAGGGCGACGTCGCCTGACGGGGCGTCCAGCCAGCCCAGGCCGCGCGCCTCGTCGGCCGTCAGCCGCTGGGTGCGGATGGTGACCACCGCCTGGCCGGGCTCGACCACGCCGCGCATGGCGTCGCGGGCATTGACGGCCAGGTTCATCACCGCCGTCTCCAGCTGGCTCTTGTCGGCCAGGACCACGGGCATGTCGCGGCCATAGACGGTCTCCAGCCGAACGTCCTCGCGCAGCAGCCGCCCCAGCAGGACGACGAATTCCCCGACCAGTTCGCCCAGGTCCAGCCGTTCGCGCCGCACGGTTGATTTGCGCGAGAAGGCCAGCAGCTTGCGCACCAGGTCGGCGGCGCGGATGCCGGTCTGGCGGATCTGGTTCAGCCCCTCATAGGACGGATCGCCGACCGGGTGCCGTTCCAGGAGCTCGGACAGCTGCAGCTGGATCGCGGTCAGGAGATTGTTGAAATCGTGGGCCACGCCGCCCGCCAGTTGGCCGACGGCCTGCATCTTCTGGGCCTGGCTGAGCTGCAGCTCCATCGACTTCTGGGTTGAGACGTCGAACAACCAGACGCGGCGCTTGTCGCCCTCGGGCGCGACATAAAGATGCAGACTGCGATCCGGATGCGCCCGGGCGACCAGTTCGATCGGGCCAGTGGAGCCTGCCTCCATCCGGGCGCGGGCATCCGTCACGCCGCCGGGCTCGAACAGATGGCCGAAGGCGGCGTCACGCGCCGCCGCCGGGCCGGTCAGCACGGCGAGCGCCGGATTGGGCTCCTCGACCACGCCAACGAAGATGTCGTCGCCCGCGATCACCGCCGATCCGAACGGCGCGCCGGCCGCCATGGCCCGGCCCTCGCCGGACGCCGCGACATAGGCCCGTCCGTTTGCGGGGGTTGGCAGCGGCGCCTCAGGGGCCTCGCGGACCAGGAATCGGCCCTTACCAGCCTCGCCAATCAGCATCTCGATCTCGCGCTCGCCCAGCAGGACGATGGCCCGCCCCTGATGGCCCCGCCGGGCCTGGGCGAAGGCCATGTACAGCGCCTGGGCCGACCGGCCCTTGGGCAAGGCGACGGTGGCGCCGTTCTGCTCGGCCCAGGCCCCGTTGAAGGCCAGGACCTGACCCGAGGCCCAGACCAGGGCGGCGGGCTCGGCCATGGCGTCCAGCATCTCCAGCGCTACGTCACCGGCGGGCGGGCGGGCGTCGGCACGGCCGAAGGCGAACAGCCCGATCAACGACACGATGGCCACGGTGATCAGCAGGATCATCCCCGGCGTCGAGGCAGGGCTGACCCGGAAGGCCGGCCAGGCGAGCGCCGCCACGGCCACGGCGAAGCCCACGGTCATGACCGCCATCAGCGGATCGAAAGTGGGACGGCGCACGACCTCGGCCATGGAACCTCGCGAATCGGTCCGTCAGCATACCCCGCTTCTGGCCACGACTGCAGCGGCGTCGATTTGCGTCAGATCCGGGGTGCGGCACGGCCTTGTGGCGCGTCGCGCCGGACCGGCAGCCACAGCAGACGGCGCGGATCGACCGGTCCCGCCAGCTGGACGCCCGTCGCCTCGACGAAGCCGAACCGCGAGAAATAGGGCGGATCGCCGACCAGCAGGATGCCCGTCGCCTGTCCGTCCCGGGCGTGATCGACGCAGGCCTGAACCAGCCTGGCACCGACGCCGGTCTCGCGCGCCGCCCGCTCCACGGCGATGGGGCCGAGGAGCAGAGCGGGCGCGTCACCGATCGTGACGTGCCACAGCCGCACCGATCCGATCAGCGCCCGGTCCGACAGCGCCACGAAACCGACAGCCTGCGTCGCCGGCTCTCTCAGCCGCTCGGCCGTCTTGGCGAACCGGCCGGGACCGAAGGCGCGCAGTACCAGGGCGTCGATCGCCGCCGTATTGGCCGGCGTCTCCGGCGTGATCACCAGCGGAAGCCGGTCGGCGGCAAGGGGGGCTGCGGCGGTCATGGCGCGCGCACCTATGCCCATAATGACGAGGGTTCAACCGGCTTTGGAAAAATCCGGCGCGCGCTTCTGGCTGAAGGCCATGAAGGCCTCCATGGCTTCCGGGCTGGACATCTGCGATCCGAAGGCCTCGCCCTCGCGCTGCATCAGGGTCCACAGATGTTCCGCATCGCGCATCAGTCGCTTGGTCTTGCGGATCGAATTCGGCGCGCGGGCCGCGAGCTTGGCGGCCAGATCGGCGGCCACGGCGTCGACCTGATCGGCCGCGACGGCCCGGTTGGCCAAGCCCCAGGCCAGGGCGGTGCGCCCATCGATCGGCTCGCCGAGGGCGAACATCTCGAAGGCCCGCGGATGGCCGATCACCGTCGGCAACAGCAGCGACGATGCCGCCTCCGGTGCCAGGGCCAGATTGACGAACGGGGCCGACAACAGGGCGTCCTCGGCCACCACCACGAGGTCACAATGCAACAGCAGCGTCAGCCCGATCCCGACCGCCCGACCGCGCACGGCGGCGACGACCGGCTTGTCCATGTCGGCCAGGGACCGCAGGAAATGGAACACCGGCGCATCCGTCACCTGGCCTCCACCGCTGGAGCCGATGGCGATGAAGTCGGCGATGTCGTTGCCGGCCGAGAAGCTGTCGCCCTCGGACCGGAACAGCAGCACGCGCACCGCGTCGTCGGTGCGGGCCCGTTTGGTGGCCTCAGCCAGGGCGGCGTACATCGCCTGGGTGATGGCGTTCTTCTTCTCGGGCCGCGCCAGGGTGACGGTCAGGACGCCGTCGGTCAGGACGGTGCGGATGGCGTCGGTCATCGGTCGGTCTCCAGAAGGGTCGATTGCCACCAGTCCACGCCGTCGCCGTCTCGGTGGCGACGCACGCGGCCCTGGCGCAGCAGGTGATTGAGATGGGCCAGGCTCTCGCCCGTCGCCATCCCGTACAGCCCGTCCGACACGGGCCGGGCGAACAGGCTGCCGAACACATCGACGGCCCGTTTCGGTTCGCGCAGCGTCCGCTCCAATCGGGTCAGGCAGGTCGCATGGCCCCGCGCCAAGGCCGCCAACCTGGGCTGAACCCCGGTAAACGGCTCCCCATGTCCCGGCAGCACCAGCAGATCCTCGGGCAGCGTCCGCGACAGTCGGTCGATCGACCTCAGCCAGTCGCCCAGAGGATCGGCGTCCGGTTCGGTCGGCCAGACCGACACGTTGGACGAGATGCGCGGCAGGATCTGGTCACCCGCGATGAACACCCCGTCCGACTGTCGCCACAGACAGGCATGCTCGGGGCTGTGACCGTCGCCGAGGACAACCGTCCAATCGTCGTCGCCGATAGGCAAGGTGGCGCCGTCCGAGATGCGACGATAGCTGTCCGGAAAGGACCAGACGCCTCGAGCGAACCGGCCGTAGCCTGCGACATAGGTCGCGATCCTTTCGGCATCCCATCCCGCCGCGCGATAGAAGGGCGCCACATTGGAGGGGGCCGGTCCGGTGTCGGCCAGCAACATTCGCGCCGTCACATATTCGAGGCGCGTCATGACCAGCGGTGCGTCGAACCGCTCGCACAGCCATCCGGCCAGGCCGATGTGGTCGGGATGCATATGGGTGCAGATCACGCGGGTGACGGGTCGCCCCGCCAAGGGCCCCTCCAGTATCGTCTCCCAGGCCTGGACGGTATCCGGCGTCGCCAGCCCGCCGTCGACGACCACCCAGCCGCCGCCATCGGCTATGGCGTAGACGTTCACATGGTTCAGCGCCAGCGGAAGCGGAAACCGAATCCACATCACGCCGGGCGCGACCTCGATCCCGTCGCCCGGGGACGGCGGCTGCCGCCAAGGATAGACCATCGCATCAGCGCTCCTGCGAGGGGTCCTCGTCTCCGCCATGGTCACGCCGTCGATCAAGTCCGTCTCCAATCAAAACCTTTAGGGTTAGAGCCGATCTGACCGTCGCCGTCCAGCCGGCGAGGCGGTCGTTCACCGCCGAAGACTTGACCAGGCCAACCGCGGTCGCCAAGGATCGGAAACCTCGTCAAGAAATCCGGAGTTTGTTCCGTGCCCAAGCTTTTTACCGTGACCACCTGCGCGTCGGCTCTCGTCCTTGGCGCCCTGCTGCCGACAGCCGTCGCGGCGCAGACGCCGCCTGTGACACAGCCGCCCGCGCCGTCCGGTCAGACACCGCCGCGCCCCGAACTGGACGTCAACGGACGTCCGATCGCCACCGAAGGTACGTCGCGCTTTCGCAGCCGCGGGGGTGGGCGGAACCGGGCACCGCGCGCGCCGGATCCGGAGGAGATGCGGGCTGCGGCACAGGAACAGGCGACCGCCGCGGGGCTGGCCTGCCAGGTCACTCAGGCGAACAGTCTGGGCCGGAACGGCGAAGGCCAGAACGCCTATGAGGCGGCGTGCTCCGAGGGCCCGGGCTATATTCTGATTTCCTCGGAACCGCCCCAGGCCACCAGCTGCCTTGAGGTCTACAGCACCGTGCGCCAGGCGCGAGAGGCCAATCCCGCGGGCGCGGTCGGCATCGAATGCAAGATTCCACAGAATACCGCGGTCCTGCCCCTCATGACCGCCTATGCCACTCAGGCCGGTGTGAAATGCCAGGTGGATGACGCGATCGCCGTCGGCAAGGACGCCAACCGCGCGTTGATCTTCGAGGTCGGTTGCGCCGGGCAGGACGGGTATCGGATCAGCCAGTCCGGGGGCTCCTGGGTCAGCCTGCCGTGTCTGGAGATCGTCAGCACGCCCAACGGCACCTGCCGCTTCACCACGCCGCAGGAACAGGCGGCGACGGTCAAGACGTGGCTGGCCGGCAGCGAGGCCGCAGCCTGTGACGTGCAGCAGGCGCGCTACATGGGCCGCAACGCCAACGGCGCATTCTACGAGGCGAAATGCACGGCCGGCGACGGCTACATCGCGCGGCTCGACAACGCCAAGGCGGTGCAGCAGGTCTATCCCTGTGCTCAGGCGGCCCAGATCGGCGGCGGCTGCACCCTGACCACGGCGGCGGCCGCGCCGGCAGCCACGGCGCCGACCCCGGTCCCCGCCACCGAATAGGCCTCGACCCCCCGGCGGGCCTCGCGCTCGCCGGGACGCCCTTGCCAGCGGGGGGCGGCGCAAACTAGCGTTCGGCGCATGCGCATCGCCACCTGGAACGTCAATTCGGTCAACGCCCGCCTGCCGACCGTGCTGGCCTGGCTGGAGGCGGCCCAGCCGGATGTGGCCTGTTTCCAGGAACTGAAATGCGTGGACGAGAAATTCCCGCGCGAGGCCTTCGAGAGCCTGGGCTACAATGTCGAGACCCACGGCCAGAAGAGCTACAACGGTGTCGCCCTGCTCTCGAAATATCCGCTGTCGGACGTGCGGCGCGGCCTGCCGGGGGACGATGCCGACGAACAGGCCCGCTATATCGAAGCCGTCGTTGAGACCGCCCGTCCGATCCGCGTGGCATCGATCTATCTGCCGAACGGCAATCCGGTCGGGACCGAGAAATTTCCCTACAAGCTGGCCTGGTTCGCGCGGCTGAACGCCCATGCGCGGTCGCTGCTGGCCTTTGAGGAGCCGCTGGCCCTGTGCGGCGACTATAACGTCATCCCGACGCCCGAAGACGCCGACAAGCCCGAGAGCTGGGTCGGCGACGCCCTGTTTCAGCCCGAGAGCCGGGCGGCGTTCCGGGCGTTGCGGCATCTGGGCCTGTCCGACGCCTCGGACCTGGGGAAGCAGCCGCCGGGGACCTATACCTTCTGGGACTATCAGGCCGGAGCCTGGCAGCGGAACCACGGCATCCGCATCGATTTCGCCCTGCTGTCGCCCCAGGCGGCGGATCGGTTCCGGTCGGTCGAGACTCACCGCGACGCGCGCGACATGGACAAGCCGTCCGACCACGTCCCGGTCGTGGTCGAGCTGGACCTGGACGCCTGACGTGGCCGAGGCGTTTCGGGTCATCCTGCTGGTGGCCTTGGCGGCGGCGGCCCTGACCACGGCGGCCCTGGCCCTGTCCTGGTGGATGGAGACCGAACGCCGCCTGCGCCGGGCGATGAAGAAGGCGCTCGGCACCCCGCCCGAGGCCGAGGCCATGTCGCCGACCGAGGGCCGGGCCGCCGGGCTGGATTTCGACGGGGCGCAGATCCTGGTGTTGTGGAACCGGGGGGCGATGGGGCTGGTCTATGGGTTCCACGAGGTCGAGGGGGGCGAGATCATCGTCGATGGCCATGTCGTCGCCCGCGTCCGGCGCGGCGAGGCGCGCAAGGCGCTGGACATCATGGTGCCGGATGCGGAGCGAGTGACCCTGCGGCTGATGTTCGCCGATGCGCGAAACCCCGAGTTCGAACTGGCCCTGTGGAACGCGACCGCGCCGGGCCAGACGGGGTCGCCGGGCGAGGCGTTGCGGCTGGGGCGGCGGTGGCTGTCGCACATCGAGGCATTGCTCAAGGGGTGACCGGGCGATCCCGGACGGCTAGAAGCGCCCATCCCCTGTTCGCCTGCCCATAGGAGCCCGCCGTGGCCCGCCTGTTCGATGCCTATATCGTCGCCGACTGGACGGCGGCCGAGACGAAAAAGCTGGGCGACCAGGCGGTCTGGATCGGCGTGGCCAAGCGTGACGTGCGCTTCCGCCTCTATACCGAGACCCACAATGTCGCGACCCGGGCCGAGGGCGAGGCGCTGCTGAACAGCCTGCTGGCCGACCACAGGAAGCGCGGCGACCGGGTCCTGGTCGGGTTCGATTTCTCGCTGGGCTATCCGGTCGGGACGGCCGAACGGCTGGGGCTGAAGGACACGCCGGCCTGGTCGGCCATGTGGAAATTCCTGGCCGCCAACATCGTGGACAAGGCCGATAACACCAACAACCGCTATCAGGTCGCGGCCAAGATGAACCGGCTGATGACCGACCAGCCCTGGCCGTTCTGGGGCGCGCCGGCCAAACAGGCCCAGCGCTGGCTGACTACGACCAAGCCGCCGGCGGGGTCCGGCGCCGACATCCCCGAGTATCGCGCGACCGAGGACGCCGTCCGCAAGGGCAAACTGCAGCCCAAGTCGAACTGGCAGATGCATGGTGCCGGAGCGGTCGGGGGCCAGACCCTGGTGGGCATTCCGATGGTGCGGCGTCTGCTGGACGGGCTGGGCGCGGCGGGGGCGGTGTGGCCGTTCGCGACCGGCTGGCGCAAGCTGAAGGCCGAGGATGTCGAGCCGCTGTCGGTTCTGGTGGCCGAGGTCTGGCCCTCGATGTGGCCGACGACGGTGGCCGAGGGCGAGTTCAAGGATCAGGCGCAGGTGCGAACCACGGCCGAGGCCTTGGCCGCGCTGGACGACAAGGGCACGCTTGGCAAGGCGTTCGCGCCGCCGAAGGCCGCGGACGACACGCTGATCGCGCGGGTCGAGGGCGAGGAGGGCTGGATCCTGGGCGTCGCCTGACCGATTTGCGGTAGGTTCAGCTGAAACCGCGTCCATGGACGCTTCCCTCTCCCAGCGGGAGAGGGCTTGAGGTTCGGAGAGCACAGCGATCCGCAAACCGAAAGGGTGAGGGGTCACGGTCTGACCGGTAAGTGCGAAACCCCTCACCCTTTCGCGCAAGTCCGATCGCTACGCTCTCGGGCGCTCAAGCCCTCTCCCTATGGGAGAGGGATCCGTCCTAGCCATTCGGCCGACCCATCACACTCAAGACCTAGGCAACAGCGTCCGCAACGGGCCGCCGTCGGAACCGGCGGGTCAGTCGCCAAACGATCCAGATCAGGCCGATCAGGACCACCGGGATCAGCAGGGGCAGGACCAAGGCGATCATCACGGTCAGGAAGGCCAGGGCGTCCTCGATGAAGGACAGGACCGGATTGCCCAGGCCGCCGGTCGTGGCCGTGGAGGCCAGACGCGTGCCGCCCTGGGCCGCGTTGAAGGCGAAGGCGGTCGGGGCCCCGACGATGATGCCGGCGATGGCGGCGGTGGCGGGATCGACGCCGTGGAACACGCTGGCGGCGGCCAACGCTCCGGCGATGGGTCGGGTGAAGGCACCGACGACGTTCAGGGCGTGATCCACGGCGGGGATCTTGTCGCCGGCGAATTCGAAGGCGGCGGCCAGGCCCAGGGCCCCGATCGCGCCCCACGACCCCAGCCAGGCCATCTGGTCGTTCAGTTCGACGCCGAACAGGCCGAATTTGGCGGCCAGCGCCAGCATCAACAGCGGCAGGAAGGTCCGCAGGCCCGTCGCCGAGGCCAGGCCGAGGCCCAGCAGGACGGGCAGCACCCAGGTTTCCATGGCATCCATCGCGGCCTCCGTCTTCAAAGGTGGCCGTGACGCCCGCTCACATCAAGCCCTCGATGGCCCGCCGCCCAGCGGGGCGCGTTGCACTTGCACCCGAAAAAACAGTGCAACAGTGCAAGAGTGCAATGGACGGGCTGTGCCGATCGACGATTTCAAAGACCGGTCGGGATGATCGCACGACGACGGGCCAGGGTGCGCCGATTTCGCTGCGAACGAAATAACCGGTGACGGAACAGGCCGTTGGCGATCGCCCATAGGTGCGACGCCGCTGGCAAAAGCCCGTCACCCTCGGGTCAAGCCCGAGGGTGACGGTGCGTGGGGATCAAGGCACGACCCGGCCGACGATCGGTCAGCCGATCAAGGCGCCGGCCGCCGCGCGCGCCGCGTCGGTGATCTCGGCGCCGGACAGCATGCGGGCGATCTCTTCCTGACGGTGGGTGTCGTCCAGGGTGTCGACCGTGGTGGTGGTGTGGCCGGCGTGGTCGGTCTTGCGGACCTTCCAGTGGGCGTGGGCGCGGGCGGCGACCTGGGGGCTGTGGGTCACGACCAGGACCTGGCCGCCCGAGGCGAGGCGGTTGAGGCGCTGGCCGACGGCCTCGGCGACCGCGCCACCGACGCCCTGATCGACCTCGTCGAAGATCATGACCGGCTGGCGCTGATCCTCGCGGCCGGCCAGCGCCGCTTTCATGGCCAGGGCGAAACGGGCCAGTTCGCCGCCCGAGGCGACCGAATCCAGCGGACCGAAATTGGTCCCGGCGTTGGTGGCGACCTCGAAACGGATCGTCTCGACACCCAGCGGGCCCCGCCGGCCGTCGGCGACGGGGTCCAGGGCGACGCGGAACCGGGCGCGGTCCAGTTTCAGCGGGCCGAGTTCGGCCATGACGGCCTTGGCCAGGCGGTCCCCGGCGGCCTCGCGGGCCGAGGTCAGGAAGGTGGCGGCCAGGTCGTAGGCTTCGCGAGCGGCGGTGGCGTCGCGTTGGGCGGCGGTCAGGGCCTCGGCCCCGTCCTCGATCAGGCGCAGCTGGTCGCGCAGGGCGATGCGGAGCGACGGCAGGGCGTGGACGGTGGTGTTCAGCTTGCGGGCGGCGGCGCGCAGGGCGAACAGGCGTTCCTCGGCCTTGTCGAGGCGGCCGGGTTCGAAATCCAGGGCGGCGGCGGCGGCGTCGACCTGGGCCATCGCTTCCTCGGCCTCGACCAGGGTGCGGTCGATGGCTTCGGAGGCGGCGATCAGGCGGGCCAGCAGGGGGTGGTCGGGCTCGACGCCGGCCTGGACCGCCCGCTGGCGGGCGTGTTCGACGGCGCGCAGGGCGGCGGCCAGTTTCTGGGTCAGCTTGTCTCCGCCCAGGGACTGTCGGGCGTCGGACAGGTCGGCCATGGCCTTTTCGGCCGCGCCGAGGACGGCGCGTTCGCCGGCCAGTTCGGTTTCCTCGTTCTCGCGCGGGTCGAGGGCGTCGAGGTCGGCGAGGTTGAGCGCGATTTCTTCGGCGCGGGCGGCGGCGTCGGCGGCGGCGGCGCGCAGGCCGGCGAGGTGGGCCTCGGCGGTCTTGAGGCGGTCGGCGGCCTGGGCCACGGCGGACAGTTGCGGGGCCAGGCCGCCGTAGGCGTCCAGCAGGCCGCGATGGGTCTTCCAGTCCAGCAGGCCGACGGTTTCGTGCTGACCGTGGACCTCGACCAGCCGGGTGCCGATTTCGCGGAGCGCCGTAACCCCGGCGGGCTGGTCGTTGACGAAGGCGCGGCTGCGGCCGTCGGCGGACAGGACGCGGCGCAGGATCAGGTCTTCACCGGGGGCGACGTCGAAGCCGCGCTCGGCGATCAGGGCGATCAGTTCGGCGTCGTCGGGGGCGGTGAAGACGGCGGTGGCGACGGCCTGTCTGGCCCCGGCGCGGACCAGGCCGGCGTCGCCTCGGCCGCCCAGCGCCAGGCCCAGGGCGTCCAGGATGATCGACTTGCCCGCCCCGGTCTCGCCGGTCAGGACGGTGAGGCCGCCTGAGACCTCCAAGTCGAGCGTGTCGACCAGCACCACATCGCGGATCGAGAGCGACGTCAGCATGGGCGAATCACGGACGGGGCGAGACGGAGCGACACGCCCCGTCATACCGCGTCCTCGCGCTCAGAACAGCTTGCGGAAATTGATCGAGACGACGCGGCCCAGGGGGTCGAGGCGGTCGCGTTCGTAGCCGCCGGGGGTCCGGCCGGTGGCGTCGGTGACGTCCTGGCGCTCGTCGAACAGGTTCTGGACCTGGATGTTCAGCCGGGCGCTTTCCAGGAAGGGGAAGCGTTCGACCCAGCTGGTGCGCTGGTTGAAGTCGACGAAGGCGTTCAGATTGACCGTGGTGCGGCCCGAGAAAAACAGGTCCTGGTCGTCGGTGCCGCCGTCGACGCGGGTGCCCTCGCGCCAGTTAGCGTTGACGAAGGTCCCGAAGCCGTTGCGGAAGACGCCGCCCTGAAGCTGGATCTCGTTGCGCGGCTGGCCGCCGGAGCCGCCGACCGCGCCGCCGTCCAGCAGGTCGATGACCGGCAGGTTTTCGCCGATGGTGATCTCGTCCTGGATCCGGACGGTGTGGAACAGGGAGACGTTGAACCGCCCTTGGCCGGGCTGTTGCATGCCGCGTCGGCCACGACCACCGCCGCCGCGGGGGCCATCGCCGTCGCCCTGCCTGATGACCATGGTATCGCCGCCGGGACCGCGACGGCCGCCCGCGCGAGGGCCGCCGGGTCGGCCGGGGCCGCCCTCGGCCTGGGGTGTCGGGGTGCCGAAGGGCATGGAAAAGTTGAAACCGGTGCGGATTTCCTGGCGCTCGGCCTCGGCGAAATTGACCGGGCGGGCGTCGAAGGAGATCAGCTGGCCCGATGCGTCTCGGACGAACCGTTCGGGGAAGGCCGCTTCGAGATCGGGGGTGATGGTCGGGAAGCTGGCGACCTGATCCTCGAGCTTCTGATAGGTGTAGTTGCTGGAGAAGGTCAGGTCGCGCTCGGACCAGGGCCGCAGGTTGAAACCGCCACGCAGGACGGTGCGGCTATCGGACAGCAGGTCGGGATTGCCGCCGTCGGTGCGGGTCACGGTCACCGTCTCGCCGGTGGCGAAATCGAAAATCTGGACGTTGGGAGTCAGGACCAGCGGATTGTTCAACTGCTGGATCGTGGGCGCGCCCTCCTCCAGCGTGAAGCTGGCGTTCAGGGCCAAAGGCTCGATCGGCGACCAGTTGACGCCGCCGCCCAGGGTCGCCAGTCCGCCGAAGTCCGACAACTCCTCGTAGCCGACATTGGCGTTGAGCGAGAGATCGCCGAGGCCACCCAGGACTTCTCCGTCCCGCTCGGTGATCGGCAGGGTCAGATTGGCCAGAACGCGGGCCCGGTCGCGCGACAGCGAGGTCTCGGTGTCGATGCCGGAACGGAAGCTCTCGGAATCCAGCGAACGGGTGTCGGCCCCGACCGTCAGGGTGGTGTTGACCCCACCGGCGGGCAGGTCGAACAGGTCGCCGGCGAACACGACCTCGCCGCTCAGCACCTGGGACACCGACCGGGCCGTGTCGTCGGGCAGCGGCGGCAACAGGTTGGCCGGCAGCGGGCCGAACGGATTGACCGACGGATCGCGCGCGGTGACGGCGGCCTGAAGCGGGGCCGTGTCCAGGCCGCGGCCGGTCTCGGTCTCGGTTTCGGTGCGGTTATAGTTGCCGGTGAAGGTCCAGCGCCAGTCGCCGAGGAAGCCGTCGACCACCGTAGCCACTTCGGCCTCCAGCGTGTCGACCGAGCGATCCAGGGCCTCGGGGCGGCTCAGATAGCGATACAGCGTCGTCTCGCCGGCGAAGGGCGAGCCAGGGGCGCCGCCCGGGATGTTCAGGACGATGCCCGGCAGACCCAGATAGCTGTCGCTGTTGGTGTCCTCGATGCTGGCACGGACGGTGCCCGAGGTGGTGCCGTTCAGGTCGCGGGTGACCGAGCCGCTGATCTCGGTCCCGCTCTGGCGGGGCAGTAGGGTGCGGAAGGCGGTGGCGTCATCCGGGATCGCGCCGGGCACGAAATCGGCGATCGACGGGACACCGGTCTCTGCAGAACCGGGCACGGTCACGTCCCCGAGCGGCGAGCCGGTCAGGGTGCCGGCCAATGAGAAGGGGCGCTCCTCATCGAACCGGTCGATCTCGCGCTCGTCCTCGAACACGGCCGAATCGCCGGAGCGTTCGATGTCGAGAACGTAGCGGGTACCCTCGTCGATGCGGAAATAGTTGCCTTCCAGCTCGGTCGAGGTGCGGCCGCCCTGGGTTGGACCCCCGATGCGGCCCTGGACGGTGACGGCGTTGAACTGGGGCTTGAGGACGAAATTCACCACCCGTTGATCGGCGGTGTAGCCATAGGTCAGAGCCACTTCCTCGCGCAGGATTTCGGTGCGCTCGATGGCCTCGAAGGGAATGCCGCGGATTTCCCGAAAGCCCGAGATGCGGCGGCCGTTCAGCAGGGTGATCGGCGGATTGTCGCCTCGCCCCCGATTGCTGCGGGTCAGGGGCTCCAGCGCCTCCAGCAGCTCGGCGATGTTGCCGGCCCCATAGGTGCGCATGGCCTCTTCGTCCAGCACGATGTCGGGCTCGATGTCACCCTGGACCGAGCCGCGCAGGCGCTGGCCGGTGACGACGATCTCGCCCAGGTCGACTTCCTCGGGATCGGCCGGCGCCGTCGTCGTGGGCGGCGTGCGATCCTGAGGCGGGGTGCCGGTCGCCGCCGTGGGCTCGAGAGCGAGCACGGCGCTGAGCGCGAGATACGAAATCGACATGAACTTTGGGGATCCGCTTCGGGACGACTGCGCCAATGAACGGAACCGGCGCCGGTTTCCGTCGCATGCGGGGGTGGAAATAGTCTCCCGAAGACCGATTCCGGGATTAAATCGCGGTAATCCGAGGTCGCATTCCGACCACAGCCGTTACGCGAACGTCAGCCTGGGATGATGCGCCGCAGCCAGCTTTCGCGCTGGCCGGTCGGGGCGGTCCCGGGTTGCGCCCCCTCCTCGGTCAGGAGCGCATAGGCTTCGGCGTACCAGGGGCTGCCGGGATAGTTGAAGCCCAGGACGGCGCCGTTGCGGGTCGCCTCCTCCTTGAGGCCGAGCATCAGATTGACCTCGACCAGCCGGTAAAGGGCCTCGGGCGCGTGGGAGGTGCGCTGGAACGCCTCGTTGTCGATCACCGCCTTGTAGCGACCGAGCGCGGCGAGCGGCTGTTTGGCGCGCTGGTAGTAGCGGCCGATTTCCATCTCCTTGCCGGCCAACTGGTCCTGGACCATGTCGATCTTGACCGAGGCGTCGACCGCATAGGGGGTGTTCGGATAGCGGCGCGAGACGTCGCGCAGGCCCTGGAGCGCGGCTTCGGCGCGGGCCTGGTCGCGGCCGACATCGACGATCTGTTCGAAATTGTTGGTCGCGCGCATGTAGAAGGCATAGGCGGCCGACGGGCTGCCGGGGAACAGCTGGACGAAGCGGTCGCAGGCGGCGATCGATTCGTCATAGGCGCCGTTGCGATAGTGGGCGTAAATCTGCATCAGGATCGCCCGACGCGCCCATTCCGAATAGGGGTGCTGGCGCTCGACTTCCTGGAAATAGTCGACGGCGTCGGACCAGCGCCGGCTCTCCAGCCGCTGATAGCCGGTGTTGTACAGCAGCTCGACCGGGCGTTCCTCATAGGCCAGTTGCGGCCGGTCGCGGCCGCCCGCACAGGCGGAGACGGACACCGTCGCGGCGACGACGGACACCAGGATCAGACCAGACCGAATCTTGGAAGCAGGCAAGTGAAACCTCATGACACGCCAATGGGGCCGGAACGGCGCACCGACCCGATCGTGACCGGACCTCTACACCAGCGATACCGACCACGCCAATCGGGCCGGACGCGACACGGAAATCCCCATCGCGACTTGCCCCGGCCCGGCGCGCTGTTAAAGAGCGCCCCAGACCCACTGGCCCGTCATTGGCGATCCGATGACGGCGAAAGGATGACCGGACATGAAGCTGCTCGCCGGCAACTCCAACCGGACGCTGGCCCAGGCCATGGCCGACCACCTCGACATGCCGCTGACCCGCGCCCAGGTGAAACGGTTCGCCGACAACGAGGTGTTCGCCGTGATCGAGGAAAACGTCCGCGGCGAGGACGTGTTCGTGATCCAGTCCACCAGCTATCCGGCCAACGACAATCTGATGGAGTTGCTGATCATGACCGACGCGCTGGTCCGCGCCTCGGCCAAGCGGATCACGGCGGTCATGCCCTATTTCGGCTATGCCCGTCAGGACCGGAAGACCGGTGGCCGGACCCCGATCTCGGCCAAGCTGGTGGCCAATATGATCACCCGCGCCGGGGCCCATCGCGTGCTGACGATGGATCTGCACGCCGGCCAGATCCAGGGATTCTTCGACATCCCGACCGACAATCTGGTGGCGACACCGGTCCTGGCCCAGGACATCAAGGAGAACTATCCGCGCGGCGACGACCTGATGATCGTCTCGCCAGACGTGGGCGGGGTGGTGCGGGCACGCTCCTTGGCCAGCCGGCTGAACGCTGACCTGGCCATCGTCGACAAGCGCCGCGCCCAGGCCGGCGAGAGCGAGGTCATGAACATCATCGGCGATGTGGCGGGCCGCCGCTGTATCCTGTTCGACGACATCGTCGATTCGGGTGGCACGCTGGTCAACGCCGCAAAGGCCTTGATCGACGAGGGCGCGACCGAGGTCTCGGCCTATATCAGCCACGGCGTCCTGTCGGGGCCTGCGGTCAAGCGCGTACAGGACGGACCGCTGAAGGAACTGGTGATCACCGACTCCATCGAGCAACCCCACGAAGTTTTGATCTGCCCGAAAATCCGCTCCGTGCCCGTGGCTCCGCTGATCGGAGAGGCCATCCGGCGGATCGCCAACGAGGAATCGGTTTCCAAGCTGTTCGATTAACCTTCGGATAACCATACGGTTCGCCTTATAAGCGCCAACAGTCTCGGCGCTGCTTGCGCCCATGCTTGCCCTGAGGATTGAGTTTCGATGATTTCGGCTTCCCTGCGCCGCGGCCTTTCGCTCGCCGCCCTCGCCGCCGCCGCCGCCGTCCTGGCGAGCTGTGAAACCGGACCAACCCCGGCCGAGCTGGAGGCGCAACGCATCGCCATCGAGGTCGCCAGCCGCCGCGCCCCGCCGGTGACCCTGAACGACAGCGTGGCCCAGTCGGCCTCGGTTTATCTGACCTTCGCACGCGACATCGCGACCCTGCGCGGCGGCTTTGCCAGCGCCGAGGACATCCAGGCGGCCCTGCGCCGGGGGTCGGCCTATGACCCGGTCCAGCTGTCGCGCGGCATGATCGCCTATGCCTCGATCCTGGCGCTGCAGTCGCCCGAGTTCGTGGCCGGGGTCCAGCAGTTCTCCATCGATCCGGTCCAGCGCCAGCAGATGATCGCGGCCGTCGTGGCCGATCCGGCCTATGCCGCGACCCTGCCCGGCGCCGATCACGCCGCCGGCCTGATCATCGGCACCCTGGGCGAGGATATCGACGCCCTGGTCAGCGCCGCCGCCTCGATCGAACAGGACGCCTATACGATCCAGGAACGCAACGATCCGCGCCGCGCCTGGGCCGTCCAGCATATCGCCGACCGCGAGAACCGATTGCAGGGTGCCAAGACCATTTCGGACGGAATCATGCAGCCCTCGGCCGATGAGTCGGCACGCCTGATCGCCGCTGCCACATCCGGCACGGGCCTGGTGGTGTCGAGCGAGCGCCGCGCCCCGCCCTATACGCCCGCCGTGGCCAATGCCCTGGCCCTGGCCGCCCTGGCCGCGCTGGGAGCCGCCGGTGACGAGGCCCGCGCCAATACCGACGCGCTGCAGAACGATGCCAGCAGCCAGTTCTGCCTGAACATCTCAAAGCTGAACCTGTACCAGTGCCTGGCCGCGTCGCGACCCAGCTATGAGGACATGTTCTGCGTCGGCCGGCATGTCGTGCGCGACCTAGCCAGTTGCACCCAGGGCACGTCGGTGGTGGTGCCGGTGATCACCGTCGGAGACCCCGTCGAAGGCGGCGCCGCGCCGCGCCCGACCTCGATCGCCACCCCCGTGCCTTCGCCGGACATCACGCCGTCGGTGCCCTCGGCGACCACCTCGTCGCTGAACAGCGGAACCGCCGTGCCCTATACGCCCGGCCGCTGATCCGTTCTGCATCGCGGGCGGTTGCGTCCCGCGGCGCTTGCGTGTAATAGCCCGCGCTCTTGAATTCGAGGGTCCGTGACCCCGCCGCGCGATCGTCAAAGCCGCGCAGGCGTTATTGTTGTTGAGGCGAGCCCGATGGCCGAGATCATTCTGAACGTCGACGTGCGCGACAAGACCGGCACCGGCGGGGCCCGCTCGGCCCGCCGCGCCGGCATGGTGCCCGGCATCCTTTACGGCGGCGACAAGGCCCCGGTGGCCATCGCGGTCAACGAGAAGGACTTCCGCAAGAACCTATACACCGGCAAGCTGCTGGGCCACCTGGTCACGCTGAAGTACGGCGACGAGACCCAGCCGGTCATCGCCCGCGACGTGCAGTTCGACCCGGTGTCAGACCGCCCGCTGCACTTCGACCTGCTGCGCGTCGACGAGAAGCAGGTGATCAAGATCGAGGTGCCGGTGCACTTCATCAACCAGGACGAATGCCCGGCCTTCCGCCAGGGCGGCTCGCTGGAGATCGTGCGTCACACGATCGAGATCGCGGTCCGCGCCGACCACATCCCCGAAGACCTGATCGTGGACCTGAAGGACCACAAGCTGGGCGACACCATCCGTTTCTCGGACGTGCAGGTGCCCAAGGGCGTCGAGCCGACCATCACCGACCGTGACTTCGTGATCGCCTCGATCAAGACCTCGTCCGCCGCCAAGGCCGCCGACGAGATCGAAGAGGCCATCGCCGAGGAACAGGCCGAGGCCGAAGCCGCCGCCATCGAGGCCGGCGACGTTCCCGCCACCGAACAGGGCGAAGAAGAAGCAGACGGCGACGCCGCTTCGGAAGACGAAGGCGAGAAGTCGGAAGGCTGATCCGGCCTTCCTTCGTATGTTCGAAACGGCCCATTCCGGACGGAGTGGGCCGTTTCCATTTGAGGCCTCCGTGTCATGATCATCGTCGCCGGCCTGGGCAATCCGGGCCCCAAATATCAGCACAACCGCCACAACATCGGCTTCATGGCCGCCGACGCCATCGCCGGCCGCTGGCGGTTCGGGCCCGAGCGGGCCAAGTTCCAGTCGGTGATCCGCGAGGGCGAGGTGGAGACGGCGGACGGGGCGGTCAAGGTGCTGCTGATGAAGCCCCAGACCTATATGAACGAAAGCGGTCGGGCGGTGGGAGAAGCGGCGCGCTTCTACAAGATCAGGCCGTCCGAGGTGATCGTCTTTCACGACGAGATCGACTTGGCGCCCGGCCGATTCCGCATGAAGACCGGCGGCGGGGCGGCGGGTCAGAACGGCGTACGGTCGCTGATCAGTCAGCTGGGTGCTGACTTCCGCCGGGCGCGGATGGGAATTGGCCACCCAGGCGAACCGCAACTGGTCATGCCGCATGTGCTGGGCGATTTCCACAAGGCCGAACAGCCGTGGCTGGAGGCGCTGCTGCGGGCCTGTGCCGACGCCCTGCCGTTCGCGGTGGCCGGCGATGACGCGCGGTATCAGGGTGAGGTACTGCGTCTGGCCCCCGCCCCGAAGTTCAGTCCGCGACAGGCCGCCGAGGCGGCGCGCAAGGGCGAATAGTCGCGCTTCCCATGGCTCGATCGGACGGCTAAGGCGCAAGGCGCGTCGGCCATCCCGAGACGCCCGATCCTGTCCGAAAGGCCGCCTGATGAAACGTCTATCGATCCTGGTCGCCTTGCTCGCCGTGACCGGGTGCCAGCAACCGGCCGATGACGCCGGTGCCGCCACCGTCGAGGTCGTGGACGCGATCTGTCGCCCCACGCCGAACGGGCGGCAGGCGACGGGGTGCTATCTGACCCTGACCGCCAGCCGCGACGACACCCTGACGGCGGTCGATAGCCCGGTCGGGGCCCTGGCCCAGATCCACAGCTCCAACATGGAGAACAACATGATGATCATGTACGAGATGGAGGCCGGGCTGCCGCTGCCCGCCGGACAGGCCGTGGCCCTGGCACCGGGCGGAAATCACATCATGCTGCTGGGGGTCAAGGAGCCGCTGGTCGTGGGCGATACGGTGCCGATGACCCTGACCTTCGCCTCGGTGCCGCCGATGGAGATCGAGGTGCCGGTCGGCCAGCCGCCCTTGCCGGGCGCGGCGGCGGACCATGCCGGTCATTGACGCCTGACAAACGGCGGCGAACCGTCTAAGGGCTCGCGCCTCACGAGGAAAACCATGGCTCTCAAAGTCGCGATCGTCGGCCTGCCCAACGTCGGCAAGTCCACCCTGTTCAACGCCCTGACGAAGACGGCGGCGGCCCAGGCGGCCAACTATCCGTTCTGCACGATCGAGCCGAACACAGGCGACGTGGCCGTGCCCGAGCCGCGTCTGAACGCGCTGGCCGAGATCGCGAACTCCAAGGAGATCATTCCGGCACGGATCACCTTCGTGGACATCGCCGGCCTGGTGCGCGGGGCGTCCAAGGGCGAGGGCCTGGGCAACCAGTTCCTGGCCAATATTCGCGACTGTGACGCCGTGGCCTTCGTGGCGCGGTGTTTCGTCGACGACGACATCACCCATGTCGAGAACCGGATCGACCCGGTCTCGGACCTGGAGATCATCGAAACCGAACTGATGCTGGCCGATCTGGAGAGTCTGGAACGGCGCCGGCCACAGCTGGAGAAGCGCGCCAAGTCGTCGGGCGACAAGGAGGCGGGTCTGACGCTGAAACTGGTCGATCTGGCCCTGGCCCAACTGAGCGCGGGCAAGCCGGCGCGGACCGCCGAGGTGTCCAGGGAGGACCGCAAGGCCTGGGACATGCTTCAGCTGCTGACGGCCCTGCCGGCCCTTTATGTGGCCAATGTCGACGAGGGGTCGGCCGACAAGGGCAATGAGCTGTCGGACCGGGTCGCCGAGCGGGCCAAGGCCGACGGGGCCAATACGGTGGTGATCTCGGCCAAGATCGATTCCGAGCTGGCGGTGCTGGACGACGCGGAGCAGGCGGAGTTCCTGGAGAGCATGGGGCTGGAGGAGCCGGGGCTGAACCGGTTGATCCGCGAGGCCTATGCCTTGCTGGGGCTGCAGACCTATTTCACCGTCGGTCCCAAGGAGGCGCGCGCCTGGACGATCCACGTCGGGGACACGGCCCCGCAAGCCGCCGGGGTGATCCACACCGATTTCGAGAAGGGCTTCATCCGCGCCGAGACCATCGCCTATGACGACTTCGTCGCGCTGAAGGGCGAAGCCAGGGCCCGCGAGGCCGGCAAGCTGCGCGCCGAGGGCAAGGGCTATGTCGTCAAGGACGGCGACGTGATGAACTTCCTGTTCAGCGGGTGAGCGGCGAGGACGGCTGGCGGCGCTCTACTGCTCCGTCCCGGTCCGCCACAGGCTGCGGACCAGGGGTTCGGTCAGGTAGTCCAAGGCGGTGCGTTTGCGCAGGACGATGACCACCTCGACCGGCATGCCGGAGCGGATGCTGTCGGCGGTGCGGCCCAGTTTGGTCAGTTCCTGGGGGGGGACGACGATCTCGACGCGGTAGATGCTCTGTTCGGCACCCTCGGGGGTGATGGCGTCGGCGGCGATGCGGGTGACCTCGCCGTTGAGGATCGGAGGGTTGCGCTCGCGCAGGCCGGGGAATTTGACCTCAGTGCGCTGGCCGATGGTCAGGTTGTCGATGTCCGACGGATTGATCGAGGCGACGATGACCTGAGAGGCGTCGTCCGGCACGATCTCCATCAGGGTCTCGCCGGGCTGGATGACGCCGCCCTGGGTGAAGACCGACAGGCCCACAACCTGGCCGTCGACCGGGGCGACGATGCGGCTGGCGGCGATCTGGCGGCGCAGTTCGGACAGCTGGGGGCGCAGGTCGTTGAGCTGGACCTCGACGTTGCGGAGCTGTTCGGCGACGTCCTCGTTCAGCTTGGTGGTGACGCCGAGGGTCTCCAGTCGGGTCTGGCCGATGGCCTCGCGGATGCGGGCGACCTCGGCGCGCAGGGAGCCCAGTTCCCCGTCCAGGGCGGCGGCGTTGCGTTCCAGGGCGCGGACGCGGTTCTGGGGCGCGAAACCCTTGGCGGCCAGTTCGCGCATGCCGTCGGTCTCTTCCTCGATCAGGCGGCGCTGTTCAATGTTGGCGGCGATCTGGCGCTGAAGGCCGGTGATCTGTTCCTGCAGCTGGGCGCTGCGCTGGCCCAGCACGCCGGTTTCGGTGGAGCGGCTGGTGCCCCGCGCGCCGAACTGCAGGCGTTGCAGGCGCATGGCCTCTTCGGCCAGGGCGCGGTCGGCGTCGGACAGGTCGGTAAACTCAACGGGGACGGGGATGGTGTTCAGGCCGTCGCGCTCGGCGATCATGCGCGAGCGTTGGGCCAGCAGGGCGAAGACCTGGCCGGTGACGCCGCGCTCGGTGGCGATCAGTTCGCCGGTCGAGAGTTCGATCAGGACCTGGCCTCTACGGACGGTGTCGCCCTCGGCCACGGCGAGACGGGTAATGGTGCCGCCCTCGCGGTGCTGGACGGCCTGGCGGTTGCCGGAGACGGCGACCTGGCCCTGGGCGAAGGCGCCGGCGTCGAGGGGGGCGAAGGCGGCCCAGCCCAGGAACAGGCCGAAGAACAGGAAGGCGATGACGCCGCCGATGAACAGCTCACGGCGAGGGGAGTCGGTGGGGCCGTCGGTGGCGGCGGGGACGGGCAGGGTGGTTTCGGTCATGACGGGCGGACCGAGGCGGTGGCCGGGGCGGGGGCGGCGCGGACCTTGGCCAGGACCTCTTCGCGCGGCCCTTCGTGCTGGACCAAGCCGTCGCGCAAGCTGAGCAGGCGGTCGACACGGGCCAGGATGCCGGCGCGGTGGGCGACGATGACGACCGCCGCGCCCCGGGCCGCGCTGGACAGGATGGCGGCCATCAGGGCGGCCTCGCCATCGGTGTCGAGATTGGAGTTGGGCTCGTCCAGGACCAGCAGGGCCGGGTCGCCGTACAGGGCGCGGGCCAGGGCGATGCGCTGGGCCTGGCCGGCCGAGACGCCGGCCCCCAGAGGGCCCAGTTCGGTGTCATAGCCGCGCGGCAGGCGAAGGATCATCTCGTGGGCCCCGGCGGCCTGGGCGGCGGCGACGGCGGCGGCGTCGATCTGGGCCGGGGGGACGCCGACGGACGCGGCGAAGCGGGAGATGTTGTCCTTGATCGAGCCGGCGAACAGGCTGGGATTCTGGGGCAGATAGCCGATGTGCCGGGCCAGGTCGTCGCTGTCGCGGGCGTCGTAGTCGGCGCCGTCCAGGCGGACCACACCGGCGGTGGGGGTCAGGGCGCCGGCCAGGACGCGGGCCAGGGTGGTCTTGCCCGAGCCCGAGGGGCCGATGATGCCCAGGGTCTGGCCGGGGTCGAGACCCAGGGAGACGGCGCGCAGTTGCGGGGTCTCGGTGCCCGGGAAGCGGACGGTGATCTGTTCGGCGCGCAGCTTGCCGCGGGGCGTGGGCAGGGCGGTGCGGGGGCGTTCGGTGCCGGCGGTGTCGGCGAACAGCTCGACCAGGGTGGACCAGCTGGCCTTGGCCTGGACCAGGCTGGGCCAGGCGCCGACCAGCAGCTCGATCGGGGCGACGGCGCGGCTGAGCAGGACCGAGGTGGCGATGATGGCGCCGGGCGAGATCTCGCCCTGGACGGCGAGGTAGGCGCCCAGGCCCAGCGAGAGGGACTGCAGGGCCAAGCGGAGAAATTTGATCGCGCCGGAGTATTTGCCGCCGGTGAACTGGGCGTCGGCGTGTTGTTCGGTGGCGGCCTGGCGCTGGCCGGCCTGGCGGGCGATGCTGGCGCGGCGCATGCCCAGGGCGCGGACGACCTCGGCCTGGCCGGCGATGCCTTCCTGGGCGGCGTGGGCGGCGTGGGTGGCGGAGATGGCTTTGCGCAGGCGCGGGCGGCTGTCGCGCTCGTTGAGGATGGCCAGGGTCAGAAGGACGGCGGCACCGACCAGCGTCAGGACGCCCAGCCACGGGTGCAGCAGGAAGCAGCAGATCAGGTAGAGGGGCGTCCAGGGGGCGTCGAACAGGGCCAGCGCGCCCTGGCCGGAGACGGCGGCGCGGACATTGTCGAATTCGCGCAGCGGCTGGGCGTTGGGTTTGCGGGCCTGGAGGTCGACGACGCGGGCCATGATGCGGGACGACAGCTTGCGCTCCAGCCGGATGCCGGCGCGGATCAGGAGGCGGCCCCTCAGCCAGTCCAGGCCGGCCAGGGTGGCCAGGGCGAAGACGGCGACGACGCTGATCAGGACCAGGGTGGTCATGCCGCCGGTCGGGACCACGCGGTCATAGACCTGGAGCATGTACAGGGTCGGGGCCAGGTACAGGATGTTGACCAGGGCGCTGAACACCGCGGCCCAGACGAAATGGCTCCGGCAGGCGCGGAAGGCGTCGGCCAGGGGCTCGGTTCCGGGGCGGTCGGGCAGCAGGGTCTTGAACAAGCCTGAGGCGCTTTCGAACGGACGGGGGACCGTCGATATACGGCCATTGTAACGATTTGGAGGCGGACGAGATAGGGTGGGGGCGCTCGCGTGGCTTGTGCCGGGCGCGCAGCCGGGCGATACTCGGGCGGGGCGTGTGGAGGATGGCGATGACCGCGGACCGTGCCCTTTCCCTGATGATGATCAGCGCGTCGGTGGCGGCCCTGCCGCTGGCGGCCTGTCGCGCGGAGACGCCCATGACCCAGACCTCGTCGTCCCAGACCGCCCGGATGGCCACGGTGGAGGAGGTCTATGGGGTGTGGACCGTGGAGAATGCCGGGTCGGAATGCCTGGTGTCGCTGAGCGGCCAGAAGGAGGGCGACCGGCACGGGGTGCTGGTCGAGCGGTGCGCGGATACGGCTCTGCTGGCGGCGCGGGGCTGGAAGCCGGCGGCGGGGGGGTTCCAGCTGGTCGACAATGGCGGGCGGGCGATCGCGACCTTCCGCATGACGGGGCTGGATGCGTTCGAGTCGACCGACGGACGGATGAAGGGGCGACGCGCGGCGATGCCCTGAGTGTCCGCCGCCCGGTCGCCGGTCGGGGTGAGCAGCCCTAGGATAGGGTGGCGGCCCAGTCGGTCGCGCGGATTAGACTGTCCACGATCCCCGGTTCGCTCGACGCGTGTCCCGCGTCGGCGACCACGTCCAGCGTCGCTTCCGGCCAGGCCCGGTGCAGGGCCCAGGCGCCCGACATCGGCGTGACCACATCGAACCGCCCCTGGGCGATCCAGGCCGGGATGTGGCGGATGCGATGGACGTTGTTCAGGATCCAGTTCTCCTCCGGGAAGAAGCCGCCGTTCATGAAGAAGTGGTTCTCGATCCGGGCGAAGGCGACGGCGAAGTCCGGTTCGGCGAATTTGTCGGGGCGGGCGTCGGGGCCCTCGACGCTGACGGTCTCGCCCTCCCAGCTGGACCAGGCGACGGCGCACCGTTCCTGTTCGACGCGGTCTTGGCCGGTCAGCCGTTTTGAATAGGCCCCCATCAGGTCGTGGCGTTCGTCCTCGGGGATCGGGGCGACGAAGCGTTCCCAGGCGTCGGGCAAGATCATCGAGGCCCCGTCCTGATAGAACCAGCGCAGCTCCTTGCGGGTCAGCAGGAAGATGCCGCGCAGGATCAGGCTCTCGGTCCGGTCGGGATGGGTGATGGCATAGGCCATCGACAGGGTGGAGCCCCAGCTGCCGCCGAACACGACCCATTTGTCGATGCCCAGCCGCTCGCGCAGCCGCTCGATGTCCTCGATCAGGGTCCAGGTGGTATTGTCCTCCAGCGAGGCGTTGGGCCGACTCTTGCCGCAGCCGCGCTGGTCGAACAGGACGATCCGGTACTTGGCCGGGTCGAAATAGCGCCGCATGCCCGGATTGACCGCGCCGCCCGGTCCGCCGTGCAGCACGACGACCGGCTTGCCGGCCGGGTTGCCGCATTCCTCGTAATAGATTTCGTGGGGACCGTCGGTGGCCATCCAGCCGGACGCATAGGGTTCGAGCTCTGGATAGAGCTCGCGGCGTGGGGTGTCGTTCACGGGAAAGGCCATGATGGTGCGGGAAGGTCTTCGAGCTAGGCCGTTAGGCGTTTACGGAGTGTGAGCGCAAGACTGCCACGACGAGCAGCAGCCAGCCGGCGATCATCAGCAGGCCGCCGACCGGGGCGACCGCGCCCATGGCCGACAGGCTGAGCAGGGCGATCGCGCCGAGGCCCAGGCTGAATACCAGACCGCCGATGACGGCCAGCCAGCCGGCGAGGCGCACCAGGCGGATTTGGCCCGGCCACACGGCGCAGATCAGGCCCAGCAGGGCATGGACCATCTGATAGTGCGCGCCGGTGGTCAGCAGCGTCTTGACTTGGGGCCCCGCGCCATGGGCGGCGAAGGCCCCCAGCAGGACGGCCATGGCCCCATTGGCGGCGGCGAAGGCGACGAGGGGGCGACTCACGATCATGGCGGCGACCCTAGCTTACCGCCAAGCCGTCGTCTGCTATGGGCGGGCGATGTCATCGTCGCGGCCGCTCGCCCTGCAATACGCCCTGATGTTCGGGGCCAATGGCGTCAGCCTGCCGTTCGCCGGGTTGTGGTTCAGTTCGCAGGGACTGAATGGGGCGCAGATCGGGACGCTCCTGGCGGTGCCGATGCTGGCCCGGCTGGTGACCGGCCCGGCGCTGGCGGTCTGGGCCGATGGGTTCGCCCATCGGCGCACGCCGATCGCCATCCTGGCGGCGGTGGCGGCCCTGGGTTACGGCGCGGCGGGGCTGGTCGAGGGGTTCGCCCTGTGGCTACCGCTGTGGTTCGTCGCGGCGACGGCGGCGGGGGCCATGATCCCGCTGACCGACGTTTTGACCCTGCGCCTGTCCCGGCGAGAGGGCTTCTCCTTCGCCTTCCCGCGCGGCTGTGGCTCGGCGGCCTTCGTCGGCGCCAACGTCCTGATGGGGGCGATGCTGGCCCGCCTGCCGGTGGATGCGGTCATCGTCTGGATCGTGATCGGCAGCACGATCGCCAGCTTCGTCGCCGCCCGCATCCTGCCGGCGGAGCCGGTCGCCGACGGCACTGCCGCCGCGACGGGGCGCGACCGTTTCCGGGGCTTGGGCCGACTGGTCGCCGACCCGGTGTTCCTGACGACGATCGTGGCCATCGGCTGCGTTCAGGCCACCCACGCCTTCTACTACGGCTTTTCCGCCATCGCCTGGCGGACCCAGGGCATCGGCGAGACCATGACCGGCCTGCTGTGGGCCTTTTCCGTCGTTGTCGAGATCGGCTTCATGTGGTGGGTCGAGCCGCGGCGCCGGCGGCGCGGCATCGGTCCGTTCGTAGTGCTGGGCGTCGGCATGGCGGCGGCGGTCGTGCGCTGGACCGCCATGGCCTTGCTGCCGCCGCTGTGGCTGTTGTGGCCGCTTCAGGCGCTGCACGCCCTGACCTTCGCGGCGACCTATCTGGCCGGGGTCGAACTGGTCGGGCGGCTCAGCCCGCCGCAACACCATACGGCGGCCCAGACCCTGGCATCGGTCCTGTCGGCGGGTGTGCTGATCGGCCTGGCGACCCTGGTTTCAGGACCGCTGTACGACGAATATGGCGTGCGCGGTTACTGGGCGATGACCTTGCTGGCCTTGCTGGGAGCGGTGGCCATCTGGCGGGTCGCGCCCCGGCGGGCCCTCGCGGCCTGAGCTCAGGCCGACTGGCGGGGCAGGGGCGACAGGTGTCGCGCGATGGCCCCGGCGGCCGTCTTCACGCCGCGACCGACGGCGTCGGCCGGTGTCCCGAGGGGAACGCGCAACAGGCCGACAGCCGGCGTGTCCACACCCTCCGGCAGGGCCATGAGGACGCTGTAGAGCAAAGCGCTGCCCGCGTCGTCCTCGCCGTCGGAGGTGGCCTCGGCGGCGAGACCCGCATCGTTCAGCGCCCGCACCATCTCGGCGGCGGGCACGGTCGAGCGGGCGCTGCCGGGTCCGGTCTGGGTCAGCTTCTGACCGGACGGGGCCCGGTTCTCGGCCCGCATCTGGATGCGGAACTGGTCGGCCTTGCGCGTGGGGCCGATCAGCAGGACGGCGCGGCAATCGCGGTCGGACAGATGCTCGGCCAGGACGCCCGCCAGATCCTCGAACGCCTGGGCATCGACCGGCACGGTGCGGGCGCCGGTCGGGCTCCAAGGCAGGCCGGACAGGTCCTCATAGGCGTCCCAGGCCAAGGCCTCGGGGTCATAGGCGCAGATGACGATGGCGGGACGGCGGTCCGGCGAACCCTCGGCGGTGATGTCGAGCATGGACCCTGCTTGGCGCGTGACAACGGCGTGACAGGCCGGGACCGTGTCCGCAAGCGGACGGTTTCGTCAAGTCAAAACGGTGATCGGCCGTCAGTTAAGGTCGCCGATGGCGGCGTCCAGCAACATGAAGGCCCGCCCCGCATCGGTGGCCAGACTGGACTGGACGGACGCTCCGTCCCCGGACTGGGCCTGGTCGGCCAGGCGTTGGGCGAAGGCCCTCACATAGCGTTCGGCGTCCGCTTTCAGGTCGGGATCGCTCATGACGCGTCTCGAGACGCTGCGCACGGCTGCGGGGGCCACACGGCGCACGATTTGCCGCGCCGCGCCCGGATCGCGCCGGGTGAAGGCGTCGGCGGCCTCCTCGACACGGGTGCGGGGCAACAGGGCGTTGGGATCGACGCCCATGCGGCGGATGGCGTCGGTGATCCGTTCGGAGAGCTGGTCGGCGTCCGCGGCCGAGACGGGCGTGTCCAGGTCCAGCGGCTCTTCGTCCGGTTCGTCATCGACGAGATCGTTCCAGTCCAGGCGGTCCGGGATCGGCGCCGCCGGGGCGGGGGCCTGGGCCGGTGCGTCCTCGGTGGGGGCGAGCCGCAAACGGCCGCGCAGGCCGAAGCCGCGTTCCGCCTCGCGCGGCTCGGGCGCGGGTGTCGGTACGGCCGCCTGGGGCCGTCGCGGCGTGGGAGAGGGGGGCGGGGTCGCCGGTTCCGGCTCCGCCTCGCGACGGCGCTGGATCGAGCCTTCGCCCGAGACGACGCCCATCAGCCGGACCGCCTCGGTCAGCATGTCGTAGTTGCGGCGCACGCGGTCCTGAAAGCCGGCCTCCAGGGCCTCGGTGTCCGCCGCCGCCTTGCGTGAGGCGTCGGACAGGGCGGCCAGGCCCTGTTCGACGCTGGCCCGGACGGCCTCGACCCGGTCGCGGGCTTCGTCGGGCAGGCGCGCGGCGCGTTCGTCCAGTTCGGACACGGATCGATCGACGTGGCCAAGGGCCTGGGTCATTCTTTCCAGCGTGGCTTCCAGCCGTTCGGCGGCGCGGTTGCCGGCCTCATCGACCAGGTCGGCGGTCTGCAGCACGATGCGGCGCGCGCCCTCGATCCGGGCGTCGGCGGCCTGATCGGCCTTCTGGGCCGCGTCAAACAGGGATTCACCGAGACGATCGACGCGGATCTGGGCCTGACCGGCGGCCTCCATGGCCGATTGGCGGCTGTCGTCAGCGGTGGCCTGCAGGGCCACCAGCGAGCGGCGGGTCTCCTCCATCAGGGCGTCCCGCGCCTCGGCGGCCAGGGCCTCGAACCGGTCCAGCGCGACCTTGGTCGCGGCGTCGAAACCGTCGGCCTCGCGCTGGGACATCTCGACCAGCGCCCGCAGTTGGTCGGTCGCGGCCTCGACCAGGTCACGGACGCTGTCGGCCGTCTTGACCGAGGTTTCGCCCAGCTCGCCGGACGCCGTGCGGGCGGCCGACAGCTGTTCGATCAACTGGGCCCGCTGGCTCTCGACCTGGGCCGAGAAGTCCTCCTGGTCGGTGCGCAGGGCATAGGCGGCGGTGACGAGGGCGGCACGCTGCTGGCCCAGCCCCTCCTCGACGGATTGAATCTGTTCGGCCACGCCGGAACCGGCGTTCTCCAGCCGCAGCGTCTGGCGGGCCAGGTCGTCGGCGGCCAGGCGGGCGGCGTCCTGGGCCTCTCCGGCGGCTGCGGCCAGGTCGGCGGCGCGGGCGGCCAGGGCGGCCTCGGCCTCTCGCAGCTGGGTCTGGGCCAGGTCGGAGGCCTCGACCACCATGCGCGACTGGCGCTCGACGGCGTCGCGGACGCCGGTCGCCTGGGTGTCCAGGCGGTTGCCGAGGGCCGTCATGCCCTCGCGTTCCTGACCCAACTGTTCGGCCAGGCGGCGGGCGGTACGGCCGGCGCTCTCGGCAGCCTCGTTCAGGCGGGTGGTTTCCTGGGTCAGGGCTTCGCGCAGCAGCACCATGTCCTGACGGGCGCGTTCGGAGGCCAGGGTCGCCTGGTCGATGTCGCCTCGCAGGGAGTGCAGGACGACGCTGGTTTCCCGCGCCGCCAAGGCCGTGGGAGCGATCAGGGCCTCGGACAGGTCGCGGGCGCGGCGGGTCTCGGCGGCGAGGCCGGCCCCCTGTCGCACAGCGTGGGCCAGCAGCCAAGCCAGGCCGACCGGGGCCAGGGCCATCAGGGCGTAGAGGGCCAGCCTCAGCGGCTCCAGGTCCGACGCGCCCAGTTCCCAGGCGGCCAGGGCGGCGACGCCCACGATCCACAGGACCGAGGCGACACCGGCCAGAACGTAGGGCGTCTTGCTCGGCGCGGCGACGGCGGCCGTCATGGGGACGGGCGCGGTCGGCGGGGGCGTCGGCTCGACCACGGTCGGCAGTGGGTTCGGAGGCGATGCGACCTCTGCCCGAACCGCGGGGGGAGCTTCCGACTCCAGCTTGGCCAATCGGGCGGCCTCGGCGGCCTCCTGTTCCTCCAGCATCCGGCGACGGCGGCGTTCGGACATCGGACGGTCGGCACCGATCGCATCGAAGGTCGGGCGCTCGAAGGTGATTCGGACCGCCCTTTCGGGGGCCGACAGATCGTCGGCCGCCGGGCGCGGCTCGGGCGCATCCTCGGCCGGTGTCGGCGGTTCGTACGCAGGCGTGGCCGACGCTTCGGCGGCCTCGGGCGTGTCGGGCTCGGGGTCGGTCAGGTTGAGCGGGGGCCGGTGGCGGGACTTCATGGGGCCTCGATCGCGAACAGGACGCTGCGGGGACGGAACCTCGGGCGGGTCGCGAACCCTAGCGGCGAAGATCGGACAGGCAAAGACGCGTCCGGGGCGAATCCGCCGGATCGTGTCGATCCGGTCAGCAGTCCTGACGTTTCTCGGCCTCGATCACGGCCGTGGCCGGCGCCTCGCCGCAATCGGTCAGGCGGTGGATTTCGCGGTCGGGATTGTTCGGCGCGCGCAGATCGACGTCGAACTGGGCCAGGGCGACGGCCGCCAGAAGCGCGATGAATCCTGCGAGCAACTCGATCAGCGCCTGCACCGCCGATCTCCCTTCCTTGCGACAGCACGCTGTTATGACGCGAAATCGCCTTTCGCACAATCGAGCGCGAATACCGTCACGCTTTCGTGGATCGCCTGGGCTATCGACGGAACCGGGCGGCATCGAACCGACTCACGCTCTCGGAGGGCCGATGACGCAGGATCGACAGGACGACGACGATCCCGCGCTGATGCTGCCCGGGCGAACCGTGTGGCGGGTGGCCCAGGCCGACCGTTTCGCCATCCTGATGGAGAACGAGGCCTATTTCGACGCCCTGTCGTCCGCCATCGACAAGGCCGAGCGGTCGATCGTGATCCTGGGCTGGCAGTTCGATCCGCGCACCCGGCTGGACCCCGAGACGCGGCCCGGCGACAAACAGGCGGAGATCGGCCACAAGCTGCGCCTGCTGGTCAAGTCGCGGCCCGAGCTGGACGTGCGGCTGCTGATCTGGAAGTCGCCCCTGCTGATCGCGGCGTCGCAGGGCTTCTATCCCCACCGCGCCCAGGGCTGGTTCCGCAAGCGGATGGTCGAGTTCCGCATGGATCAGGCCGGGCCGATGGGGGCCTGTCATCATCAGAAGGTGGTGGTCATCGACGACCGGATCGCCTTCTGTGGCGGCGGGGATATCGCGACCGACCGATGGGATTCCTCGGAACATCTGGACGGTGATCCGCGCCGCTGCCAGCCGTCGGGTGTAGTCTGTTCGCCCCGGCACGAGGTGATGACGGTGATGGACGGGCCGGCGGCCAGGGCGCTGGGCGATCTGGCCCGCGAACGCTGGTTCCGGGCGACCTGGGAACGCACCATCCCGGACGAGACCGACAACGATCCGTGGCCGGACGGCGTCACGCCCGACCTGACCGATGTGCCGATCGGCATCGCCCGCACCGAGCCGAAATGGGGTGGGCGCGGCGAGGTGCGCGAGAGCCAGCGTCTCTACATCGCGGCCATCGCGCGGGCCAAGCGGCTGATCTATCTGGAGAACCAGTATTTCACCTCGCCGGTCATCGCCGAGGCCCTGGCCAAGCGGCTGGCCGAGCCGGACGGGCCGGAGGTGGTGCTGGTCTCGACCGGCACCAGCCCCAGCTGGTTCGACGGCATCACCATGGACACGGCCCGGGCCGAGGTCCTGTACCGGCTGGAGAAGGCCGATACCCACGGCAGGTTCTTCGCCTTCGCGCCCCATACCGTCGGCGGGGAACGGATCATCGTCCATGCCAAGGTGGCCATGTTCGACGACCGCTGGCTGAGGATCGGCTCGACCAATCTGAACAACCGCTCGTTCGGCTTCGACACCGAATGCGACGTGATCACCGATGCCGGCGAGAACAGCGAGGCGGTGCGGGCGTTCCGCCAGCGGTCCATCGCCCATTTCGTCGGCGTGGCGCCCGAGCTGTTCGCCGCCGCCGAGGCGAGCTGCGGCTCGGTCGGACAGGCCATCCAGGGCTTCGACACCGGGCGGATGGAGACGTTGGGTTTCGAGCCCCCGACCTGGCTGGACCGCACCATCGCCGAATGGCAGCTGGGCGACCCGGCCGCCAGCACCGACGTGTTCCGGCCGTGGAAGCGGCGGCGCAGCTATCAGCTTCCCGTGCGCAAGGCTCACTGGGGCCGGGGCTGAACCTCAAAATCGACGACCAGCGGCAGATGGTCGGAGGCGGCGCGGACCAGCGGCGCGTTAGGGACCTCGACCCCGGTCACGCGGATGTCCGCGCTGACGAAGACATGGTCGATGCGGATGGCGGCGAAACTGGACGGAAAGGTCTTCAGCGATGGCCGCCGCCCGGCCAGCCGCTGGGCATCCAGCAGGTGGCGTGCGATCCGCTGATACGGCCGGGTGATGGACGTGGCGTTGAAGTCGCCGGCCAGGATGATCGGTCCCTTGCAGCCTGGGTTGCCCAGCCAGTCGCGGCTCATCAGGGCCGCGGATTGCAGCCGTTGTTCGCGCGGGACGAGGCCCAGGTGGGTGGTGACGATATTGACCGGCGATCCGTCGATGTCGGCCTCGATCCAGACTGCGCCGCGCGGTTCCAGACCGGGCACGCCCGGCAGGGTGGGAAGCGGGCCGGCCTTGATCAGCCGCTCGGGCAGGGTGGTCAGGATGGCGTCGCCGTACTCTTCCGCCTCGATCCGCATGGCGGCGTTGAAGCGGAAACTCATCGACAGGCGCTGGGCGATCTCGGCGGCCTGGTCGACGCCGCCGGTCCGGGCGCGGCCCACATCCAGTTCCTGCAGACAGACGATGTCCGGCTGCTGTTCGGCGATCACATCGGCGATCCGCGCCACGTCCAGCCGACGGTCGGTCCCCACGCAGCGGTGGACGTTGTAGGTCAGGAGGCGCGCCATACGCACCCGCTAGACGGTTTGGATGACGATTTCGAGCCGCGTCAGATGTGGACCAGCCGGTTGGGCAGTTCGTCGCGATTTGCGGCACCGGGCGGGAAATGCTCGGCCAGCACCGCGCCGACCCGGCCGATCGCGGCCTCGAAACCGTCCGCCGGGCGCCCCTGGCGTAAGGCTCCTGTGAGATCGGACACGGCCTCGACCCAGACGCCGGCATCGACGCGGCCGTGGATGCCCTGGTCGGCGACAATCTCGACCTGATGGTCCGACAGGGCGGCGAAAATCAGCACGCCGGTGCGGTTCTCGGTCTCGTGCAGGCCGTGGGCGAGGAATTGTTGCAGGGCCGCGCGGCGGACCCGTGATTGCCGCACCACGCCGGGCGTGACCCAGCGGTTGACCGTGGGGATGCAGGTGATCAGGAACACCGTGATCAACACCGCCGCCTGCAGCACCGCATAGGCGGCCAGGGTCTGGCCGACCTCGGCGTCGCGGGCGGCCAGATGGGCTGTTTCCCAGCTGTCGGCAACACCGGGCAGCCAGGCTGCCTCGAATCCGAGCGGGACCAGGGCCAGCGGCAACAGCAGGGCCGCCGCCGTCGCCCAGCCCAGGCTGACGTCTCGATGGGACGACACCCGATCCGCCAGGACGCAGAAGATCTCGCCCGAAGTCTCTCGCTCGGCCGCCGCGATGGCGGCGCGGATGCGGCCGTGATCGTCGGGGGTCAGTCGCATCACCATCCGCCCGAAGCGCCCCCGCCGCCGAAACTGCCGCCGCCGCCACTGAAGCCGCCACCGCTTCTGAAGCCTCCGCCACCGCTGCTGAAGCCCCCGCCGCCGCTTCCACCTCTGGATCGCGCGATCTGGGTCAGCACATCGGCCGCCACCCAGGCCCAGGCCGGCGAGACCCCGCCGCGCCGACGCCGACCGCGCCGGCCCAGGGACGAGATCAGGCCGAGCAGCAGAAAGCCGAGGACCAGAAAGACCACGATTGCGGGCCCGATCGGCGCGGAAGCCTTCTGCGGCTCGACCGCCGCCGCGCGCGCCTGGGCCTCCGCCGGATCGAGCCGGAGATGCGTCTCGACCGCTTCCACCCCCTCGACGATGCCGGGCTGGAAGGCCCCGCGCTTGAATTGGGGCAGGATGACCGTCTGGATCACTTCGCTGGAAAAGGCGTCGGTCAGGATGGGTTCCAGGCCGTAACCGACCTCCAGCCGCACGCGCCGCTCGGTCGGGGCGACGATCAGCAGGACGCCGCTGTCGGTCTCGGACTGGCCGATCCCCCAGGCCCGTCCCAGGCGATAGCCGTACTCCTCGATCTCATAGTCCTGCAGCGTCGGCACGGTGACGACGACGAGCTGATCGCCCGTGTCGGCCTCCAGCGCGGCCAGGCGCCGGGTCAGGCTGGCCTCGGTGGTGTCGTCCAGCAAGGCCGCCTCGTCGATGACGCGGCCGGTCAGGGGCGGAAAGGTCGGGCCTGGCTGAGCCAACGCGGGCAGGGCCGCCAGCACGACGACCAGGCCTGCCAGCGCGGCCAGCAGCGATCGAACCAAGGCCGTCACGCGGCCGGCGGGGTCGGTCCGACGTTGAACTCGACATTCGGGGCGGACTGGGCCTCGGCGGTGGCGGTGAACAGCTGCATCGGGTCCGATCCCGAATGGACCGTGTTGGCCCAGATCACATTGGGGAAGGTGCGCAGGGTCGTGTTGTATTCGCGGACCGCCTCATTGTAGTCGCGCCGGGCGATGGCGATGCGGTTTTCGGTGCCCTCCAACTGGGCCTGCAGGTTCACGAAATTCTGGTTCGACTGAATCTGCGGATAGGCCTCGACCGTGACCAGCAGGCGCGACAGCGCGCTGGACAGGGCCCCTTGGGCCTCCTGGAACTGCTGGAAGGCACCGGGGTCGCTGAGCGTCTCGGGCGAGACCTGGACCGCGGTGGCGCGGGCACGGGCGTTGATGACCTCGCTCAGGGTCGTGCGTTCGGCGATGGCCGCGCCCTGAACCGTCGCGACCAGATTGGGCACCAGGTCGGCGCGGCGTTGATACTGGCTCTGGACGTCGGCCCAGGCGGCCTCGGCGCGTTCCTGCTGCGTCGGGATGGTATTGTAGCCGCAGGCCGACACGGTCGCGGCAACGACCAGGATCGCGATGAGGCGGCCCCTGCGGGTATTCGTTTCAGCCATGGTCCCTCCAGCCGGTTTTTGATCCGGCGCGGCCACTATCGGGCGAGACTCGCCCGCCTTCAAGCGTCCAGTCGCTCCGGCTCGACCCCGATCGACCGGCAGGCCGCGGTGTAGGTGTTGGCCAGCAGGCAGGCGATGGTCATCGGCCCGACGCCGCCGGGCACCGGCGTGATCCGTCCGGCGACCTCGGCCGCTTCGGCGAAGGCCACGTCGCCGACGACGCGGGTCTTGCCCTCGGCCGCCTTGACCGGATCGGCGGACGGCACGCGGTTGATGCCGACGTCGATCACCGCCGCGCCCGGCTTGATCCAGTCGCCGCGGATCATCTCGGGCCGACCGACGGCGGCGACCAGGATGTCGGCGGTCCGGCACAGGGCCGGCAGGTCGCGGGTGCGGGAATGGGCGACGGTGACGGTGCAGCTCTCGGCCAGCAGCAGCTGCGCCATCGGCTTGCCGACGATGTTGGACCGCCCGACCACGACGGCATTCAATCCGGTCAGGTCGCCGAGCGCATCCTTCAGCAGCATGACCGACCCCAGCGGCGTGCAGGGTACCAGGCCCGGCAGGCCGACCGCCAGCCGTCCGGCGTTGACGACGTGGAACCCGTCCACGTCCTTGTCCGGATCGATCGCATCCAGCACGGCGGCGGAATCGATATGGGCGGGGAGGGGCAGCTGGACCAGGATGCCGTGGATGCCCGGATCGGCGTTCAGATCGGCCACCAAGGCCAACAGTTCGGCCTGGGTCGTCGTCTCGGCCAAGCGGTGGGTGTCCGACCGCATGCCGGCTTCGCGGGTGCGTTCGCCCTTGTTGCGGACATAGATCTGGCTGGCCGCATCCTCGCCGACGATGACCACGGCCAGGCCGGGCTGGAAGCCGTGCCCGGCCTTCAGCCGCGCCGACGCGGCGGTTACCCGCCCGATCAGCCGGGCGGCGAAGGCCTTGCCGTCGATCAGCGCGGCGCGCGGGGGGGAGGGGTCCATGGACGGGCCTGGGTTTCTGGCGGGAGGGGTTCGCGGGCGATTTACAGAGACCCGGCTTCGGCGTCTATGATCGCGGCACATTCCAGGAGCCCTCATGCGTCACGTCCGCCTGTCTACGCTGGTCAGCGCCCTGGCCCTGCTCGCGGCTACCCCGGCCCTGGCCCAGGAGACGACCCTGGCCGTCGGCACCGAAGTCCAGGGCACGATCGCCGACGGCGACGGCCAGAGGGGGATCGCCGACGACGGTTACCTCTATGACGACTACCGGTTCACGGCCACGGCGGGCCAGCGCCTGAGGGCGACGATGACCGGACCGTTCGACACCTATCTCGAGGTGTTCGCCGAGGGATCGACCGACGGCGATCCGATCGCCTTCAACGACGACGGCGCCGGCGGCGACAGCACCGACGCCGCCCTGTCCTTCGTCGTCCCCGCCGACGGCACCTATGTCCTGCGGGCCCGGACGTTCGCGGGGTTCGAGGGCGGCGACTACACCCTGAACCTGACCGAGCGCCCGCCCGCCGCGCCCGTTCCACGTCCCGGCGGCATCCGCCTGGACCGCCCGGTCAGCGGCACCCTGGCCGACGCCGACCCCGAGACCGACGACGGTGCCCGCTTCGACCACTACGGCTTCCGCGCTCGCGCCGGGGATCGCTTCACCATCGGGCTGGCTTCGGGGGCCTTCGATCCGGTGGTCAGCGTCGGACGGCTGGGCCGCGACGGGGCCTGGACGGAACTGGCCCGCAACGACGACGGCCCCGGCGCGGGCCTGAACAGCGCCCTGGTCTTCACCGCGCCCGAGGCCGGCGACTTCGTCATTCGCGCCTCGGCGGTCGAGATCGAAGGGCGCGGCGACTACCGCCTGACCCTGGCCCGCGCGCCCGACCCCGCGTCCGCCGAGACCCTCGCCATCGGCGACAGCCTGTCCGAGACCCTGTCCGCCGGCGACGGGTTCAATGCCGAGGGCCTACGCACCGACGCCTGGCGCTTCACCGGCCGGACGGGCCAGCGGGTCCAGATCGACGCCGCCTCCGGCGCCTTCGACACCTTCCTGGAACTGTTCGACGAGACCTCCGGCACCCGCGCCAGCCTGGCCCAGGACGACGACGGCGGACCCGAGGGAACCAACTCCCGCCTGACCCACACCCTGCCGTCGGACGGCGACTATGTTGTGGAGGTCCGCGCCTATACTGGCGAGGGGGAGGGGGCCTACACCCTGTCCATTGTGGAGGCCGCGCCCGAGCGCCCCGCCACGCCCCTGGCCTTCGGCGCGACCGTGCAGGGCGAGATCGACGACACCGATCCCCGCGACGCGGAAGGCCGGGGTTACGACGCCTATGGGTTTACCGGCCAGGCGGGCAACCGCGTCCAGATCGTCATGCGCTCGGGCGATTTCGATACCCTGCTGCAGATCGGCCGCTTGGGCGATTTCGAACCTCTGGCCACCGACGACGACGGCTTGGGCGAGGGCACCGATTCCCGCCTGAACTTCACCCTGCCCGAGACCGGCGACTATGTGATCCGGGCCTCGCCGCTCGGCTCCGAGGAAGAGGGCTTGTACTCGATCGAACTGATCGATCGGGGCCCCCAGCCGGTGGACGGCAGTATCATCGTCGGCGCGACCGCCCGCGGCACCCTGACCGAGACCGACGCCCAAGGCGAGGACGGCAGCCTGCACGACGCCTATGCGATCACCGTGGCCGAGGGTGACAAGCTGCGGCTGACGATGGTGTCTAACGAATTCGACAGCGTGGTCGAGATCGGCAAGGCGGGCGAGGCCTGGGTCGCGATCGAGACGGACGACGACGGTCTTTCGGACACCCACGCCCGGCTGGACTGGACGGTGGAGGAGGCCGGCGATTATCTGATCCGCGCGCGCGCCTATGCGCCGGGCCAGACCGGGGCCTATGCGCTGACGGTCGAACCGCGGTCCTGACCGGCTTTCGCACTTGGGATGCGGTCGGCCCGTGCTAGACCGTTCGTCGATGTCCTCCTTGCCGAACGCCTATGATCTGATCCTGGTCGGTGGCGGCCTGGCCTCGAGCCTGATCGCCTGGCGGCTGTCGATCGACCGGCCCGAAATTCGGGTCGCCGTGGTCGAGCGCGACGGGCGGTTGGGCGGCAAACATACCTGGTCCTTCTTCGACGGCGACGTGGCCCCGGACGATCGCGGCTGGCTGCAGGTTGCGACCCGGCACCGCTGGCCGGACGGCTACGAAATCTACTTTCCGGGGCTCAGCCGGGTTCTCGACATCCCCTATAACTCCATGACCTCGGACGATCTGCGGGCCGAGGTCGAGCCGATCCTGGGCGACCGGCTGATCACCGGCGAGGTGGTCGCGGTATCGCCGGACGGCGTGACCCTGGCAGACGGGCGGGTGCTGAGCGCCCCCGGCGTGATCGATGCGCGCGGGCCGCAACCGACGCCGCATCTGGACCTCGGCTGGCAGGTCTTCCTGGGGCGGACCGTCCGCCTGACCCGGCCGCACGGCCTGACGCGGCCGACCATCATGGACGCGACTGTGGCCCAGGGGGCGGCGTACCGGTTCGTCTATCTATTGCCGTTCGACGACCACACCGTGCTGGTCGAGGACACCTACTACGCCGACAGCCCCGCTCTGGACCGAGACCTGCTGAGACGACGAGTGGACCAGTATATCGTCTCGCGCGGCTGGACGGTCGAAACCCTCGTGGACGAGGAGGAGGGCGTGTTGCCGATCGCCCTGGACGGCGACATCGACGCCTTCTGGGCTGACGGCCCGCCTGTGGCGCGGGCCGGGCTGGCGGCGGCCCTGTTCCATCCGACGACCGGCTATTCCTTCCCCGATGCGGTCCAGACCGCGCGGTTGGTCAGTGCCACTCCCGATCTGTCCTCGGCCTCGCTGAGGGCCGTTCTGGAAGCCCATTCCAAACGGGTCTGGGCCGACCGGGCCTTTTACCGCCTGCTGGACCGGATGCTGTTCCGCGCCGCAGAGCCCGACCGTCGCTGGCGGGTCATGCGCCGCTTCTACGGATTGTCCGAGGGCGTGGTGCGGCGCTTCTACGCAGCCCAGAGCACATGGCTGGACAAGGCCCGCATCCTGACCGGAAAACCGCCCGTGCCCGTCGGTCGGGCCCTGAAACAGCTCCGGGAGACCGGGGAAGGACGAGCGGCATGAGAGACCTGACGGCCAAACGCGCGGTGGTGATCGGCGCGGGCTTCGGCGGCATCGCCCTGGCCATCCGGCTGCAACGCGCCGGCATCGCCACCACCTTGGTCGAGAAACGCGACAAGCCCGGCGGCCGCGCCTATGTCTGGAAGGAAGAGGGCTTCACCTTCGACGCCGGGCCCACGGTCATCACCGATCCGGACTGCCTGAAGGAACTGTTCGAGGGCACGGGCTCGCAGCTCAGCGACTATGTCGACCTGATGCCGGTCGATCCCTTCTACCGGCTGTGCTGGGAAGACGGGAAAGCCTTCGATTACAACGACGATCAGGCCGCCATGGAGCGTCAGATCGCGGCCTTCAATCCCGACGACGTCGAGGGCTATAACCGTTTCCACGCCTATTCCGAGGAACTCTATCAGGAAGGCTACATCAAGCTGGGCGCGGTGCCGTTCCAGTCGCTCGGGTCGATGCTTCAGGCCGCACCCGAGTTGGTCCGGCTGGAGGCCTGGAACAGCGTCCACACCATGGTCGCCCGGCACATCAAGGATCCGCACCTGCGCCAGGCGTTCAGCTTTCACACCCTGCTGGTCGGCGGCGATCCGTTCAAGACCAGCTCGGTCTACGGCCTGATCCACGCCCTGGAGCGGCGCGGCGGCGTCTGGTTCGCGCGCGGCGGCACCGGCGCGCTGATCGCCGGCCTGATCAAATTCTTCCAGGACCTCGGCGGCGACTTCCGTCTCAACGCCCCGGTCGCGCGGATCGAGATGCAGGGCGACCGCGCCACCGGCGTCACCCTGGACAGCGGCGAGGTCATCCCCGCCGACATGGTCGCCTCCAACGCCGACGTGGTCCACACCTACGGCAAGATGCTGGGTCACACCCCGCGGGGCAAGGCCCAGGCGAAATCGCTGAAGTCCAAGCGGTTCTCCATGTCGCTGTTCGTGCTGCATTTCGGGCTGAAGACGCCCCAGCCGCAACTGGCCCACCACACCATCTGTTTCGGCGCCCGCTATCGCGACCTGATCCGCGAGATCTTCGCCGGACCGAAACTGCCCGAGGATTTCTCGCTGTACCTGCACGCCCCCTGCGCCACCGATCCGTCGATGGCCCCGGACGGCATGAGCAGCCACTACGTCCTTTCGCCGGTCCCGCACCTGGGCGCCGCCGACATCGACTGGTCGGTCAAGGGCCCGGAATACCGCGAAAAGATCATCGACTATCTCGAGGAGCGTTACATCCCGAACCTGCGGCGCGACCTCGTTACGACCCGCATCTACACCCCCGCCGACTTCAAGGACGACCTGCACGCCCACCTCGGCAGCGCCTTCTCCCTGGAACCGATCCTGACTCAGAGCGCCTGGTTCCGCCCCCACAACCGCGACGACAAGGTCTCGAACCTGTATGTTGTCGGGGCCGGGACCCACCCCGGCGCGGGCATCCCGGGCGTCGTCGGCTCGGCCAAGGCGACGGCGGGGCTGATGCTGGAGGCCGCCAGGATCGCATGACCGACGCCGTCCTCGCCGCCTCGAAGGCCTCGATCGTCAAGGGATCCAAGAGTTTCCGCTCGGCCTCGCGTCTGTTCGAGCCCGAGGTGCGCGAGGACGCCTGGCTGCTCTACGCCTGGTGCCGTGCCTGCGACGATGAGATCGACGGCCAGGACCACGGCTTCACCCACGAGACCCTGTCGGCCCCGGAACAGCGCCGCCGCCTGGACCGTCTCTACGATCTGACCCGCCGCGCCCTGGCCGGCGAGCCGATGACCGACCCCACCTTCGCCGCCTTCCAGCGTGTCGCCCTGCGCCACCGCCTGCCGGAACGCTGGGCCATCGACCTGATCGACGGCTTCAGGATGGACGTGGAGCATCACGAGTACCGCACGATGGACGACGTCATGGCCTATTGCTGGCACGTCGCGGGGGTCGTCGGCGTGATGATGGCCCGCGTCATGGGCGTGACCAATCCCCAGGTGCTGCGCCGCGCCCAGGACCTGGGCCTGGCCTTCCAGCTGACCAACATCTCGCGCGACGTGATCGAGGATGCCCAAGCCGGGCGGGTCTATCTCCCCGCCGATTGGTTGGCCCAGGCCCACGTCGATCCAACGCCCGAAGCCGTCGCCGATCCCGCCAACCGCGCCGCCGTCCACGCCGTCACCCGCCGTCTGCTGGACGTGGCCGAGCCCTATTACGACAGCGCCCGCGACGGCCTGCGCGGCCTGCCGTTCCGCTCGTCCATGGCCATCGCGGCGGCGCGCGGCGTCTATCGCGAGATCGGCCGCAAGGTCGCGCGCGGCGGGCCCGGCGTGTGGAAACAGCGGGTCTCGGTCGGCAAGGCGATGAAGCTGTGGCTGTTCGGCCGCGGCGCGCTCATTGCGATCTGGACGCAGGTGCTGTCTCGCGGAAAGACCCCGCCGCCGCGTCCGGGGTTGTGGACGCGAGTCTGAGCGCTTCGCGCCGAGCCTCGGGCAGTCGCCACCACGGGGTGTTCGGCGTCAGGTGATGCTCGTGGTGCATCCCGAAATGGAAACAGGTCAGCAGCGAGGCGAGCCACGGCATCGGGACTGTCCGCGCATGGTGGTGATCGACGAAATCCGGGCCAGCCGCTGCATGACGGTGCGGCAGCCATGTCCCGAACACGAACAGCTGCAGGGCGCTGAGGATCGCCGGAAGGCCCCAGAACAGCGCCACGTTCAGGGGATTGGCCCGGATCGCGAACAGATAGAGCGTCAGCACCGCCGTCACGATGGCGAACTCTCGCCAGCCGAAATAGCGGGTGAAGAAGCTATGGAACCACGGGCCGAACCGCATCGGCTCCTCCGCGTGGAAATCGGGATCGTCGGCGCTGCCGGGGCTGCGGTGATGCTGGTGATGACAGACGTTCAGCCGCCGATACGAAAAGGCGGCATAGGCCCCGACGCAGACCTGTCCGATCGTGGCGTTCAGGCGCGGGCGACCCGGCGCCAGCGACCCGTGCATGGCGTCATGTGCGACGATGAACATGCCGGTGCCCAGCCAGCTCTGGGGCAGGATCAGCAGCGGCGCGATCGCCACGGCGGGCCAGCTGAGTGGCTGGAAGAAGATGCCCCAGACATGCAGGGCGAACCAGCTGCCGACGATCAGCGCGGCCAGGCCCAGCCCGGTCGCCGCCTGGCGCGTGCGCGAGATCGGGGTCACTCGGCGGGTAGGTCGGCGGCGCGCTCGGCCCGGCGCGCCTTGAGGATGGCGTTCAGCCGATGCGGGTTCGGCGCGAACACGAAGCCGAACGACACCGCCCCCTCGCGCGTCTGGACCGCGTGATGCAGCTTGTGTGCCTGCACCAGCCGCCGCGCATAACCGTTCCTGGGCATCCAGTGGAACGGCCACCGCTGATGCACCAGGCCGTCGTGCACGAAGGCATAGACGATGCCGTACAAAGTCACCCCCAGGGCGATCGCCCGCACCCACCACAGGCCCGTCAGCCAGGCCACGACGAACAGTCCCGTCCCGACCACGGCCCCGACCACGCCGTACAGATCGTTGACCTCGAACGTCTTGTCATGCGGCTCATGATGATCGCGATGCCAGCCCCAGCCCAGCGGCCCATGCATGATGTAGCGATGCGTCCACCAGGCCACGCCCTCCATTGCGAAGAACACAGCCAGCGTCAGAAGCGTGAACCAGACGGGGATCATCCCAGGACTCTACGCGCCCTCAGGCCCGGTTCCAACCGTGACCGCACGTCGCTAGGGTGCGTGACATGACGACCGACCCGATCCGCGACCGGAAAGACCAGCACCTCGATGTGGTCCTGTCCGGCGGCGGCCGTCATGCCCGCGACGCCGGCTTCGACGCGATTCGGTTCGTCCACGAGGCCCTTCCGGACATCGATCACGGCAAGATCGACCTCGGCGTCGATTTCCTCGGCCGACGGCTGAAGGCCCCGCTGCTGATCTCGTCCATGACCGGCGGCCCCGCACGCGCCGAGGCCATCAACAGCCATCTGGCCGAAGCGGCCCAGGCCCTCGGCATCGCGCTCGCCGTCGGTTCCCAGCGCGGGGCCATCGAGACCGGCGGCACCGACGGCCTGACCCAGACCCTGCGCCACCGCGCGCCCGACACCCCGATCCTGGCCAATATCGGCGCGGCCCAGCTGACGCGCGGCTTCGGCGTCGACGAGGCCCGGCGGGCCGTGGACATGATCGGGGCGGATGCCCTGATCGTGCATCTGAACCCGCTCCAGGAGGCCTGCCAGCCCGAGGGCGATCGCGACTGGTGGGGCGTCGGCGCGGCGCTCGAGGCCCTGATCCGCAAGCTCAGTCTGCCCGTCGTGGTCAAGGAAACGGGCGCCGGCATTTCCGCCGCCACCGCCCGCCGCCTGGTCGAGATGGGCGTCGCCGCCATCGACGTGGCCGGGGCGGGCGGGGCCAACTGGGGCCTGATTGAGGGCGAACGCGCCACCGACCCCGCCGACAAGACCCATGCCCTGGCCTTCGCCGACTGGGGCATCCCGACGCCGCGCGCCATCGCCGACGTCCGCGCCGCCTGTCCCAAGACCGTGATCATCGGCTCCGGCGGCATCCGCAACGGCGTCGACGCGGCCAAGGCGATTCGTCTCGGCGCGGACGTGGTGGGCCAGGCCGCCGGGGTGCTTGAGGCCGCGACGCGATCGACGGACGCTGTGGTCGCCCATTTCGAGATCGTCATCCGCCAGTTGCGCACGACCTGTTTCTGCGTCGGTGCGACGGGACTTTCCGCCCTGCGCCGCGCCAGGATCGAATAGCGAAGCTCGCATAGGTTGTCATAACACGTTAAGCGTGTTCATACTCGGCCATGGCCGAGCCCTGTCCGATCGAATCCTTCATCGCCCGCTGGCACCAGGCGCCGGTCACCGAACGCTCCCACTATCAGAGCTTCATCATCCAGCTGTGTGAGGTCATCGGCGTGGCGGCCCCCGATCGCGAGCGGGCTGGGGATCTGGACTACTGTTTCGAACGGCCGGTCCGGTTCCTGCATGACGACGGCTCGTCCAACCCCGGGTTCATCGACTGCTACCGCCGCGGGGCCTTCGTTCTGGAAGCCAAACAGTCGGGCAAGCGGATGCGCGGCGGCGACCTGGATCCCGGCCCGCAACTGGCCCTGTTCGGCAACGGCTCCGCCCCAGCCCGCGCCCGCGCCACCGAGGCCCTCGACCGCCTGATGCGCACGGCCAAACGCCAGGCCGAGAACTATGCCAAGGCCCTGGACGAATGGCCGCCGTTCCTGGTCATCGTCGACGTCGGCCGCGGCATCGAACTGTGGTCGGACTTCGCTCGGCAGGGCAAGACCTATGTCCCATTCCCCGACCGCGCCGGCCACCGCATCGCCCTGGACGACCTGCGCAGTCCCGTGGTGCGCGAACGCCTGCGCAGGGTCTGGACCGAACCGCTCAGCCTGGACCCCTCGGCCCACGCCACCGCCGTGACGACCGACATCGCCGAGGGCCTGGCTCGGCTGACCGCCTCGATCGAGCGGCGGTCCCCGGCGACGGACCCGGTCGGTCAGGCCGCCTGGACCGGGCGGGTCGCCGTCTTCGTGACCCAGTGCATCTTCGCCATGTTCGCCGACAGCGTCGGCCTGATCGAACAGCGTGGCTTCCGGCGCTTCCTGGAGACCTATCGCGGCCAGGCCGAGCATTTCCACAAGGGGGCCTCGGACTTCTTCCGCCGCATGGAGACCGGCGGTCACTGCCCGGCCATCCAGCAGGACCTGCAACGCTTCAACGGCGGCTTCCTCGGCGAAGCCGCCGCCGTCCCGATCACCGAGGCGGAACTGGACCTGTTGCTGGAGGCGGCCCGGCGCGATTGGGCCTCGGTCGAGCCGGCCATCTTCGGCACCCTGCTGGAGCGCGCGCTGGAACCGGCGGAACGCAGCCGGCTGGGCGCCCACTACACCCCGCGCGCCTATGTCGAGACCCTGGTCGAACCGACCATCATGGAGCCGCTTCGATCCGACTGGCAGGCGGCCGAGGTCGCCGCCATCGCCGCTTTCCTGAACGGCCGGCCCGAACGGGCGCGAGACATCGTCCGTACCTTCCACCGCACGCTGTGTGACGTCATCGTGCTGGACCCAGCCTGCGGCACCGGCAATTTCCTCTATGTCGCCATGGAGATGATGAAGGCGCTCGAGAGCGAGGTCCTGGTCACCCTGGCCGAGCTCGGCGACGACCAGCCGGCCCTGGAACTGGACGGCCACACGGTCAGTCCGCGCCAGTTCCACGGCATCGAGATCAACCGCCGCGCCGCCAGCATCGCCGAACTGGTCATGTGGATCGGCTATCTGCAATGGCATTTCCGCACCTTCGGCGACGCCAAGCCGACCGAGCCCATCCTGCGCAACTACAACCGCATCGAATGCCGCGACGCCCTGCTGACGCATGACGGCACCGACGCGGTCCGCGACCCGGCCGGCCGACCCGCCGTCGACGGTGAGGATCGGATCGTCGAACGCTACCGCAACCCACGCCCGGCCGCCTGGCCCCAGGCCGACTTCATCATCGGCAACCCGCCCTTCATCGCCGGCAAGGACCTGCGCCGCGAACTGGCCCAGGGCTATGTCGACGCCGTCCGGCACATCCGCCAGGGCCGCTTCCGGTCGGCCGATCATGTCATGGCCTGGTGGGATCGCGCCGCCGAGATCCTGACACGGGCCGACAGCCGCCTGCGCCGGTTCGGCTTCATCACGACCAACTCGATCACCCAAACCCTCTCGCGCCGGGTCGTGGAGCGGCACCTGAACGCCCGACCCGGCCTGTCGCTGGTCTTCGCCGTCCCGGACCATCCCTGGGTTCGAGGCGGCGCGACGGCCCAGGTCCGCATCGCCATGACCGTCGCCCAGGCGGGCGAGGCGGACGGCCAGGCGCGGTGCCTGCGCGTCGAGGCCGAAACCGGCGACGCCGTCATCTTCGCCGAGCGCCGAGGCATCATCGCCGCGGACCTGACGCTGGGCCCCGATGTGACCTCGGCCGTGCCGCTCCAGGCGAACCGCGACCTGTGCAGTCCGGGCATGAAACTGCACGGCGCCGGTTTCCTGGTCACCGCCGATCAGGCCCGCGCTCTGGTGCCCGGCCCGGACAGTCCGATTCAGCCCTTCCGCAATGGTCGCGATCTGGCCGAGACCTCGCGCGATCTGCGGGTAATCGACCTGACCGACCTGTCCGAGGTCGAGGCCCGGCGGCGGTACCCGGCCGTCGTCCAGCACCTGCTGGAAACCGTGAAGATCGACCGTGACCGCAACAACCGCACCGCCTATCGCGACGCCTGGTGGACGTTCTGAGAACCCCGGCGAGAGCTGCGCGCCGCCCTGCAGGGCCTGCCCCGCTACATCGTCACCATCGAGACCAGCAAGCACCGGTGGTTCGGTTTCCTGGATCGGTCCGTCGTGCCGGACAACAAGCTGATCGTGGTGGCCAGCGACGATCCCTATGTGCTCGGCGTACTGTCGTCGCGGATCCACCGGCTGTGGTACGCGGCCAATGCGGGCCGGATCGGCGTCTATGACCAGGACGCCGTCTATGTGAAGTCGCGCTGTTTCGACCCGTTCCCGTTTCCCGAAGCCGACGCCGCCCAGACGGCCGAGATCGCCGCCCTGGCCGGGGAACTGGACGAACAGCGTCGTCGGGTCCTCCTAGACGAACCGGGCCTGACCATGACCGGGCTCTACAATGCGGTGGATCGTCTGGCGTCGGGCCTGCCGCTGGAGGCGGCCGAGCGGGACCGGTCGCATCGCGCCCGGGCCAATCTGATCGCCCACCTGCATCAGCGCCTGGATGGGATCGTCCAGGCCGCCTACGGCCTGGCGGGCGCGCGCGACGAGGCCGTCGTCCAGGCGCTGCTGACCCTCAACCGCCAGCGGGCGACAGAGGAGCGGGACGGCCATATCCGCTGGCTCAGACCCGAGTTCCAGGCCGCGCGGGCCCCGGTCCGGGACGGCCCAAGCGCGACCCAGATCGAACTCGACATGGCGCGTTGCAAGCCGGTGCTGCCGGCCGACCCGGCCGAAACCGCGCGCACTGTGCTGGAGCGGATGCGACAGGTCGGAAGGCCGCTGGACGCCGGCAGCCTTCAGGCGATGTTCGAGGGCGGGCGAGGGCGCCGGGCCCGCATCGACCAGACCCTGGCCATCCTCGCCGTCGCCGGGGCCGTGCGCCAGACAGACGCCGGCTGGTTCGCGCCGCGTCGGGCCGCCTGAGAATCACGCTAAGGTTTTGGCAACCCCGACCGGCCATCCTGATCCACGAACGCCTCGGAACGGATCATGCGCACGCCCTCAGCCTCCCATCGCCGCGAGACCTGGCTGGTGATCGGCATCGGCGTCGCGATGCTTGTCCAGACCGGGCTCGTCTTCTTCGAGCTGCTGACCTAGACAAAGCGCGGGTCGCACGGGCGGCCCGGCGAGAGGTCCGACAGCGTGACTACCGAAACCCGCGACGTCGTCATCCTGGGCGGCGGACACAACGGTCTGGTCTGTGCCTTCTATCTGGCGCAGGCCGGGCTGAAGGTCACCGTGCTGGAGCGCCGTCAGGTCGTCGGCGGGGCCGCCGTCACCGAGGAATTCCATCCCGGATTTCGCAACTCCACCGCCAGCTACACCGTCAGCCTGCTGAACCCGCGCGTTATCGCCGACATGGATCTGGCCCGCCACGGCCTGCGGGTCGTCGAGCGCAAGGTGTCCAACTTCCTGCCGCTGGAGGACGGACGATACTTGCTGGCGGGCGAGGGGCGCACCCAGGCCGAGGTGGGAAAATTTTCGGCTCGCGACGCCGCCCGGCTGCCCGAATACGAACGTCGGCTGGAGACCGTTGCAGATGTCCTGCGCAGCTGGATTCTCAAGGCCCCACCCAACGTCCGGGCCGAAGGCGGGGTGGCCATGCTGGGCGAACTGATGGGCGCAGCGGGGCTCGGCCGCCAGGTCGCAGGGCTGGATATGCAGGGCCGGCGCGACCTGATGGACCTGTTCGCCAAATCGGCCGGCGACTGGCTGGACGGCTGGTTCGAGAGCGATCCGATCAAGGCCCTGTTCGGCTTCGACAGCGTCGTCGGCAACTACGCCAGTCCCTATACGCCCGGCTCGGCCTATGTCCTGCTGCACCACGTCTTCGGCGAGGTGAACGGTCGGCGCGGCGTCTGGGGCCACGCGATCGGCGGCATGGGCGCGATCACCCAGGCCATGGCGAGGGCGTGCGCACGCGTCGGCGTCGACGTTCGCCTCGACGCACCGGTCGCAGAGGTCATCACCGAGGCCGGTCGGGCCGTCGGGGCCGCGACCGAATCTGGCGAGATCGTCCGCGCCCGCGCCGTGGTGTCGAACCTGCATCCGAAACTGCTGTTCGACCGCCTCGTCGATCCCGGCGTCGTCCCGGCCGACTTCCGTGAGCGGATGGCGGGCTACCGTTCGGGCTCGGGCACCTTCCGCATGAATCTGGCCCTGTCGGAACTGCCGAACTTCACGGCCTTGCCGGGGCAGGGGGACCATCTGACCGCGGGCATCATCATCGCCCCGTCGCTGGCCTACATGGACCGGGCCCATGCCGAGGCGCGGCTGAACGGCTGGTCGTCAAGACCGATCGTGGAGGTGCTGATCCCCTCGACCCTCGACGACAGTCTGGCCCCGGCCGGGCAGCATGTCGCCAGCCTGTTCTGCCAGCACGTCTCGCCGGACCTGGCCGACGAACACGGCGACACCGTCGCCGACCTGATAATCGAGACGGTCGACCGCCACGCCCCTGGCTTCAAGTCATCTGTACGGGGCCGACTGGCCCTGGGCCCGCGCGATCTGGAGAGCCGGTTTGGCCTGGTCGGCGGCGACATTTTCCACGGCCGGCTGACACTGGACCAGCTGTTCAGTGCCCGTCCGGTGCTGGGCCACGCCGATCACCGCATGCCGGTGCCGGGGCTGTATCTGTGTGGGTCCGGGGCCCATCCCGGCGGCGGCGTCACCGGGGCGCCCGGCCACAACGCGGCCCAGGCGATCCTCAAGGATTTCAGACGTTCGCGACGCCCAGGGCGTTCATGAGGGCCTGACGCACGGTGGCCTCGGTGAACGGCTTCTGGATGGTGGGATGACCCCGAAACCGATCCGGCAGCCCGCCCTCGCCATAGCCGGTCGAGAACACGAACGGCAGTTTGCGCGCGATTAGAGCGTCCGCCACCGGAAACACCTCGGTTCCCCCCACATTGACGTCCAGCAGGGCCCCGTCCAGTTCGGCATTGTCGTTCAGCAGCGCGTGAGCCTCGGGCACGCTGGAGGCCGGGCCGATCGGTACGCACCCCATGTCTTCCAGAATGGTCTCCAGCAGCATGGCCACCAGGGACTCGTCCTCGACGACCAGAATCCGTCGATCCTTCAACGCCTGCACCACCTACGGTCTGCCCCGATCCAGCGGGAAGGAAATTTCCGCGCTGAACCCGCCGCTTACGTAGCTGAGTTTCGCCTCGCCCGCCAGATCGTGACGCACATTCCGCTCGATCAGCCGGCTGCCGAACCCGCGCCTTTCGGGCGGCGTCACGGCAGGCCCCCCGGTCTCGCGCCAGCTCAGCGTCAGATGCGGCCGTGCATCGCGGCTGACCGACCAGTCCACGAACACCCGCCCGTCGCCGACCGACAGGGCCCCGTACTTGGCGGCATTGGTGGCCAGTTCGTGAAAGATCATGCCCAGAGACAGGGCCGGCGCCGGCTCCAGATAGACCGACGGTCCGTTCAGCACGACCCGCGCCGTGCCGTGGGCGTCGGTCTCATGCTCCAGGATGGCCCGCAGGTCCGCGCCCTCCCACAGGCTGCGGGTCAACAGGTCGTGGGTGTGCGACAAGGCCATCAGCCGCGCCTGGAAACTCTGGGCGAAGCGGGCCGGGTCGGGGTTGGACCGGGCGGTCTGCATGGCGATCGACTGGACCGTGGCCAGGGTGTTCTTCACCCGATGGTTCAGCTCGTCGATCATCAGCTTCTGGCGTTGGGCGGCCAGGTGCAGATCGGTGACGTCATGCCCCTGGACCAGGATGCCGACCGCCACACCCATATCGTCCAGGATCGGCTGATAGACGACATCGACGAACCGCTCCTCGGCCTCCCGGGCTCCCTCGGGCCGAAACAGCACCGGCGAGGCCAATCCCTCATGGGCCTGTTTCGTCTCGACAACCTGATCCAGCAGCTCGAAATAGCCCTGACCCTCCAGTTCGGGCAGGGCGTCCCGGATCGGCAGACCGACCACGCTGTCGCGCCCGATCAACCGGCCATAGGCGGGGTTGTGCATCTGGACCGTATAGTCGGGACCGGCCAGCAGGACGATGAAGCCGGGGGCCTGGACGAACATGTCGACAAGCCGCTGACGCTCGGTTTCCAGCCGCCGGTTGTCCGCCTGCACACTCTCGGCGCGTCTCAGCAGATTGCCGCCCAGGATCGTGTCCAGCGCCGAGGTCGTGGCCGATGGATCAGCCGAGGCGACCTGCCGACGCAGCAGTTCCAGCTCGGTGATGTCGGTGGTGTGCTGCAGGATATAGGCGACCTGTCCCGTCCGGTCGCGGATCGGGGTGTGGGTGGCGGACCAGTATCGGTCCTCGAGAACCTCTTTGCCGTTCTCCCCGACCGCCGGGATCGCATAGTGGATCAGCGCCAGGTGATCCCGGCGGCCGCTGGCCAGGGATCGGGTTAGCGATTCGCGCAGCTGTTTCTGGTTCTCGCGCCCCTGATCCGTCGCCCCGGCATCGAACACCTCGAACAGGCCCCGGCCAATCAGTTCCTCTCGACGGCGCCCCACCGTCTCGAGATAGGCGGCGTTCATGGCCGCATAGCGCAACTCCGGCGTCAGCAGCATGTACGGATTGGGGGAGGCATCGAAGGCCGCCGCTAGATCGGCGTCGATCGCGCCGGATTTCGCCAGTTCCTTCAAAGCGTGCCCCGTGGTGGATGGCCAAGCCGACGTGACGCGTCGGGAAAGGATCGCTTGGTCTCAGCCATTGTCGCTCTAGAGTGGACCCATGTCCATCCTCGCCCTGATCGTCACCGCTTTGATGTTGTTGCCCGTTTCCCAGACCGACCCGCAGATATCGATCGCCCAGGGGCAGGCGAGAGGGCGGCTGGAAGGCGATGTCGCCGTCTGGCGCGGCCTGCCCTATGCCCAGCCGCCGGTGGGGGACCGGCGCTGGAAACCACCCGGCCCGGCCCCGACCTGGACCGGCGTCCGGGACGCCTCGACGCACGGTGCCATCTGCATCCAGCCGCCCGCTAACGGCGACCCCGGCGTCGGTCCGCTGCCCACGAGCGAGGACTGTCTGACCCTGGGCGTCTGGAGCCCGCACGAGCGGTCCGCCCCACTCCCGGTCATGGTCTGGATCCACGGCGGCGGCTACAACAACGGCTCCGGCACGGCGGACCTGTACGACGGGTCGAACCTGGCCCGGCACGGCGTTGTGGTGGTGTCGATCAACTATCGCCTCGGCCGCCTCGGCTTCTTCGAACATCCGGCCCTGGCCGCAGAGCGGGCCGACGGCGAACCGGCCGGCAACTATGGCGTGATGGACCAGATCGCGGCCCTGCGATGGGTCCGGGACAACATCGCGGCCTTCGGCGGCGACCCGGCCAACGTCACCCTCTTCGGCGAATCGGCGGGCGGCGTCGCCGTCACCCAGTTGATGATCGCGCCTGCCGCCCGCGGCCTGTTCCACCGCGCCGTCGTCCAGTCCGGCCTGGGCCGCCAGCGCTCGGCCGAACTGGCCACGGACCGACCCGCCCGTCCGTCGGCCCAGACCCTGGGCACGACCTTCGCCCGCTCCGTCGATCTGCCGAACGCCACGGCTGAGCAGCTGCGCGCCTTGTCGCCCGGACGGCTGCTCACCCCGGCCCCGGCCTTCTTCACCGACAATCTGATCGTCGATGGCCAGCTGCTGACCGAGGACGTCGTCCAGGCCTTCGAGGCCGGGCGTCAGGCTCCGGTGCCCCTGATCCTGGGCACCAACAGCGCCGAATTCTGGTGGATCAACCCCAACGACCCCGGCGCCTACGGCCGCGTCGACGACGGCCTGACGGTCGCCGAACACGACGCCCTGATCGCGGCCTATGGCGGGGTCGCGGCCTATGACGGCGGCATCGTCAGCGACTTGATCTTCAACGAGCCGGTCCGGCATCTGGCCCGGCTGCACGCCCGCGCCGGCCATCCGACCTGGCTATACCGCTTCGACGTCGTGCCGGAATCGAATCCCGAGCCCAGCGGTGGCGCGACCCACGCCTCCGAACGCCCCTATGTGTTCGACAACCTCCACACCGTCGGCCGCCCCATGCAAGACCGCGACGACCGCGCGGCCGAGGCCATGGCCGCCTACTGGACCGACTTCGCCCGCACCGGAGACCCCAACGGCGGCGACCGCCCAGTCTGGCCCGCGGCGGGTGAGGCGGCCGATCCGTTGCTGGAATTCACCAACGCCGGGCCCGTCGCCAAGCCGATGCCGTTCGCCGACCGGCTGGACCAGATCGAGGCCTTCCACGCCCGCTCGCGCTTAGCGGGCAGGGCGTCCCGCCTTCGCGTCGAAACCGTGGCCTCATGGTCGCATTAGGGAACATTTCCCAACGGTGGCGAAATCTGGGCCCTTGCGGGGCGTCGCGCGCCTGTGCCATGTAAACGGTTACACGACCTTATCGACGGACCTTCGATTAACGAGGCCGGGACGACGGGGCAGTCAGGAAGCGATCTTGGACCCAGCGGGCGACCCCCAATCCCACCCGGGCGCGCGGGCATGAAGCCGGCGACGATCCGCGACGTGGCCAGCCGCGCCGAGGTGTCCGTGGCCTCGGTCTCGCGTGTGCTGAACGGTGCGGGCCCGGTGACCGATTCCACCCGCCAGCGCGTGCTCGACGCGGTCGAGGCCCTGAGCTACGTCCCCCATTCCGGCGCCCGCAGCCTGTCGACCAGCCGCACCGACACCGTCGGCATCATCCTGCCCGACCTGTTCGGCGAATATTTCTCCGAGCTGATCCGCGGCATGGACCTGGCCGCCCGCCAGCACGGCCTGCACCTGATCGTCTCATCCAGCCACGACGACGCCGACGAGGCCTCGGCCGCCATCCGCTCGATGCGCGGTCGGGTGGACGGCATGATCGTGCTGTCGCCGCATCTGGACGCCGCCAACCTGGCCGCCGGCCTGGCCGGTTCGACGCCGGTGCTGCTGATGAACGGCGGGGCCAATGACGCCGACCGTCCCTCCATCGTCGTCGACAACCATGGCGGCGCGGTCGCCGCGGTCGAGCATCTGATCGCCCTGGGTCGTCGCCACATCGTCCATGTCGCCGGCCCGACCGGCAATCTGGAGGCCGAGACCCGCATGGCCGGCTATCTCCAGGCCATGGCCGAGGCCGGCCTGACCGCCCGGGTGCTGGAGGGCGACTTCAACCAGGCCGCCGGCCACCGCGCCATGCGAGACGCCCTGACCACCGGCCAGCCGATCGACGCCGTCTTCGCCGGCAACGACATGATGGCCGTGGGCGTCCTCCTAGCGCTCCAGGACGCGGGCCTGCGCTGTCCGGAGGACATGGCCGTGGTCGGTTTCGACGACGTTCCCATCGCCAGCCTGGTCCGCCCGTCGCTCAGCACGATGCGGATCGACATCGCCGCGACGGGCAAGCGGGCTTTGGACCGCCTGGCCGCCCTGATCTCGACCGGACCGGCGTTCGCGCCGGATACGGCTTGCGAGGTCGTCCGTCCCGTTCTGGTCGTGCGGGACTCCAGCCGCACCGCCGCCCTTACCCACCCAGACGCCGACGGGGCCGAAACCCCCGCGACGCATTCACTTCCTTCGGGGGAACATCAGGATGTCTAGAATGAACACGCGAAACCGCACCCTGTGTGCCGCCTCGGCCATCGCCGTCGCCGCCTCGCTCGCCATGGCCGGGGGCGCGATGGCCCAAGTCACCGGTTCGACCATCCGGGGTTCCGTCACCGAGGCCGGGGTCGCCGAGGCGGGGGCCAGCATCGTGGCGCGCGACGTGAGCACCGGCTTCACAACCCGCGCTACCGCTTCGTCCACGGGGTCCTACACCCTGTCAGGGTTGCGGCCGGGCACCTATGAGATAACGGCCACCACGGCCGACGGCCAGACCGCGACCGACACCGTCAGCATCGGCGTCGGCCAGGTCGGTAGCCTGGATCTGGAGATCGGTGCCGAAGTCGCGGCGGGCCCGGCCCCCGCCGAGGGTGAGGCCGTCGTGGACGAGATCGTCGTCGTCGGTCGCCGGCTGGTCGAGGTCCGCACGCCCGAGAACGCGACCAACGTCACGACCCAGCAGATTCAGACCCTGCCTCAAATCAACCGCAACTTCCTGAACTTCGCGGCCCTGGCCCCCGGCGTCCGCCTGTCGCAGACCGAGGAAGAGGCGCAGATCACCGCTGGCGGCCAGCGCGCCGAATCGATCAATGCCTTCATCGACGGTGCCAGCCTTAAGTCCAACGTCATCGCCGGCGGCATCATCGGTCAGGACGACAGCCGCGGGAACCCGTTCCCGCAAGCCGGCATCCAGGAATTCCGCGTTGTCAGCCAGAACTTCAAGGCCGAGTACGAACAGGCCTCCTCGGCCATCATCACGGCGGTGACCCGCTCGGGCACCAACGAGTTCTCGGGCGAGGTCTTCGGCACCTATCGCGATCAGAGCTTCATCGAGCAGAATGTGTTCGACCGACGGGCCAACCCCCCGCGGGAGCAGCCGGACCTCGAAGTGCAGCAGTATGGCTTCGCCCTGGGCGGACCCATCATCCGCGACCGGCTGCATTTCTTCGGCACCTACGAGCGCAAGGAAGAAACCCGCGCCAACACGGTCAACCTGGGGCGTCAGGATCCGCGTTTCGTCCAGCAGTTCGGCGAGTTCATCGGCACCTTCCCGGCACCCTTTGAGGAAGACCTGGTTTTCGGCAAGCTGTCCTGGCAGCCCGCTGACGGACATCTGATCGACTGGAGCGTCACCTATCGCGACGAGTTCGACATCCGGGGTTTTGGCGGCGCAGACGCGTTCGATCGGGCGACCAATCTGGCCCAGAACACCTTGACCAGCAATCTGCGTTGGCAATGGCAGAACGATAGCTTCGTCAACGAGTTGGCGGTGGATTTTCGTGAGTATAACTATAATCCAGAGCCGCTTGGTTTTTCTCTTGGGGAAACGTTCGGTCAGAATTTCAGACTTTTTGAAGACCCCAGCAATATAAACTTCTTTGGAGGGGTTTCGATTCTGAATACTGGGGGTGGTGCCGGCAACAATCAGAACATCTTCGATACCGCCATCACGGTCAGAAATGATCTGACCTTCTCTGAGATCGAAGCCGCCGGATTTCATACGATAAAGGTCGGCGCGAAAGTGTCATCGCAGACCTATGAGGTGAACAAGTTTTTCCTCAGAAGTCCCCAGTTTTACTTTGACGTCGATGGAAGACCGGAACTCAGCGGAAGCACGACGGTTCCGTACCGCGTCGAGCTGGGAAGACCTACGCCCAACACCGAGCAGGACAATACCGTCATTGGTATCTACATTCAGGACGACTGGCGTATTACCGATCAGCTGGAAATCAACCTGGGCATCAGGTGGGATTACGAGACCGACGCAAACAACAACGATTATGTCACACCGGACAACGTTCGCACGGGTCTCGATCAATGGATCGCCTCCACGGACGGCGGTAAGCCTGCCGGGTATGTCCCCAGCTGGTTTAACGAAGACGACTACTTCTCGACCGGCGACAACCGCGACCCGTTCGCCAATGCATTCCAGCCGCGCATCGGCTTTTCCTACGACGTGTTCGGTGATCGGGCGACGGTGATATTCGGCGGTGCCGGTCGCTACTATGATCGCGTCAACTTCAACTTCAGCTACGATGAACTGACCAAGCCGTTCGAGATAAGGCAGAACGCATTCTTCAGCACCACACGAGGCCGTCCCGTCGGCGTCGCGGCAGGCACGCCCCAGGATCCTATTCTGTGGCAGGAGTCGTTCCGCACTGTGGAAGGCCTGGACACGGTCTTCGCGACGATCGCCGGCCAAGGGGAGGCCTTCCTGCTCAAGAATGACTTCGAGCCCCCGCGTACAGACCAGTTCAACCTTGGCGTACGCCAGCGCTTCGGCGACTGGCAGACCGAGTTCACCCTTGCCTACGGCAAGACCGAGAACGAGTTCACCTGGGCCTATCTGAACCGCTGCCGCGAACCCACGCGTCCCAGTGACGGTGGCGGCTTTGGCGACAACGGCGGCTTCTGCAACCCCGGCGCGGCCAACCCCTACCGCACCTACCTTGTTTCCGATCACAACAAGGAACGCGAGTTCACGGCCCTCTACGTCAAGCTGGACAAGCCTTATACGGCGGACAGCGGATGGGGCGTGAACGTCGCCTACACCCTGTCCGAGGCGACCCAGAACGGCGGCAACGACAATTTCTGCTTCGACTGTTTCGATATCGAGAACTCACCGGTCCGTCCGTCGAGCAACGACGAGGAACACCGGATCGTCGCCAACGGCATCCTGGACCTGCCGCTCGATTTCCAGCTTTCGGGTATTCTGACGCTGGGCTCCGGGACGCCTTACAACGTGTTCGACGGCAGGGGACAATTCTTTGTCTTCCGTCCGAACGGCGGGCGGCCGGACAAGGATAACTTCATCATTCCCAACGCCTTCGCCTATCGCAATCTGGATCTCCGCCTGACCAAAAACTTCCAGGTTTTCGGAAACCAGGAGCTCCAGTTGTACGTGGATGCCATCAACATCTTCGATTTCTACAACTTCTCCGGCTACGACGGCGGAACGGGATCGGCGACGAACCCGAACCCGAACTTCGGCAACCCGTCCACGGTGCTGTTTCCGACACGCTCTTTCCAGTTGGGCTTCCGCTACAGCTTCTGATCCTCACTCCTGAGCCTGGGGCCGCCTCCTTCGCGGGGCGGCCCGTTCTTTTTTTCAGTGACCTGATTTTGCGTTAAGAGGTGTTTGCATGGACCGTCGTCGTTTTCTGATGGGGACCACGGTGACCGCGGCCATGCTGGCCGCCGGAGCCTGTGCGCCGATGGGGCCGATGCCGGGGCTGCCGATGGCCATGCTCGATCCCGATGTCGAGGAACTCCAGAAGCGCACCTTCGACTGGTTCGTCCATGTCACCGACCGCGAGCGCGGCCTGACCCCCGACCGCTGGCCGACGAAATCCTTTTCCTCGGTGGCGGCGATCGGGTTCGCCCTGACCTGCTGGCCCGTGGGCGTCGAGCGCGGCTGGATGACCCGCGACGAGGCCCGCACCCGCACCCTGAACACCGTCCGCTTCTTCCACGACGCGCCTCAGGGACCCGAGGCGCGCGGCGTCACCGGCCACAAGGGCTTCTTCTACCACTTCCTGGACATGGAGACCGGTCACCGTTTCGGCACGACCGAACTGTCGACCGTGGATACCACCCTGCTGATGGGCGGCATGCTGTTCGCCGCCCGCTGGTTCGATGCCGACCATCCCGAGGAAGCCGAAATCCGCCGCCTGACCCAGGCCATCTATGAGCGGATCGAATGGGACTGGGCCGTGGTGCGCCCCAACCGCATCTCGATGGGCTGGCACCCCGAGACCGGCTTCATCCCGCACGACTGGAACGTCTATAATGAGGGCATGCTGGTGCTGCTGCTGGCCATCGGCAGCCCGACCCATCCGGTGCCCGCCGCGGTCTGGGAGGAATGGTGCAGCGTCTATGATCGCAGCTGGACCGACGAACACGGCCCGCTGCATCTGCATTTCGCCCCGATGTTCGGGCACCAGTACAGCCACATGTACGTCGATTTCCGCGGCATCCAGGACCCCTGGCTGCGCGCCACCTCGCAGCGCCTGGGCCGTAGATTCGATTATTTCGTCAACAGCCAGCTGGCTGTGGAGGCTCAGCGCACCCACGCCGTCCGCAACCCGGGCGGCTGGACCGGCTATGACGACCAGGTCTGGGGCCTGACCGCCTGCGACGGCCCCGGCGACTTCCGCCAGACCATCGCCGGCCGCGAACGCAAGTTCTTCAGCTACTCCGCCCGTGGCCCCGGCGAGCGCGACGACGGCACCATCGCCCCCACCGCCGCCCTCGCATCCTTTCCCTTCGCGCCCGACGCCGTCACCGCCTGCCTGAAGGCCATGAAGGCCCGCTACGGCCAGGGCATCTACACCGAGTTCGGCTTCCTGGATTCCTTCAACCCGACCCTGACCGAACGCCCGGGCCGCCTGCTGCACGGCCGGATCCTTCCGGGCATCGGCTGGGTCGACAACGACTATCTCGGCATCGACCAGGGCCCGATCGTGGTCATGATCGAGAACCACCGCTCCGACCTCGTCTGGTCGCGAATGCGCGGTGAGCCGAACCTGCTGCGCGGCCTCCAGCGCGCGGGCTTCACCGGCGGGTGGATGGACAGTTGACCGACCACCGCCAAACGCCTTCTCCCCCCGGGGGAGAAGGTGGGCGGCGGAGCCGCTCGGATGAGGGGGCTGTGTCATCAGACCGCCTAGCAAGAGCGATGTCGCGTCTGGCAGCCCCCTCATCCGTCTCGCTGCGCGAGCCACCTTCTCCCCCGAGGGGAGAAGGGGTCAACAGGCGCACGGCTCTGGGCGCCCTCGCTGGAGCCGGAGCCCTGCTGGCCGGCTGCGGGTCGAACGCCTCGGGCACGACCCTGCGCTTCTGGGCCATGGGCAATGAGGGGGCCAACGTGCCCCAGCTGCTCGGCGCGTTCGAGGCGGCCAATCCCGGCATCCGCGTCGAGGTCCAGCCCCTGCCGTGGACCGCCGCCCACCAGAAGCTGCTGACCGCCTATGCGGGGGATTCGCTGCCGGACGTGGCCCAGGTCGGCAACACCTGGGTCTCGGAACTGACCGCCATCAGAGCCCTGTCGCCGACGCCGGCCTTCGCCGCCGACCTGCTGACAGACCAGTTCCCGGCGGTGCTGGAGACGAACCAGATCGCCGGCCGCGCCATGGCCACGCCCTGGTATGTCGACACCCGCCTGGTCTTCTACCGCACCGACCTGCTGCAACAGGCGGGCTATGACGCCCTTCCGACCACCTGGGCCGAATGGAAACGGTCGATGCACGCCATCAAGCGCGTCGTCGGTTCCGGCAATTACGCCATCCTGATGCCGGTCAACGAGTTCGAACAGCTGCTGACTTTCGGCCTCCAGACCGGCGAGCCCCTGCTGCGCGACCAGGACACGCGCGGCAATTTTTCCAGCCCCGGCTTCCAGTCGGCCCTGGCCTTCTACAAGTCCCTGTTCGACGAGGGCCTGGCCCCCGTCACCTCCGGCGCGCAGATCTCCAACGTCTGGACCGAGTTCGCCCGCGGCTTCTTCACCTTCTACTTCTCGGGCCCCTGGACCGTCGGCGACATGAAGACCCGCCTCCCGGCCGAGACCCAACCGCACTGGACCACCGCCGGCGTCCCCGGACCGACCGGCCCCGGCGCCTCGGCCCCGGGCGGCTCGTCCCTGGCCGTATTCCGCGCCTCCCCGCATCAGGACGCCGCCTGGAAACTGGTCCGCTATCTGTCCGAGCCGTCGGTCCAGGCCGAGTTCAACACCATCACCGGCTCGCTGCCCGCCCGAGAGAGCGCCTGGTCCGCCCCGCGTGTCGCCGACGACCCCTATATGCAGCCGTTCCGCGCCCAGCTTGGCCGTGCCGTCGCCGTGCCCAAGGTGCCGGAATGGGAACGGATCGTCACCGAGATGCAGATCGTCGCCGAACGCATGGTACGCGGCGAGTTCAACGTGCCCCAGGCCGCCGCCGAGATCGACCGCCGCGCCGACCGCCTGCTGGAAAAACGCCGCTGGATGATCGAACAGGGCAGGGCGGCATGAGGCGGGCACAACATCTTCCTTCTCCCCTCGGGGGAGAAGGTGGGCGGCGGAGCCGCTCGGATGAGGGGGCTGTGTCATCAGACCCGCTCTCGAGAGCCGTTTCGCATCTGGCAGCCCCCTCAACCGTCTCGCTCCGCGAGCCACCTTCTCCCCCGAGGGGAGAAGGAAGATGACCGCGATCGAAACCACCGCCGCCGCCAGACCGACACCGGCCCCGCCCCCCAACCGCCCCGGCATCGGCCGCCGCGAACGCGCCGCCTGGGGCTTCGTCGCCCCGGCGCTGATCGCCATCGCCATCTTCTTCGTGATCCCCGTCGTCTCGGCCCTGCTGCTCAGCCTGACGGACTTCGACATCTACGCCCTGGCCGACCTCAACAACCTGCGCTTCGTCGGGCTCCAGAACTACGAGCGACTGTTCGTCAATCCGCTGTTCTGGACGGCGATGAAGAACACCGTCTGGTTCGCCGTCCTGGGCGTGCCCCTGGCCATCGCCGCGTCCCTGGCCGCAGCCGTCCTGCTCAACGCCCGCACCGTCAAATGGCGGCCGATCTGGCGCGTCGTCTTCTTTGCCCCCTATGTCACCACCCTGGTCGCCACCGCCGTCCTGTGGAATTATCTGCTCAACACCCGCTACGGCGTGATCAACTGGGCGCTGACCTCGGTCGGCCTGCCCGCCGTGGACTGGCTGGGCGACCCGGCCACCTCCATCCCCGCCATCCTTCTGTTCGTGGTGTGGAAGATCTTCGGCTACAACATGCTGATCTTCCTGGCCGTCCTCCAGACCGTGCCCGACGACCTGTACGAAGCCGCCCGCATCGACGGCGCCGGTCCGTGGAAACAGTTCCGCCACGTGACCCTTCCGGCCATCGCCCCGACCCTGTTGCTGGTCTCGATCATCTCGGTCGCCAGCTTCTTCCAGCTGTTCGCCGAACCCTATGTGATGACCCAGGGTGGCCCCGCTCAATCCACCGTAACCGTGCTCTATTTCATGTACGAGGAAGGCTTCAAATGGTGGAACCTGGGCTCGGCCAGCGCCGTCGCCTTCGTCCTGTTCCTGTGCATCTTCGCGGTCACCCTGCTTCAGCTGTTCGTCTCGCGCCGACTGGGCGGAGACCACACATGAAGCCCCTCCTTCCCAAGAAACTGGGGGCGATCCTGCTGAACGCGGGCGTGGCCCTGGTCGCCCTGGTCGTCATGTTCCCGCTTCTGTGGATGGTCTCGGTCAGCTTCATGTCGACCGGAGAAGCCGCGACCTTCCCGCCGCCTTTGCTTCCAGCCCGGTTCACCCTCGAACACTACCGCGACCTGTTCGTGAACCAGGGCATGGGCCGCTACATGGTCAACAGCGTCGCCCTGGCCAGCCTGGCCACCCTGCTGGCGTTGCTGTTCACCGTCCCCGCCGGCTACGCCTTCGCCAAGCTGCGCTTCAAGGGCCGCGACCGCCTGTTCCAGATGCTGATCGGCGCCCTGGTCATCCCCGGCCAGATCGGCACATTGCCGCTGTTCCTGATGCTGAAACAGATGGGGCTGGTGAACACCTATGCTGGGGCCCTGGTCCCCTGGCTGGCCTCGATCTTCGGCCTGTTCCTGGTCCGCCAGTACGCCCTCAGCATCCCCGACGAGATGCTGGAGGCCGCCCGCATCGACGGCGCGACCGAGAGCCAGATCTTCCGCCGCGTCGTCCTGCCGACGCTCCAGCCGATCATCGTCACCCTGGCGCTGTTCGTCTTCCTGGGCAGCTGGAACGACTTCCTGTGGCCGCTGATCATCCTGACGGACCAGTCCAACTACACCCTGCCGGTGGCGCTGGCGGCCCTGTCGCGCGAACACGTCCAGGACATCGAGCTGATGATGGCCGGATCGGTCATCACCGTGGCCCCGGTCCTGATCCTCTTCCTGGCCCTGCAACGCTACTACATCCGCGGCATGCTGGCGGGCAGCGTGAAGGGATGACCCCACATTCCGCCCATCCCCGCGAAAGCGGGGATCCAGTCCTTTCGCGAGGCACGGCGGGCGGGATCAACGAAGGCGCGACAGGCCACCGGCCCATCGCCCAAAGCAGTAAATCCCCGCGTTCGCGGGGATGAGCGGAGTTTGAGTATGCTGGCGCGCCTCATCGCAATGATCACGATGGTCCTGACCGTGGGTCTGGCCCTGCCCGCCCACGCCCAGTCCACCCGCGTCCTCGACAGTTTCGACGACCTGACCCCGTGGACCGCCGACGCCTCCACCGACGTTTCCTCGACCGTCACCGCCGTGCCCGGCCGCACCGGCCAGGCCACGCGGCTGGACTACGACTTCAACGGCCGTTCCGGCTACGCCTTCGCCGCCCGCACCCTGTCCTTCGACGCCCCCGAAAACTACGAGCTCAGCTTCTGGGTCCGTGGCGACACCCTGCCCAACACCTTCGAGATCAAATTCACCGACGAGAGCGGCGACAACGTCCACTGGCGCCAGATCACCCGCTACGACTTCCCCGGCGACTGGACCCTGGTCACGATCAAGAAGCGCCAGATCATCTGGGCCTGGGGCCCCAACCCCGACCGCACCTTCCGCGGTGCCGAGCGGATCGAGTTCGTCGTGGTGGCCGGGGAGGGCGGCCGCGGCTGGATCGAGATCGACCAGCTGACCCTGCGCTCCCTGCCGCCCGAACCCTCGGTCCCGCCCCGCCCGATCGCCGAGGCCTCGACCGCCGAGGGCCTAGCCACGCCGGTTCTGGCGGTGGACGGCGATCCGGCCACGGCCTGGCGAACGGTCGGGGTGGGCGAGCAGTCCCTGACCCTGGACTTGGGCTATGAGCGCGAGTTCGGCGGTCTGACCCTGCGCTGGCTGGACGGTCTGCATGCGACCGCCTACCGGCTGATGGCCTCGTCGGACAATCGCGACTGGCGCGAACTGGTCGCGGTCAGCCAGGGCGACGGCGGCACCGACTGGCTGCGCACCCCCGAGGCCCAGGCCCGCTGGTTGCGGCTGGAGTTGCGCCAACCCGCGAGCGCCGCCAATGCCTCGGCCCAGATGGGCGCGGGCCAGATGCTGGGCGATCGCGCGGCGCAAGCCTACGCCCTGGCCGAGCTCGAGATCGAACCGCTGGCCTTCGGCGAGACCGACACCAAATTCATGACCGCCATCGCCGCCGAAAGCCGCCGCGGCCACTACCCCCGAGGCTTCCGCGGCGAACAGCCCTACTGGACCCTGGTCGGCGTCGACGGCGGCGGCGAGAGCGGCCTGATGTCCGAGGACGGTGCCATCGAGCTGCGTCGCGGCGGCCCGTCGATCGAACCTTTCGTGCTGGACAATGGCCGCCTGGTCACCTGGGCCGACGTCCAGATCGATCAGGGACTGGTCCAGAACGACCTGCCGGTGCCCACCGTCACCTGGACCCACGACGACTGGACGCTGAAGATCACCAGCTTCGCCGAGGGCATGCCGGATGCGTCCCGGCTCAATGGCCGCTACGACCTGACCAACACCTCCAGCCGCCCCCGCAGCCTGCGTCTGGCGCTCGCCGCCCGGCCGATGCAGGTCAACGGCCCGGTCCAGTTCCTGACCGTACCCGGCGGGGCCAGCCCGATCCAGCAGATCGACTGGACCGGCGGCGAACTGGTGCTGGACGACGCCGTGCGCGTCCAGCCGCTGGCCGCGCCGACCGGCGTGGTGATGTCGCGCTTCGAGGCCGGGGCCGATCCGCAGTCCCTGCTGGCCCGCCGCCCGAGCCTGCCGCCGGTCGAGCGCCACGTCGAATCTGACGTGAGCGGCCTGATGGCCGGGGCCATGACCTGGGACGTGACGCTGGAGCCTGGCCAGACCTGGACCGTCGGCTGGCACGCCCCGATGGCCGGCGTACCCGCGCCACCCGTCCTGGCGGGCTCGGTCACCGAGACCCTGGACGGTCCACAAGCCCGTGTCGCCGCCGTCTGGCGCGAGAAGATGGATCGTTTCGACCTCATCGTCCCGCCTCAGGGCCAGCGGATCGAGGACACGATGAAGGCCTCGGTCGCCCATATGCTGATGTCGCGTCAGGGCGCGCGCATCCAGCCCGGCACCCGCAGCTACAACCGTTCCTGGATCCGCGACGGCTCGATGCAGGCCGAGGGCCTGAACCGGGTCGGCCATGCGAACATCGGGGCCGACTATCTGCGCTGGTACGCCCCCTATGTGTTCGACAACGGCAAGGTGCCGTGCTGCGTCGACGACCGCGGCGCCGATCCGGTGCCCGAGAACGACAGCCACGGCCAGTTCATCTTCCTGGCCGCCGAGACCTGGCGGTTCACCCGCGACGAGGCCCTGCTGCGCGAGACCTGGCCCCAGGTCCAGCGGGCCGTCGCCTATATGGACGAACTGCGCGCCTCGACCCGCACGGCCGAAAACATGACACCGGACCGCCGTCACTACTACGGCCTGCTGCCGCCCACGATCAGCCACGAGGGCTATTCCGACAAACCGGCCTGGTCCTTCTGGGATGACTTCTGGGGCCTGCTGGGCTACAGCGACGCCATCGACATCGCCCGCGCCCTGGGCGACGAGGCCGCCGCCGCCCGCTTCACCGCCTCGCGCGACCAGTTCGCCGACGACATCAACGCCGCCATCACCGGCACCGCCATCCATCACCGCATCGACTGGATCGCCGGCGCGGCCGACCGGGGCGATTTCGACGCCACCTCGACCACCATCGCCCTGTCCCCCGCCGGCCTGCAGTCGACCCTGCCCCAGGGCCTGATGAAGCGCACCTTCGAGAAATACTGGGAGAATTTCACCGCACGCCAGTCGAACCAGACCGCCTGGCGCGACTACACCCCCTATGAACTGCGCAATGTCGGGGCCCTGGTCCGGCTGGGCGAACGCGATCGCGCGATGGAGGCGCTCGACTTCTTCTTCGCCGATCGTAGGCCTCAGGCCTGGAACGGCTGGGCCGAGGTCGTCGGGCGCGACCTGCGCGAACCCCGCTTCATCGGCGACATGCCCCATGCCTGGATCAGTTCGGACTACATCCGTTCGGCACTCGACATGTTCGTCTACGAACGCGACAGCGACCAGGCCCTGGTCCTGGCCGCCGGCCTGCCGCTGGCCTGGATCGACAGCGAGACCGGGATCGGTGTCCGCGACGTCCGCACGGCCTACGGACCGCTGTCCTATCTGTTCAAGCGCGAGCGGGGCGGGCGCATCCTCACCATCGACAGCCGCATCTCGCCGCCCGGCGGCTACGTCCTGCGATGGCCGGAAGGCGAACCCCTGCCGGAACGCACCCGCATCGACGGTCGCGGCGCCGGGTGGGAAGGGCGAGAGCTCAAGATTCCGGCATCGGCTCGACGGGTCGATCTACGATGATCCTTCCCCCGCGAGGGGGAAGGCGACCTATTCCGGCTCGACCACCAGACAGCTGATCCGTCGCTCGGCCAAGGCCGCACACGCCGCCTCGGCCGTCGCCTCGGTCATGCCGGTGAACCGCGAGCGGTGCCAGCCCGCCGCGCTCTGTACCGCCTGTTCCGTGCCCGCGAACTGGCTGCGGAAGCGGCGGTTGATCTCGGTCAGCCAGTCGGTGGCCACCGCCTGATCCCGGAACGCCCCAACCTGCACGGCCCAGCGGGCGGCCGGCGCGGCGACGGCGCGGGCCGCCGCCGGGGCCCGCAAGGTCGTACCGGTCGCGCCGTTAAGCGAGGCGGTCAGGCTGCTCGAGCCAGGACGCGCCTCGGCCCGCACCGTGGGCCGGGTCGCCGGCACCGTCGGCGCACTGGCATAGGTCCGGACCGGCGCCGGGACCGGCGCGGGCGGAGGCAGGGCGGAATAGGCCACCGCCGTGGACGGGGCCGGGGTCACCTCGGTCGGCAGGGCCACCGGCGCAGGCGTGGAGGCATACTCCACCTCGTCCGACCCGATCCCCGTCTCCACCGATCCGATCGAGGCATAGGCGATCGGTGCCTGGGGCGAGACCGAGCCCCCGATGCCGAATCCGCGCTGTTCGAAGAAGGTCTGGGCTACCTGGATCGGCTCACCCTGATTGCGGCGACGCTGAACCTCGAAGCCAGTGTTCATCAGCTCGGCCACATGGGCGTTGCGCGTCGCACTGGAGCGTCCGCCCAGCACGATGGTGATGATCCGCTTGCCGTCCCGCACCGCCGACGCCGCGAGATTGTACCCCGAGGCATTGGTGAACCCGGTCTTGATCCCGTCATAGCCGTCGCCGCGCAACAAAAGGCCGTTGGTGTTGCGGAACGACCGGCCCTGATAGGCCCAGTCGTGCTGGCCGAAATAGCTGTAGTATTGCGGAAAGTCCCGCATCACCGCCCGCGACAGGATGGCCAGGTCCTTGGCCGAGGTCAGCTGGCGGCTGTCCGGCAGGCCGTGCGGATTGACGTAGCGCGTCTGGGTCATGCCCAGTTGCTCGGCCTTCAGGGTCGCCATGGCCGCGAACCGCGCCTCCGACCCGCCCACATGCTCGGCGATGGCCAAGGCCATGTCGTTGGCCGACCGGATCGCCGTCGCCCGCATCGCATCGTCCAGCCGGATGCGCTGACCGGCCGCCAGCCCCAGTTTCGACGGCGGCTGCGATGCGGCCCGCGGCGACACCACGATCTCGTCGTCCAGGCTGACCTTGCCCGCCGCCAGAGCTTCGAAGGTCAGGTACAGCGTCATCACCTTGGTCACCGACGCCGGATACCGCCGGCTGTCGGCGAACCGCCCGAACAGCACCTCGCCCGACTCGGCGTCGACCACCACGGCGGCATAGCGGCTGTTGTCTGAGGACTGGGCGACCAGGGGCTTGAGGCCCGGCGTCGGGATCGCGGCCAGGATCAACAGGGCCGACAGACCCACCACGGCACGACGGAAAGGGGCGTTCATCCGCAAGCGAAAGCCTCATTGCTCTGGTGCCCGAAGGCACGTTTGCGCGCGGCCCCCCGGCGCACCCTGATCTGACTAGCATGCGTCGTCAGGGTTTCGCCCTGGTTAACAAGCCGTCAACGCAGATTTGAAGTGGATGAACGGTTATCGCTGATCACATTGTGCACTGCACAAAACACTCTTGACGTCTGTTCGCACTTGCACCATATGAGGCCCGTCGCGAGGGCAGAAGCTCCCGCGAGGCCCCTCCCGCGGTTGATCCGCCCATGTCCCAAGGAGCGAGTTTCATGTCCGACGCCACCCAGACCACCAAGAAGACCATCGACCAAGCCGTTGAGACCGCCAAGGTCCAGACGGAGCAGTTCAAGGCCCAAGCCGAAAAGGTCCAGGTCGCCGGCACCCAGGCCCTGCGTGAAGGCCTGGACAAGACCACCGCCTCGCTGACCGAGCTGAGCGCCCATTCCAAGCAGAACGTCGAAGCCCTGGTCGCCTCGGCCACCGCCGCCCAGAAGGGTGCCGAAGTCCTGTCGCAGCACGCGATCAACTACGGCAAGACCAGCTGGGAGAACGGCGTCGCCGCCGCCCAGTCGATGGCCCAGGCCCGTTCGGTCCAGGAACTGATCGAGCTGCAGACCAACTTCGCCAAGTCGGCGATGGAAACCTATGTCTCGGAAGTCACCAAGATGACCGAAGTCCTGACCGCCTCGGTCAAGGACAGCTTCAAGCCGATCAACGAGCGCGTCACCGCCTCGGTCGAAACCTTCCAGGCCGCCCGCTAAGGCAGGCTGGTTGGGCCGCGGTCAGAAGGCCCCGCCTTCTCGACCCGACGCGGCCCGTCGGTTCAGTAGCGTAACAAGAGGCCCTCGGCGTTCGCGCCGGGGGCCTTTTTTCTTTCGTCAGACCTGACGAATGCGCTTATGGCTCCCTCTCCCAGCGGGAGAGGGCTTGAGGCTCGCAGAGCGCAGCGATGCGCTAAGCCGAAAGGGTGAGGGATCACGGTCTGAACGGTGAGAACACAATCCCTCACCCTTTCAGGCTCCGCGCTGCCCTTCGGGTCGCGCAAGTCCGATCGCTTCGCTCTCGGGCGCTCAAGCCCTCTCCCGCTGGGAGAGGGCTTTAAGTCATCCAGTCTCATCGCCTATTGCATAAGCCAAACGAAAACGCCCGGACATTTCTGACCGGGCGCTTCGACAACTGAGACCCCGTCGAAACGGGAAGGGCGCGATCCTACTTGATCTTGCCTTCCTTGAACTCGACGTGCTTTTTCACGACCGGGTCGTACTTCTTGACGACCATCTTCTCGGTCATGGTCCGGGCGTTCTTCTTGGTGACATAGAAGAAGCCGGTGTCGGCCGTGGAGTTCAGGCGGATCTTGATTGAAGCCGGTTTGGCCATCGGAATTACCTTTGCGACGGCGAAAGCCGCTAAAAACGAGAGGCGCGGAACATACTCACCGCGACTGCGAAGTCAACCGATTCCAAGCCCGCGGTGGTGAGGGATTCTGAGCTGGTAACAACTCCAAGCCCTGGAGCGGTGGTTGCGTGCGCGTTCGGAACCGCTCGCTGATATGCCTGAGAGCTTCCAGACGGCGTGATCTACCCGGCAACCCATCCACCATCTTGACGGGTGCTGACATGTCGCAGACTCTCGTTATGTGGAGGGAGTGGTATGGGTCTCGCCGTCAGTCGTATCTGTGCCGTCGCGATGCTGCTGGCTTCTTCGGCGGTCGCGCAGGATCAGCGGACCTATTTGTACGACGCGCAGGGGCGGCTGGTGGGTTCGACTCGCGCTTCGTCGGCTCCCAATAGCTTTCTCGGCTACGGGTTTGACGACGCCGACAACCGGCTGACGCGGTACACCAACCTCGCGCAGCGTCCCAGCACGATCAACCAACTGATGCCGGGTGAAACGCTCGTACCTGGCCAGTTTATACGGTCGCCGAACGGGTTGGCCACCTTGGTTTTGCAGGCGGATGGCAATCTGGTGCTGTATAAGCCCTCGACGCCCTACTGGAGCACGGCCACGGGTACCGGCGGGTCGCTGTTCCTGACCATGCAAACCGACGGCAATCTATGACGCGCGCGGTAATGTCACCACCACCACCCAGGTCGCCAAATCCGGCTCGAGCCTAGCCAACATCGTCACCAGCGCCACGTATCCCTCGACCTGCACGAATGTGCGAACCTGCAACCAGCCGAGCTCGACCACCGATCCGCGCGGCTACGTCACCAACTACACCTATGACGCCAACCACGGCGGCGTGCTGACGGCGACCGAACCCGCGCCCCAGACCGGCGCGGTGCGGCCCCAGACGCGGGTCAGCTATGCGGCCCAGACCGCCTGGTTCAAGAACGCCTCGGGCACGATCGTCGCCTCGCCCCTGCCCATCACCCTGCCGATCGCCGTCTCGGCCTGCGTGTCGGGCACCGTGGCCAGCGGCTGCGCGGGGACGGCGAACGAGATCGTCTCGGTC
>Ga0209909_100151_pt1 | contig 114218 bp, 110 predicted proteins | sample FECB22metaG_FD_188302 | JGI IMG/M metagenome (GOLD analysis project Ga0209909, IMG submission 188302) | Cyanobacterial communities from the Joint Genome Institute, California, USA - FECB-22 (SPAdes) (version 3) | ecosystem: Environmental > Aquatic > Thermal springs > Hot (42-90C) > Microbial...
ACTCCCCGAAATACTTCGTGATCGCAGCCGTCAGCGTCGTCTTGCCATGGTCAACATGACCAATCGTCCCGATGTTGCAGTGCGGCTTCGTCCGCTCGAATTTCGCTTTGGCCATTGCTCTTTAAGTCCCGTGGTACTTCTGCCTGTGTTGTCGAGCGGCCTGGACAACGTGCCGGGTCCGCACATCCGGTACAGCCGCCGCGCCCGCCGGTCTCTCCGGCCCGGTCACCGCGGCGATCGCGCCATTCGGCAAGCGCGACCTGGAGCGGGTGAAGGGAATCGAACCCTCGTCGTCAGCTTGGAAGGCTGCTGCTCTACCATTGAGCTACACCCGCGCGATTAGATCTGGTGGAGGGGGTTGGATTCGAACCAACGTAGGCTAAGCCAACGGGTTTACAGCCCGTCCCCTTTAACCACTCGGGCACCCCTCCACATTCCTGATCCAGGTAAGCGCTATGAGCCGAGACACGGAATCCCGCCGCCGCAACCGCTCGGCGCAGCGTGGACCGCTTTATGGGAAGCTTCAGAGCCGATGTCAACAGCCCCCTTCCGCAAAGCCGCATGACCTGACAGAAATCGCCGATGTCCAGAGACCGCACCCCTCTCCCACCGCGCGGCAGATCGCGCCACCACAATCCGGCCCGTCAACGGGCTCGCAGCAGCCGCACCGGCCGGCCACCGGCCGCCGATCAGCCGCATGCGGTGTTCGGCCTGCATCCGGTGGCCGCGGCCTTCGCCAATCCTGCCCGCAACCGCCACCGCCTGCTGGCCACCGCCAACGCGCTGCGGCGTCTTGCCGAGATGGGCGTCGTGCCGGATGTCGAGGTCGAGGAGACGACGACGGCGGCGATCGGCCGGCTCCTTGGTGATGATGCGGTCCATCAGGGCTGCCTGCTCTACTGCGAGCCTCTGGCCGAACCCGACATCGGCGATCTTGCGGCCGCGCGTCGGCTGCTGGTGCTCGACCAGGTGACCGATCCCCACAATGTCGGAGCGGTTCTGCGGTCGGCTGCCGCCTTCGCCGCGGATGCGGTGGTTGTGACCGAGCGCCACAGCCCGCGGGAGACCGCCGTCCTGGCCAAATCGGCAGCCGGAGCACTCGATATGGTGCCTGTCGTGCGGGTTCGCAATCTGTCGAAGGCGCTGGAAGAGCTCGCTGCGGCCGGCGTACTGACCGTCGGGCTCGACGCAGGGGCCGACGCGCCCCTGGAGATGGTGCCGATCGCCGAACCCTTCGCCCTCGTGCTGGGCGCGGAGGGAAAGGGCCTGCGACAGAAGACGCGGGAGACCTGCGCCCGCCTCGCGCGCATCGACATGCCGGGTGCCATGCCGAGCCTGAACGTTTCGAACGCCGCCGCTCTGGCGCTCTATATCGCCGATCGGGCAATCGCCGCCCGACGGTCCGAGATCTGACCGGCAATCCCGGGGTCAAGGCGATCCCAGGGGGGCCAAGTGGACCGGCCGGGGCCGGTCCGCCGACGATCCGGCGCCCAGGACCGCGCCGCGATCCGAACTCAGTTGCTGCCCGTCAGGATGTCGAGCGCCTGCTGCAACGCAGCGGTGCAGTCGCCGCCGGCCCTGGTGGTTTCAGCCATGCCCTCGTCGCGCAGATCCAGCACCTGCTGGCGCTGCTCGTCGATCAGGGTCGCGGTCTGCAGCAGCTGGTCGATTTGCCCCAGCATAGCGTCACAGTCCTGGGCGAGTGCCGGGCCGGCGAGCGCGACACCGGCGCACAGGCATCCGGCAAGGGCGAGACGGCGGAACGCATTCATAATGGTCTCCTCGGAATGCCCAGGACCGGGTTGAGTCTTGCCCACTCCGGGTAGTGCTGCGACGTCATCCTATCGGTCAGCAGACGCGATTCGATTGACGCGGCCGAACGCGTGGCCGCTCTTGGCGGTCCGCCGCGCCCTACCCGATCACGCTCAGCCAATCACCTGCTGCCAATCACCTGTAGCCGCCAGCCGGAGGCACGTTGGGGCTGTAACCGTGGGGGATCGGCGGGTAATAGACGTACGCGCGTGGCGGGGTCACGAAATAGGGCGTCGGCGCGTAGACCACCTGTCGATTCCGGTACCAGTAGCGCCAGTTCGGGCCAACATAGATGTAGCCGCCGGCCGGCGCATACCAGCGGTAATAGGCCGTCGGATAGCGGTAGTGCGCGGGGTCGTTGACATACCAGTAGCCGGTCGGGCTGTAGGCATAGCCCGCATTGAAGGGAAACGCCGCCCCCAGGGCGAATCCGGCAACCCCGCCGAGGATCGCGGCAGCGGCCACCGCGCCACCGTCGGCACGGGCAGGCTGTGGCGTCGCGGCGATCCCGCCAAGGAGGACGATGGCCGCCAGGATTGCCGACCGCAACGCTGTCGAATATGACTCCTTCATCGCATGCCTCCATGGTCACCGCCTCGAGGCCGGCGCTGCCGTCCCCGGCTGGCTCTGCAGTTTCGTTGCGGCGTCCATAATGCCACCGCACATCTGAACAGTTCGCCACCGTGCCAACGCCACGCAAGGCCGCAACACCGCCGCAAAGCCTGCGCCGCCTGCCGCGCGGAGGACTGCAGGCGCCCGCCTGCGGCGGCACCACACCGGTATGACCATCCCGGCCCGACCAGATGGCGAAGTCTAGCACATCGACGGTGTCCCTTGTGGGCAACACCTTGGCTACCCACGGTCGACCTCGCCGCCGTTCGACGCCAGGACGCTGCATCGTTCAACGGATTCAGGATCCGCCCTGACCTGCCGTGGCGTCGCAGCTGCGAACGGAGAACGCCTTTTCACAGCTCCGGAAATTGCTCTATTGTGCGTCGGCGATCCGGGGCCGGCGTAGCACAGCGGTAGTGCAGCGGTTTTGTAAACCGAAGGTCGGGAGTTCGATCCTCTCCGCCGGCACCACGTCCTTCAAGCCGACCGCCACGCATCTGCCTCCCTGGCGACGACCGGTCAGGCCACGGCATCGCGATCCGTCCAGCTGCCCTCCAGCGCCAGCACGCGATCGGCGGTCTTGTCGATCAGATCGCGATCGTGGCTGACCAGCAGCACGGCACACCCCTCCTCGCGTGCCGATTCGACGATCAGCTCGATCATTTCCTGCTGGGTGATCAGGTCGAGACGCGAGGTCGGCTCGTCGGCGAACAGGAAGGCGGGCTTCAGCAGCAGGACCCGCAGCAGCGCGAAGCGCTGCAATTCGCCGCCGGAGATCGCACCGGGCGGACGATCGAGGAGCCCGTCCGACAGCCTCAGCCGCCGCATCAGATCACTGATGCGGGTCGCGTCGAGGCGGTGGCGCGCCACCAGGTCGGCCAGTGTCCGGCGGATGGTCAGCTGCGGAGCGAAGGCCGCCGGCGGATCCTGATAGAGTTTCTGGAACCGCAGCGGCGCGATGCGCGGATCCCGCCGTACGGACCCCGCATCAGGCCTGATAAGCCCCAGCACGAGATCACCGAGCGAGCTCTTGCCGGATCCGCTCGGCCCGACGACCCCGACGATCTCGCCGCGTGCGATCGTTAGCGACAGGCCCGAGAACAGCAGCCGCCCGCCGCGGAACTTGGCGAGACCGCGTGCCTCGATCACCGGATCGCCGAACCGCTCCGGGACAATGCGCCGAATCCAATTGGCCGGATCGGCGGCAACGAGACGGCGCGTGTAGTCGTGCCGCGGCCTTTGGAGGACATCCTCCACTGGCCCCTGCTCGATGATCCGTCCCGCGAGCATGATGGCCACCTCGCCGCCGAGCCGTCGCGGCACCGAGATGTCGTGTGTGATCGTCAGCAGGCCGCCCTCGCTGCCCATCGCCTCGCGCAGCAGGTCGATCGCGCCGTCGCGCAACGCGGCATCGAGCCCCTTTGTCGGTTCGTCGGCAAGCATGATGCGTGCCCCGCCCGCCCGCGACGCTGCCAGGGCGACCCGCTGGGCCATGCCGCCCGACAGCTCGGAGGGCAGCTTCCGGCCGGCGCCCTCGAGGCGAAGGCTGCGCATGGCTTCCATCGCATCGTCGCGGGCTCCGTCCGCCGGCCTGCGGCGCACGACCTCATAGACCTCGGCAACCTGATCGATCGATCGCGCCGTCGGATCGAGCGCCAGCCATGGCTCCTGAGGCAGGATGGCAATCTCCCGGCCCCACAGCACGCGGCGCTCGTGGACCGGAAGGTCCTGGACCGGCCGGCCGGCAATCAGGATCTCGCCCCGCGCCACCAGACCGTCCGGCAGCGTCCCGGCGATTGCCTGGGCGAGCAGGGTCTTGCCCGAACCGGTTTCGCCGAGGATGGTGAAGGGCACGCCCGCGCGGACGCGGATCGACGTCGGCTGGACAATCGAGTCGGCAGCGGCAACCGCCAGTTCACGGGTCTCGATCAGTAGGGTCATCGGGCCTTGCCACCGGCAATGAGGTTGAGCGACAACACCAGCAGGAAGACCAGGAGAATCGGCTGGGCGATGATGTACGGCGCCTCGTGGTAATATGGCAGAAGCTCGATCATCATCTGCCCGAGTTCCGGCGTCGGCGGCCTGATCCCGACATTGACGAAGCCGAGAGCGGCCACCGACAGGATCGCTGTCGCGGCCCCGAACGCGCCGACCGTCAGGATCATCGGCGCCATCTGCGGCCAGTAGTGGGTCAGGAAGACATAGACCGGTCCGAAGCCGAGCAGCTGCGAGGCCTGCACTGCCGGCGACGCGGCGACACGGATCGTGATGGCGCGCGCCATGCGGAAGTATTCGATCCACAGCACCAGCGAGATGCCGAGATAGAGCGGCCAGAACCTGCCGGGTGCGATCGCGATAATCAAAAGGACGAGCAGCAGCCCCGGCAGCGCCAGCACCATGTCCGCAGCCGTCGACAGCAGGCGGTCCACAAGCCCGCCGCGCGAACCGGCAAGGACCCCGAGCCCGACGCCAAGCACGGCGGCCACGATCGTGGCACCGATCGAGACCGACAGCGAGACGCGGATCGCCGCGGCAAGCCGTAGCGCCATGTCGCGACCGAGATGGTCGGTGCCGAGCCGATGGCCCGGACCGGGCGGCTGCAGCGTCTGCGTCAGGTTTTGGCCCGTCGGACTGCCATCGACAACGAGCGGCGTCAGTAGGCTGAATGCTGTCAGTGCGATCAGGATGGCGATTCCAACAATAACGCCTGCTCTCGGGCGGGCACCGGCCATCCGCCCGGCAGAAGGAACCTGTGCCGAGAATGGTTCGGTCGGAGCACTCATGCAGCTCTCCGGCGCGGATCGATGAGATGGCAGACGAGGTCGACCAGCCCGTTGAGCACCACGAACATCAGTCCCATCACCAGGGCAGTGCCCTGAATCATCGGGACGTCGCGGGCGACGATGGCGTGGACGAGCGCATGGCCGATCCCGGGCCAGGCGAACAATGTCTCGACGACGACGACACCCTCGATCAGATAGACGAGTTGAACCCCCAGATAGGTTATGACGGGAACGGCGATGTTGCGCACGCCGTGACGCCGGAACGTCTCGCCAGGCGGCAGGCCCTTGGTCAGGCCGAACCTGTAGTAGGGCGAGGCCATCACGGTGATCGTCGCGTCGCGGGCGATGCGGCTGGACACGGCGGCAAGGCCGAGCGCGAGCGTCAGGGCCGGCAGGACCGTGAAGCGCGCCCCGCCGTGTCCTGCCGCGGGCAGAAGGCCTGCATGGACCGAGAGGCCATAGATCAAGAGCAGCCCTATCACGAACTGCGGCAACGACCTGAGCCCGACCGTTGCGACGAATACGAGCCGATCGAACAGTCCGCCTGGCCGTATCGCAGCCAGAACGCCGATCGGCGGCCCCAACACCATCGACAGGAGGATCGCGACCACCGCCAGCTCGACCGAATGGCCGAGCTGGTGTCGGATCTCGACGACGACGGGAACGCCCGAGACGAGCGACACCCCGAGATCGAAGCGCGCCATGCTCCAGAGCCAGTCTGCGAAGGCGGCAATCGCCGGCCGGTCGAGGCCGAGCTCGCGGCGGACCTGTTCGGCCGCCGCACCGTCGACGAGATCGTAACCGTACCGGCCGGCCGCGATGCGGAAGGCCATGTCTCCGGGCAGGCTCCGGACCATGATGAACGTCAGTGCCCCGACCATGACCGCAACGAGACCGGCCTGCAGGACCCGGTAAGAAACCAGCCGGATCACCTCGCCCACCTCATTCGCGAGAGGCGGTAGCTGCGCTCGAAGGGATCGATCGAGAAGTTCTCGACATCCCTGGACACTGCAGCCGTCTGCACGTACCAGACGACCGGGATGACGGGCAGTTCTTCCTGGAGGATGCGTGCGATGACGCGCCGCTGCTCCTCCGCCAGCTCTGCGTCGCCCGTCGTCAGGACAGTATCAATTGCGGCGATCAGCGCGCCGCTCTTCCAGTTCATGGCGCCCCAGTCGCCGCCCTCCGCGCCGAAATCCTGCATCAGCGTGCCGAGCGGATCGGGAACGAGCGAGAAGTTGCGGGCGATCAGCGCCGCTTCCAGCGTCCCATCCTGGTGGCCAGCGGGGATGTCACCGGAATTGCCGACGGCGATCGTCGCATCGACGCCAATCTCGCGGAACTGGTCCTCGAGCGCCGTTGCCACAAGTGGCAATTCGGGCCGGTCCGGGTAGGTCCTGATCGTGAAGGCCAGCCTGACGCCGTCCTTCTCGAGGATACCGTCGGCGCCCGGCATCCAGCCGAGGCCGGCGAGGATTTTCCTGGCCCGTTCCGGGTCATGCGTCAGCGGTGCAAGGTCCGGATTGTGCCAGGCGGCCATTCCGGGCGGAAACAGCTGCCAGGCGGCGACATCAGGCTGACGCAGCAGCGCCGAAGCGATGCCTTGACGATCCATGGCGAGGCTGAGCGCCCGGCGCACCTGCGCATCGGCGAGCGGAGGATAGGCCGCGTTCACCTTCATCGTGATCACCCGCGGGAGCGGCACCGCCCGAACATCGAGCCGGTCGTTGCCAGCCAGCCGCTGCAGGCTCGCCGGGTCGAGATTGAAGACGATCTGTGCATCGCCGCTTTCGGCGAGCAGTGTCCGGGTTTCGCCGCGACCGGCCGCAAGGAACATCGTGCGCGCGATCTCAGGCTTCTCGCCCCAGTACCCGTCGAACCGCTCCATGGTGAATCGCTGCGGCGGCTCCACACTCACGATCCTGTAGGGACCCGTGGCGACAATCTGCGTCACGGACCCGTCGGCCGCGTAGGAGGCCGGTGCCAGGATCTGGGCAGAGGTATGCGCCAGGAAGGCGAGCAGCGGCGAGAATGGTGACGACAGCCGGATGAGCACAGCGGCATCGCCGACTGCCTCGATCGACTCGATCGGCACCTTGTCGAGAACGCCCGGCTTGCCGCGGGCGATCTCCAGGGAATGCACGACATCGGCGGCCGTCATCCTGGACCCGTCGTGATAGGTCACGTTCGGGCGCAGATCGAACCGCCAGGTCCGGCCGTCCTCGCTCACGGTCCACGACGCCGCGAGCGCTGGGATCGGCAGACCATCGTCACCGATCTCGATCAGTGTCTCCGCGACCTCCATGCGGGTGAACGCATAGCCGGTCACAGAAGGGTCGAAGCCCTTGATCTCCCATGGTGCGACGACGGTCAGGGTTCGATCCTCGGCCCACAGGGCGAAGGGCGACATGATCGCCGACATCGCGACGGCAGCCAGAGCCATACGAGCTCTCTTCATGACATTCTCCCGATGATGTGAGACGGCACCGCTGCACACGCGGGCAGCAGCAGGAGTAGGAGTGTTATGCTATAACGTAACCGATCCGGATGTCACGGGCCGTCGGAGCGGCGCATCCGATCGTGTGGAAAGGCTGAGCTACGTTCGATCATCGGCAACCCCGCTCGATTGTCAGGGCGAGTGCCGGAAGGACGCCTAGCCTACGGCCATGCACATGAATGCCGCAGCCACGCGACCCGCGGGGCACCCCGCCCGGGGACGTTACGCATGGCCACGGCAGGTCTCCTGGCTCGCGGGTCATCGCGCGTTCGCCGCCTTCCCGGGATTTCACCCAGTGGCATTCCGACGAACGGCTATCCGCTCACAGTTGCGGGGGCAGCTCCGGTCTTGCGCTCCGACGACACGGAAACACGCACCGGATTCCCTCTTAGCTCCCGATCTGACGACTCGGAAGACCGTGACGGGAAGAGCTTGCCCCAGACAATCCGTTGGCGTCAACAGTCGATCGGCGTGCTCCTGCGCGCGATGAGACGCACCCTACAACCAGTCCTTCACTGATCGCGCCACCGCCTCCGACGACAGGCCGTAGCGCTCATGCAGCGTCGGCAGCGCCCCGGCGTCGAGGAATTCGTCGGGCAGCGCGATCTGTCGGAAGGCGGCCGGCCGTACCCCGGCGCGCAGCAAGAGGCCTGCGATCGCCTCGCCGAGGCCACCGACGATGGAATGGTTCTCGGCCACCACCACCAGCCGGCCAGGCTTGCCCGCCTCGCCAAGGATCGCCGCCTCGTCCAGCGGCTTGATGGTGGAGACGTGCAGGACGGCGGCGCCGATGCCGTCGGCCGCTAGCATCTTCGCCGCCTCCAGCACCCGCATCGTCATGAAACCCGACGACACGAACAGCACATCGGCGCCGTCGCGCAAGAGCTTCGCCTTGCCGAGCTCGAACCGGTAGCCGTACTCCTCCAGCACCACCGGCACGTTGCCGCGCAAAAGACGCATGTAGACCGGCCCCGGATGGTCGGCGATCGCGGGCACAGCCTGCTCGATCTCGGTGGCATCGCACGGGTCGATGATCGTTAGGTTCGGCATTCCCCGGAAGATCGCTATGTCCTCGGTCGCCTGATGGCTGGGGCCATATCCGGTGGTCAGACCCGGCAGCGCACAGACGATCTTGACGTTCAGACTTTCCTCCGCGATCGCCATGCAGATGAAGTCGTAGGCGCGCCGGGAGGCGAACACCGCATAGGTGGTGGCGAACGGCGTGAAGCCCTCGCGCGCCAAGCCGGCCGCCGCCCCCATCAGCACCTGCTCGGCCATGCCCATCTGGTAGAAGCGGTCCGGATGCGCAGCAGCGAAGACGTGCAGATCGGTATACTTGCCGAGATCAGCCGTCAGCCCGACGATATCGGCACGGCTGTGGGCAAGCTCCGCCAGCGCATGGCCGAATGGCGCCGGCCTTGCCGGATGCCCCTCCGGCGCCAGCGAGGCGATCATCGCCGAGGTCGTCGCCCGCGGTCCGTTCCCGGTCTTCGGGCGGGGCGTGTACTTGGACAGCCGTGTCATGCCCCCCTCCCCGCGTCCAGCGCCTGCAGCGCCAGCTCCCATTCCTCCGGCTCGACCCTGAGGAAATGGTTGCGCTCACGCGCTTCCAGGAATGGCACGCCCTTTGCCATCCTGGTGTCGCAGATCACCACGCGCGGCTGCGCCGCCCTGCTGCCCCGTGCTGCATCGAAGGCCGCGACCAGCGCGTCGATGTCGTTGCCGTTGACACGCCAGCACTGCCAGCCGAATGCCCGCCACTTGTCCTCGAGCGGCTCGAAGCCCGAGACCTTCGTGGCCGGCCCGTCCGCCTGCATGTCGTTGACATCGACGATCGCGATGAGGTTGGACAGGCCGAACCGGCTCGCCGCCATCGCCGCCTCCCAGGTCGACCCCTCGCCGAGTTCGCCATCGGACAGGAGATTGTAGACGAATGCGCCGGACGCCTTGCGCCGCAGGCCGAGCGCCATGCCGATCGCGATCGGCAGTCCGTGACCGAGCGATCCGCCGGTGATTTCCATGCCGGGGGTGTAGGCGGCCATGCCCGACATCGGCAGACGGCTGTCGTCGGTGCCGTAGGTGTCGATCTCGTCCTCCGGCAGGATCCCCGCCTCGACCAGCGCCGCGTAGAGCGCGATGGCGTAGTGGCCGATCGACAGCAGGAAACGGTCGCGTCCCTCCCATTCCGGATCGTCCGGACGATAGGTCAGCGCATGGAAGTAGGAGACCGCCAGCACATCGGCGATGCCGAGCGCCTGGGCGATGTAGCCCTGCCCCTGGACCTGCCCCATGCGCAGCGCGTTGCGGCGGATGTTGTAGGCCCGATCGGCGAGGCTGACATTGGATCTGTTGGCCATCGCGCCCTCAGTGGATCAGCATGCCGCCATTGACGTCGATCACCGCTCCGGTGACATAGGCCGACAGGTCGGAGGCGAGGAACAGGTAGATGCCCGCCACGTCCTCGGCCGATCCGAGCCGTCCCAGCGGGATTCCTTCAATGATCTTCTGCTTCATCTCGTCGGAGAGCTTGCCCTGGGTGATGTCGGTGTCGATCAGACCCGGCGTGACGCAGTTGACGCGAATCCCGTCAGGCCCCAGTTCGCGCGCCATGGCCTTGGCCAGCCCCAGCACGCCCGCCTTCGCTGCCGCATAGTGCGGTCCGCCGAAGACACCGCCGCCGCGCTGCGCCGACACCGACGACATGCAGGCGATCGCCCCCGACCGCCGCTTGCGCATGTGCGGCACGATCGACCGGCTCAGGCAGAAGATGCCCTTGAGGTTCACGTCGATCACCCGCTGCCAGTCGTCCGGGCCGATCTCGCCGAACTTGAGGGGCTGGGTTATGCCGGCATTGTTGATGAGGATGTCGATCTTGCCGAACGCCGCCAGCACCGCGCCCGCGGCACGGTCGCAGGCAGCCTGGTCGGTAACGTCGCAGCCGATGCCCAGATGCGCCTCGCCGATCCCCGCCGCCGCCGCACGCGCAGCCGTCTCGTCGAGGTCGAGGATCGCCACCCGCGCGCCGTGGCGGGCAAACAGCCGCGCCGTCGCCAATCCTATCCCGCGCGGGCTTGCCGCGCCGGAAATCACCGCCGTCCTGCCGTCCAGCAGCTTCAACTCCACCTCCCTCTGCGATATTGCGACCAGCGTCGTCCGGCCACCGCGGACTACGTATACATACGCCATTGCGATGTGGCTATTCCCCGAGTGTGTCGCGACAGGGGCCTATGGGCGTCGAGTGCGCGCGACGGATTTCCCGGCAGACGCAGGAGGAGGGTAGATGCCGGGGCGTGCGGCCCGGGACCAAGATCGAGGGCCGCGTCAGCAGCCGTTGACGAGAGCGTTGGCGGCCGCCTCCACGTCGATGCGCCGTTTGGCGATCCCGGCCCGCGCGACACGCTTGCCCGTGCATTGGAATGCCTTCTGGATGTCGGCGACCGTCGCGTTGGGCCGGATCTTCTTCATCAGAACCCAGGCACCGGCGACATGGGGTGTTGCCATCGAGGTCCCGCTCGCCGACCCGTACCTGCTGCCGAGAACGGCCGAGGTGATGTCGCTCCCGGGGGCCATCAGGTCGACGAGCCTGTTGTGATTGGAGAACGACGAGATCTGATCCGATTTCGTCGTGCTGCCGACCGTGACGGCATCCGAAATGCAGCCTGGTGCCGCGATGAAGCTGCTGGAGCCGTTGTTGCCCGAGGCGATGACGACCGCAACGCCCTTGCCGGCAAGCTGGCGGATCAGCCTGGTGATTGCACTCAGCGAGGCATTGTCGTTGTTGCAAGCCTTGGTATAGGCGCCCCCGCCCAGGCTCATGTTGACGGACGCGATCTTGTGGCTGCTGGTCAATGTGAGCGACCGGTCGAGAGCACCGATGATGTCGCTGTAGAAGGCGCTGATGCAGGGCGTCGAGGCTCGGCAAGCATCCGGCGTGAACCGGCTGAACACCTGCATGGAAATCAGGTCCGCATTCGGAGCAACGCCCTTGAAGCTGTTGGCCGGATTGCCCAGCGCGATCCCGGCCACATGCGTACCGTGGAAGCACCCGTCGAGCCTCGCCGGACAATTCTTGCCGGCCCCCTTGGCGAAGGACTGGGTCACCTTGTTGGGGCACAGCGAGGTGGCGCCGGCGCTGCGGTCATTGGTGGAGAAGCAGGCCTCGGACACGATGCGCCCGCGCAGGGCCGGGTGCGTCAGCTGGACACCGGTGTCGATCACGACGACGGCCCATCCCCTGCCGCCGTTGACGCCCATGCGACGCGCGACCACGTCGGCACGGATGAGGGGAACGCTCTCGTCGAGCATCGGCTCGACCCTGACATCCTCGTCGATTGCTGCGACCGCATCATTGCCGAGCAGCGCGCGCACCCCGGCTGTACCGACCGACATCGCCACATAGGGGACATTCGCATAGCGCTTGACCGATCGAGCGCCCGGGACATTGGCGACCACGCGGCGCTGAAGACTGGCAATGGCAGCGCGCTGGGCGGCGAGCTGGCTCGGATCGGCATTGGCACCGAGCTCCTGCCCCTCGCCCAGCCGCAGTTCGACGACGACCGGGATCCGGCCCTCTGCCTCAGCCCGGGCGATCAGCGCATTGGCCGACGCCCGGACGGTTCCGCCGCTGCCGTCCGCCAGCTGCACGACCGGGGTGTTCGACATTGTCTGGGCGCTGGCGGCCGTGGCCGCCAGCACAAGCCCCGCAATTCCGAGAACCGCCAGGCGCACGCTTGACGCGGGACAGCGGCGCCCTGCCAGCGCACTCTTGATCCAGGGCATGCAGTCATCTTTCACAATGGTGCCCAGCCAGTGATTGGAAGCCCCAAGCAAGACTACGACGGTCGTCCACTGGCATTGTCACATTAGCAGTTGAAGCCGAACCTACCTAGCGGAAACTGGCTCGTCGTGAGCCGGGGTGCGCCCGGGCGGCTCGGTCACCAAGATTGCAAGCGGCGCCCGCATGCATCGGTCGCCGCCTGGAACAGTCGAAGGCCAGGTGACTCCCAGGTGGATCAGCGTGCCGCGGATTGAATCTTGGCCTTGCCGGAAGTCCCTTGGGGCGACATTCCCGCAGGTATCACGAGCGGCTTCGTCGCCGCGACGTCCGGCGCCGTCTCCGGCAAGCCCTCCGAGGTCGACAGCTGCTGGACCGACACGCTGTCGACGTCGTAGCGGTGCTCGCGGCTGCTCCCCGGGTTGGCCATCACCATGGCGACGTTGCCGGTCTCGAATGTCCGGTCGGTCGCGCTGCAGACGACTGTGCCGTTGATCGAGAACTGGTGCGTTCCGTTGCGACTGACGACCTTCAGGTTGTTGAATCCACCAACCCTGACATTGATGCCGTCCCTCACACAAAGCAGCGAATTGTTGCCACCGGTGTTGTCACGTCCGTTGAGGCCGATCACCCGCCAGATCACTGCCTGACCGCCGCCGCTCTTGTTGTAGGCGAACCACATGCCGGACATGTTCGTCTCCGCGTCGATCTTGGAGAACAGGAACAGGCCGCTGTTCCAGTTGAAGGACGAGTCGTCGTCGATCCGGCGGACCCTTGAGGTCACCGACAGGCTGCTCGAGCAGAACGGACTGGTGGCGGCAAGCCAGATGGTCGGGCCGCTGCCATTGACGGACATCGTCCCGGACCGGAGCACCCACCGACCCAGTTCATGCTCCCAGTCGTCGACCTGGGCCTGCGTACCGAAGTTCCAGCTCTGCTGGTTCCTCGGGCGCTTCAGAACCTTGTTGGCGGCGAGCACGTCGATACGCGGCTTGGTGATGTTGTCACGCTTCACGTCCTTGCCCGTGCAGGCGAGCGCGCGGAGGATCTCCGAGACGGTCGCGGTCGGCTTCGACTGCTTGAGCAGCGCCCACGCACCCGCCACATGCGGCGTCGCCATCGACGTGCCGCTCTTCTCCCCGTACCTGCTGCGGAGGATCGGCGCACGGATATCGCTGCCGGGCGCCATCAATGCGATCAATCCGGAATGATTCGAGAAGCTCGACACCTCGTCGGACTTCGTCGTGCTGCCGACGGCAATCGCCGAGGAAATGCACGACGGTGAACTGATGTAGCCGTTGTAGCCGTTGTTGCCGCTGGCGATCACCACAGCCACCTTGCGCGACCTCAGATTGTCGATGGCTGGCTTGAGGTCGCTTGTGTCGCAGCTGGAGGAATACGCGCCGCCGCCGAGGCTCATGTTGACCGAGGCAATCTTGCGCGTGCGCTGCAACACGAACACGCGCTCGAGCGCGCTGAGCTGGTCGCTGGTGTAGCTGAGCACGCAGGGCGCGCTGCCACCGCAGTCGCTGTCGTTGTCGAAGCGACTGAACACCTGGATCGGGATCAGGTTGCCACCGCGCGCAACGCCCTTGTAGGGGTTGCCCGGAAAGCCGACGGCGATGCCGGCGACATGGGTGCCATGGTCGCAACCCGCCACATCAGCAGGGCAGTTTCGACCCGAACCCTTCCTTGTGGAGCTCTGCACCCCCCGGGGACAGAGCGATGTCGATTGCCCCGGTACGGTCGTCGAATAACATGCTTCGGAAATGATCTTCCCCTTGAAGGCTGGATGGTCGAGCTGAACCCCGGTGTCGAGAACGGCCACCGCCCATCCCCTGCCGGTTATCCCCTGTGCCCACAGCCGGTTCGCCCTGATCAGCGGAACGCTGCCGCTGAGGCTGGGTGCGACCGCCGCATCTTCGGTAATCCGGGACACGGCGGAGTTGGCGAGCAAAGCGCGAAGCTCGGCGACCGTCACCGACATTGCCAGCATCGGCACTGTCTCGTAGCGCTTGACGTTCTGCGCACCGGGCACTGCCTCCAGGACACGCGCCTGCGCATTGGCGATGGCGATGCGCTGATTTGCCGCCTGGAACGCGGAAAGATCGCCTTCCGGCACGAAATCGGTACTCAACCGGACGATTACGGATAGGCGGCCGCGCTCCGCTGCCTTGCGCAACAACACCTCGGCGGTCGCCTCGACGGTACCACCGGTCCGGTTCTCCACGAAAACCCTTGGGGTATCCAGGCCGGCCGAAGCCGGCCCGACGGCGACGGCAGGGAACATGCCCGTCACGGCCGCAACTGCTGCAGCTCCGGTCAACCGGCACCAGATCGATGCGACAAGCGGCATCGACCGCGTTCCACTCTCTTCGAGGTCTTGCATTGTCCGCCCCTGCGATCATTTTCGAGGCAATGGCCGCCGACATCACGCACTGTGTCGGTTCCTGCCGCTACGGAAACCTTACCATACATTAAGCTGCCTGACGAACGATTGAATCGGCGCGCGTTCGAGCCCGCATCGGGCCGCCGGCCGTGACGCGCGGATCGCGGCGCGAAGCCATTTGCGCTCCCCGGCAGGCGGGCTTGGCTACTGCACCGTCTCCGGCACGATCGGGACCGGACGCCACACCGTCGCCCGAACCTGCACGTCGTGCAGTTCGCGCGGGCTCAGCATCGTCTGGACGACGCCGCGGCGGTCGATGACCAGGTCGCGCTCCGGGCCCGGCGGCAGACCGGCAGCCGCCAGGTTCAGCCAGAAATGTGCCTCGACGTAATCCTGATGGACGCCCTGCCCGATGAAGTAGAGATAGCCGAGCAACCCCTGGGCATAGGGGTAGCCCTGATCCGCCGCGCGGCGATACCAGGCGGCTGCAGCACCGAAGTCCTGCGGCACGCCCTGCCCGTGGTAGTAGGCGAGGCCCAGAGCGGTCTGCGCCTTCGGATCGCCACGCTCGGCGAGCGGCAGCCACATCGCCGCCGCGCCGCGCAGTTCGCCCCGCTCGTAGGCGGCAATGCCGCGCTCGACACCTCCGTCGGCAAGCGCGATCGCTGCGACCGCCAGCTGCGTCCCGGCCAGAACGAGCGCGGCGGCGAGCCGGCCACTCCCGCACCTGATCCAGACCTTGCTGTTCCGCCGGCTAGGCACCTGCCCATCCTCCCTGCTGCGACAGCCAAGCGCACCAGATCGCCGGTGCCAGCAGCGCCCCGAAGGACAGCCGCTGCTCCCGGCGCCAGCCGCCGGCCCGCAGCGCCCGCAGGCCGACCACCGCAATCCCCGCCGCGGCCGCCGCCAGCACGGCGACGGCGAAGCCGTGCCAACCCAGCCAGACGCCGCCTGCCGCAGCGAGTTTGACGTCGCCCATGCCGAGCCCGTCAAGGCCGCGCAACCGGTAGAAGCCCTCGCGCAGGAGCAGGAATGCCGCCGCGCAAACGGCGCCGCCGAGCAGCGCCCCGGCAACGGCCTCGAACATCGCTGCCACCTCGTGCGCACCCGCCACGCCCGCCCACGCCAGCCCGGCGAAGACCGCGAGTGCGACCCATCGGTCCGGCACGCGCAGCCGCAGCGCGTCCTCGAACGCGATCGCGAACATTGCCGCGCCCAGGATCGACGCGGCGAGAGTGCCGGCCGGGTCGGCTCCCAGCGCCGGCGCGGCGACCGCACCCGCCAGTCCGCCCGCCGCAGCCCCGACCAGCTGCCGGCGGGCGGATGGCGCGAGTCTCCTCGGCAGGCTCAATCGCGGGCGCGCGTGTTCATTTCCCACATCCTGGCCCTCAGTTCCTCGGCGACATGCTGGGCGTCCTGGCCCTGGCGGATGACGACCGGCCGGATCAGGACGATCAGTTCGGTGCGGTCCGACTGATTGCGTTTGGTACCGAACAGGGATCCGATCGTCTCGAGGCGATGGAGGCCGGGGATGCCCGTGTCATTGCGCTCGCTGCGCTCGCTGATCAGCCCGCCGAGCAGCACCGTCTGATTGCTGACGACCGAAACCGCGCTGGAGATCCTGCGCTTGGCGAAGGTCGGCGTCAGCGTCTGGCCGCCCGACGCGATGTTGGAGATCTCCTGCTGGATCGTCATCGAGATCACCCCGTTGTCGGCGACGCGCGGCGTCACGTTCAGGATGATTCCGGTATCGCGATACTCGACCTCGTTCACGGTCGGGGCATCGGGGTCGATGTTCGACGTCGACTGGCGGGTGGTGACCGGGACGTTCTCGCCCACCTGCAACGTCGCCGTCTGGTTCTCCAGCACCACCAGCGACGGCGAGGACAACACCTGCACGTCGGTGATCTCGTCGAATGCCGAAATGATGACGTCTGGGCTGCGCTCGCTGCCGATCACGAAATTGAAGCCGGGCAGTTCGCGGCTGATGTTGTTGGCGATCGTGTTGAACAGACCGATGGAGCCGTCATCGCCGCTCTTGAGGAAATACTGCACGCCATAGCGCAGCTGGTCGTTCAGTCGGATCTCGGCGATCACCACGTTGATCGCCACCTGCAGCGGCGGCACGTCGATCTGGCGCAGTGCCGCCAGGATCTTCCGGTAGGTCTCGCCGTCGGCATAGACGACGATCGAGTTGTTGGCGGTGTCGGCGCTGAACCGGATACGGTCATTGCCGCCCGTCGCCGGTCCCGCCAAGACATCGCCGGCGCCGGGTTGCCGGCCGGTGTCGGTAAGGTCGAACGTGTTGCCGGATGTCAGTCCGAGATCCTGCTGATCGGTGCTCAGCCCGGGTTGCTGGTTCAGGTTGTCGCCGGTCTCGCCCTCCACGCTGGTCTGGAACAGGCTGGCGCGCGGATCGATCTGGTCGCCCGGCCGGTCGCCCCGCTGGTCGATGCCGGTCGCCGTTGATCCGGTGAAGATGCCGCTCAGGATTTGCACCAGCATCTTCGCATCACGGTACTTGACCCGGTAGACATGCACCTGAACGTCGGTCTCGGGGCTCTGCCGGTCGAGCCGGCTCACCCAGATTCCTGCCTGCCGGATGAGATCGGGCCGCTTGGAGACCACCAGCACTGCCTTCATGCGGCTCATCGGCACGAACTGGATGAGATCGGCGCCCGGCTGTCCTTCCCGCGTTTCGAAGATCCGCTCGAGCTCCGGAACCAGCGTCTCCGGCCGGACGCGCCCCACCGGGTAGATCGCCACCGACTGGTCAGCCATCCAGTCGGTGTCGAAATTGTTGATCGTCTCCACCGCCGTCTGCCGCTCGGCCGCCGTTCCCGCGATGAGTACCAGGTTCCGCGAGGTATCCACCCGCAACGATTCCGAGCGCGTCGCAAAGCCCTCGATCAGTCCGACCATCGTCCGGGCGGAGACATACCGCAGCGGAACCACCGTCAGCCCGTAACCTGACCGGGTATCGTTCCGGTCGATCAATGGAACCGTACCGACCTCACTGTCGAACACGATCCGATAGATCGAACCGGTATCGACCAGCGCGGCCTGGTTCATGCGCAGGATCGTTTCGAGAATCGGCAGCAGATCCTCCTGCGCCACCGGCCGCGCCGAGACGAGCGTCACGCGCCCGCTGACCTCGGTGTCGATCACGAAATTGCGGCCGAGCGCGTCGCCGAGGATCGCCCGGACCACCTCCCCCAGGTCGGCGTTCTCGAAATTGAGCCTGTAGGTGCCACGCCCAGCCGTCTCCGATGTTCCCGCCGGCACGAACGGCCCGCCCTGACCGTTGACGTAGCCGCTGCCGGTATAGACCTCGCCGGGTGGCGGATCGGCCGGACCGATTCGCTGCAGCCCCTGGTTCTGCTCGGGCGCCGGCTGGCGGGCCGCGAGGTCGGCATTCAGCACCGAGCCGAAGAATCGCGACCCGGAACCGCGCACGGACAACAGATCCTCCGTCGTCTGGCAGGAGACCGAGGCCGCCGCCAGCACGATGAGCAACACCGCGCGCACTGTCCTCCCCAGGTGCATCAACGCCTCGATACCCTCCTCACCTGAGGACTGCATTTGCCGGCGAGACCGGCAAGTACCACAACGTCCGCCCGCGCATGCCGCAACGCATTCATCAGGCCATCCGGTCATGACTCAACCGCCCAGCCCGAAACGCCCCTCCCGAAGGAGGGATCGTTCCGCGCAGACATGCCGAACAGGAGCGTGTTCTTGGAGTTCTGAAAGGGCGGTTCGCCGCCAGACGCCTGTTCTTCTCCCCCGGTCTCATCCGATCCGAGGGGTTATAGTTTACCGGGAACGGTCGGTTGTCACCCCTGCGCTGACAAACTATCTGTTGACAATCGCACCGCGTCGCGTGCGCCGGTCCGAACTCGCGGAAAATGATAGCCAAGCCATCCCTGGATGTCGACGACGCCTTTCTCTCCTTCCTGAGAAAAAGCGAAGAGTTCGGCGAGCGTGTCGATTATGACGCACTCGACGCAGTACCCCCGGAGCAGCGCGGGGCATATGCCGCGCTGTGGGAAGCGGGCGTGATGACCGGCACCGACCTGGCCGACGCCATCGCCCGGTTTCACGGTCTTCCGCGCGTGCGCATTGACGCGATTGGTAGTCAGAGCGGTGCCACTCGCGGCCTGTCGCGCCGCTTCCTGCGCGATGCCTGGCTCTATCCCTACGAGATCGGCGGGCGCCTGATGCTGGCTGTGGCCGACCCGGCCAACATCGAGGCGATCGACGCCGTGAAGCTCGCCGTGGGGCGACCGTTCGGCATCAGCGTCGTCGCCTTCGAGGACATCGCGATGCTGTTCGAGCGCGATGCCGAACAATCCGAACCCGAGCGCAAGGACGAGGCCGGCGGCGGCGCGACCGACCTCGAGATGGACATCGGCAACGACGAGAACCTGGAACGGCTGCGTGACCTCGCACGCGGCGCGCCGGTCGTGCAGGCCGTCGACGCGATGCTCGAGGCTGCGATCGACCTGGGCGCGACCGACATCCATGTCGAGCCGACGCGCGATGCGGTGCGCGTGCGACTGCGTGTCGATGGCTTCCTGCGGCCCTACCAGATGCTGCCGGGACGAATGGCACGCGCGATCGTGTCACGGATCAAGATTCTCGCCGGTCTCAACATCGCCGAGCGCCGCCTGCCTCAGGACGGCCGCGCCCGCGTCCGCATCGTCAACACCGAAGCCGACCTGCGCATCGCCACGCTGCCGACCCTCCATGGCGAGGCGGCGGTCATCCGCATCCTGGTCAAGGAATCGCGCGCGCTCGACCTTGCCCGGCTCGGCATGTCCCCCCGCGATCTGGTGACGATCCGCGCCATCCTGGCAGAGCCCTACGGCCTGGTCGTGGTGTCGGGCCCGACCGGCAGCGGCAAGACCACGACGCTGGCCGCCGCGCTCACCGAGCTGAACGATCCGGCCCGCAAGATCATGACGGTCGAGGATCCGATCGAGTACCAGATTGCCGGCATCCACCAGACTCAGGTCAAGCCGGCGATCGATCTCACCTTTGCGACCGCGCTGCGGGCCTTTCTGCGGCATGATCCGGACATCATCATGGTCGGCGAAATGCGCGACGCCGAAACGGCGGCGATCGGCATTCAGGCGGCGCTGACCGGCCACCTGGTGCTGACCACACTGCACACCAACAATGCTGCCGACGCGGTCGCCCGGCTCCTCGATCTCAAGGTCGAGAGCTTCCTCCTGGCCTCGGCGCTGCGTGGCGTGATTGGCCAACGGCTGGTTCGCAAGCTGTGCGAGCGCTGTCGCACGGCGATCACGGATCATGACCACGCCACGCAATCGCTGCTCGAACGCGGCATCCTACAGCTTGGCGCCGGCGAAACGCTGTACCGCGGTACCGGCTGCGACTGGTGCGGTGGAACCGGATACCGCGGCCGCATCGGCATCTTCGAGGTGATGCGCTTCGACGCCGACCTGCGGCAGCAGATCCACGACGAAGTCGACACCGGCAGGATTCAGGAGGTCGCCCGCAAGGCAGGGATGACGACCATGCTGGAAGACGGCCTGATGAAATGCAGGGCGGGACTGACGTCGGTGTCGGAGGTGATGCGGGTCGCCACCTGAGCGGCAGGACCGATCAGTTGACCCCGGCCTGCGCCGAAGACGGCCGTACCTCCTGAATCCGGACCCGCGACCGGAACATGCGGTAGACGCGGCTCTCCTTGCGGAACTGCATCTCCACCGAATTCGGCTCGACGGCGACCACCTTCCAGCCGTCGACCTCGTCGCCGACCGCAAGCCTATGCACCTGCCGCTTCTGGCCCATCATGATTGCGACCATCCTGTCATCGGTGATGATGACGCCGACGAGCCGGAGTTGCGGCGGCTTCCTCGCAGCCGGCGGCTTCCTCTCCGGCCTTTCGACCAGCGTCGGAGGCGGTGGCGGCGGTGGTGGCGGCGGAGGCAGCGGCGGATGCCGCGCCGGCGTGAACAGTGGCCGCTCCCGTGTAGCGGCAAGATCGTCCAGCGTCAGGCCCTCAAGGACGGCACCGGGTGCCTGCCCCCCTGTCGGGGCGTCGGACGGCCCGGATGCCTGGGCGACCGCCGGGAAGCCGCCGGCCACCTGTCCGATGGCGGCCAGCAGACAGACGACGGCGATGCTCCCGAGCCGCGTCATTCTTCGCCAGGCTCCCAGAATGCCGCAACCACCAGCGACACCTGCAGCACCGGATCGTCCACGTCGGCGTCATTGCGACCGGCCGCCACGAAGGATCGCACCGACAGCGACCTCACAAGCATGATCGGCCGCCTGGTCTCGATCTCGAACAGAATTGCTTGCAAACTCTCGATCGTTGCCTCGAACGAGGTGCGCAGGTCGATCCGGTGGCCATCCGGATCGGCCTCGGCGATCGGCAACAGCTGGCTTTCGATCAGCCGCCCGCCCGCCGCGTCAATGATACCGTCCACCGTGCGCTGGACCGCGGCTGCCGCGATCGGCGCGGTCGCTCCGGGAAAGTAGACGGCCGCCGGCGCGCCCTCGCCCGCCTGCGGCGTGCCGTCTGCCTCGAGCGACGCGAGCCGCCGGTCCAGATGCGCGATCTGGCCAGTCTGAACGGCGATGCGCTCCGCGACCGCCTGTCGCGCCAGCCAGCCCCAGGCCAGCCACGAAATGGCGGCGACCACCAGCGCACCGGCCAGCGCCACCGCTCCGACCTGCCGGGAATCGATCCGCATGGCCGGCGACGTCACGGCTGGTCCCCTTGCGGGTCCTGGCCCGGCAGCCTGGCGAGGATCTGAAAGCTGTCGGCGGCCCCGTCCTCGGTCCGCGTGGTCGGGGCGGCGAACTGGGCGGCCGACAGCATCGGCGACTGCTCGATCAGCGCGATCAGCTCGGTGGCGCGAGAGGACAGGCCGTTGATCCGGAGCGTCTGCCCGTCGATCGAGAGTTCGGTGAGATAGGTGTCGGTCGGGATCCGTTTCGACAGTTCCTCGATCAGCAGCACCATCGGCAATGCGGAGGCCTTGCGCGCGGCGAGCTGCTGGTGGCTCGCTGACGCGCCGGCGCGTGCCACCGCCTCGGCGATGACAGAGCGGCGCATCTCGATCGCCGCGTCGAGCGCCTCGCTACGCTTCGTGAGATCGTAGACGATCCAGCTCTGTACGCCACCCGCCACAACCACCAGTGCCGCAAAGGCGGCAAGCGCGATCCCCACCTTCCGACGAAGCACGTCACGGCGCCGGGTCTTGCTGGAATCCTGCAGGTCGATGCTCGTCGCCAGGCCCAGCGGATCGGCTGCGGTACCGACCGCGCGCGGGCTGAGTCCCAACGCCTCCAGCGGCGCCAGCGCCGCCGCAACGCGCTCCCGTGCGGTGGCGACGAGTCGTATCCGCATCTGGTCGTCGGTCGCGGGCGCTGCATCCTCGACGATCTCGTAGTCGAAGACGACACGGTCGGCGGCCCAGGGGGTCAGCCGCTCGATCTGATGGCGCAGGATCGCCTCGACATACTGCCTGCCGGCAGCCGGGAGACTGAGGGTCCGGTCGAGGACCTGTCCCGCCTCGAGACGCAGCTCGAACGACCGCGATTTCAGCTTCTTCACCCAATCGGTGGCGGCAAGGTCGGCAGCGTCGGCGGTGCCGAGCAACACCGGTTCGCGGCCGCTGACCCGCCACGCCTGATACCGGCCTGCGGTATCCACGACGACGAAGCCGGCCGGCCGCCCGAAGCGGACGACCAGCGGCTCGACGGCTCGGGCGAGCTCCCCGACCCACCATCCGAGCAACCGGCTGACAGCATTCATGGCGCGCTCCCGGTGGTCGTCGCGACCGACAGCATATAGGCTCCTGCGGCCGGCAACGCCACGCCCATCCCTCGGCATGCGGCAGCGGCCCGCCTCAACGTCCCTCTCCAGCTGGCTCGTCGACCCAGGCGAGCACATCGAACAGCTGCGGAGTGTCCGTCTGCACGATCACCGCCTCCGCGGTCCGGGTGAAGCCGCCAAGCAGCCTGGCCTCGGCAGTGATCCTGAAAACCTGCGCGTCCTCGACGGACAGGAACCGCGAGAAGCGCTGCAGCTGGCGGTTCTGCGCTCGCCGCTCCGGCGCCTCGGCGCGCAATGCCGCGACCAGCTCCTGCGCTTGACGCGCATCCATCCCGGGCACCGAAGACAGCACGGGAATCGATGCGCTCAATGGATCTATCGTCCCCTCCGGATTGAAGATCGTCAAATGCGGGCTGAGCCTGGCGTAGTCCTCGGCGGTCATGCCGAGCACCAGCATCAGCTCCTCCACCGACTGGAAGGGACCGTTGCGCGGACCGTAGGCGAGCCCTGCCTCGCGGTATTGCGGCCGTTCGGCGCCATTCGGCCCAGGTTGCCCGTTGGCATCGCGCCAGTCCGCCACCCGGGCGGCGAACTGCTGCGCGCTCATGCCCCGTCCGTTGACGGCCCGGTAGAGCCCGGCGAGCAGCACTGGCGGCGATCCGTTCAGGTCGATCCGGCCCCGCTCCGTGCGCGCGGACAGCCGCACCGCCCCGGTCGCGAACGTGACAACGGTGCCCGCCAGCTTGGCCGGATCGAGCCGCCCGACGAACAGGCTGTAGGCGGCCGCCGCGACGCCGCCCCGCAGCAGCGCGTCGGCCTGAAGCTCGTCGACATTCAGCCGTGCATAGGCGGCGGTCGGCCGCGACACCTGCATCGTCGCCGCCACGAGAGCCGCCAGCAGGCCGGCGACCATCAGCACCACGACGGAGATGTATCCGCGCTCGCCGGTCATCCGCCGCATGGACCGGCCCTCTCGTCCAGACACCCGGGTTCGGTTTCGGCCGCCGGGCGCAGGATCAGCGGCGGCAGCACCCGGATACCCGTGTCCTGATCGACGACATCGAGGCGGATCGCGTCCGGTAAGGCAGTCGGCAGCGCCCAGGTCGTGGTCCATTCCAGACGCGGCCCCTCCAGTCTGCCATAGCGGAACTGGTAGCGCCACGGACCGCGCAGCAGTACCACCGGATCGCGCAGCGCTGCGAGATCGAATTGCCTGGCATCCGGCGCGAGCGGCGCCGCCGCCCGCTGCAGGACGGATCCGCCCGCATCGGGGCGCACCGAATAGACGACCATGCCGCGCCCCGGCCCGGGCGACGCACCGTCGCCGCCGACCACGATGGCAAGCGACTCCGGCCCCCCGGCGAACGCGTAGGTCGCGCCATGCCGTCTGCCCCAGAACTCCCGCCGCATGGCGGTCACGTCACGCCTGAGCACGCGCATCCCCGCCGCGACGGTCTCCAGCCTGTCGCTGTCCAGCGTCGTCTTCTGCCAGTTGCGCAGCGTCAGCCCGGCGACGAGCGGCACCGCCATCAGCACCAGCGCACCGAGCGCCAGCGCGGCGAGTGCCTCCATCAGCACGAAACCCGCGGCTCGGTCCCGACGCGGACGATACCACGGCCGGCTCATCGCCGTGCCGACCCGATCCGCAGCGTGTCGACGGCGATCGTCGTGCCGTCCGGCGCACGCACCTCAACCGTGACATCGTAGGGGGTCCAGTCCGCTTGCCGCTGCGCCTGCCTCTCCCCCTCGTCACGGCGCGATGGCACCAGACCGGCCCTCGGCCTGACATGCGCCATCCACTCGTAGCCGTCCACTATCCCGCTCCTGGTGCCGAACTGCAGGGTCCCCGGGGCAAGCTCGCTGGCCAGCACGGCCTCGGCGACGAGGCCGGCAGAGACGGTAGACAGCGATTTTTCGACCATCCGCCTGGAGACCACGATCCCGCCGGGCAGGACCATCATCAGCAACGACATGAGGACGACGGCGACCAGGGTTTCGAGCAGCAGGAAGCCCTCCTCGCGCCGCCGCCGTCGCCTCCGCGCGGTCATCGGGCGGCCCGTGTTGCGACGGGCAGGACGTCGACGGCTGCCGTCAGCCAATTGACGCTGATGCGGTAGCCGACAGGGCCGCGGCTGAGCGTCAGGACACCGCCGGACGAGCGGCCGTCCGCCCGGAACCGGATGCCGCCGCCGCCCGCCGCCCTCTCCTGGTCGGACTGGAGGAAATCGATGCTGACGGAATCGGGGATGCGCACATAACTCCCGTCCGCACCCGACACGACCACCCGTTTGCCGAGGTCCACCCGACTGACCACGTCGCGGCGATCGAGCAGCGCCCGGTTGCGGTCGTCGCGCAGCAGGCCGGCGACGGTATAGGCCTTGGCCCGCAGCGCCGCCGGTCCCGGCTCGCGCGCAACACGTGGCAGCACCAGCACCATCACGAGGCCGATGATCGCCAGCGCGACCACCATCTCGATCAGCGCGAACCCTTCCCGGGCGTCGTGACGTCTATCTGGTGCTGGTGATGTCCGAGGCATCTCCGGTACCTCCCTTGCGTCCGTCGGACCCGAGAGAGGTGATCTCGTACGGGCCGCTGGCCCCCGGAGAACGGTAATCGTAGGGATTCCCCCACGGATCGAGCGGGACGGAGGTCTGGTTCAGATAGGGACCGTTCCACCGGTCCGCATTGGGCACCCGAACCACGAGCGCCTGAAGTCCTTCCGACGTCGTCGGATACCGCCCCATATCGAGATAGAAGAGATCGAGCGCAGACTGGATGGCCTCGATCTGCAGGCGCGCGGACTTTCCGCGTGCATCCGAGAGGTAGCTCAGCACGCGGGGGCCGACCAGCCCCATGATCAGGCTGAGGATCACGAGCACGACGAGCAGCTCGACCAGGGTGAAGCCGCCGCGCCTGTCGCGACGCGCCCGCCGCCGGTCGAGGGCAGCCGCAAACCGTATTGTCCGTAGCGTCACAACAAAAGCTCGTTCACGCTAAGCAGCGCCGTTATGATGGTTATGATCAGCCACGCGATGATCAGGCTGACCAGGATCAGTATAGAAGGTCCCAGTATCGCTGTCAGTCGCGCCAGCGATCGCTCCAGCCGATCCTCATAGAAGCTGCCGATGCGCCGCGACATGGTGTCGAGCTCTCCGGCTTCCTCGCCGACCCTGAGGATGGGGATAACATAGGCTGGCAGGAGGTCAAGCCCGGCCAGCGCGTCGCTGAGCCGGTGGCCTTGGCGCACCTCGGCAATGAGCCTGTCGACCTTTTCGGCGGCGCGGCGGTCGCGGAACAGGTCGCGCACCAGCCGCAGCGAGGTGGTGATGTCGACCCCGCTGCCGAGCAGCGTCCCGAGGGTCGAGCAGAAGAACACGGTCTGTTGATACTGGACGATGGTCCTGATGCCGGGAACATGTCCGATCAGCCGGAGCAGTGCACCGGTCGCCGAGCGGCTGCGCGAGACCATGAGGCCGCCGATCAGGGCCAGGACGGCGGCGCCAAGGATGAGATTGAGATTGGCGCGGACGAAACCCGACAGTGCGAAGACGGTTCGCGCCGAGGGATCGATGCGGTCCTGGAAGCCCGACATCGCCCGCTCGAACTCGGGAATGACGCCGACCAGGACGAACAGGAACACGCCGCACGCCGCCATCACGAGGAAACTCGGATAGGTAAGCGCCGAGGTCAGGCGTCGCCTGAGCGCCTCGTTGCGGCTGCGCTCCTGGGCGATGGCGTCCAGCGTCGTCTCCAGCGTGCCTGCCGCCTCGGCGACCTCGACCATCTTGACATAGATCGGCGGGAAGACGTTGCGATGCTGCGCCAGCGACTCGGCGAAGCTCTTGCCGTCGGCGATGCTGCGCTGCAGCGAAGCCATCAGATCGCGCACCACGGAGCGGCCGCCCGTGCGTGCGAGCAGCTGCAGAGCCTCGTGCAGACTGACCCCGCCCTTCAGCAGCATCGCCAGGTCACGGGTGGCCTCGGTGATTTCCTCGGTCCTCGGCTGCGCGCGGAACACGCGCAGGATGGCCGTGCCGGCCCCGTCACGGGCCTCGCGCGCCTCGATCGGGATGTGCCCGATGCGCTCGAGCTCGCTCAAGAGGTCGCGGCTCGAGTCGGCCTCAGCCTCGCCAGTGACCAGCTGGCCGGAAGGATCGAGGGCGCGGTAGCGGTACTTCGGCATGTACCTGCCAGGCTGGCGAGGAAGCTGCCGCACCCTGCCCCGGATCGGCCGACATGTCGAGGCACTGTCATCGACATGCCGGGCAGCGCCGCGCGGCGCTATTCCGCTGCCTCGAGCATCGGCACCTCGCGCGTGGCACCACTCTCCCACCGCCGCATCAGATCGGCCCAGCGGCGGCGCGCCCTGTCGATGGCAGCGGCCTTCACGGGACCGTAGCCGCGGATCGCGTCGGGCACGCGGGCGATCTCGACGGCAAGACCGATCGACCGGGCATCGAGCGAGGCCGCCAGCCGCGTCAGGATCGCCTCGAACTCGGCAACCAGCGCCCGCTCGGCGCGACGCTCGGCGGTATGGCCGAACGGATCGGCAAAGGTGCCGCGCAGACGCTTCATCGCCGCGAGCAGGCGGAACGCCGTGAACACCCACGGTCCGAACGTTCGCTTGCGCGGCCGCCCCGTTGCCGGGTCGACCCGCGACAGAAGCGGCGGGGCGAGCTGGACGGAAACCTTGCCACCAGGCTCAAACTGTGCCTCCAGCGCCTTCCGGAATTCCGGCAGGGTGTAGAGTCGGGCAACCTCGTACTCGTCCTTGTAAGCCATCAGCCGGAACAGCGACTCGGTCGCGGTCCGGGTGAGACGGCCGGCCGCGCCGGTTGCCCGCTCCTCGGCCGCACGGATCTTCCCGACGGCAGCGCGGAACCGCTGCGCATAGGCGCTGTCCTGATAGGCGGTCAGCTCGGCGGCCAGAAACGCGATCCGCTCGTCGAGCATCATGTCCTGCGGTGCGGACTCCGGCCCGGCGAGCTGTGCGAACATCTCGGGGCGATCTGCCAGCAGCCTGCCGGCCGCGAAGGCTCGGAGGTTGGCCGCCACAGCCGCCCCGTTCATCCGGATCGCCTGTTCGATGGCGTTGCGCCCGACCGGAACCAGGCCCTTCTGCCAGGCAAACCCCACCAGCATCATGTTGGCGAAGATCGCATCGCCCAGAACTGCCTCGGCGAGATGCGCGACATCACCGCCGTCGATGCAGCGCACCGCCGAGGCCACGATCCGCCGCAGCCGGCGCGCCTCGAACCCCTGCGTCTGGTGAAGGACGAACTCGGCGGTCGGAGCGACCCGCTCGGCGACGACGGCGCGGGTCCGGTCCGGCGCACACAGCGCCAGCACCTCGGCACCGGCCGCAACCAGCAGGTCGGCTGCGATCAACGTGTCCAGCGCCCCGGCTGGGACCCTCGGCCCCTCGATCGGCACGTCGCGCCGGGCGATGCGCACGTGTGAGGTCACCGGCCCGTTCTTCTGGGCAAGGCCGGTCATGTCGAGCGTCGACGCATCTAACCCGTCGAGGAAGGCTGCCGTCGCCAGCACCGCCGAGGTGGTGGTGACGCCCATGCCGCCGATACCGGTAACGAGGAGGTTGAACGGGCGGTCGGGAAGCCAGCGGGCCGGCTCGCCGAGTTCCGCAGCAAGTGCGGCAATGTCGAGGCCGACCGCCTCCGCCCGGCGGGGTTCCGCACCCTCGACCGTGACGAAGGACGGACAGAACCCCTTCTGGCAGGAGTAATCCTTGTTGCAGCTCGACTGGTTGATCCGCCGCTTCTCGCCGAATGGCGTCGGCAACGGCTCGACCGAGATGCAGTTGGACTGCACCGAGCAGTCGCCGCAGGCTTCGCAGACACGGGGATTGATGAATAGCCGGACGGCCGGATTCGCGTAGGTGCCGGACTTGCGCCGGCGACGCTTCTCGGCTGCGCAGGTCTGGTCGTAGACCATCACCGAGACGCCGGGGAAGCTGGCGAGTTCGCGCTGGACCTCCATCACCGCATCGCGCTCGCGAACGCGCGTGCCGGGCGGCAGGGGGACACCGGCATAAAGATGCGGCCGCTCGGACAGGAGCACGATGCGCTCGACGCCTTCTGCCGCCACCTGGGCAAGAAGCCTCGGCACGTCGAGCGGTCCGTCATGCGGCTGTCCGCCCGTCATCGCCACGGCATCGTTGTAGAGGATCTTGTAGGTGATCGGCGCCTTTGCCGCGACTGCAGCCCGGATCGCCAGGATGCCGGAGTGGTAGTAGGTGCCGTCGCCCAGATTGGCGAAGATGTGCCGATCCTTGGAGAACGGGAACTGACCGAGCCACGGAACGCCCTCCCCGCCCATCGCCACGACGCCGTCGGTCGTGCGCCCCGCCGCTTCCGTCATCACGTGGCAGCCGATGCCCGGCATGGACCGGCTGCCCTCCGGCGTCATGGTGGAAGCGTTGTGCGGGCAGCCCGAGCAGAAATACGGCTGACGCTTCGCATCGGTGCCGTTCTCCCGAGCCCAGCGCACCCGCGCCGCGAGCCGCTCCGCCCCCTCTCTCATCGCCGGGCGATGCACGCCCGCCGGCAGGAAGGAAAGCAGCGCCGGGGCGATCTCGTCCGGGCCGCATTCGCGAATGTCTGGCAGCAGCCGCCGTCCGTCCGGCGCATGCTTGCCGAATATCTGCGGCCGACGGTCGGCCGGCCAGTGGAACATCAGCTCCTTGAGTTGCGGCTCGATGACGCCGCGCTTGTGTTCGACCACCATCAGGCGCTCGACTCCGGTTGCGAAGGCACCGATCGCTTCCGGCTCGAGCGGCCAGGGCATCGCCACCTTGAACACTGCGAGCCCGATCTCCTGCGCCACCGTCTCGTCGATGCCCATCAGGTCGAGCGTCTGGCGCAGGTCGCGATAAGCCTTGCCGGTGACGACGATGCCGTAGCGCGGCCGTGCAGCGCCGAACACCTGCCGGTCGAGGCCGTTTGCCCGCACGAAGGCGCGCGCCGCCGGCAGCCGCAGTTCGCGGGTCAGCACCTCCGTGTCGAGCCGGTTGGCGAGCTGCAGCGCCAGGTTGAGCTCGGCGCCCCGGCGCGGGTCGGGGATATCCAGCGGGCGGCGGATCGTCAGCCGGTTCGCGTCGACCGAGACGACGCCGGTGGAATCCATCGTGTCGGCGAGCGCAATCAGCGCCGTCCACAGGCCGCTGTAGCGCGACATTGCAATCCCGTACAGCCCGAAATCGAGCACGTCCTGCAGGTCGGACGGATTGAGCACCGGGATCTCGGCGTGCATGAAGGCGAATTCACTCTGCGCCGGCAGGCTCGATGATTTCGCCAGATGGTCGTCGCCGGCGACAGCCAGCACGCCCCCCGCCGACGCCGTGCCGCTGGCATTGGCATGCCGCAGCACGTCACCGGCACGGTCGACGCCTGGTGCCTTGCCGTACCAGATGCCGAACACGCCGTCATAGTCCGACGAGCCGGCCAGACGGATCTTCTGCGTTCCCCACACGGCGGTTGCCGCGAGCTCCTCGTTGATGCCAGGCTGGAAGACGAGATCATGCGCATCGAGAAGGCGCCTGGCCCGCGCAAGCTGCTGGTCGTAGCCGGCCAACGGCGATCCGCGATAACCGGAGATGAAACCGCCGGTCCTCAGCCCTGCCGCCCGATCACGCCGGATCTGGTCGAGCGGCAGTCTGACCAGCGCCTGAATGCCGGACATATGGACCGTTCCGTGCTGCAGCTCGTACTTGTCGTTGAGCGTCACCGTGCGGGCGATTGCGGTCATCGGCACCTCGTCGCGAAAGGAAATGGGCCGGGAGCGCACCGACGCTCCCTGGGATCATTATGTCGCAACGCATCGGAAGGTTCGTGCTATTGTGTTGAGGAAAGCGCCGTAACTGGAATGAACGTTTCCCGATAATGGCCAGATCCGCAAGAATCTCACTCGATGCCGGAGACATCCGGATCCTGCGCGAACTCCAGCGCGATGCGTCGCGCCCCGTCGCGGAGATCGCCAAGGCGGTGGGCATGTCGCAGACGCCGTGCTGGCGGCGGATCAAGCGGCTGAAGGACGCGGGCGTGATCAGACAGACGGTGGCATTGCTCGACCGGCGTCTGCTGGGGCTCGATTTCGTCGCCTATGCCTTCGTCAAGCTGGCGCTGCCGAGCCGGGCCAACATGGAGGCCTTCGACCGCCTGGTGGCGACCTGGCCGGAGGTGCTGTTCTGCGAGCGGGTGACGGGCGCGGTCGACTACCTGATCAAGGTCGTCGTCGAGGACATGAGCGCCTATGACGAGTTCCTGCGTTACAGGCTGCTCGACCAGGAGATGGTTTCGGACGTGCAGTCGCGCATCGTCATCGCTACCTCGAAGGACACCACCGAGCTGCCGGTCTGGGACGATTGACGGGAGGGGGCATGCCCGCCTGCACGCACCGTCACTGCCTCTCCCCGAGCTGCCTCCTCAGAAACGGGTCGCGGCATATGGTGCCGGATCGACCACCGGTGACTCGCCGGTCATGAGCTCGGCCAGCAGCCTGCCGGTGATGGGGCCGAGCGTCATGCCGAGATGGGCATGCCCGAAGTCGAGCCACAATCCCCTGTGGCGCGGCGCAGGGCCGACGACCGGCAACGTGTCGGGGAAGCACGGACGGCGGCCCATCCACGGTTCGTCATCGACCATCTCGCCGAGGGGAAACAGCTCACGGGCATGGGGCTCGACCGCCTTTACCTGCGACGGGGTGGGCGGCGCGTCGCGGTCTGCGAACTCCACGCCGGTCGTGATGCGGATGCCGCGCAACATCGGCGTCATGCAGTAGCCATAGGCGCTGTCGACCACCGGCCGGCCGAGCGTGGCATTGCCGGCCGGACGATAGTGGGTGTGATAGCCTCGCTTGACTGCGAATGGCAGCCGGTAGCCGAGCGGGCGGAGGAGGTCCATCGACCACGGCCCGGCGGCGACGACCACCTCGCCGGCAACCAGCGCGCCGTCGCCGATCTCGACGCGCCAGCCACCGTCAACCGGCACCAGACGGCGCACCTCACCTCGCACGAAGTCGCTTCCGTAACGCATGAGGAGCGAGGCATAAGCCTTCGTCACGCGCCCAGGATCGCTCAGCGAAGCGATATCGTGCCAATGGTCGGCGCGATAGAAGTCGCCGGTCAACTGAGGTTCCAGTTCCAGCGTCTCGTCACGCGTCATCGCGGTATAGCCGAATCCGCCCTCGCGGGCGATCCGTCGTTCCAGTTCGCCGCCCGCATAGCCCTTCTCCGAGCGGTAGAGCCGAATCCAGCCGGTCTCGCGCAGGAATCCCTCGGCGCCGGCCTCGCGCATCAGCGACTTGTGCTCGCCGATTGCATGGGCGAGCAGCGCCATCACCGCCCCGCCATTGCGCCGCAGCTTCGCCTCGGTCGAGTTGAGCGCAAGCCTGACCAGCCACGGCACGATCGTCGGCAGGAAGCGCCAGTGGAAACGCATCTCGGGGCGATCGTTACGGGCATATCGCATCAGCTCGGCTGGACTGAAGGGCATCGCCATCGGCACATAGGTGCCCCCTTCGATCACCCCGGCATTGCCGTACGAGGTCTCCTCCCCCGGCTCGCGCCTGTCGAGCAGAATGACGCGGCGGCCGCGACGGGCGAGGTGGATGGCGGCCGAGACCCCGACGATGCCGGCACCCACGACCACAATGTCGGATTTGGAAGTCACTCTGGCTTTTCCGGTCCGGACGGTTCGCATATGGAGGGAACCTCGTAGCACTATCGCGAACGGCCGCACCGATCCAGTTCGACCGGCCATATCAAACCACGACCGGGATGCGCCCGCATGATCGGCCCCGTCATCGCCGCGATCGACTGGATCGGCGCCCAGGGTACCCGGGCAGTGGCGCTGTCGCTCGTCGTCGGCATGGCGGTGCCGCCGCTGTCGGCGGTAATGAAGCCGACCATTCCCTACGCCGTTTTCCTGCTGCTTGTGGTCGCCTTCGCCCGCGTCGACCTCGGAGCGCTCAAGGCGCGGCTGCGCGCGGGCGGATTGGTGCTGCTCGTCGTCGTCTGGATGATGCTGATGCTTCCGGCCGCGGTCGGGCTCGTGGTCTGGGCGACGGGGCTTGTCGAGACCGATCCCGGCATTGCGGCGGCCATCGTGCTGATGGCGATCGCGCCGCCGATCATGTCGTCGCCGGCCTTCACCTACCTGCTCGACCTCGACGGGGCGCTCAGCCTGACCGTCCTGGTCGCCGCAATGGTAGCCACGCCGATCCTCTGCCCCGCGGCCGCGCAGATTATCCTGGGCGACATGCTGCCGATTTCGGCGCTTGATCTGGCGATCCGCCTCGCCATGCTGCTCGCCGGCTCGGTGGCGGTGGCAGCCGTCGTCCGCCGCCTGCTCGGCGGCGAGCGCATCGAGCGCTCCGGCAACGTCTTCGACGGCCTCAACGTCCTGCTGCTGTTCGCCTTCGCCGTCGCGATCATGGATGGGGTGGCGGCGCGGCTGGTCAGCGATCCCGGGCTGATCCTGTTCTGCCTGGTCGTCGCGTTCGGAATGGCACTCGCCGTCATGACCCTGTCGTTCGGCGCGTTCCGACTGGCCGGGCGCAGCACCGCGCTCACCGTCGCCGTTTCCTCCGGCAACCGCAACATGGCGTTGATGGCGGCCGCGCTGACCGGGGCGATCCCCGAGGTAAGCTGGGTCTATTTCGCCGTCGCGCAGGTGCCGATCTATCTCCTGCCGCTGCTGATGAAGCCGGTCGTGCGGCGCCTCCTGGCCGCACCCGGCGGCGGATCGGCAGCGTGATGGGCGACAGCATTCCCCGGTGGCATAAGCGGCTGCGCGCGGCCATCCGCCCGGCGCTGGCCTGGAGCGGGCTGGCGGCGCTGATGGGCCTCGCTGCGGTTGGTCTCGGGCTCTGGCAACGGGGCTTTGGTCTCCTGCCGAGGACCGCGATCGCGCTGGCCGTCCTGGCGCTGCCGCCAGCCGTCGTGGTCGGTCTGGCGGCAATTTCCCTCGACACACTGCTGCCGCGCCTGCAGCGCAAGGGCCGCGCGATCGGCATGGCGCTGCTGCTGTTCTCGCTCGGACCGCTGGCCAGCGCCGCCGTCTTCTCGCTGATCTACCGCCAGACCTATCCGGTCGGGTTCCAGCCGATCTGGACGGAGGTCGGCTTCCACCAGCTCGCCTGGACCGGCATCGCGACGCTGGTGCTGTTCGCAGCCCACGGCCTGCGGCTCTACCTACCCTTCGGGCCGATTGCCGGATTGGTGCTGGCACTCGCCTATGGCTTCGTGCAGCCTGCCGCGTTGAGGCGGCCGTCGCGCTCTGATAGACAGACCCTGACCGACCACAGCACCCCGGACCAGCAATGATCCCGCGCTATTCGCGCCCGGAGATGGTTTCCATCTGGGCGCCTGAAACCCGTTTCCGCCTCTGGTTCGAGATCGAGGCAGCTGCCGCCGAGGCAATGGCCGAGACCGGGCTGGTGCCGCCCGAGGCCGCCCGCACGATCCGCGAGAAGGGCGATGCCGCCGTCTTCGACGTCGCGCGCATCGAGGAGATCGAGCGCGAGGTGAAACACGACGTCATCGCCTTCCTGACGCATCTGGCCGAATGCATCGGGCCCGAAGCGCGCTACGTGCATCTCGGCATGACCTCCTCGGACGTACTCGATACCTGCCTGGCGCTGCAGTTGACCAAGGCGAGCGACCTGCTCATCGCCGATGTCGATGCCCTGCTCGCGGCGCTGAAGCGGCGCGCCTTCGAGCACAAGCTGACCCCGACGATCGGCCGCAGCCACGGTATCCACGCCGAGCCGACAACGTTCGGTGTCAAGCTCGCCGGCTTCCATGCCGAGTTCCAGCGCGCAAGGGCACGGCTCGTCGCCGCTCGCGAGGAAATCGCTACCTGTGCGCTGTCGGGAGCCGTCGGCACATTCGCCAATGTCGCCCCCGACATCGAGGAGCGGGTCGCCGCGAGACTGGGGCTGAAGCCCGAGCCGGTGTCCACGCAGGTCATCCCGCGCGACCGCCATGCAGCCTTCTTCGCCGCACTCGGCATCGTCGCCTCCTCGCTTGAACGCCTGGCGACCGAGATCCGCCATCTCCAGCGCACCGAGGTCCTCGAGGCGGAAGAGTACTTCTCGCCAGGACAGAAGGGCTCGTCGGCGATGCCGCACAAGCGCAATCCCGTGCTGTCCGAGAACCTCACCGGCCTCGCCCGCATGGTGCGCGCCTATGTCACACCGGCGCTTGAGAACGTCGCGCTGTGGCATGAGCGGGACATCTCGCATTCCTCCGTCGAGCGGATGATCGGCCCGGACGCCACGGTGACGCTCGACTTCGCGTTGGTCCGGGCGACCTCGATCGTCGACCGTCTGGTGGTCTATCCGGACAGGATGCAGCGCAATCTCGATCTGCTCGGCGGCCTCGTCCACTCACAGCGCGTCCTGCTGGCGCTGACCCAGGCCGGCATGAGCCGCGAGGACGCCTATCGGGTGGTCCAGCGCAACGCCATGAAGGTCTGGGCCGGCGAGGGCCGGTTCCTGGATTTCCTGAAGAACGATCCCGAAGTGATTCGGCTGATTCCGGAATCCGAGCTCGAGGCGCTGTTCGACCTCGACTATCACTTCAAGCACGTCGACACGATCTTCGCCCGCGTGTTCGGTGCCTGAGGGCGGCGCCCCCGGGACCGCGGGCCCGGCGCGGGCTCAGGTCGGGTTCCGCAGGCTGCGGATCAGGTCAGCGGCGGCAGCGGCAAGCAACTGGAGGTCCGGTCCGGTGGCGATGAACCGGTATCCCGCCGCCGCATAGGCGAGCGCGTCCTCGCGCGTCTGGGCGAAGGCACCTGCGATTCGCCCGTGCGCTGCTGCGCGCTGCGCGACCATCTTGATGGCCTCGGCCAGGCCTTCGACACCAGGCCCGATCGACGCCCCCTGCGCCAGCGAGATCGACAGGTCGCTGGGCCCGACGAACACCCCGTCGATTCCCTCCACTGCCAGAATGCGGTCGAGCTGTCCGAGCGCCTCGCGGGTCTCGACCATCGCGAAGGCGAGCGTCCGCCGGTTGGCTGTCTGCAGGAAGGCTTCCTTGCTGCTGCCGGTCAGCATCATCGCCCGCGCCGGCCCCCAACTGCGCCCGCCGAGAGGCGGATACTTGGCGGCGCGCGCGAAGGCAATGGCGTCGCTCTCGCTGTCGATCATCGGGCAGATCACCACCTCGAAGCCGAGATCGAGGCCGCGCCCGACCTCGGGCAGTCCGCCGAAGGGAACCCTGAGCACAGGGGCAGCACCGGCGGCGACGATGCCCGTCAGCCCGCCGCGCAGCGACTGGACGTCGTGAAAGCCGTGCTGCATATCGAGGCAGACGGCATCAAAACCGGTGCGGGCCATCGCCTCGGCGGCGAGCGGATCGGTCAGCGCCGACCAGCCGCAGAACACCGTCTCGCCGGCGCGCAGCCGATCGGCCAGGAATCGAAGGTGCACCGCCGGCGTCCCGGGTCAGCCTTCCCGCTGCAGCTGCTCCATCGCCGTCGCCAGCAGTTCGTCCATCGTCCGCCGAATCTGATGATCGGACTGGTCGACGCCGTGCGCATCGAAATCCTTGCGGATCTTGCGGAACACGTCCTCGTCGCCGGCCTCCTCGAAATCGGCCATGACGACTTCCTTGGCATAGGCTTCCGCGGCATCGCCGCTCAGACCCATCTTCTGGGCCGCCCACATGCCGAGCAGGCGATTGCGGCGGGCATTGGCCTTGAAGCGCAGTTCCTCGTCATGCGCGAACTTCTCCTCGAAGCCCTTCCTGCGCTGTTCGAACTCGGACATGGTACGATTCCTCGTGGCAGGCGCGCCGCGCGCCGGCGTAGTCGCGCGGCATGGCGATCGCGGCTTGCATACCCGGCGCGGATCACCAAATCAACAGTCGCCGGCATGGACCCGATGCGCATCCGGTTTCGCCGACAGCCGCCTTCGCAGGCGCGTTGTGTTGGCAGGACGGATCGGATAGTTTGCGCGCGTTTTCCCGTGCGGACAGCATCATCGTGCGCAATCGCGTGTTGTCGTCTATTCTCGGTCACGCGACGCATGCTCATCGAGGCGCCGCTTTCTCCCTATGACAGGTCTGATCCGAATGAACCGCCGCCGCAGAGTCTACGAGGGCAAGGCCAAGATCCTTTACGAGGGCCCCGAGCCGGGAACGCTCGTTCAGCACTTCAAGGACGACGCCACAGCGTTCAACAAGAAGAAGCACGCCCAGATCGAGGGCAAGGGCGTGCTCAACAACCGCATCTCCGAGTTCATTTTCCAGCATCTCAATGACATCGGGGTGCCCACGCACTTCATCCGCCGCCTGAACATGCGTGAGCAACTGATTCGCGAGGTTGAGATCATCCCGCTCGAGGTGGTCGTCCGGAACGTCGCCGCCGGCTCGCTGGCGCAGCGGCTCGGCATGGAAGAGGGCACTCAGCTGCCGCGCTCGATCATCGAGTTCTATTACAAGAACGATGAGCTCGGCGATCCGATGGTTTCCGAGGAGCACGTGACTGCCTTCGGATGGGCGAGCCCTCAGGAGATCGACGACATCATGGCGCTGGCCCTCAGGATCAACGACTTCCTGACCGGCCTGTTCCTCGGTGTCGGCATCCGCCTCGTCGATTTCAAGGTGGAGTTCGGCCGGCTTTACGAGGGCGAGATGATGCGCATCATCCTGGCCGACGAGATCAGTCCGGATTCCTGCCGGCTGTGGGACATCCAGTCTGGCGACAAGCTCGACAAGGACCGCTTCCGCCGCGACATGGGCGGCCTCGTCGAGGCCTATCAGGAAGTCGCCCGCAGGCTCGGCATCATGATCGGCAACGAGCCTAACGTGCCGCGCGGTCCGGTGCTGGTCCAGTAGGCGGGCCTGCCATGAAGGCGCGCGTCACCATCACGCTGAAGAACGGCGTTCTCGATCCGCAGGGCAAGGCGATCCAGCATGCGCTCGGCTCGCTCGGCTTCTCGGGCGTCGAGGATGTCCGCCAGGGCAAGCTGATCGAACTCGAACTCGCCACGACCGATCGCGCCGCCGCGCAGGCCGAGGTCGAGGCGATGTGCGAGAAGCTGCTCGCCAACACCGTGATCGAGAACTACTCCGTCGAGCTGGTCTGAAGATTCGACCGGTCCCCATGCGATCCGCCATCGTCCTGTTCCCCGGCATCAATCGCGAGCGCGACATGGCGCGCGCGCTGAAGCGCGCGAGTGGCGTCGAGCCGGTGATCGTCTGGCACAAGGAGACCACCCTGCCCGCGGTCGACCTGGTGGTCATTCCGGGCGGCTTCTCCTACGGCGACTATCTGCGCTGCGGAGCAATCGCCGCCCGCTCGCCGATCATGCGCGACGTCGTCGCCAGAGCTAAAACCGGCACGATGGTGCTTGGGGTCTGCAACGGCTTCCAGGTATTGACCGAGAGCGGCCTGCTGCCCGGCGCCCTGATGCGCAATGCGCATCTGAAGTTCCTCTGCCGCGACGTGCATCTGCGCGTCGAGACGGCCGCTACACGCTTCACCGGCGCCTACTGCGAGGGCCAGACCATCCGGGTACCGGTCGCGCATGGCGACGGCAACTACTTCGCCGATGCCGATACCATCGCCCGGCTCGACGGCGAGGGCCGGGTCGTCTTTCGCTACGCCACCGCAGCGGGCGAAGTCCTGCCCGAGGCCAATCCGAACGGCTCGATCGGCAACATCGCCGGCATCATCAACGAACGCGGCAACGTGCTGGGCATGATGCCCCATCCCGAGGACGCCATCGAACCCGCCCAGGGCTCGTCAGACGGCCTCGGCCTGTTCGAGAGCATGGTCGCGGCACTGGAGCCGGCAGCCTGACTGGCGGGTTGCGCACTCCGGCAGCGTGATCCGGTGGCTTGGTGTGGTGGCTGCCATCATCCGGTACCGTTTGGGGTTGTCCTGCCGCGATTGCCGGCCGGGTTGCCAGGTCGGGCGCTGCCGTACGGTCGCAGCATCAACACCTGTCAGCCCCGGTCGCGATCCCGCAGGCGCCGAGTGGTGACTGACGCCCCCCTGACATCCGTCATCCCGGACGGCGAAGCCGATCCGGGATCGGCAGGCCCCATCGGCCAGCGGCTTGCGCCCCGATCCAGCGGCTTGCGCCCCGATCCAGCCTCTTCGCTTCCCCGTAGCCGGGACGACGGGTCTCGCACCGATTGTGGATCGCCCTGGGGGCAAAGCCAATTCGGCGGGAATCGAACCGATTGTTCCTGCCCGCTTCGGATTCAATCCCAGAATGGACGGGCAGCCTCGCGATGGGCATCGGCGCGCGACAGGCCGATATCCTTGAGCAGTTCGTCGGACAGCTCCATCAGCGCGATGCGGCTGCGGCGTCGCTCGAGTTGCCTTTCGAGCCAGGAGACGCCGGCAATCATGACGGCGACGGAGTTTTTGAACGCTCTGTCCACCGACCTCAGGGTCTGCGTGACTGCTTCGGGGATTGCTGCAATTGAACCCATGACATATTGCCTTGGAACCTACATTCACACCCTCAAGCCGTGAGAGCGCTTCGATTGCTGCAATCGCATTGACTCGTACGCTCAATCAATATAGATAATTGTCACCATGACAAATTGGTTGCCGGACATCACTGACGGACGTGGCCCGATCTATCTGCGCCTCGCCGACAGGATCGAGGCCGACATCGGCGCCGGCCTCCTGCAGCCCGGCGCCAGACTGCCGCCGCAGCGCAACCTTGCCTTCGACCTCGGCGTAACGATCGGCACTGTCGGGCGCGCCTATTCCGTGCTGCGCGAGCGCGGTCTGGTCAGCGGCGAGATCGGACGCGGGACCTTCGTGCGTGGCAAGGACGTCTCACCCGGCGACAGCGCGACGCAGACCGGGACATTCGAAGGCTCGCGCCCGCACTTCGTCACGTCCGACAAGCTGATGCTCGACAGCACGGCGGCCCCGGATGTCGGCCAGTCGCTGGTATTCGGCCGGCTCGCTGCCGAGATCGCCCGCGATCACCCCGCCGAGATCGTCGGCTACACCCGACGCATTCCATCCAACTGGCTGGAGGCCGGCCAGCGATGGCTCGCCACGGCCGACTGGCAACCCGAGGCGGCGACGATCGTCCCGATGCTCGGCGTCCATGCCGCCATCCTGGCGATCGTCGCCGCAATCGCCGGGCCCGGCGACCGCATTGTGTTCGAGCATCTCACCTATTCCCACGTCGCGCGCAGCGTCGAACTCATCGGCCGGCGTTCAGTCGCCGTCGAGACCGATGCCGAGGGTGTCGATCCGGCGGATTTCGACCGGCTTTGTGCGCAGATGCATCCCAAGGCCATCTTCATGATGCCGTGCCTGCACAATCCCACCCTGGTGACGATGCCGGAGGCCCGCCGGCGCGAGATCGTCGGGATCGCCCGGCGCTACAATGTCTGGCTGATCGAGGATGCAATCTATGCCGCGTTGCTCGACGAGCACCCCCTATCCTTCGCCGCGCTGGCTCCGGAGCGGACCTTCCACGTCGGCGGGCTGTCCAAGGCGGTCGCCGCCGGCTTCCGCGGCGGCTGGGTCGCCTGCCCGCCCAACCTGGCCTCGCGCGTCCTGACCACCTACCGGATGATTTCCGGCGGCAAGCCGTTCCTCCTCGCCGAACTTGCTGCCCGTCTCGTCCTGTCCGGCGAGGCCGCCGCCATCCGCGCGAGGGTATGCGCGGAGATCGAGGCGCGCGCGGCAATGGCAAGCGAGATCTTCGGCGGCTTCGACGTCGCCTCCCACCCGCGTGCCCCGTTCGTCTGGATGAAACTGCCCGAGCCGTGGCTGTCGGCGACGTTCAAGCAGGCCGCCGCCAACGAGGGAGTCCTCATCGACGACGAGGACGAATTCAAGGCCGTGCGCACCGAACGCAGCTTCCACCGGGTGCGGATCGGCTTCTCCAGTCCACCCCGCGAGGCACTGGTCGGCGGATTCACCAAGCTGCGGGCGCTGCTCGACAGCGAGGTCGCGGCCTACGACCGGTTCGGCTGAGCGACCCGCCGTTTCGCCTTTTTTCGGTGATTTTCCGTGCGCGGTGCTGTATCGCCGGCCTCGGCGCGAACCTGGACCCATCGGTAGCATGACGATCCCCAACGACATCCGCATCACCCCGGAACTCGTCGCAGAGCACGGCCTCAAGCCCGACGAGTACCAGCGCATTCTCGACCTGATCGGTCGCGAGCCGACATTCACGGAGCTCGGCATCTTCTCGGCCATGTGGAACGAGCACTGTTCCTACAAGTCCTCCAAGATCTGGCTGAGGAGACTGCCGACGACAGGTCCGCAGGTGATCCAGGGCCCCGGCGAGAACGCCGGCGTGGTCGACATCGGCGACGGGCTGGCCGTGGTCTTCAAGATGGAGAGCCACAACCACCCCTCCTTCATCGAGCCCTACCAGGGCGCGGCGACCGGGATCGGCGGCATCCTGCGCGATGTCTTCACCATGGGTGCGCGACCGATCGCTGCCCTCAACGCGCTCAGATTCGGCGATCCGGCGCATCCCCGCACCCGCCATCTGGTCGCCGGGGTCGTCGCCGGCATCGGCGGTTACGGCAATTCCTTCGGCGTTCCGACCGTCGGCGGCGAGGTCAATTTCCATCCCCGCTACAACGGCAACATCCTCGTCAACGCCTTCGCTGTGGGCATCGCCCGCACCGACTCGATCTTCTATGCGGCCGCCACCGGCGTCGGCAATCCGATCGTCTATCTCGGCTCCAAGACCGGCCGCGACGGTATCCACGGCGCCACCATGGCATCGGCCGAGTTCGGCGAGGATGCCGAGGCGAAGCGCCCGACCGTGCAGGTCGGCGACCCGTTCTCGGAAAAGCTCCTACTGGAAGCCTGCCTCGAGCTGATGGCGACCGACGCGGTGATCGCCATCCAGGACATGGGCGCGGCCGGCCTTACCTGTTCCGCAGTCGAGATGGGTGCCAAGGGTGGCCTCGGCATCGAGCTCGACCTCGACAATGTTCCGTGCCGCGAACGCGGGATGAGCGCCTACGAGATGATGCTGTCGGAGAGCCAGGAGCGCATGCTGATGGTTCTGCGCCCCGGCAAGGAAGCCGTCGCCAGACGGATCTTCGAGAAGTGGGACCTCGATTTCGCGATCATCGGCCACACCACCGACACACGCCGCTTCGTCGTCACCCACCACGGCGAGGTCATGGCCAACCTGCCGATCATGGAGCTGGGCGACATGGCCCCGGTCTACGACCGGCCATGGCTGCCGACTCCGCCCTCAGCGCCGCTCGATCCGGACACCATTCCGGCGCCGAACTCGCTTCCCGAGGCCGTGCTCAAGCTGGTCGGCTGCCCCGATCTCTGCTCTCGGCGCTGGGTGTGGGAGCAATACGATCACCTGATTCTCGGCAACACACACCAGCGCCCGGGCGGCGATGCCGCCGTCGTGCGGATCGAGGATGGGCCCAAGGGGCTGGCGCTTACCCTCGACGTCACTCCGCGCTACTGCGAGGCCGATCCCTTCGAGGGCGGCAAGCAGGCGGTCGCGGAGGCCTGGCGCAACCTCACCGCGGTCGGCGCCACGCCGCTGGCCATCACCGACTGCCTCAACTTCGGCAGCCCCGAGCGGCCCGAGATCATGGGCCAGCTGGTCGGCTGCATCTCGGGCATGGCCGAAGCCTGTGCGGCGCTAGACTTCCCGGTCGTTTCGGGCAATGTCTCGCTCTACAATGAGACGTCCGGCACCGCGATCCTGCCGACGCCGGCGATCGGCGGCGTCGGGCTGCTCGCGGATTTCGAGCGTTCTGCCTCGATCGGCTTCAAGGCCGACGGCGAGACGATCCTGCTCGTCGGCACGACGGCGGGGCATCTTGGCCAGTCGATCTACCTGCGCGAAGTTCTCGGCCGCGAGGACGGCCCGCCGCCGCCGGTCGATCTCGCCGCCGAGCGGCGCAACGGCGATTTCGTGCGCCGACTGATCGCCGAGGGGCGCGTCACTGCCGTCCACGACTGCTCGGACGGCGGTCTGGTGGTGGCGCTGGCCGAGATGGCGCTCGCGGGCAATCGCGGCGCGGCGATCTACGCCATGGCCGAGGGGATTCCCGAGCATGCCTTCCTATTCGGTGAGGACCAGGCACGCTATGTAATTGCCGCCGCCGCCGGCGCGCTCGAGGGAATCCGCGAGCAGGCGGCCCAGCTAGGCGTCCCGCTCCTGCAGCTCGGCACCACCGGCGGCGACGCGTTGACCTTGGCCGGCCACGACCCAATCTATCTGGATGTGCTGCGCTCTTGCCATGAGCGGTGGTTCCCGGCCTATATGGCAGGTGAGACGGTCGGGTGAACAACGGACGCTGGGGCGACTCATGCCGATGGATGCACGCGAGATCGAACACCTGATACGCAGCCACATTCCGGATGCGCAGGTAACGATCCGGGATCTGGCCGGCGATGGCGACCACTATGCGGCGACCGTCGTCTCCGAGCAGTTCCGAGGAAAGTCCCGCGTGCAGCAGCATCAGATGGTCTACGAGGCGCTGCGCGGCTCGATGGGCGGGGCGCTGCACGCGCTAGCCTTGCAGACCAGCGCTCCCGACTCCTGAGGACTCCTCCAGACGATCAGACGGCCCCGGATCGCGCACCGCAACGGCGGCCCTCCTGCCACAACGAAAGGACGATGACATGACCAGCATACGCGAACGCATAGATGCCGAGGTCAAGGAAAACCCTGTCGTGCTGTTCATGAAGGGAACGCCGACCTTCCCGCAGTGCGGCTTCTCCGGCCAGGTGGTCCAGATCCTCGATTACGTCGGCGTACCTTACAAGGGCATCAACGTGCTTGACGATCCGGAGCTGCGCCAGGGCATCAAGGACTACTCGAACTGGCCGACGATCCCGCAGCTCTACGTGAAGGGCGAGTTCATCGGCGGTTGCGATATCGTCCGCGAGATGTTCCAGGCTGGCGAGCTTCAGCAGCTGTTCGAGGAGCGCGGCATCGCCATCCAGACGGCGTGAGCGATCGCCGTCAGCTTTGCGGCGCGTCGGGGTTCGTCTCCGCGGCCTCGTAACGCTTGCGATAGGCTTCCAGAAAGGCCGTCAGGGTGTCGACCGCGGCCACCTTGCGCACCAGTTCCGCGAATTCGGTGGCATCGGCTGTCAGCGGCTGCGTCAGAACCTCGAAGGCGTGAGCGTCCGGACTCTCGGCCATCTTCGCCAGAAACTTCGTGCGGAACCGGTCGAGACCGAGCTGATCCTTGGCCAGCGCATAGCCGATCGCGGCGCGGAGAACTTGGGTGCGCTGCTCGGCATCGAGGGGCCGCGGCGTTGACCACGCATCGTCCAGCAGCCGCTCGAATGCTTCGGCGGCGGGCTGCCACATTTCCGCCTTCCACAGCACGTCGGCTCGGGCAGCATCGACGTCCTCGCCCTCGATCGATGACAGCAGATCGAGCGCCAGTTCGGTGCGTCCGGTCTCCGCCATGGCACGCGCCTCCAGCAAGATGCGCTGATGCAGGATGGTGCGCGGCAGGACGGCCTGCCGGGTGCGTGCCAGCACGTTGAGCGCCTCCGTCGGTCGATGGTTCATGAGCAGCACCCAGGCGAGACGGGCTGCGACCTGCGCGCGCGCCGCCCCGCGCAAACGGTGGTCGACCTGGTAGGCGAGAAGATCGGCGGCCTGATTGAGCAGATCGACTTCGATCATGCGGTTCGCCAGGGCGCGGATGATCTCGTCGCCCTTGGCACCGATCGGCGTCAGCTCCCGGAAATCGTAGTAGAGCGCCAGCGCGTCGATGGGCGCCAACCGTGCGGCCTGAGGACCGAGGAACAGGTCCTGGAACACGAGATTCATCTCGTCCTGCAGGGCCCGGGTCGTAGGCGACTCCGAATTGGCCAGCGTTGCGGACTTCATCAGCTCGAAGGCGCGGTAGTATTCCCCCCGCTCCGCATGCAGGTTCGCCAGCAACCGCAGCGCCCGCAATTCGATCTCGTCGCCGCGCCAGCTCATCGCCAGCCTTTCCAGATCGCGGATCATCGCCTCGGTGTCGCCTTGCTCCACGGACGCGCGCTGCAATTCCGCCTTCAACAGCTGCGCCTCGGCGGCCAGCTTCCGGCTGTCGCCCGCTGCGACCGCGTCAAACGTCTGCAGCGCGATCTCCGTCTGCCCCAGCGCCGCGGCCAGACGCGCCTGCAGAAGGTTCAGTTCGAGATCACCGGTTTCCGCACCGGCGCTCAGTTCCGCTAGGCGGATCGTCGCCGTGGCGATATCGCCGACACCCAGCGCGGCGCGGACGGCACCGATCCGGAACTGGCGCTGCCGGTCGCGGGCATAACTCGGCAGCGCCGGATTCCCTGCCATGAACGCCTCGTGGGCCGCCTGCCAGTTGCCGCGCTCGACCTCGGCCAACCCTCTCCACAGGGCGATGTCCGAGCTCTGACCGAGTCCGAACGTATTGAAGTCTCGAATGGCTTCGTCGGGGCGGCCGAGCATCACCATCCCGATGCCGCGCAGCGCATGAAAGGACGGCTCGCGCTGCATCGCCGGATCATCCTGTGCGACCAGCGTCAGCTGGCCGATCGCCTCAGCGCCCAGATCCGACGCCAGCAACGCCCGCGCCAGCCGCATCCGCGCTCGGGTGCGTTCGATCTCGGGCGCAGCCGCTGCCTCGCGTTGGGCCTTCGAGAGGATCTTGTAGACGGCGCCCGGATCGAGGGCGCCGTCGAGCACATTGACGAAGCCCGGACGTCCGTCGTCTGAATCTGTGGCCACGTGCGGCGCGTAGGAACGGGAATACTCCGACAGCGCGAGTCCCCGCGACGGGCGCCTGACGCGCACTTCCTCGGCGTCGATTTCGAGCGCAAGGTCGTCCACCTTCGGGCTGATCGCCACGCCATGAACCGACTGCAACGCCGTGAACTCGACGAACTGGAATGGCTTGACCAGGTTTCGCGCCGGGGCAGGTCCGGTCGCGATCAGAATGCTGTCGCCCGTGTCCCTGTCGCGCAGGCGGAAGGGGCCGGACGCTCCTGCGAACGCGATCCTGACCTCGGCATTGCCAGTCTCATCGCTCGCCCGGTGCAGTTCCATCGGCAGGGTCGGCTCCAGCAGCGAGTCGCCGAGCGTGATCAGCCATGTCGTCTCCTCGGTGGCCACCGAACTCGTCATCGGCACCGCGAGGTCGAGACGCAGGACCGAAACCGGACCGTCCCGCCAGGACTCCACCCGCCGGGCAATGCCGACGAGATTCTCCCGCAGCAGCTGCACGTCGATCATCGTCGCTGTATCGAATACCGCCCACAGCGCGCCCGCCCGCTCGAACACCGCAGCGTTCGTCGGAACGCTGAACGGCAACGCCAATCGGATGCTGGTGCCGAAGCGCCGGGCCTCGGCACGCACGACATCCCCGTCGAAATCCTCCGGAACGACCGGCTCCGCATCCGCGGCGGCGTCTGCCGTTGCCGACGGTGACACCTCCGCCTGGTCCGGCGCCACCTCGGGAAGCTGGGCGGCAACAGCGGGCGGCCCGGACTGGTCAGACCGCGCCGGCAATCCCTCGGCCTCGGTGTCGGCGTACTCCTTGCGAGGATCGTGCTTGCCGGTGATCCTGTCCGGCACGGTCCGCGGTGCACCGGAATCGGTGGCGGGCTCCACCCTGATCTCCTCGAGCGGCTGCAGAGCGCCGCCGAAGGTGCCCGCCGCAACGTCCGGCATGGTGATGTCGACCACATAGGTCGAATCTTCCCGGAAGCCCCGCACCGGAGCCTGCGGGTCGACCTCGAAAACGATCTCCAGCCCCTCCTCCGACAGCGAGGAGCTGATGCCGTACACATAGGCAGGCAGCCGCGACTCGTAGCCAGCCAGATCAATCCGCGCGCCCCGGTCGAACTGCAGCCTCACCCGGGTCGCCGAACGCTCGATGCGGGCGTTCGGCACTGTATCCCAGACGAAGACGAAGCGCGTGAAGGTCGGCAGACCGGCGATGCGCAGCTCGACCGGCTTGGAGTTGCGGTATTGCTCGAGGATCTCCTTCTGGCGCCGCCGCGCTTCGGCCTCCTGGGCGCGGCGTGCAAGTTCGGCGACGACCTCGGGCGGCAGCCCCGGCGCTGCGCCCACCCAGCTGTCTGGCAGGAGGTCGATGAACAGCTTTTCGCCGGCCTCCATCGCATTGACGGACACGTGCCTCGCAAAGGCGAGCCGCAGCGCCCGTCGATCGGGATCGGTGCGAGCGGCCGAGACGAACTGGGGAAGGCGTTGCGGCAGACGCGAGACGTCCGGGGCAACGGGTTCCTGGAAGCTGACGACCAAGACCCCCGTCGAGCTGTTGAGCTGGTACTGCGGAAGCCGGTCCTCGAACACCAGCACCAAGCGGGCGAAGCCGCGGCTCGAATCCACCTCGAGAAGGGCGGGTGCCTGTGCCCGTGCCGTGGCCGCGAGCGACAGCCAGACGAGCGCCATGGGCAGCATGACCGGCAGCCAGGACACGCGGCATCGGAGCAGAATCGGGCGCCGGTGCCCAACATCCTCGCGATATCCTTCCGCCATGTCGTCTCCGCAACGCCGCCGCCGAACGGCGGTTCGACACGGGCCGCATCCTGCTCCCGGGAGACAATAGGAAGGTCGGGGTAAATGCCGGCTTAAGCGACGGCGCTATTCGGCCGGCCGCGAGCCGACGATCTGTGGAAGCTCGCCGCCCTCCTGAGGAGCCGCGACCGGATCCGGCGACTGGCGCGACAATTCGATCGTCAGCCGCTGGGCGGCCGCCGGGTCCATCGCGGCGACAACTCCCGACAGCTGCCGCGGATTCATCAGGCTTGCCACCTGCACGAGGATCGGCAGCTCGAGGCCGTTGAAGATGCGCGCGGCATCCTTGGGCTTCATCTCGGCATACATCGCGACAAGTGCCTTGATCCGCCTCTCGTCCTCGGCCCGGCGCTCCTCGTCGGCGCGCGTCACCCGCGCTTCCAGCGCCTTCAGCTCGGCAATCCGTTGCTCGACCCGCTGCTCGGCCGCCTTCAGCAGCCCTTCGCGCAGGTCCAGCTCACGCGCCCAGGCCTCGAGTTCTTCGCGGCGCTCGCCGAGGCTCTCGTAGACGGCCTCGCGCGACCGGCTGTCGCCGCCGAACATCTTCTCCAGCATCGACTTCTCGAGCTCGACCGGAGTTGAACCGGCTTCGGTCTGCCCGGCTTCGGCCGACGATGCCGCCGCAGTGTCGCCCGGCGGCGTCTGCGGGGCGTCCTGCTGCGCCGCGGCCGGTGCGATCCCGGACATCACGCCCGCACTGCCAAGCAGCAACCCGACTCCCTTCAGCATCAGCAACGCCGCGACCGCAACCGTGACGATCGGCAGGAGACGGATGTCCTTCATGCCGCCCTGCCACCGCGGTCGGCCACCATCCCAACCCGCTGCCGCAACTGATCGGGACGCGATATCGTGCGGACCTCACCGGCCTGCCCCCTGACCGCCTCGCCGACCGCAGCAGCGGCCCGGCCGGCGGCCTGCGCCACGGCGTCCTGCCGCTGGTCGGCGGGATCGGTCGCTCGTGCCGGTACCGCGGATGCTTCGGCGCGCTCGACCAGCCCATGGGTCCGGGCGAGCTCGCTGATCCGCGACAGCCGGTTGAGCACCTTGCCGCCCAGCTCCACCTGCTTCTCGATCGATCGGCTGAAGCGGTCCGCCTGGCGCAGCTTGCTGGCGAGATTCCGGTCGCACTCCGCCGCCGTCTCGCGGAATCCGGCAATCGTCTTCTCGGCAATCTCGGTGGCGTGGACCAGCTCGATGATCGTCGCCCGGAGCGAGGCCTCGTCGGTACGCAGTCGCTTCAGCCGCCGGTTCAACACGACGCAGTAGCTGATTGTCACGACGAGCAGGATGGCGACGAGCCCCTCGATCATCAATCCCAGATATGAACCGCTCACGTGCCCTCCACGGCCATTCTGTCGGCCTTCTCAAACGCTGCATAGGTCATCTTCGGCCGGCGCAGCCGGCTGGTGATCCGGACCGCAACCTTGTCGCCGACCCGCCCCGCCTTTCCTTCCGTCAGCACCGTCTCACCGCATCTGAGGATGATCGGATCGCTCGTACGGCGGTCGAGCGCCAGGGTGTCCCCGACCTTGAAGTCCATCACCTTGCGGAGTGGCATTTCCTGCTCGAACAGCACCGCATCGAGCTCGACCGTGGCCGACCACAGCTCGCTGGCCAGATGCCCCTCCCAGATCGGATCGCGACCGAACTTCTCGCCCATGAACATCTGCAGCAGAAGCTCGCGGATCGGTTCGATCGTCGCATAGGGCAGCAGGATCTCGATGTTGCCGCCGCGATCCTCCATGTCGATCCGCAGCTTCACCAGGATCGCCGCGTTGGCAGGTCTGGCGATCGCCGCAAAGCGCGGATTGGTCTCGAGCCGCTCGACGTTGAAGTGCACCGGCGACAGCGGCGCAAACGCCAGATCGGCGTCGCCCAGCACCACCTCGATCATCCTGCGGATCAGGTTCATCTCGATGGTCGTGTAGGGCCGCCCCTCGATCCTGAGGCGCATCGAGCCGCGGCCGCCGCCGAGCAGCACGTCCACCATCGAGTAGATCAGATTGGAGCCGACCGTCACCAGGCCGTAATTGTCCCATTCCTCGGCCTTGAACACGGCGAGGATCGCCGGCAACGGAATGGAGTTGAGATAGTCGCCGAACCGGACCGAGGACAACCCCTCGAGCGCCACCTCGACATTGTCCGAGGTGAAGTTGCGAAGGCTGGTCGTCAGAAGCCGCACGAGGCGGTCGAAGACGATCTCCAGCATCGGCAGCCGTTCATACGAGACGATCGTCGAATTGATGATCGCCCGGATGCCGTTCCTCACGTCGCGGTTCATGCCCTCGACGTTGAAGCCCAGCAGACTGTCGATTTCCTCCTGGTTGAGAACCCGCTCGGTCCCCGCCGAGGCGACCGCTTCCGGCTCCTCCTCGTCGATCATGGCGGCCCACTTGTCCGCCATCGCGTCGTCGCCGCTCGCCCCCTCCTCGTCCTCGAGACTGACGCCCCATTCGGCGGCGAGGGCGTCCTGATCGATGTCGTCGTCGCCCGCCATCTCGGCTCCTACTGAACGATGATCTCTTTGAAGACGACGGCATTGATCTCCGCCGGGTGAATGGCGAGATTGACCCGGCGCACCAGCTCCTCCTTCAGCCGATAGATGCCAGCCGACCCCTCGAGATCGGTGGAACGCAACTCCCGCAGATAGACCTGGAAGGCATCGAGGACACGCGGCAGCACCTGCTCGACCGCCGCGCGGGTCTTCTCGTCGCTCATCTCCAGCGAGATCTTGGCCCTCAGATACTGGGGCCGCTGGTCGATCGAGCTGAGATTGACCGTCATTTCGGGCAGATCGAAATAGACCGGCGGGGCCGAAGCGGCAGGGGCATCGTCCGAGAACAGACCGAAGAACATCGCCCCGCCATAGCTGGCGGCCGACAGCAGCAGGGCGCCGACACCGCCGATGATGGCGAGCCGCCGAATCTTGCGCGGTTTCGCCTCGTCCGTGGCGCCGTCGGTATCCGTCCCGATCCTGTCGAAATCCGGCTGCGCGGTGTCTGCCATGCCTGCCGCCCCTGCCGATCGGATCAGGCCCGCCGACAGACTCGCCAAGGCCTTCCGATCACCTCCTGGACACTAGGAAGCCGATGGTTAACGAAAGGTTTCCAAAGCGCCGGGGCTGGGAAAATTCTGCCGACCGGAACTGCCCGCTGGGCCGCATGCTGCCGGGTATCGGCTGCGCGTCATGCAGATATCACATTGAAATATCTAGCTTTCAAGATTGGCACGGGGACTGCATCAACTGCAGCGAACCCGGCGCGGCACCGTGGCGGGTTCGCTCGGGGGAGCAAGCAACGGTGCGGACATGATCGACAATGCCCTTCTCATATCCCTGTCGCGGCAGGTCGCGCTGCGGCGGGAAATGGACGTCATCGCCAACAACATGGCGAACATGAATACCTCCGGTTTCCGATCCGCCGAGGTGCTGTTCGAGGAGCATCTGATGCGCGGCGCCGAGGCGACCGCCAACAAGCGGGCCGACCGCGACCTGTCCTACGTGATGGATCGCGGGACACTGCACAATTTCGAACCGGGGGCGTTGATCCCCACAGACAATCCGCTCGATCTCGCCATCGATGGCGAGGGCTGGTTCGTCGTGCAGACGCCGCAGGGCGAGCGCTACACGCGAAATGGCAGCTTCCAGCTCACCAGCACCGGCCACCTCGTCACCAGCGAGGGATACCGCGTGCTCGGCGACGGTGGTCCGCTCATCTTCAACGACGAGGACCGGACGATCTCGGTCGCCGGCGACGGCACCGTGTCCACCGAGGCCGGCGAGAAGGGACGCATCCGCGTTGTCCGTTTCGCCGATCAGACCTCTCTCAAGGCAGAAGGCAACTCCGTCTTCCGCGCCGATGACGTCCAGCCGGAGATCCTGGATCAGCCGCGCGTCCTCCAGGGGATGATCGAGAAGTCCAATGTCAAGCCACTCCTCGAGATGTCGCGGATGATCGAGGTCACCCGCGCCTACGCCTCCATGACAAGCATGATCGAGCGGGCCGACAACCTGCGTCGTGATGCCATTTCCGCGCTGGGGCGGATCGATTGATCCGACACCTCGGTCGCAGACACGAAAGGTCTTTGCAATGAGAGCCTTGCATATCGCCGCCTCCGGCATGATGGCGCAGGAGCTGAACGTCGAGGTCATCTCGAACAACATCGCCAACATGCGGACCACCGGCTTCAAGCGCCAGCGGGCCGACTTCCAGGATCTGCTCTATCAGAACATCAGGCGGCCCGGTGCGGCGACGTCCGATACCGGCACGATCGTGCCGACCGGCATCCAGATCGGCGGCGGCGTCAAGACCGCAGCCACGCCCAGGGTGATGAGCCAGGGCAACATCCTCATGACCGAGAAGGAGCTCGACATCGCGATCCGCGGCGACGGCTTCTTCCGCGTGCGATTGCCCGACGGCCGCACCGCCTATACCCGCGACGGCTCGCTCGAACGCGACGCCAACGGCACCATCGTGACGGTCGATGGCTTCGTCATCGAACCAGAGATCGTCATCCCCGATACGGCGCGATCGATCTCGATCAACGCCCAGGGCCTGGTGCAGGCCATCATCGGTCTCGACGCCGAGGCAACCGATCTCGGCACCATCGACCTGGCGCGCTTCGTCAATCCCGCCGGCCTCCAGCCGATCGGCGACAACCTGTTTCTGGAGACCGAGTCGAGCGGTCCCGCGCAGGTCGGCATCGCTGGCGAAGAGGGATTCGGGACGCTGCTGCAGAGCTACCTCGAACAGGCCAACGTCAATCCGGTTTCGGAGATCTCCGACCTGATCGCCGCGCAGCGCGCCTACGAAATGAACTCGCGCGTGATCTCGGCGGCCGACCAGATGATGTCGACCACCTCCAACATCCAGTGAGCGAGGCCAGGAGATGATCATCCGCACACTCGTCGTCGGTGCAGCGCTCGCCGCGGTCGTGTTCGCACTGCCGGCCCGCAGCGACGAGATGCCGCGCCTGCGCGCCGCGATCACCGTCCACGGTACCCTGGTCACGCTTGCCGATCTCATCGAGAATGCCGGTGCGGCCGGCGACACGGCGGTCTTCCGGTCACCGGAGCCGGGCACAACCGGGACCGTACGGGTCGACCGGGTGCTCGCCGCCGCCGCCGCCAAGGGCCTCACGAACGTGGACTCTGCCGGAGTCCTGTCGGTCTCGGTGACGCGGGCCGGCCGCATCATCTCCGCCGAGGAGATGACCGACGCCATCAGGCGCCGGCTGACCGCCGGTGTTTCGGGCCGTGACGCGGCCGATCTCGACATTTCCATCGACGGTCAGGGCCAGCCGATCGCCATCGAATCGACGGCCACCGCACCGCTGTCGGTCGCCGACCTTCAGCACGATGCCCGCACCGGACGCTTCTCCGCGCTGCTGAAGGTGAGCGACAGCGAGGTGATCGCCGCGGGTATCCGCGTGTCCGGCCGCGCCGTCGAAATCGTCGAGGTTCCGGTCCTGGTCCGTGCCATCGAGCGCGGCGAGACCATCGGCCCCTCCGATCTGGCCGCCGAGCGCATGCCGCGACACATGGTGCGCGGCGACGTGCTGACCGATCCGGCCGCGATCGCCGGGATGTCGGCCAGGCGCCGCCTGCCTTCCGGATCGGTCCTGTCCGGCGACATGCTCATGGAGCCGCTGCTCGTCCAGCGCAACGGGATGGTGACGATTGCGTACTCGGTTCCAGGCATGACCCTGACGACACGCGGCCGCGCGCTGTCGAATGGCGCGCGCGGTGAGGTGGTCAAGGTCTTCAACCTCCAGTCCGGGCGCACCATCGAGGCCGAGGTGATCGGCGAGGGGCTGGTCGCGGTAATGCCGCAGCGCAGGCCGATGGCGGCGCTGTCGGTATCGGCCAACTGACGTCAACGCTCCGGGGAGCACAATGCGCATCAACACCGATCGCCGCGCTGGCCACCGTGCCGGCCTGGTCCTGACCGCAGTCCTGGCCGCCTCCCTCGGCGGGTGTGCCCAGACCGTCGACAAGCTGCAGCAGGTGGGCAAACCGCCCTATCTCAGCACCATCCAGAACCCCACCGCAGCCGCAGGCTACCAGCCGGTGTCGATGCCGATGCCCGAACCGGAACCGCCGATCTTCGAACCGAATTCGCTGTGGCGGTCGGGTGCGAGGGGATTCTTCAAGGATCAGCGCGCCCAGCGCGTCGGCGACATCCTCACCGTCCAGGTGATCTTCAGCGACAAGGCGATCTTCGACAACAAGACCCAGCGCAGCCGCGCCGCCAGCGAAGGATTTGCCGCCGCCGGGGCGCTGGGCAACGCGGTGCTGGACCTGATCCCCGCCGACTACAAGAGCGGATCGGCTCTGGTGGATCTCGACAGCGACGGTCTCACCACCGGCCAGGGTTCCATCAACCGCAAGGAGGAACTGCGCACCAGCGTCGCCGCCGTGGTGACCCAGGTGCTGCCGAACGGCAACCTGGTCATCGAGGGTCGCCAGGAAGTTCGCGTCAACTTCGAGATGCGCGAACTCATCGTCGCCGGCATCGTCCGGCCCGAGGACATTACCGCCAACAACACGATCGATTCCAGCAAGATCGCCGAGGCGCGCATCGCCTATGGCGGTCGCGGCCAGATCACCGACGTCCAGCAGCCCCGCTACGGGCAACAGGTGCTGGACATCCTGCTGCCGTTCTGAGGCTCCCCCCTTGTGGAACGGCAGCGATCGGGCGCGGCCCCATGCTCCCCCGGGGCCGCGCCCATCCTCCGGAATCACCCGCAGCAACGAATATCCCCGGCGGACTCACCGCCGGGGCTTTGCTTCTCCGAACCTGCCAGGAGATCTGCGGCTCAGTCGTCGCGATAGATGCGCTCGCGCCGCTCGTGACGTTCCTGCGCCTCGATCGACAGCGTGGCAATCGGCCTGGCATCGAGCCGCTTCAGGCTGATCGGTTCGCCTGTCTCCTCGCAGTAGCCGTAGGTGCCGTCTTCGATGCGCTTGAGGGCGGCATCTATCTTGGCGATCAGTTTGCGCTGCCGGTCCCTGGCTCGCAACTCGATGGCTCTGTCGGTCTCGGATGATGCGCGATCGGCCAGATCGGGATGATTCTGGCTGTCGATCTGAAGTTGGGTGAGGGTCTCCCGGCTTTCGCGCAGGATGTCCTCTTTCCATGCCAGCAGCTTCTTCCGGAAGTACTCGCGCTGCCGGTCGTTCATGAAAGGCTCGGCCTCGGAAGGCCGATATTCGGTATCAAGCACGCCATTCATCGGCGATTCCCCTCGAGGACCGTCGACTATGGGCGCCCTTATAGCGGCAGCCCCTCCACCTTACAACAAAGCCTTCATGACAAATCGGAAATCACCCGCGCGCCGGTCGGGATGGGCTGGATTTCCCGACCTTCCGGATGCACGGCCTGCCGGGTCAGCAAGGCCGCTGCCGTCAACTAGGCCGCGACGCGACCGAGCTTTGCAAGCTCTACGCGGGCCCGCAGCTCGATCTCGTCGAGAACCGCCTCGACCCGTTCGTCGGGATGACGCGACGGACGCCGGGCGATGCGCTCGACGAGCCCTTCGAGGCGCGATGCCGACACGGACCCGGACAGGATGTCCAGCTTCAGTCCGTCGAGCAGATCGAGCATGGCACGTCCGTGCTCGAGGCGGACGGCGCGGTCGGACGGCTGGTCGAGCGCCTGCAGCGCCAGCAGCGACTCGACCCCGCCGATCGCGATGCTGGCGGCCGTTGCCGTCGCCCGCCCTGCCGGTGCCTCCTCCGGCACCGAGAAGCTGCCCGTCGCGCTGTCGTGCCAGGCGACGCCCCGGCTCCTGCCAAGGGCGCCGGTCCGCCGATTGCCATCGATTCGCATGCCAGACGCCTCCAGCCCTGTCGCACGAGTTGAAGGTTACGAAACCCGGTTAACGCACCCTTAACGCCCGGCAAGAACTGCCGGGTTGCGGCAAATGATGACCGGCCGGTTAACCGCCTCGCGCGCCGGGCCAACGCGAAAAGCCCTGCTATGCCAGCACTTTCCTCCGAAGATCGCCCCCCCTGCCGATTGGCATGCTTCTCGCATGTCGGAATGCATCGCACAAATGGGGAGCTGTGCCGATGCTGCGAACGTTAACGAAGCTCGCCCGTATCGTGGGCTGCGCCGGGATGGCGACGATGCTGGCCGGTGTCGCCGCGATCTCCGGCGCCGCCCCAGCCGCCGCGACATCGCGGATCAAGGACCTCGTCGACGTGGAGGGAATCCGTGACAACCAGCTGATCGGCTACGGGCTGGTGGTCGGCCTCAACGGAACCGGGGATTCCCTCAACAATTCGCCGTTCACCCGGCAAAGCCTGCAGGCCATGCTGGAACGGCTCGGCATGAACACCCGCGATGCCGCGCTGCGCACCAAGAACGTCGCGGCCGTCATGGTCACCGCCAATCTGCCGGCCTTCGCCACGCAGGGGACGCGGATCGACGTTACGGTCTCCTCGCTCGGCGACGCCACCAACCTGCAGGGCGGCACGCTCCTGGTGACACCGCTGCTGGCGGCCGACGGCGAGGTCTACGCCGTCGCGCAGGGTCCTGTGGCGGTCGCCGGCTTCAGCGCGATCGGCGACGCGGCCTCGATCACCCGCGGCGTACCCACCAGCGGCCGCATCGCCAATGGCGCGCTGATCGAGCGGGAGATCGCCTTCTCGCTCGCGCAGCTGCCGCATCTGCGCCTCGCCCTGCGCAATCCAGATCTCACCACCGCCAGCCGCATCGCCAATGCGATCAATGACTTCCTGGGCCCGGGGACTGCCGCGGCGACCGATCCGGCAACCGTCAGGCTGTTGGTCGGCGGCAGCGGCAAGTATGGCGGCGACGTCATCTCGCTGCTGACCGACATCGAGCAGCTGCGAGTCGATCCCGACCAGACCGCCAAGGTGGTGATTGACGAGCAGTCCGGCATCATCGTCATGGGACAGGATGTGCGGGTCAGCACCGTGGCGGTCGCCCAGGGCAATCTCACCGTCACCATTTCGGAGACGCCTGAAGTCAGCCAGCCCCAACCGTTCTCGGAAACCGGCCGCACCGAGGTGGTGCCGCGCACGCAGATCTTGGTCGACGATCAGTCAGACAACCGTCTGGCGATCGTCGAGGGCGGCGTCAGCCTGCAGCAGCTCGTCGACGGGCTGAACGCCCTGGGGATCGGCCCCCGCGACCTGATCTCCATTCTCCAGGCGATCAAGACAGCCGGCGCGCTTCAGGCCGAGATCGAGGTGATGTGATGACACCGGATGTTGCAAGCCTCGCCCTGCCCGCCACGCCGGCGCTGCCCCCCGTCACCGCATCCAGAGACCGGATCCGGGCCACCGCCGAGGAATTCGAGTCGGTGTTCCTGTCGACGATGCTCTCGCAGATGTTCGCCGGTCTGCCGACGGACGGGCCGTTCGGCGGGGGCCATGCGGAAGAGACCTATCGAGGGATGCTGATCGAACAGTACGGCAAGGAAATCGCGGCCAACGGCGGCATCGGCATCGCCGACGAGGTCGCCCGCGAATTGCTCAGACTTCAGGAGGCACAGAATGACGCCGGTTAAGACAATTGTCCGCGATGCCGATACGGCCCGCAACTTCTGCATCGACCTGTCCGCTACGGTCGACGCGCTGATCAGTGTGCTCGAGGAGGAAACGGCGCTGGTGCGCTCGGCCCGGCTCAGCGCGGCAACGGCGCTCGGATCCGCCAAGTTCGAGGCCTCAGAGCGCTACCTGAAGAGCTACCCGACGCTACGCGACAGCGCCGGCGAGATCGCCCGCCTGGCACCGAACGAGATCGACCACCTGCGCGAACGACATCACGCGCTCGAATCCGCCCTCTCGCACAATCTCGCCGTCCTTGCGACGGCGCGCACGGTCTCCGAAACCCTCATCCGTGGCATCGCGGACATCTTCGAGGCAGAGGGCGCTGGCCCGACCGTCTACGGTGCCGATGGCCAGCATGCACCGACGCCAAGGCGCGGCACGGCATTCAGCTGCAATCTGGCGCTCTAGCGCCGGGCGCCTGTCACGATCGCCCGCACACGGGCTGTCCGCCGGCCTTCGGTCTCTTCACGACCGAATTGCAGGCATTCTAGCGATTTCCTACAGCGGATGTTTACGACGGCGTTCTAGTTTGGCGACGTAACGTAAGTTATGCTGTGCCAACCCGGGAGCGCCTCGTGGAGTCGTCGAGTTCGGGAAAGCTGCCGCCGTCACATCCGCTGAGCCTCGGCAAGGCAGCCGGCGGACTGGCGATTGGACCGACTGTGACGGGCACCGGCCAGGCGGTCGGCGCGGCCAGTCGCGCGGCCCGCGTCCGCCCCGACAAGCGCGATCGCGATCGCAGGCGGACTCCTGATCGGGATGCCGAGCCCCCCGCCGCCGGAACGGGGAACCCTGCCGAGACCGGTCGGCCTGCCCCCGCGGATCTGCCGCCGCTCGACCCTGCCGGATGGCTCGCGCTGGCCGGCTTGCCGCGCTCCGAGGCGCCGGCGCTGCCGCCTTCGGGCTCGGATGTCCGCCGCGCCTACCACCTCGATACGGACGAGCAGGAAGGGCCCAGCATCGTCCGGACCGCCTGACCGGAGGGACCAGGCACCTGCGGCGATTAACCGAGAATTAGGACGCAGCGGCCTACAACCGGGAAGTCTCCCAGGAGGGAGACACCCCTGTTCCGTACGAATCCAGAAGAGGATCGAACCATGTCCGATATCACCCTGTCCGCAGGTGTGCGGCAGAACCTGCTCTCGCTGCAGAAGACTGCAGACCTGATGGCCACGACGCAGAACCGTCTCGCCACGGGCAAGAAGGTCAACTCGGCGCTGGACAATCCGACGAATTTCTTCACCTCTGCATCGCTGCAGGCCCGCTCCAAGGACTTGTCGTCGCTCCTCGACTCGATGTCGAACGGCATCAAGACGCTGGAAGCCGCCGACAACGGCCTGACCGCGATCACCAAGACGCTGGAGTCGATGCAGTCGACGCTGCGCCAGGCCCGGCAGGACAAGTCGTTCAAGACCGAGTCCTTCGCGGTCGATCTGGGTGCGAGCCCGGCCGGTACCGAGACGCTTTCCTTCACCGGCGGTGCGGTCGGCGCGACGGCTGTCGGCGTGGATCTCACGACCTCGACCTCGACGCTGGCCGGCGGCGCATTCACGGCTGTGGACTTCACCAACGCCGGCGCGAATGATGGCTCGATCAGCTTCGACATCTCGGCGAATGGCGGGGCCACCCAGACCATCACGATTGCCTATTCCGACGTGAATGGCGTGGCCGCCGACGCGTCTGCCGTCACCGCGGCAGAACTGGCCTCGATCATCAACACCAAGCTGACCGCAGCCAACGTCGATGCAACGGCAACGGTCAATGGCAGCGGCCGGATCGACATCTCGAGCGACCGTACCGACTCGAGCGACGCCAGCCTGACGATCTCCAACTTTGCGGTCGCCAATGGCGCGAGCGGCTCGGGTCTTGCCAACGGCAGCGGCACGGTCGGAAACGTGGAAGCCAAGACGGTTGATCAGCTGGTAACGTCGATCAACAACAGCAACGCTCTCAAGGGCAAGATTCGTGCGTCCAACGATAACGGCAAGCTGCGCATCGAGAACCAGTCGACGCAGGACCTTACCGTCACCGGTGTGAACGCGACCTCGGGTCAGATCGACGGCAGCACCGGCACGAGCAGCATCGTCGGCAACTCCGTCCGAGCTGATCTGGCGGCCCAGTTCAACGAACTGCGTGACCAGCTCGACAAGCTGTCGGACGATGCCTCGTTCAACGGCATCAACCTGCTGCGTGGCGACAAGCTGACCCTGACATTCAACGAGACGGGTACCTCGACGATCGAGATCCAGACGAAGGGTGGGGAGACGATCAATTCCGCCTACCTCGGACTGACGAACATCGAGGAAGCCGATCTCGATGCCGATACCAACATCGACTCGCTGCTTGCGACCGTTGGCACCGCGCTCGGAACGATCCGCTCGCAGGCTTCGGCGTTCGGCTCCAACCTGTCGATCGTCCAGAACCGCACCGAGTTCACCAAGTCGATGATGAACACGCTGCAGACTGGTGCCGACGCGCTGGTGCTGGCCGACTCCAACGAGGAGGCTGCCAACATGCTCGCCCTGCAGACCCGCCAGCAGCTGTCCTCGACGGCGCTGTCGCTGGCCTCGCAGGCCGACCAGGCGGTGCTCCGCCTGTTCTGATCCCCGTCGGGACAGACAACGATCGATGCGGCGGGGCTTCGGCCCCGCCGTTTTGTTTGGCCGGTTCACGGCGCCCTGCAATTGTTCGATTGTTCGCTCAGAATGGCGAAGGGATCGATTCTGCGGAGGGTTGCGCAATGGCTCTGAAGGTCGAGTTGAAGCCCGGCGAACGGTTCATCCTCGGAACCTGCGTCATCACCAACGACAATCAGCGAACCCGCCTCTATATCGAGGGCAACGCGCCGATCCTGCGTGAGAAGGATATTCTGACCCCAGAAACGGCAGATACGCCGGCAAAGAGGATATATTTGGCGGTCCAGATGATGTACCTCATGGGAGAAGATGAAAGCCGACGCAACATTTATTTTGAACTGATCAATGACATCCTCCGCGCGGCGCCCAGTACCTATCCCTACATTGATCGCATCAATAATGAGATATTAACCGGTTCCCTTTACAAAGCTCTTCGGGAAGCGAAAGCTCTCATAACTTACGAAGAGGAACTTCTGACTCATGCACAACTCGGCGGCGCAGGTCTACGGCAGGACGGCCCAGCAGACGGTGAGCCCGCGTGATCTTGAGGCCGACCTCCTGATGAAGGCCGCGGCCAAACTCCAGCGCGTCTTCGATGACTGGGGCAACCGGCGCTGCGAGCTCGATGAGGCGCTACTCTACAACCGGAAACTCTGGACGATCTTCGTGAGCTCGGCGACGCGTCCGGAACATCCGCTGCCCGGACCGGTGAAGCAGAACATCACCAGCCTGTCGATGTTCATCTTCAACCGCACCATCTCGATCCAGTCGGACCCGCGGCCCGACAAGCTGCCGTCGCTGATCACCATCAATCGCGAGATCGCCGCCGGACTGCGCAGCTCGTCATAGCCGCCCGCGCACCGACTGTCTGCCAAGGGCGACCGCGAGGTCGCCCTTTTGGTTGGCAGGGCGGACGGACTGCGGTCCGGTGCCGTGCGGTCTGCGGATCATGGCAGCCATGCCGGACCTGGGCAGATGATCGGGCGATGCGACGCCCCGGAAACGGGCCACTGACGCGGCGGCGGCCGCAATCGCGCTCTGCTCCCCCTTGCCGCCCCGGCAAGAGCGGCCGATCGGGCTGCCGCGGCCGCAGCGCTACGGCAACGCTGTCACAGGAAGCGCGTCAGGTTGAGCTGCGACAGCATCGCGGTGACCTGGTAGCTCGCTTCCAGACGCGTCTGCAGCTGGAGAAGCTTGACGGCGACCTCATTGGTGTCGGCGAGTTCGACGCCCGCGACGAGGTCCTCGGCCATCGCCTTCGTCGTGGTGTGGCGCTCGTCCGCCTGGCCCGTGACATACTGGACCGACGCGATTTCGGCATGGACGGCGCTGATCGTCTGCCGCCCGGTGTAGGCGATGTTGTTGACGACGCGCTGCGTCGTCGCGAAGTAGCGGTCGCGATCGGTCGAGACACCGGGATCGAAGCTGTCCGCCGCCAGCACCGCAAGGTTCTGGACCATCCAGCGGAAGGCCTCCTCATTGGCGCGGGCGCCATAGCCGACGGTGATGTGGTCGTCGATCTTGGCCGAGGAGGTCGCGCGCGGATCGGTGGTTTCCGCATCCCCGGTGTACCAGAACACCGTGTCGGCGGCCGTGGCGGCGCGCAGGCTCGAGGCCGTATCGAACGGCGGCCCATCGACGCGCCGCGGCGGATTGGCCGCGTCAATGTTGAAGAAATCCTCCGCCGCCGCATAGGCGGAGGCCGCGGACAGGTCGATCGACGCTGCAGTGCGCAGCGAATCGGTGAGCGCCTGCTGGAAATTCGCCGCGGTCGCGGCCTCGTCGGCTCCGATCTCGAAGGTTCCTGCCTCGCCACCCTGCCCGGCCGCCACCGCGCGAAGCGGCACCGTCGTGGTGGTACCATCCGGCAGGTTGAGGTCGAAGCGGATCGTCTCGCCGGGCTGGGGCTGACCGCCGAAGGAGACATCCACCTCGCTCGGCGCCCCGGCCGGTCCGGTGACGGTCACGCCCGAGAGGGTGCTGGCGACGCCGGCAATCTTGAAGCCGAAGGGGCTCCCGGCGACGTCTTCCGCCACGGTCACATCCGTTCCCGCTGCGGCCGGCACGACGAGACGGCCGAGCCCGTCCGCCCCCAGATCCGCCTGGCGACGCTCGCTGAGATGCTGGCGAAATCCGGCCTGCTGACCGTAGCCATCCAGGATCGACGTCGTTGCTGCGATCGGATTCTTGTCGACCGCCCGCCCGGCAAACAGATAGCGGCCGTCGACCTCACCCGACAGAAGGCCGAGCATCTCGTCCAGGGCCGCCTCCGCGCGCACCTGCAATGCGGTCTGCCCGCCACGGACGAGCTCGAAGTTCGGAACGATCGCATCGGAGCGCGTATCGGAGAGAATCGAACGCATCCGGTCGAATGACTGCGCCATGACATCGGTGCGCAACTGCACGGTGCCGATCACGCTCTTGTAGGATTCGACCTGCGCAACACGGGCGCGCATCGAGACGGACAGCGTCCGATCGCTGCCGAGTTTACCGAACGTGGTCGTCTTCTTGCCGGTGGCCAGCTGACGCTGCAGATCCAGCATCTGCGCGCGCATCTCGACCAGCCCGCGGGTCCAGCCGATTGACTTCGACAGGCTCGAAATCGACATCTTCGATTACACCCTCAGCAGAAGGTCCATAATTTCACGAAATGCGGTGACGATCCGCGCATTGGCCTGATAGGCGGTCTGCAACTCGATCAGATTCGCCATTTCCTGGTCGATGTTGACACCCGACTCGGCAACGAACCGTTCCTGGAGCTGGGCAGAGACCAGCTCCTGAGCCGAAGCGGCCTTGTAGACGTCGCTCGCCATGGCGCCCTGATAGGAGATCACCCGCTGGATGAAGCCGCCGAGTGTACCCGTATAGGGCGTTGACCCCGCCACCTTGGTTTCCGGCGCGAAGGTGAAGACGGCTTCCGAGAGGCGGCGGAGCAGTTCTGCGGGCCGCGCCGGGTCGCCCTCCATCGTGCCGGAGCCGTAGCGCACGAGCAACGCGTTGTCGTTCAGCAGCGCAGGATTGACGCTGATCCGCCCCGCGAAACCGAGCTGCTGCGGAATGGCGTCGAGATTGCCCGTATAGGGAAACCCGCCATCGACGAACAGCGGAATGCCCAGCCCGGACGTGAAGTCCGTCGCTGTGATGCCCGCGGAGAGCGCGTCGATGCTCGAGGTGTTGTGCGAACCCTCGGCCAGTCCTGTCGCCAGTCCGACGGACGGATCGGAAAAGCTGATGCTGAAGCCGGTTGCCGGCGTGTCGCCACTGATCACCAGATCGCCCGCCACGATCGACGCGCCGATCCCTGGAATGGCATCGATGAACGCCTGCAGATCCTGGCCGGTGGAGGTTGCGGTGAAGGCATATGAGTAGTCGGTGCCGCCTGCCGAGACCGTGATCGACTGACCGGCGAGGGCGGACAGATCGAGTGTCGAGCCGTCGAGTCCATAGCCGACGCCCGAGGACGTCGTTTGCCCGGCGCCGTCGTCCAGGAAGCGCAGGATGTCGCCGCCCGGCGCCGAGACCTGGATCGCGCCGCCGAGCGCCGCCTCGATCTGCGCAGCCGCCGTCGCCATGCCGCCCGAAATGTCGAAGCCGATGACGACATCATCCCTCTCCGGCGTGACAGTGTCGGGGAGCGGCAGCGCCGCAGGGTCGGTCACCGGGATCAGGGTGAGCTTGCGCTGTACTCCGTCGACGGTAACGGTCATCGAGATCCGGTCGCCGGGCTGAATTCCGGCGAGGTCGATCTCGCGGCCCTGCCGTGTGCCGCTGCTTACCGCGTCGGAGGCGACATTGTTCGTCGACAGCGCCCGGGCGAGACCGTCGGCGATGGCGTCGAGCTGCGCCTGCGCGTCCACCAGATACTTGTCGCGCAATTCCAGGAGTGCGGCGATCTTTCCGGAGCGGATCTGCTTGTCGGCGATCAGGTCGATGCTGCCGCCGTTCGGAGTGACGATCTTGATCGTTCCGACGCCGCTCAGGCTTGCGTCCGGATTGTAGAGCGACTGCGCGGTCACCATCCCGCGTTCGTCGAACACGAGCTGCGCCGGCAACGGATCGAGCAGCGACATGCCGGACTGCGTCATGATGCTGACGACACCGCGCTGGCGCTCGATCACCCGGATGTCGATCAGCTCGCTCAGTTCGGCGATGTAGTTGTCGCGCAGGTCGAGGAGATCCGCCGGCGGCGACTCGATCTGCGGGCTGCTGCCGATCTGCTGGTTGACCTCGGAAATGCGGTTGAGCAGTTCGTTGACGCGCTGCACCGCGTCGCCGATCCCGCGTTCCGCCTCGAGCCGCATCGCCTGGATGTCCGCCGACATCTGGTTCAGCCGCGAGGCGAGGACCTGGGCATCGCGCAGCACCTGTTCGCGCGCGATATAGGAATCCGGTGTCGCTGCAAGCTCCGCCATCGAGTTGCGGAATGCCGAGAACAGCGTATCGACGCCGACCGACGACCCCGGTTCGGCATAGATGTTGTCAAGCTGGGTGTAGTAGCTGTTCAGGATGCGGACATAGCCTAGGCCGGCATTCTCCTGGCGGATCTGCCGAACCAGCAGGTCGTCGACCTGCCGCTTGACGTCACCGGAGACGACCCCGGTGACGTTCGCGCCCATGACCAGCGATGTCTGACCGATCGTCTTGCGCGTGTAGCCTGGGGTATCGGCGTTGGCGACGTTGCGCGACACCACGTCGAGCCCCGCCGTGATGACCTTCAACCCCTGCAGCGCGGTGCCGAGAACCCCGTTCATTCCCATGGCGACGTTCCGATCGGTTCACGATGCTGACTGCGATCCGGTTCGCCTCAGCGGATCATGTTGAGCGCTTCCTGCAGCATCTCGTTGCTGGTGGTGACGATGCGGGTGCCCGCCGCGTAGGCCTGCTGCGTGACGATCAGCTTGGTGAACTCGTCGGCGATGTCGGTGTTCGAGCTCTCGATCGCCGCGCCGATGATGTTGCCCTGCGCGCCGAGCATCGCGGGCCCCGAATCCTGCGTCACCGCGAAGGCGCCGCCGTCCAGCTTCTGCAGCTTGTTTTCCGCATTGAAGCTGGCCAACCGCACCTCGTAGAGATCGACCGTGCGGCCGTTGGTGTAGCTGGCGACGATGCGTCCGGCCGCCGATATCGACACGCCCACCAGTTCGCCGGCCGCATAGCCGTTCTGAACGAGTTCCGTCACCTGCACATTGCCGTTCGAATCGGCGAACTGGGTGATGCCGTTGGTGCCATGGTTGAGCATGATGTCGCCGACGCTGACGCCGTTGACGGTCACATTGGCGATGTTGACGCTCGGAATGTCGGGATCGAGCTGGCCGCTGGCATTGAATACGTAGTCCTGCCCTACGTTCTGCCAGGCCGGGGCGGTGCCGGTGGCACTGGAGTTGGTTTGATAGAACAGGTTCCAGGTGTCGGGGCTGCTGCTGATCTTGGCCCAGCGCATCTGGATGTTCACGGCGTTGCCGGTCGAGTCGTAAACGGTCACGGCACCGCCAGCGATGGACTGGTTCAGGAAGTCGTCGACGTCCTGCCCCTGCACGAATCCGTCGCCCGAGGCGCGCGGATCGTTGTTGTAGCTGGCCGGATTGAGCAGTTCGCTACCCGGTATCGCCGGATCGGCATCCGTCGTCTTCGGGTAGGCGGCGAGATTGGCGCGCAGATTGATCGACGTGGTCTGCTTGGCGGGCAGGAAGTCGTTGGTGATCTGCACCGGCTCGGGCTGGCTGCCGACCAGATTGCCGGTCTGCGGATCGACCCGGATCGCCTTCAGGTAATAGCCGGCGCCGTTGACCAGATAGCCGTTGCGATCGAATTCGAAGTCGCCGCGCCGGGTGAAGTAGTCGACCCCCTCGAAGACCGGCTTGCCGTCGGCCACATCGGCACGCCTCTCCACCATGAAGAAGCCATTGCCGTTGATGCCCATGAAGGTCGGCGTCTCCACCGACCTGAGATCGCCCTGGATGTTGTTGGTCGCGCGGGTCGAGACCTGCACCGAACCGGCGAGCTGCTTGTAGTAGGGCGAGGCCGGCACGAGGTCCGCAAACGACGTCTCGGTTCGCTTGAAGCCGATCGTCTGCGAGTTCGCGATGTTGCCGGAAATGTGCTCGAGCGCGAACGACTGCGCCTTCAACCCCGCCACCGCGGTCGCCAGAGCCCCGTAGATACCCATGGTTCGAAAATCTCCACGCATGTCCGGACCGCGTCCGGACGACTGGTTCCCGCTCGCTCCTACGCAACCTCCATGCCAGTTCCGGAACCCTGTTGAATCAATAGGATCGGATGGAATCCCGCCGCACGGGACACGATCCGGCCGGCAAGAGCTGACACGCGCGGGAAAAATCTGCCGGTCGGTTCTGGCGATGCGGCCGCTTCTGCGCTACCTGTCGGCTCGCCGACACAGGGAGCCCTTATCAGATGCGTTTCGAAGGGACCGGGAACTACGTCGCCACGGAAGACCTCAGGATTGCCGTCAACGCAGCCATAACCCTCCAGAGGCCACTGCTGGTCAAGGGCGAGCCCGGAACGGGCAAGACCGTGCTGGCCCACGAGATGGCCAGGAGTCTCGGCGTCCCGCTGATCGAATGGCACATCAAGTCGACCACAAAGGCCCAGCAGGGTCTCTACGAGTACGACGCGGTCAGCCGACTGCGCGACAGCCAGCTCGGCGACGAGCGGGTGCACGACATCCGCAACTACATTCGTCGCGGCAAGCTGTGGGAGGCGTTCACCTCCGAGACGCGGCCGGTCCTGCTCATCGACGAGATCGACAAGGCCGACATCGAGTTCCCCAACGACCTGCTTCAGGAACTCGATCGCATGGAGTTCCACGTCTACGAGACCGGCGAGACGGTGCGGGCGGCCAACAGGCCGATTGTCGTCATAACCTCCAACAACGAGAAGGAGTTGCCCGACGCCTTCCTGCGGCGTTGCTTCTTCCACTACATCCGCTTTCCCGACAGGGAGACGATGGCCGCGATCGTCGATGTGCACTTCCCGGGTCTGAAGAGGCGACTGCTGCAGGAGGCACTGTCAGTCTTCTACGATGTGCGCGAGGTGCCGGGCCTGAAGAAGAAGCCATCGACCTCCGAGCTTCTCGACTGGATCAAGCTGCTGGTGGCCGAGGACATCGACGAGACCGCACTGCGCGAGCGCGACCCCAAGAAGCTCATCCCGCCGCTGCATGGTGCGCTGCTCAAGAACGAGCAGGACGTCCACCTGTTCGAGCGGCTGGCCTTCATGGCGCGCCGGGAGAGCCGTTGACGGGATGATCACGGCGACTTGAAGCGTCGTGAGCAATCCTCGCGCCGTGGCGCCGCCGTAGTCCGGGCAACCTCCACCGCGGAGGTAACTCAGACACGGGAGCACGCCATGATCCTTCGCAGAAATGCCCTGTTCGGTGCGGCGGCGATCCTCGCCGCCGTCGTGTCCGCGCCGGCCCTTGCCGGTTCCGGCAAGACCATCGTCGATGCAGCTGCCGCCTCCCCGGACCATACCACCCTCGTCGCCGCCGTGACAGCCGCCGGGCTGGCCGACACGCTCGCCGCCGAAGGGCCGTTCACCGTCTTCGCGCCAGTCAACGAGGCCTTCGCCGCGTTGCCCGAGGGAACGGTCGACACGCTGCTGGAGCCGGCCAACAAGGACCAGCTCGTCGCCGTGCTGACCTACCACGTGGTGCCGGGCCGGCTCGAGGCCGCCGATCTCGTCGAAAAGGCCAAGGCCGGCGGCGGTACCGCCACGGTCGAGACCGTCCAGGGCGAGAACCTGACCGTCTCTCTGGATGGTGACGCGGTCATCGTGACCGACGCCAAGGGCGGGTCCGCGACCGTGACCGTGGCCGATCTCGGCCAGTCGAACGGCGTCATCCACGTCATCGACGCGGTCCTGCTTCCCTGATCACACCGATCGGGGCCGCCGGCAGCCACCGGCGGCCCGACGGTTCCTCGCCGGTTGCAACCAATGCGACAGATTGGAACACCGCCACGGTTCCGCTAGGATACTGTAGGGTTCTTCTGAGTCCTGCCGCTGTCGGCAGACGGAGGGCCGCGTTGCACGAGGGCAATTGCGCGCTACCCGCAAGGGAAGCAATCACGGGAACCAGCACATGCAATCCAGATTGAAGTTGATGGTGGGAGCGGTAGTCATTTCGATCGGAATGGCCGGATCTGCCGCCGCCCAGTCGCATGCCGCCTGCGACGCCTATGCGCGCGACTATGCCAAGAAGGTGTCCAGCGGTGCAGAGGTGATCGGCGGCGCGGCGATCGGCGCCGGCATCGGTGCGGTCGCCGGGGCGATCATCGGCGGCAACAGCCGCAGCGCTGGCACGGGCGCGCTCATCGGCGGCGGCACCGGGGCGGTGGCCGGCGCCGCAACGCATTCGCAGCGCTACAAGGATGCCTACAACTACGCCTACTACAACTGCATGAACCAGCGCGCGGCGGTTCCCGCCAGCGGCGGCTATCAGCCCTGGACTCCGGCCTGGTATCAGTACTGTTCGTCGAAGTACAAGTCGTTCAACCCTCAGACCGGCTACTACACCACCTACGGTGGTCAGAAGAAGTTCTGCCAGTAGGCAGGATGCGATCCCGTTCCGGACGAGGCTGGCCGCCGGGCCCCGCATGGCCCGGCGGTTCGATTTCGGGGAGACATGTCGGGTTATGACCGAAGAGATCGTGCGAAGCTGCGATGACGGCGTGATGGTGCTGCGGCTGAACCGTTCGGACAAGAGGAATGCCATGACCGGCGCCATGTATCAGGCGCTCGCCGATGCGCTGACAGACGCCGAAGCGGATCTCGGCATCCGGGCGATCGTGCTCCTGGGCACGCCGGGAACGTTCTGCGCAGGCAACGATATCAACGACTTCCTCAGCCGGTCACCCGACACCCCGTCGCAAACCGTCCAAGCGTTCCTGTACGCACTGGCAAGGTCGAGCGTGCCGATGGTGGCCGGCGTCGACGGCGATGCGGTCGGCATCGGCACGACGATGCTGCTTCATTGCGACATGGTGCTCGCCACGCCACGCGCGCGGCTGCGCCTGCCCTTCGTCAATCTCGGCATCGTCCCGGAGGCCGGCTCGACGCTGCTCCTGCCGCGCATCGTGGGGCATGCCCGCGCGGCGGAGCTGGTGATGCTCGGCGAGCCCCTGGGCGCAAGCCGGGCCGTCGAGCTCGGCCTCGTCAACCGTCTGGTCGAGCCGGACGCGCTGGAGGCGGAGACGCTGGCGGTGGCATCCCGTCTGGCCGCACAGCCGCCAGGCGCGCTGCGCGACACCAAGCGACTGCTGAAGGGCGACCGGGGAGCACTCGAGGCCACCATCGCCGAGGAGATTCGTATCGTCGCCAAGCGGCTGGGCTCAGCGGAGGCGCGAGAGGCCTTCACCGCCTTCCTCGAGAAGCGCCCTCCGGACTTCTCGAAGCTCCGCTGAGAACCAGCCAGACATCGCGCCATGCCCCGCCTCCTGCTGCTGCGCCATGCGAAGTCTTCCTGGGAGGATCCGTCCCGGACCGACTTCGAGCGTCCGCTGAACAGCCGTGGCCGGTCCAGTGCGCCGCTGATGGGTGCGTTCATGGCGCAGCGCGGCCTGCTGCCGCAGCGGGTCGTCTGCTCCGCCGCCCAGCGCGCCGTCGAAACACTTGCGCTGATCCTGCCGCACCTGTCGATCGACATGGACATAACCGTCACCCGGCGGCTCTACGAGGCCGACGGCGAGGGCTACCTCAAGGCGATCCGGACGGCCGGCGGCACCGCCGAGACGCTGCTGTTGGTCGGCCACAATCCGGCGATGGAAGATGTCGCCGGGATCCTGGCAGCGGCCGGCGAGGCTACAGCACTGGCCGAGATGCAATCGAAGTTCCCGACCTGCGGCCTTGCCGTCATCGACTTCGACCAGCCGCGATGGCGCGATGTCGGGCCCGGTGCCGGACGCCTGACCGGATTCCACACGCCGGCCAGCGTCGGCAGCTGACGCCTATTCCGTTTCCCGCTTCTCGGGCCTACATAAGCCTCGACACCGACCGGAAGGCGCGGACTTGGCATCGATCACCATCGCCGACGAGGCACGTCTGGCCGTCGGCAACATCCTCGATTTCGCGACCGGCCTGGTCACCCCCACGCTCCGCCTCGGCGTGACCGGCCTGTCGCGGGCAGGCAAGACCGTGTTCATCACCGCGCTCGTGCACAACCTCGTTCACGGTGGGCGGCTGCCGGTCTTCGATGCCATGTCGCAGGGGCGGCTGGTGCGCGCCCGCCTCGACCCGCAACCCGATGATGACATCCCCCGCTTCGCATATGAGGACCATGTCGCCGCGCTGACGGGTCCCGACCGCCACTGGCCGGACTCGACACGCCGGGTCAGCGAATTGCGGGTCACGATCGACTACGAGTCCGCCACCTTCTGGGGCCGCAATCTTGGACCGGGACGGCTGCATCTCGACATCGTCGACTATCCGGGCGAATGGCTGCTCGACCTGCCACTGCTCGCCCAGAGCTACGCCGAATGGTCGTCGCGCGCCGTCGCGCTTTCCCGCCGCCCGCCCCGCGACAGGCTTGCGAGCGCATGGCACGCGCATCTGAACACGCTCGATCCCGCGGCGCCCGAGGACGAGGCGGCGGCCCGGCGGGCGGCGGAGCTGTTCACCGGATATCTGCGCGACTGCCGGGACGAGCGATTCTCGCTGTCGGCACTGCCACCTGGCCGCTTCCTGATGCCGGGCGACCTTGAGGGTTCGCCCGCGCTCACCTTCGCGCCCCTCGACATCGCGCCTGACGCCCGCGCGCCGCGCGGCTCGCTGCAGGCGATGATGGAACGCCGCTACGAGGCCTACAAGTCGGTCGTCGTAAAGCCCTTCTTCCGCGATCACTTTGCCCGGCTCGATAGGCAGATCGTCCTCGTCGATGCCCTCCAGGCGCTCAACGCCGGTCCCTCCGCCCTGGCCGACCTCGAATCCGCGCTCAGCGAGATCCTCGCCTGCTTCCGACCTGGCCGTACCTCCTGGCTGTCGCGCATTCTGACGCGCCGGGTCGACCGCATCCTGTTCGCCGCCACAAAGGCCGATCATCTGCACCACCGCAGCCACGACAGGCTGGAAGCGATCCTCAGCCGCATCGTCCGCACTGCCGCCGATCGCGCCTCGTTTGCCGGTGCCGCCGTCGACGTCGTGGCCCTCGCCTCGGTGCGGGCGACCCGGGAAGCGCGCGTCAGACAGGGTCGGGAGATGCTCGACTGCATCGTCGGCGTCCCGGAGGCCGGCCAGACCGTCAATGGCGAGCTGCTCGATGGAACCGAGGAAATCGCCATATTTCCCGGCGACTTGCCTGAGAATCCGGATTCAGTTTTCGAAACCCCTGAATCGATCTTTCAAGTCCCTGAATCGGTGTCTGAAGAAGCCGCCGAGACCTACCGGTTCATACGGTTCCGTCCGCCTCGCGTTCAGCGCACCGCCGAGGGAGCGACCCTGTCGCTGCCGCATATCCGCCTCGACCGGGCGCTGCAGTTCCTGATCGGAGACCGGCTGGCATGACCAACGAGCGTATCAGACGTCCGGTCGCGTTCCGGCTGAGCGATCCGGGCGTGACGGTGGAGGAGCCCGCGGTGACATCCGCCGGCCGCCGCAAGGCGGCTGGCGCAGTGGTGATCCCGGAACCCGACATATCCGGCTCCGACATCGGTCCGGACACCCTGCCGGGTCCGCTCGTCCCGCGGCGGCGCGGTCTGCCATGGGGCCGCATTTTCGCCGGGACTGTCGCGACGTTCCTGACCTTCGCGGTCGGTGTCTGGGTCACCGACTTCGTCGTGTCGCTGTTCCAGCGCGACGATGTGCTGGGGTGGATCGCGGCGGTGCTCGCCACCGCGGTCGCACTGGGCCTGGCTGGCCTGGTCGGGCGCGAGGCCGTCGGCCTCGCCCGCCTCGCACGCGTCACCCGGTTGCGTGCGGATGCCGAGGCCGCCGCCAGCGCCGACGATCGCGAGGCGGCGCGCGCGATCATCCGACAGGTCATCGCGCTCTATGCCACCCGCCCGGAGACGGCCCGTGCACGCGCCGAGGTGGAGGACCATGCCGGCGAGATCATCGACGGCCGCGATCTCCTGCGGCTCGCCGAGCGCGAACTGATGGTTCGCATCGACCGCGAGGCTCGTGCGCTCGTCACAGGCGCCGCCCAGCGGGTCTCGGTGGTGACAGCCATGAGTCCGCGCGCACTGATCGACATCGTCTACGTGATCGTCGAGACGCTGCGGCTCGTGCGCCGGATCGCGACGCTGTATGGCGGCCGCCCGTCGGGGCTGGCGATGATCCGGCTGATGCGGCTCGCGATCGGCCACCTCGCCGTGACCGGTGGCATGGCACTCGGCGACGGGCTGGTGCAACAGCTTGTCGGCCACGGCCTCGCCGCCCGGCTGTCCGCCCGCCTCGGCGAGGGCATGATAAACGGCATGATGACAGCGCGGATCGGCCTCGCTGCGCTGGACGTATGCCGTCCCCTGCCCTGGCTCGCTGGCCCGCCGCCGGGCCTCGGCGACGTGATGGCGACGCTGGCGGGCACCGGACTGAAGAAAGACGATTGACCGGACGCGGCGACACGCCTCATTACGGTGCCGTCGCTGCATTATGAATGTTCCTGTCGACGAAAGGTGCCGTCCATGCGCCGTCTTCTGTCCATCTTCCCGATGTCGGCTACCTTGCTGCTGGCGCTGCCCGCCAATCCCGCATCCGCCGATGCACTTCTGGACAGTCTCAAGGGGACCTGGCGGGGCTCCGGCGCCGTGCGCACCTCCGGCAGCACGCCCAGCGAGAAGGTCGTCTGCCGGGTCGAGGGCGCCATGGATGGGCCCGGTGACCTTCTGAAGCTCGACGGCCGCTGCGGCGGCGAGGGTTTTACCGGAACATTTCAGGTGACAATCGCCTACGACGCCGGCCGAGGGAGCTATACGGCCGTGTGGCGCGACTCGCTCGGCTCCAAGAGTCCGCCGCTGACAGGTCTCAAATCCGGCAATCGGGTCGTCTTCCGCATCGGCCACAACGATTTCGAGTCCGAGGGCCGCGCGGTCTCCACGCTCGTGGTCGATCCGCAGTCGGCGACACGACTGCGCATCACCGGCCAGACCATCCCGGCACACGGCGGTGCCGAATTCGTCTCGGCAGACCTCGTCTTCGACCGGAGCTGACCGGCCGCGGCGCACGATGCAACGGCCTCGACCACCACGTCGGCCGCGTCGGCGTCGCTCGATTCGGCGGCTGCCAGCTTGTGCCGGGCAGGACGGTGATGCTAGCTTAACCGGTTATCCCAGTGGCGAGGCGGCATGTTTGTCACCTTCTTCCACGAGCTGAAATCGGCCGGACTGCCGGTGACCCTGCGCGAGTTCCTGACGCTCATGGAGGCGCTGGAGCTCGACCTGGCGGATAAGAAGGTCGAGGATTTCTACTACCTCTCGCGCGCCTGCCTGGTGAAGGACGAGCGCAACCTCGACAAGTTCGACAAGGTATTCGGCCATGTCTTCAAGGGCATCGAGCGCGTCTCGGACGGGATCGAAGCCGAGATCCCGGAGGAGTGGCTGCGGAAGCTTGCCGAGAAGTACCTCACGGACGAGGAAAAGGCCGAGATCGAGGCGCTCGGCGGCTGGGACAAGCTGATGGAGACGCTGAGGGAACGGCTGCGCGAGCAGAAGGGGCGCCACCAGGGCGGCTCGAAATGGATCGGGACGGCCGGAACCTCGCCGTTCGGCGCCTATGGTTACAACCCGGAGGGAATCCGCATCGGCCAGGACGGCAACCGCAACTTTCGTGCCGTGAAGGTCTGGGACCGACGCGAATTCAGGGACCTCGACGATTCCGTCGAACTCGGCACGCGGAACATCAAGGTGGCGCTGCGCCGTCTGCGCCGCTTCGCCCGCACCGGTTCCGCCGACGAGCTCGACCTCGATGGCACCATCCGCCAGACCGCGCACCGGGGCTGGCTCGACCTGAAGTTCCGACCCGAACGGCGCAATGCCGTGAAGGTCCTCGCCTTCTTCGACATCGGCGGCTCGATGGACTGGCACGTCAAGATCTCCGAGGAGCTGTTCTCGGCGGCCAGGAGCGAGTTCAAGGTCATGGAGCACTTCTATTTCCACAACTGTCTGTACGAGTCGGTTTGGCGGGACAACCGTCGGCGCTGGCAGGAGCGCACCCCGACATGGGACGTGCTCCACAAGTTTCCGTCCGACTACAAGGTGATCTTCGTCGGCGATGCCTCGATGAGTCCCTACGAGATCACCCAGCCGGGCGGCTCCGTGGAGCACTTCAACGAGGAAGCCGGCGCCACCTGGCTCAGCCGGCTGCTCGATGTCTACGAACACGCCGTCTGGCTCAATCCCGTGCCCGAAAAGCATTGGGACTTCACCCCCTCCATCCGCATGATCCGGCAACTGTTCGGGAACCGGATGTACCCCCTGACGATCGAAGGCATCGACGCGGCAATGCGCGAACTGGGCCGGTGAGGATCGGTTGAACGGGCCTCACCCCGGCCACAAATGCCGGTGATAGCTCTCGCAAGGCCGATCGGTTGCCCCGGCTGTCATGCAGTTGCCCCGACCATGAATTCCCCCACCGACGAACGACACCCGGGATCGCTGCACGCGGATTCCCCACTGCTGACGCCAGAGGCGGAACTGGCGGCGGAGTCCATCGCCATGCCCGCAGCGCCCAACGAGCCTGTGAAACGCCGGCGCGCAACGTCCGGCCACTCGAGGCGCGCAATCCTCGCGGCGACATCCGGCGCGCCGGTGAACGCCAGGGTTCGGACCGCCTCGTCACGCCCGGCAGCGCAGCAGTTGCACAAGCCGGCGAAGGCACGGGAACCGCGGCACATCGCATCGACGCCAAGCGAGCCGGCAGCATCAGCCGCCCCCTCGTCGGCGCAGAGGTCTTCGCCCTTGCCTGGCGGGCAGAAGCGGCGCGAGACGTCTCCGCAATCCCCAGCCCACCGCGCGCGCCATCCCGGTCCGTTTCCGATTGCCCCGCCGCTGTCGCCCTACAGGGCCCTGTTGCGATCGGTACATCGGTGGCTGCCAGACCCGGTGGGACGCCTTGAACGCGTCAGCACCGCCACCGACGTCGCGCTCGACGGGCAGATCGTCGCCGGACCCAATCTGCGCCACGCGCAGCCATACCGGCCGAGCCCACGCCCGCTCGTGCGCCGGCTGATCAGGGCGCTTCCGGGGCCTCTTGATCAGACAACCTTCGTCGATATCGGCTCCGGCCGGGGCCGCGTCGTCTTCGAGGCGGCGGCGCTTCCGTTCGCGCGCGTCGTCGGTATCGAGTTCGCCGAAGCGCTGCACGAGGATGCGATGCTCAACCTGCGGCACTGGCCAAGGGCGCGGATGCGCTGCCGCAAGGTCGATTTCATCTGGGCCGATGCCCTCGACGCACCGCTGCCATCTGGCGACCTGGCTGTCTACATGTTCGATCCGTTCGACGAGCGCACGACCTTGCGCATGGCAGCGCGCCTGGCCGAGCACGGCCGCACCGCCCGTGTCAGCGTCGTCCTCGTCGGCATGCGCGACCTGACCGTGTTCCGCGAGAGCAGCGCCTTCGCCGAATTGCCACTGCCTCGCGCCCTGTCGGTCTGGGTTGCCCTGTTCAGTCCCTATTCCGTCCGCATGTTCGAGGCTGTGCCACACTGACCGGTCCCGTGTCCCGCGAGCGCACGCCAGTCGGGACTTAACCTTAAGGAGCGGTTTGGAACTTCCGGCGATTGCGCTGCGTCGGTACCGTGTGCATTTTGCGCAACGATCCTGGGAGGAGGCGATGCAGGAACTTCTGTTCGAGGCGGCGCCACTGGTCACCGGCATGCTCGGCCTTTCGACCCGGTCGGCCCGCGCGTCTGCCGATCCGATTCCCGATACGCTCGCCCTCGCCACGATCCGCAACCCCGCCACGCTCGAGACCATCGCCAGGGATTGGCGCGACCTCGAGTCAGCGCCCGGATCGCGGACCACACCCTTCCAGACCTTCGACTTCCATCGCATCTGGGCGCGGCATTTCGCCAGCGATGACGACCTGCGCGTCATCACCGTCCGTGAGAGGGGGCGGCTGGTCCTGATCCTGCCGCTGGTGGTCGGCCGCACGCCCGTGGGCCGGGTCGCGCGCTGGGCCGGCGATCCGATCCTGCAATACGGCGACGTCGTCGCGGCCCCCGACGGGGATGTGATACCATGGCTCGATGCGGCCTTCGCGGAGCTCACCCGGCCCGGTGATATCAGTGTGCTGACGCTGCGGCGCATCCGCGCCGACGCGGCCATTGCCGACTGGGCCGCGAGGCGCCTCGACGCGGTCGGTGCTGCCGAAAAGGCGATGGAAATCGATCTGTCCGGGTTCACCGAGTCAGGCGACTATGCGAGGGCACGGTCGTCGCGAACGGCGCGCAACCGACGGCGGCGCAACAAGCTGGCGCAGATCGGCGACGTCGCCTTCCGGATGGTCGACGGCGGCGAGGAGGCACGCAAGCTCGCCCGCGCCGCGCTCGATCTCAAGCGGCACTGGCTCGAGCAGCAGGGCCAATACTCCAGGGCCCTAGCCGACCCGCGCACGACGGCCTGCCTGGTCGACATGGCTGCACACGAGCCCGCCGACAGTGGCGTCGTGACTGCCAGCCTCGAGGTCGGCGGAAGGCCGGCGGCGGTTGAGATCGGCATGGTGCACAATGGCCGCTACTGCGCCTTCCTCGGCGCCTTTGACCCCGCCTTGTCCAAGTACAGTCCCGGACAGGTACAGATGCAGGACAGCATCGAGTGGTGCATTGCACGCCGACTGGGCTGCTACGACCTGATGGCTCCGGCCGACGAGTACAAGCGTCAGCTGGCCGGCCGCGCGGTGTCGGTTCAGGACTATACCGGGCTGCTCGGGCTGACGGGACTGCCGGCAGCCATCTGGTCGACCTATGCGCCGCGCTGCGCCAAGGCAGCCTTCCAGATCCTGCCTCGCGGCCTGCGCAGCGTCATCCGCACCCGCATCGCCTGACGGGCCATCCCGGTTGCGCCCCGGCTCGACAGAGGGGTAGCGCTGCGCGCAAAGTGCGGCGCACAGGCCAGCGGGGACGTCCGCGCCGCAAACGGAGGCCACATGTACGGCGACGATGGCAGGGATGACATTCCGACCACGAACGAGGAAATCGTTCATTGGCTGCGCAGCCGCTCGATCGACGAGGTCGAGTGCCTGGTTCCGGACATGACCGGAATGATGCGCGGCAAGATCGTCCCGCGCGAGGATTTTATCCGCAACCTCGGATCGGGCCTGAGATTGCCCGAGACGATCCTCCTGCAAGCGGTCACCGGCGATACGGTGTGGGATACGCGCATAGCTTCGGAGACCGATCAGGACATCCGGACGATCCCCGACGTGACGACGGTGCGCATCGTGCCGTGGTACGAGGAGCCGACGGCCCAGGTGATCTGCGACGTGGTTTACAACGACGGTAGGCCAGTCGATTTCGCGCCGCGCTCGGTGCTGAAGCGCGTCCTCGGGCTGTATCGGGAGAAGGGGCTCAAGCCAATCGTCGCACCGGAACTCGAATACTACCTGGTGGAGAAATCCGACGATCCGGACCTGCCGCTGTCGACGCCTGTCGGCATCTCGGGCCGCAAGGAATCCGGCCGTCAGGCCTATGGCATCGAGGCCGCCAACGAGTTCGATCCGGTCGTCGAGGAGATCTACGCCTATTGCGAGGACTCGCGCATCGAGATCGGCACGATGGCCCACGAGGCCGGCCCCGCCCAGCTCGAGATGAACTTCCTGCACGGCGATCCGCTCGAGCTCGCCGACCAGGTTTTCCTGTTCAAGCGGGCCGTGCGCAAGGCGGCGCTGAAGCATGGCATGTTTGCGACCTTCATGGCCCAGCCGCACGAGAACGAGCCCGGCTCGGCGATGCATGTCCATCAGTCCGTGGTGCGGTTGAGCGACGGGTCCAACATCTTCGTCGATACCGACGGCGAGGATTCCCCGGCCCTGTTCCACTACATCTCCGGCCTGCAACGCCACGTACCCTCGGCGATGGCGCTGTTCTGCCCGAACGTGAACTCGTTCCGGCGCATCCGGCTCGAATCCGATGCCCCGATCAACGTCCACTGGGGGCGCGACAATCGCACCTGCGGCCTGCGCGTGCCCGACTCGCCCCCCGCGGCCCGGCGCGTCGAGAACCGCGTGCCGGGTGTCGATGCCAATCCGTATCTCGCCTTTGCCGCGACGCTCGCCTGCGGGCTGATCGGGCTCGAGGAAAAGATAGACCCCGCGCCGGTCGTCACCATCGACGCGCACACCCTGCCATTCGGGCTGCCGCGACACCATCACGAGGCGCTGGAGATGCTGGGCAAGAATGCTCCGCTGCGCGAGGTGCTCGGCAGCCGCTTCATCGCCGCCTTCACCGAGGTGAAGCAGCTGGAATGGCAGCTTTACAACCGGGTCATCTCCAGCTGGGAGCGCGAATATCTGCTGCTCAACGTCTGAACGGCCCGGAGTATCCCTGCTTGCAGAGGGTGACGCGTCGGGGCTTCAAGCACCGCGACGGCCGATCGTCCCCGCGCTGCGCGCATGCCGGGCAATCTCCACGATCTGCCGACGGTCGCAGGCGACTGCGCCGTACCGGATCGCCTTGCTGCGTTCCCAGGCGGTCAGGTCGTAGTGCGGGACCGCCGTCTTCGGCGGCCCCTGATAGGACGAGCGGTGGAGGCCGAGATCCGCGGCGAAGCGATGCAGCTCGTCGGTGTCGTCGGCAAGCAGATGGCACCAGCGGCGCCCGTGCCGCACCCATACCGCATCATCGACATAGACCGCCAAGGATGGACGCCGGCAGGCTCAGCCGGCGACACCAAGCTTCTTCTGAAGGCTCGTCGAAGAGGTCGTGTACTGGAACACCAGCCGCTTCTCCGGATAGACGATACGGTGCGCGGCCTGGGCCATCAGCGCGGCCTCGTGGAAGCCCGACAGGATCAGCTTCAGCTTGCCAGGATAGGTGTTGATGTCACCGATGGCGAAGATGCCTGGTTCCGACGTCTCGAACTTCTCGGTGTCGACCTGGATGAGGTTCTCGTCGAGGTTGAGACCCCAGTTGGCAACTGGCCCGAGCTTCATGGTAAGCCCGAAGAACGGCAGCAGCCGGTCACAGCTGATCAGCGTCTCGCTCTTGTCGTCGGCCCTGACCGTGATCGCCGACAGTTCGCCGTCCGAGCCCGTCAGCGTCGAGACCTGTCCGAGCATGAAGTCCATCTTCCCGGCCTCGACCAGCGCCCGCATCTTCTTGACGGAGTCCGGCGCCGCCCGGAACGCGTCGCGGCGGTGGATCAGGGTGACCCGCCTGGCCAGCGGCTGCAGGTTCAGCGTCCAGTCGAGCGCCGAATCGCCGCCGCCGACGATCACCACGTCACGATCACGGAACTCCTCCATGCGGCGTACCGCGTAGAAGACCGACTTGCCTTCATAGTCCTCGATGCCGGCGATCGGCGGGCGCTTCGGCTGGAAGCTGCCGCCGCCGGCCGCGATCACTACCACCTTCGCCTCGATCTCGAGCCCCTGGTCGGTACCCAGCCGGAAGCCGCCCTCCGGCAGCCGCTCCAGCCTCTCCACCATGTGACCGTAGTGAAAGGTCGGCTGGAACGGGGCGATCTGTTCGAGCAGCCTGTCGGTCAGCTCCTGGCCCGTGACGACCGGGAGCGCGGGAATGTCGTAGATCGGCTTTTCGGGATAGAGCTCGGCACACTGGCCTCCCGGCTTGTCGAGAATGTCGATCAGATGCGCCTTCATGTCGAGCAGGCCGAGCTCGAACACCGCGAACAGGCCCACCGGCCCGGCGCCGATGATGGCGACATCGGTTGCGATCGGAGATTTCGTCAGCAATGGTACATCCCTCGCTTCGGGGCGCCGGTCCCCTCAGGGGCGGCGGCGCATCCACGGTCGGTTGCCCAGCGGCACCTCGTTCCGCTCTCCGACGGGCTGGAGGTAGATCGTCACCTCGGGCATCCGTCCTTCCGCGAGCGCACGCCGCGTCGGCTGGTGACTTATGGCAAAGGACGAGAATCCGCAACGCAGCATGAACGGAATCTGATCGATCAGAACGTCGCCGGTGGCGCGCAGTTCGCCGGTGAAGCCATGCCGCTCCCTGAGCAGCCGCGCGCTGGAGAAGGCGCGCCCGTCCGAGAACACCGGAAACGCCAGCGCCACCATCGCGATGCGATCGAGGTCGGGGACGAGGTCCTCGACAGGCTCGTCCGGCTTCAGCTCGACGCCGATCTCCCAGTCGTCGAGGCTGTTGCGGCCGCGCTCCTCCTCCCAGCGAGCTTTCGACAGCAGGATCGGGCCGCTGCCGGGCAGCGCCTCGTCCTCGCCGACACGTCGCCAGCGGTCCGCGACGAACCCCTCGTCGCGGCTCCAGATCTCGATCGGCTCGCTCATTGCCTGCCCGCCGGGATGATCCTGACCAGTGCACCGTTGCGGGTGAGATGGATACCGCATTCGGTCTTGCCTGTCCCGCGCCAGCGACCGGCGCGTTCGTCCTCGCCCGCCGCCACCGGACTCGTGCAGGGCGCACAGCCGATCGACGGATAGCCCCGCGCCACCAGCGGATGCGACGGCAATTCGTGGATCGTCATGTAGGCGCTCACATCCGAGGCGTCCCAACCGGCGAGCGGATTGACCTTCAGACGGCGTCCGTCGCGCTCGACCAGCGGCATCGTCCTGCGGCTCGAGGTCTGGTGCCGACGCCGTCCGGTCAGCCAGACGTCGAACCCCGCGAGCGCCCGCTCGAGGGGCTCCTCCTTGCGCAGGGCGCAGCACAGATCCGGGTCGACCGCATGCAGACCGCCCGCCGGATCGAAACGCCTGAGCGCTTCGGGATCCGGCGCGACCGAACGTACGTCGCTGAGGCCCAGCCGTTCGATCAGTCGGTCGCGATGGGCCAGCGTCTCGGCGAAGTGCTTTCCCGTCTCGAGGAAGATCACCGGGGTCGACCGGTCGACCTGCGCGACGAGATGCAGGAGGATCGCCGAGTCGGCGCCGAACGACGAGACGACGGCCGTCCTGCCCGGCGCGAGCTCGCCGAGGGTATAGGCAACGAGATCGCGCGCCTGCGCGCCGGTGAACAGCCTGTCGAGGACGGCCGGGTCGGGCCAGGTGTCCGCCGTGCAGCAGACCTCCGCCCCCGGGCTGATGGCTCCCGGCCGCGGGCTTCCGTCAGCCGCCATAGAGCGCCTCCTGGAACGGTTTCTTGCCGAGACGGCGATATGCGGCGAGGAAGCTCTCCTGCGGCGTCTCGCGCAGCTTCAGATAGGTGTCGACGATGGTTTCAACGGCATCCACCACTTCGTCGGTGGAAAAACCCTTGCCGACGATCTCTCCGATGGCTGCGTCCTCGCCGCCGTTCTCGCCGCCGGGCGCACCGCCGAGCGTGATCTGGTAGAATTCCTCGCCCTTCCGGTCGACGCCGAGAATTCCGATGTGGCCGACATGATGATGGCCGCAGGCATTGATGCACCCGGAAATCTTGATGGCCAGGTCGCCGATCTCCGACTGACGCCTGGTGTCCGCGAACCGCTCGCTCAGGCGCTGGGCGACCGGAATCGACCGGGCATTGGCAAGCGCGCAGTAGTCGAGGCCCGGGCAGGCGATGATGTCGGTGATGAAGCCGGCATTCGGCGTCGCCAGTCCTACCGCCTTGAGCTCGGCGTGAAGTGCCGGAAGGTCGTCCTTGCGGACATGCGGCAGGATCAGGTTCTGCTCATGGCTGACGCGGATCTCGTCGAAGCTGAAACGTTCGGCAAGCTCGGCAACCTTGTCCATCTGGTCAGCCGTCGCGTCGCCCGGAACGCCGCCTATCGGCTTCAGCGAGATCGTCACCGAGACATAGCCCGGCTGCTTGTGGGGATGGCTGTTGCGTGCCACCCACAGGGCAAGATCGCGATCACGGAGTCGGGCCTCTTCCAGGATGCGGCTCGTCCGCGGCAGGTCTTCGAACGACGGCGGGGCGAAATAGGCGGAGATCGCCTCGCGCGCCTCGACCGGGACGTCGAGCGCACCACCGCGCAGCTCGGCGAATTCCGCCTCGACCTGTTCGCGAATTTCCTCGAGACCGCGCTCGTGCACAAGGATCTTCACCCGCGCCTTGTACTTGTTGTCGCGCCGGCCGTAGCGGTTGTAGACGCGCATGATCGCCTCGAGATAGGCGAGCAGCTCCTGTTCGGGCACGAAGTCGCGGATTTCCTTCGCGAGCATCGGGGTCCTGCCCTGCCCGCCGCCGACGAAGACGCGGAAGCCGAGGCCGCCGCCGGGGCCGCGCCTCAATTCGAGGCCGATGTCGTGGACGCGGATTGCCGCCCGGTCGCGCGCCGCGCCAGTCACGGCAACCTTGAACTTGCGAGGCAGGAAGGAGAACTCCGGATGCAGGGATGACCACTGCCGGATGATCTCCGCCCACGGCCTCGGATCGTCGACCTCGTCGGCCGCCGCGCCGGCGAAATGATCGGTGGTCACGTTGCGTATGCAGTTGCCCGAGGTCTGGATGGCATGCATCTCGACCTCGGCCAGTTCGGCCAGGATGTCGGGCAGATCCTCCAGCCGTGGCCAATTGAACTGCAGGTTCTGCCGGGTGGTGAAATGGCCGTAGCCCTTGTCGTAGGTGCGCGCGATGTAGGCAAGCTTGCGCATCTGCCGCCCCGACAGCGTGCCGTAGGGTATCGCGATGCGCAGCATGTAGGCGTGCAGCTGCAGATAGACGCCATTCATCAGCCTGAGCGGCTTGAACTGCTCCTCGGTCAACTCGCCAGACAGGCGGCGCGCCACCTGGTCGCGGAACTGCGCAACCCGGTCGCGTACGAAGGCGTGGTCGAATTCGTCGTAACGGTACATGGTCAGTTGCCTCAGGCCGCCGCGCCGCGTGAATGGCCGGTCGATGGGCCACGTGCACGGATGCGCTCGCGCAGACTGGCGGGGAGAATGCCGCCGGTCTCGGTCTCGACATCGATCAGATAGGGTTCGACGACCATGCGGTCCGCGACCGCCCGGGCGCCTTCCGCTTCGGCACCGGACACCTCGTCCGGCGTCGCGATCAGACGTGCCTCCTCGATCGCCACGGTCCAGCCCGTCTCGCCGAGATAGACCACCCGGCCATCACTCAGTCGATTCGCTGTCAGAACCTTGAGTGTCGCGTGAGAAGCCATTGTGACAGTCCCTATGCGGCCAGCACGGCGGCCGGCGCGAATGCCTCGGCACCTGTCCAGTCGCCCTCGGCGACGACGGGGCCGACGAAGATCACCACGGGTCCGCTGACGTCGCCGCGACCTGCGAGGCCGGCGAGTTCATCAAGACGTCCGTAGAAGCGGCGCTGGTCGGGCCGACACGCGTTCTCCACGGCCCCCACCGCCGTGTCGGGCGAAAGCCCGTGCGCCATCAGCTGACCGGCCACTTCGCCAGCCACCGATTTTGCCATGTACAGGCTGACCGTCGCATCGCTGCGGGCGATCTGCGCCCAGTCGAGCCCCTCCTCACCCGGCGCCGCATGGCCGGTGGCGAAGACAAGCGTCGAGGCAAGTCGCCGGTGGGTCAGCGGCATTGCCGTCTCGGCTGCCGCGCCCAGCGCCGCCGTGATGCCGGGTACGACCGCATGGGCAATGCCCGCCTCGCGCAGCGCAGCGATCTCCTCGCCGGCGCGACCGTAGATCATCGGATCGCCGGCCTTCAGCCGCACGACACGATTTCCCGCTGCCGCCTCGGCGATCAGGATCGCATTGATCTGGTCCTGGGTGACCGATGCCCTGCCCTTGCGCTTGCCGACGTCGATGCGCCGCGCATCGCGGCGGACCACATCCATCACGCCGGCATCGACGAGGCTGTCGAACACCACGACATCGGCCTCGGCAAGCACGTTGCGCGCCCGCAGGGTCAACAGGTCCGCCGCCCCCGGACCTGCACCGACCAGCCAGACGAAGCCGGCCGAGGGGGCAGCGCCGCGCTCTTCCTCGAGCAGCCTGAGCGCCCGGCGCCGTACCTCCGCCGCACCGCGCGTGGCCGCGTCCGCAAACTCACACGAGGTGAAGTATCGCCGCCAGAACGACAACCGCCGCGCGCCGGGGGGCAGTAGGTCGGCAACCCGATCGCGCAGCGAGCTGGCGACACCAGCGAGCAGGCCCAGGCCGGGCGTCAGCATGGCCTCGATCCGCGCGCGCAGGATGCTGGTCAGCACCGGCGCTGCACCTTCGGTGGAGATCGCGATCGTCACCGGCGCGCGGTCGACGATCGCCGGCGTCAGCACGTCGCACATCTCTGGCCGGTCGACAACGTTGACGGGCACGCGGGCCGAGCGCGCCGTCGCGGCGAGCGCCCGATCCCGATCCTCGTCTTCTGTCGCAATGAAGGCGAGCGCCGCGCCGGCGAAGTCCGCCGCATCGGGCCACCGGGCATGGACCGGATACCCCTCGGCGGCCGCCAATGCCAAAAGCGGCGGCTCGCCGTGCGGCGAGAAGACATGAACCTCAGCCGCCGTCTTGGCGAGAAGCCGCAGCTTGGCTTCGGCCGCCTCGCCGCCGCCCGCGACCACCACGCGGCGGCCCTCGACGACGGTGGAGACGGGAAAGGTTTTCAACGCGCCCATGCCGGACCTCGTGACTGACCGGTAGCGAATATGGCGCGGATGAGCCCCCCGAGACAATCGGGAATGTTCAGAAAAGCAAGCAAATTCAATTATTTAGAGAAGTCTGGAACAGCATGCTGCGATGCGACAGAGCAACGCAAGCTGATTTCGTCCAGATCCTGCAGGGCGCAATGCGACTTGCGCCGGGACGGTTGGGGCCGCGCCGGCAACCGTGCCAATTCGTTCCTCACAGGGGCCATTCGATCGAACGGAATTCCGTTCCACCATCGCGCAGACAGACCGGCGCGCAATGCCATGCCCCGCCCGTCGGCAAGGGCGGGGTGATGCTGCGGACAGTCAGAGTCAGGCTGCCTCGGCGACCGCGTCCTCCGACGCCAGTTCCACCCGCAGACCGTCCAGTTCCTCGGTCAGCAGGATCTGACAGCTCAGCCGCGAGCATGATGTGACGCCGTCAAGCTTGTCGAGCGTGTCGAGTTCGTCGTCCTGCGGATCTGGCAGGCGGTCGAGCCACTCCCGTGCGACGCGGACATGACACTTGCCGCAGATCGCCGCACCGCCGCATTCGGCGTCCATCGGAAGGCCCCAGTCGCGGATCACTTCCATGACCCGCCAGCCCTCGAGTCCCTCGAGGACATGTTCCCGACCATCGCGGTCGGTGACGATGATTTGCATGATGTCGTCTCCCAATCGTCGGATGGTCGTCACGGGCCGGTCGGGAACGACGAAGCGCGTCTTGCTACAGGATGCCGTGATGTTTGTCAAAAGTCGTGGCGTGGCCGATCGCCGCGTCGGGCGCAGGAAAGGCGGCCTACCGCCTCCGGTCGCCTGCCCGGCGGCGCCTAGCCCTGCCGCTCGGGAATCCGCACGACGAGACCATCCAGCGCCTCGGTGACCTTGATCTGGCAGGACAGGCGCGAGGTCGGCTGCACGTCGTAGGCGAAGTCCAGCATGTCCTCCTCCATCTCGGAGGGGCCGCCGGTCGCCGCAAACCACTTCTCGTCGACATAGACATGGCACGTCGCGCAGGCGAGCGCACCGCCGCATTCGGCCTCGATACCCGGGATCATGTTGCGGATCGCGGTTTCCATGACAGTCGAGCCGGGCTCACCCTCGACCTCGTGGACCGCGCCGTTGTGCTCGATATAGGTGATCCTCGCCATGGGGTTCCCGATCTTCGGTATGGAGGTCGGATGCATGCGATGCGGAACCGGGTGGATGGCCATCCGGACCGCACGGTGGCTCGCTATAGGGGAATCCGCGGGGCTACGCCAGCCCCGCAGTGCCGCACCCCTGCAGCACGCGCCTCAGTGCGCGACGATCAGAGAGCGGATGAAGCTGTTGGCGCTGTCGATCTCCTGCTCCAGCGCGATGATCGCCTCGCGGCAGCGGGCATCCTCCACGTTGCTACCGAGACGTTCGGCCGCCTCCGCCCGCGCCGCCACCGCCCAGGCCCCGATGCCGCGCGCAGATCCCTTTATGGTATGCGAGGCGCGCCGCCACTGCTCGGCATCGCGGGCCTCCTTCAGGCGGTTGAGATGGGCGTGCGACTGGGCGACGAACAGCTGCAGAACCTCCCGCTCCAGCTCGGTGTCACCGAAGGTATGGCGCGCCAGATGCGCCAGATCGACGGGAGGGCCATCCCAGTCCACCGCCATCGGGCGGGTTTCGTCCCCGTCGCTCGTGCGTCCCATTCCAAAACCTCCCGGAACCGATCCTGTGGACCCCGCCGCTTGGCAAGGCCACCGAATGCTGGCTCCGGCGTGTCTAATGTGGGGTTAATCATGCCCCCGTCCGTCCGCCGGCCTGACGCCGCTCCTTGCGGCCAGGCGGCGGCCCGCTTCGGTCAGGCGGCAGACCAGCCAGTCCGGCTTGATGGGATTGGCATACCAGGGCTCCGCCCAGCCGTTGGCGATACAGGCGCGGATCGTCTGGTGATTGATCGGCCGGCCCTCGCGGTCGAACAGCGGCAGCTTGCCGCCGGGCTGGTCAAGCCCCCGCACGAGATAGTCGAGCTGGGCGCGGGTGGGCCGCGCGGAATCCCCGTGTCGGACTGCGTCGCCGCTCACCGCCGCTCCATCGTTAACGATGTCCTAACACTCCGCCGGGCGGGTGTTTTCCCCGGGCGGATTTGGCACTAGACTACCGGCCGCGGCAAGTGTCGTCGGCACCTGCACGGAGTGTGTACGTCCGTGTGCGGGTTGCAGACGTCCTGCCGGCGGGGGAAAGCGTCTGTGGTTCCGGAACTGTGTTCGGCAGACTGTTCCCGAGTTGTCTCGAATGCGGCGGGCGGGCGCCCGGGTTGGTATTGAGTACGGACGCGAGGCAGACGGATTATGGCGAAGCAATCCCAGAAGGGCCGCGATGCGGCCGAAGCGGCTCTTTCGGCCGTTGAAGAGGCGCTGTTCCTGGACGAGACGCCTTCCAGTGCGGCGGAACCCCCGGCGAAATCCCCGGCCTCGAAGGACCCGGTTGACGCTGCCGACAAGGCAGCCGACAGCGTCAACCGGGCCGTCGAGCGCGTCGTGGAGGCCGCACGCGAGCAGCCGGCTCGCGCGAATGGCCCGGCCGAGGGGCGCCGCCGCGCTGCGCCGCGGACGCCGGAGCCCCCCGCAAGCGATGCCCGCCGACCAGCCAACGACGATCGTCCCTCCGTTGGGCACATCGTCTACGCGATGCAGCGCCGCGCGCCGCGGACGCCCTACCTGATCGCAGCCATCGTCTCGATCGCCTGGATCGCGCTCGCCGGATCGCTCGCCTGGGGCATGTACGGCAATTCCCTGTTCGCACTGACCGATCCGGATCTCGTCCGTTCCGATCCGGGCATCCTCGGCGCTTGGGCAAGCCTGACGATCCCCGTGCTGCTGTTCTTCACGATGGCCGCCATGGTCTGGCGCGCCAACGATTTCCGCCTCGCCGGACAGTCGCTGACGCAGGCCGCGATCCGGCTGTCAGAACCGGAAGGCGTGGCCAAGGAAGCCGTGATGACGGTCGGCCAGGCGATCCGCCGCGAGGTCGCCGCGATGGGTGACGGCGTCGAGCGCGCACTGGCCCGGGCCGGCGAGCTCGAGGCCCTGATCCACAGCGAGGTGTCCTCGCTCGAGCGCGCCTATCACGAGAACGAGATCCGTATCCGCGCGCTGATCGACCATATGGCCAACGAGCGCGACGCGCTGGTCAACACCGCCGACCGCCTGCGCGCCTCCATTTCCGGCGCGCACGAGAACCTGACGCTGGACCTGGCCACCGCCAGCGAGCGCATCACCGAGGCCGTCGCGCTGGCCGGTGACCGTGTCACGGCCGCGCTGACCCGGCGCGGCGACGAGATGGCCGATGCCCTGACGGCCTCCGGCGACAACCTGATCGCCACGCTAACGACGCACGGCGACGATTTCGTCCGCCGCCTGTCCCATACCGGCCAGGAGGTCGCCGCGACGCTGGCGGCCTCGAGCGACATGGTTGTCGCCACCCTCAGCCAGCGTGGCCAGGAGGTCAACGAGGCCTTCGAGCGCACCGGCTTCATCATCGTGCAGGATCTCTCTGAGCGCGGCTCGGCGATCAACGACACCCTCGCCGCCACCGGGCACAGCCTGATCCAGGCCCTGACCGACCGCAGCGCCGAGGTGACGCATACACTCAGCGACACCGGCGGCCGCCTGCTTTCCGAGCTCGTCTCGCGTGGCGGCGAGGTCACCGAGCGCCTCAGCCAGATTGGCGTCGAGATGACCGACAATCTCGTCAGTCGCGGCAGCGAGGTGACCGAACGGCTGTCCGCGGTCGGACGCGAGATGACCGACAACCTGGTCGGGCGCGGCGCCGAGGTAACCACCCGCCTGTCGGAGGTCGGCGACCGGATATCCGCCTCGATCGAATCCAGCGGAAATAAGCTGACCGCGCAGATCGAGACGACCGGACACCAGATCGAGGAAACCCTGACCGGACGCGGGGCGGAGCTCACCGAACGTCTGTCGGCGACCGGCGCCAGCTTCGTCGACGAGATCGTCGGCCGCACCGCCGCCTACACCGAGCAGCTCGGCACCGCCGGGGCTGAGATTGCCCGCGCCATCGCCCAGCGCAGTGCACAGCTTCAGGACAGCCTTGCCTCCAATACCGACCGTCTGATCGAGTCGATCGGCGAGCGGGCGCACGCTGTCGAGGAAACCCTGAGGCGCACGGTTGCCGACGTCGACCACACGCTGTCGGTGAAGGGCGGCGAACTGGTCGACAAGCTTGCATTCCGCTCGACGGAAATCGCCGAGCTGCTCGACCATCGCTCCGCCGAGCTCAACGAGATCCTCGCCAATCGGGCGGCCGAGATTGCGGAGACGCTTGCGACCCACGGCGAACAGATGACGACGGCGCTCGACGGGCGCCTCGCCCGCGTCGAGGAGACGTTGGAGCAGCGTGCCGGCGCCATCGAGACGACACTGTCGAGCCGCGCCGAGTCCTTTGTCAGGACCGTCGCCGAACGGGCTGGCGAAATCGATTCGACGCTAGGGCGGCGGCTCGGCGAAATCGGCACGACGCTCGGCGAGCGCGGGGCGGCGTTGGATGCCGCCTTCGGCGAGCGGATCAAGGCGCTTACGGAATCGATTGACGACGGCCGGGACCGACTCGAGGCACTCCTTGCCGAGCGTGCGGGCGGCATGAAGGAGACCATCGCCCAATCCATCGGCGAGGTCGACCGGCTCCTCGCGGATCGGGTCGCGGCGATCGAGTCGACGCTAGCCGATCGTACCGAACATCTGGAGGCCGCTGTCGGCCGTCGCGCCGCCGAGCTCGACCGCAGCCTCGCGGGCCGCGCGCTCGAAATCTCCGAGGCACTGGGGACACGGATGGGCGAGATCGATGCCCTTCTCAGTGGACGCAGCGAACGGATCGCCGACATGCTTGGCGCCAAGGCGCTCGACATCGAGACGGTGCTCACCAGCCGCGCTGACCAGATCCTCGTCAATCTCGGCAGCCGCGCCGATCAGATTTCCGAGACGCTGGGCGCCAAGGCACTCGACATCGAGACCCTCCTGGGCGACCGCGCCAGCGAGATCAACATCACCCTCGGTGCGCGCGCCAACGAGATCGAGCAGACCCTTACGACCCGCACCGCAGCGCTCAACGAGACGCTCGCCGCCCGCACTGCCGAGATCAGCGAGCAGCTCTCCGGCCGGGCCAGCGAGATCGAGGAGACGCTGGTGGTCCGTGGCGGGCGCCTCGTCAACGAGCTTGCCAAGCGGTCGGGCGAGATAGAGACGGTGGTCGGCAACGCCGCCGAGACCGTGTCGCGCGTCATCACCACGAAGGGCGGCGAGCTGACCAAGGCCATTGCCCAGCAGGGTCTCGAGATCACCAAGGCGATTTCCGAGAGCGGCCAGCATGCCTATGAAGCGCTGGAAACCCGCGGCAGGCAGATCGCCCAGGAGATTGCCCAGACCAACGACTCGCTGACGACCAATATCGAGGCTATCCTCGAGCGCCTCGGCGAATCGAACGCGCTGCTTCGGTCGGTACTGACCGGCGCCAGCGAGAATCTCTCCGCGATCGAAGCGACGCTGAACGAGCGGGTCCGGGAGTTCCGCAACGCCGTGGACTCGGTCTCCGCGGACACCAACGCCACGTCGGAGCGGATGAGCGAGCAGGTTAAGCTGCTGGAAGGCATGTCCGCCCGGGTGCTGCGCGACATCGGCGCGCTCGCGACGCGCTTCGAGGCACAGGGCCAGGCGCTGGAAGCCACGGCCATTCACCTCGACCGCACGAACGCCGAGATGGACCGCGCGATGGAGGAACGGCGTAAGCGCCTCGACGATCTGGCCGCCAATCTCGTCGTGCGCGCGCAGCAGCTGGACGGCCTGATCAGCGGGTATACCGGCTCGATCGAGGCGACGCTTGCCGCCGCCGAACAGCGCGCGACCCAGCTCGGCGAGATGCTCGACCGCTCCTCGGCCACCGCCGCACAGAAGCTGCTGGGCGAGTTCGAACGCCTGAATGCCTCGGTCGAGGCCTTCACCAGCACGATCGGAGAGCGGGCGGCAACCTCGAGCCAGGCAATCTACCGTCAGCTCGACGCCATCCGGCGCGCCGCAGACGAGGTCTCCGCCAGTATCACCGACCGGACGTCCAGTGCCGCCCAGGCGCTGATCGCAGAAACCGAGCGGATGCGGGCTGCCGCCGACGAGATGGCAGCCGCCATTGCCGACCGCGCTGTGCAGTCCAGCCGGACAGCGCTGCAGGAAATTTCCGGGATCGAGGCTGCGGTCGACCAGATTACCGCTGCGATCGCCGAGCGGGCCCGGCTGTCGAGCCGTGCCGCGGTGCAGGAGATCACCGGGATCGGATCGTCGGTCGACGAGATCACGGCTGCGATCACCGAGCGGGCGCGTCAGGCGAGTCGGTCGGTCCTCGACGAGATCGGCGGACTGCGCGACAGCGCCGGTCAGATCTCTGAGGAAATCGCCGCCCGGGCCGCGGAGTCCGCACGGGCGCTGATCGCTGAGCTGTCGGACATCCAGAAGCAGGCCGATCGCGTCAGCGCCGGCATCGCGGACCGCGCCCAGCTGTCTGCCCGCTCGGTCGCACAGCAGTTCGAAGCGCTCAAGGCGTCGGCCGAGGAAATTCGGCTGCTCATCTCCGATGCGGCCACCACCTCCTCGCGCACGGTCGCCGAGCAACTGGAATACATGCGCCTGTCGGCCGGTGAGGAAGGCGAACGGGCGGCCCTTGCCGTACGATCCGGCTTCGAAGGCGTCACACGCGAGATTGCGGATCTGCTGCAGGCCGCGACCGCCCGCTTCCACGACGCAACCCAGGACATCCGGGCGGCCGCCAAGGCCATCGCGGAAGAACTGGAGATGACCCGAGCGGAACTGAAGCGGGGCGCATTCGAACTGCCGCGCGAGACCCAGGAGAATGCCGCCGCGATGCGCCGGGCCGTCGCCGACCAGATCAAGGCGCTCAACGAGCTCGCCGAGATCGTCAGCCGTCACGGCAACGCCCTCGACGTGGCGGTTCCGGACCGCAGACGGCCCGTTGCCGCAAGCGGCAGCCTTGCCGCTGCGGCGCCAGCCCCGGCATCCGCACCGGCACCGGCCGCCCCGCCGTCCTCGGCCAGCCGGGCGATGCCGCCCGAACCGACGCCCACGCCGCGACGGCCGCAGCCTGCCCCTTCCCGCGCGGTGAGCTCGCCTCCGGCTGCACCCGAGACGCCGCGCCCGCCGCGTCAGCCGGCCGCTCCGGCCGACCGCTGGTCGCTCTCGGACGTGCTGGCGCGCGCCGCCCGGAGCGAGGAGTCGGAGCCGGAAGCCCCGCGCCGCGCCGAGGCTGACGACCGCTCGCCCGCCCACATGATGGAATCGCTCAACGCGATCGCCGTCGACATCGTGCGGGCGATCGACGACAACGCCTTCATGGACCTTTATGACCGCTATCGGCGGGGCGAAAGGGACATCTTCATCCGGCGCCTGTTCGCCCAGCGCGACCGCGGTGTCATCGACGAGATCCGGCGCAAGTATCGTCGCGATCCCGAGTTGCGCGAGACGGTCGACCGCTATCTGGAAGGCTTCGAACGGCTGATCGAGGAAATCTCGCGCACCGATCGCGATGGGATCATGCGGCAGATGTACCTGACGTCCGAGCCGAGCAAGGTCTACAGCATCCTGGCGGACGCAGCCGGCCGGCCAGCCTGACCGGAGAGAATCCCCCGAGCGGACAGTCGAAGGGCCGGCCCGCGAGGACCGGCCCTTCGCGTATCCACCCTTCCTCGATCGGACCATGCCGCAAGGCGCCGGATCCGCCAGGGTCTCCCTGCTGCTCCCCGGAGCCCGGGGCCGCTATTTCGCCTGCCGCGCCTTGCGCCACATCGCGTCGGCGAGCGCGAGAACGACCATGAAATAGGCGAACATGGTCAGGATCCCCGCTACGACCAGGATCTCGGTACCACTCATCGTCACCCTCCTTCCGGCTCGTGCAACCCGGATAGCAGGGGTCGGCGCCTGCACCGGCGCATTGATCGGGATCAAGGCGATGTCGCCGGGCCGACTCCTCAGGCGATGCGACGGTCGCTGTCCAGGTCGAAGAAGTGCATGCTGCCGGGCTTGAGACGCATCGGCAGAGCCTCGCCAGGGCGCACCCTGGCGGCCCCGTCGAGCCGCGCGACCACCGGGCGGCTGCCGAACAGACCGTGCACTATGGTCTCGGAACCCTGCGGTTCGACGATGTCGGCGACGATCCGCAGCTGGGCATCGGACTCCGCGCAGGGCTCGAGGTGCTCGGGCCGGATACCGAGCCATGCCCGCTCCGGCAGGCCGTCCGGCACGGCAATGTCCATCCGCCCGGCGCCCTCGATCTCGACGCCCGACCCGTCGACCCGCCCCTCGAGCAGGTTCATCGGCGGCGAGCCGATGAAGGCGGCGACGAAGGCGGTCGCGGGACGGGCATAGATGTCGAGCGGCGCTCCCTCCTGCTCGATATGCCCGTTGTTCATAACGATCAGCCAGTCGCCCAGCGTCATCGCCTCGACCTGGTCGTGCGTCACGAAGATGCTGGTCGCTCCGAGGTCGCGGTGCAGCCGCTTTATTTCGGTGCGCATGACGATCCTGAGCTTGGCATCGAGGTTCGACAGCGGCTCGTCGAACAGGAAGACCTTCGGATTGCGCACGATCGCCCGCCCCATCGCCACACGCTGGCGCTGGCCGCCGGACAATTGCCGCGGCCGGCGATCAAGCAGATGGGCAATCTGCAGGATTTCCGCGGCGCGGCGCACGCGCTCCCGGATCTCCGCGCGTGGCAGCCCGCGCACCGACAGGCCGAAGCCGATGTTCTCGGCGACGCTCATATGCGGATAGAGCGCATAATTCTGGAACACCATGGCGATGTCGCGGTCGCCCGGTTCGAGGTGGCCGACGTCGCGGCCGCCGATCGAGATGGTGCCGCCGTCCGCCCGCTCCAGGCCGGCCACGAGCCTCAGCATCGTCGACTTGCCGCAACCGGACGGACCGACGATCACCACGAAGGCCCGGTCGGGGATCACGGTACTGATACCCTTCAGGACCGCAGTCTCGCCGAAACTCTTGCGGATCTCCCGCAGCCGCACCTCTGCCATCGCGACGGCTCCCTTCTCGCTCGACTTCGGACGCCTGCGTAACCGTTGTCGATGACACCGCGATGATGGGGTTCTCCACAGTCACCGACGCGTCATCATCCTCTCATTCACCTGTCACGGATTGCTCCGATGGTGCGCGCCAAGAAGGGGCAAGCAATGACCGACACCACCCTGTCAGGCGTGCATCTTGCGGATTCTGCACGTAAATCGCGAATCCATGAAACTTTTGGCGTGGCGCTGCTGCTGCTCGCCCCTTCGCTCGTGTTTCTGGCGCTGTTCACCTACTGGCCTGTGGTTCAGGTCGCCTGGCAATCGCTGACCGTCGAATCCTTCGGCGGCGCGACCCGCACCGGGCTCGACAACTTCCAGCGGCTGTTCGCCGACGCACGCTTTGCCCGCGCGGCCCAGAACAACATCGTCTTCGCGGTCGGCACGGTGGTTCCCAGCATCGTCCTGGCGCTCGCCTTCGCCGTCGGTCTGCAGGAGACGACGCGACTGACCTCCGGGCTGCGGACGGTCTTCATCCTCCCGGTGATGATCCCGCTGGTGGCGGCGTCGGCACTGTTCAGCTTCATCTTCCAGCCGCGCTTCGGCCTGCTCGACTACTATCTCGGCAGTCTGGGCTTCGGCACGACCAACTGGATCGGCAATCCCGACCTGGCGCTGTGGTCGCTGATGGGCCTGACCGTCTGGAAGAACGCCGGCTACTACATGCTGTTCTTCCTCGCCGGACTGCGGGCGATCCCCGACGAGTTGTACGAATCCGCCCGCGTCGAGGGTGCCACGGCCGTGCAGCGGTTCCGGCGCATCACCCTGCCGCTGCTACGGCCGACACTCACCTTCGTCGTGGTCATCGCGCTGCTGCAGGTGCTGACCAATGTCGACCACATCATCCTGCTGACCGGCGGGGGTCCCAGCGACTCGACCAACGTGCTGCTGTACTACATCTACCAGCAGGCGCACGAGAACTACGACATCGGCTTGGCCGCCGCCGCCACGGTCGTCACCGTCGCCGCCCTCCTCGTCATCTCCGCCGTCTCGCTGCGCACGCTCGAACGCGGCATCCATTACGAGGGCTGAAACATGACCGCATCACGTTCCGGCTCGCCCCGCCTTGCTGCCACGATCCTGCTCGTGGCGGTCGCGGTGATCTGGGTCACCCCGTTCGCCTGGATGCTGATCGCCTCGCTCAGGCCGGATGCGGCCGGAGGCGCCGACATCGCATCGCTGATCCCCTCCGCGCAGTCCGGCTTCGGCAACTTCGTCGATGCCTGGCAGTCCGGCAACTTTCCGCTCTGGTATCTGAACACCGCGATCCTGTGCGCTGGGGTGCTGGCGGTCCAACTCGTGACCATTACCTGCGCCGGCTATGCCTTCGCCAGGCTCGAATTCCCGGGTAGGCAAGCATTCTTCTACCTGTTCCTGATGCAGCTGATGCTGGTTCCGCCGATCCTGATCGTGCCGAACCTGATCACGCTGTCGAAGTTCGGCCTCTACGACACCTTGGTCGGCGTGATGGCGCCCTACTTCGCCTCCGCCTTCGGCGTGTTCCTGATGCGCCAGACCTTCAGGACCATCCCGCGCGATTTCGAGGAGGCTGCGCGCGTCGATGGCGCCAGCCGCGCCCAGATCATCTGCAGGATCCTGGTGCCGCTGGCGCGACCCGGCTTCATCGCCTTCGCGATCGTCTCGGTCACCGCGCACTGGAACGAGTTCCTGTGGCCGCTGATGGTGACCTCATCGCCGTCGAACCGTGTCCTGACGGTCGGTCTGGCGAGTTTCACGCGCAGCGCCGAGAGCGGCTCGCAATGGGGGCTGATCGCCGCCGGCACGCTGTTGGTGGCGGCGCCGCTGCTGATCGCCTTCGTGCTGTTCCAGCGTCGTTTCGTGTCGAGTTTCGTCTTCACTGGCATCAAATAGGAGTCTGCCAATGAATGCCCTGATGCGCTCGGCGGCGGCGGTTGCCGTCGCCTCTGGCCTGAGCCTAACCCCGGCCCAGGCTGCCACCGAGATCCAGCTGTTCTTCCCCGTGCCTGTCCAGGGCAAGCTCGCCAACGAGATGGAGAACCTGGTCGCCCGGTTCAACAGCGAGCACCCGGACATCAAGGTGACGCCGGTCTACACCGGCTCCTATGACGAGACCAACCTCAAGACCCGCGCCGCCATCAAGGCCGGCCAGCCGCCGGCTGCGGTCATCATGAGCGCCAACTTCATTCTCGAATACGTGATCAACGGCGAAGTCGAGCCCTATGACGAGCTGATTGCCGCCGAGGGAAAGACGCCCGCCGAATTCATGGATGACTTCTGGCCGGCGCTGCATGGCAACGCCCTGATCGATGGCAAGGTCTATGGCGTGCCCTTCCACAACTCGACGCCGCTGCTCTACTACAATGTCCGTCTGTTCGAGGAGGCCGGTCTCGATCCCGACAATCCGCCGGCCACCTGGGCCGAATGGATCGACGCCGCGCAGAAGCTCACAAGGCGCAACGGCGACAAGGTCGAGCAGTGGGGCGTGATGATGCCGACCACCTACGACTACCTCGGCTGGATCACCAGCGCCCTGAACATGTCGAACGGCGGCCAGTACTACAACCAGAACTACGCCGGCGAGGTCTACTACGACACCCCGACGATGCTCGGCGCGCTGAACCTGCTGCACGACATGGTGTTCGAGTACAAGGTGATGCCGGAAGGCGTGAACGACGCCAACTCCGTCACCTCGGCCTTCTTCGCCGGCCAGCTCGGCACCATGATCCTGTCGACCGGTTCGCTCAGCTTCGTTCGCGAGAACATGAAGGAGCCCTACCGGGTTGCCTTCGTGCCGAGGAACGTCCGCAATGCGGTGCCGATCGGCGGTGCCTCGCTGATGATGCCGAAGGGCCTGTCGGAGGAGCAGAAGAAGGCCGGCTTCGAACTGGTCAAGTGGCTGACGAGTCCCGAGATCTCCGGCCACTGGAGCCGCTTCACCGGCTACTTCGCCCCCAACCGCCACGCCTACGACTCCGACGAGATGAAGGCCTTCCTCGCCGAGCATCCCGATGCCAAGGTTGCGCTCGACCAGCTCGCCCATGCCGGCTCGTGGTTCGCCACCTACAACACCGTCGGCGTGCGCAAGGCGCTCGAGGACGAGGTACAGGCGGTTCTTTCCGGCAAGAAGGATCCGGCTCAGGCACTCAAGGACGCCCAGGCCGCGGCCGACGCCCTGATGCGCCCCTATGTCGAGGCCACGGCGCTTAGCTACCTGAACTGACACTGCTCGGCTGACGAGCCGGTTGGTGCCGCACCCGCCTGGCGGCCCCGATCCGCGTCGTCCCGCCCACAAGAAGCGCAAGCCGGTATCGCAACGCGACGATCCGCGGACGTCTCCTGCGTCCTGTTCCCGGATCGCCGCGATGCGAAGTACGGGGCGACACGCTAGTGTTGCGCAGCGCCCGATACCTCACTTCCGTCAGTGCGGATTGTTCCCAATGCTCATCGCCCAGATCACCGACCTGCATCTGCGCCCCGTCGGCAAGCCCGCCTACCGGATCGCCGAGACCAGCATGCTCACCGAACGTGCCTTCCGGGCCGTCTCCCGGCTCAACCCGCGCCCGGACGCGGTAATCATTACCGGCGACCTGACCGATTGCGGTCTCGTTGAGGAATATGAGCTGCTTGGCGAACTGATCGCCCGCTGGCTCACCATGCCGGTCTACCTGATCCCCGGCAATCACGACCGCCGCGAAAACCTCAAGGCGGTGCTCGGCCACCTGCCGGGCATCGGTGCGGACCCGGATTTCGTCCAGTACACGGTCGATGACCACCCGGTGCGGCTGGTCATGCTCGACTCCGTCGTGCCCGGCCACGGTCATGGCGAGCTCTGCCCGCGCCGCCTCGACTTCCTGAAGGCCGCCCTCGCCGCGGCCCCGGACAGACCGACACTGATTGCCGTCCACCATCCGCCGATCGTCACGGGCGTTCAGCACATGGACAGGATCAATCTGCGGTCGCGCTCGGAACTCGCCGAGATCGTCGGCGGCCACGGCAACGTGCTGGCGATCGTCTGCGGCCACGACCACCGGCCAATCGTCACCCGCTTTGCCGGAACCGTCGTACAGGTCGTGCCGGGCGTCGCCCACCAGGTGGTGCTCGACCTCAGGCCGGATGGACCGGCGCATTTCGTCATGGAGCCAGCCGCCTTCGCGCTCCATCGCTGGAACGAGGCCGATGGCCTGGTCTCGCACGGTGCGTATGTCGAGGATTATCCGGGCCCGTTTCCGTTCGTCGCCGATCCGGACTATCCGGGCAAGGCCGAGTGACATCACTGGCGGTCGTCGACGACTGCACGCGGGAATGCCTGGCGCTGATCGTCGACACCGCTGTCAGGCCTGCGTGTCGTGCGGGAGCCGGATGCCATCATCCGCCGGCGAGGCCGGCCGGACACGATTGTCTCCGGCAACGGCACCGAACTGACCTCGAAGGCGGTCCTGCGCCGGTGCCGACAGACCGGCGGCGGATTGCACTGCATCGCGCCGGGGAGACCGAGTCCGAACGCCTTCGCCGAAAGCTTCAACAGGTCTTCCGGGACGACGCCGCAACGACACGCTGTTCCCGACGCTCACCGAAGCCCGCAACGCCATCACGTCATGAAACGAGGATGACAACCATCACCGACCACGCGCGACGCGCGGCAACATGCCTCCGACGGAGTGCGCAATGAAATCCGCTCTGGAAAGCATGCCGCATGAGGCCAGGAATGAAACTCAGGAGACCCTTCCTCAAGCCGGACGAGAAGGGGGTCTCCGGTCAGTGCGCACTGTCCGGGAGGCGGGCGGCGGCCACGTCGCCATCGCATCGGGACGCCGACCTTTGCTGATCTGCCGATAGCAGGTCGATCTGACGGGGAAACGACAGTCGAAGCCCTTCACCTGCCTCGTTTTCAGGCAACCGGACGGGATCCCGTCATCAGCTGCCGATGCGCCAGGCCTGCGTGCGGCGCTGTACCAGACGCCCGACGCCCAGATGAACGACCCGCATCACCAGGTTGGTGTAGAAGATCATCATCCCCATCGCCGCGGCCGCCGGAAGCTGGCCGGCATCATCCATGTTGAGCACGGCTACCGAAGCCAGCGTCGTCAGCGGTGAATAGAGAAACACCACCGCCGAAACCGTCGTCATCGCGTTGACGAACAGGTAGATCCAGATGTCGAGGATCGCTGGCGTGCAGACCGGTATCGTTACACGCGCGAACACCCGTGTGACCGGCTGCTTGAGCGAAGCGGACACCGACTCGAACTCCGGATCCATCTGCTTGAGCGCCGTCACCGCCGTCAGATGCGCAACCGTGTAGAAGTGGGTGATCGTCGAAAGCACCAGGATCGCCATGGTGCCGTAGATGACATTGAGCGGATTGGCCGGATTGTTGAAGAAGAAGATGTAGGACAATCCGAGCACCATGCCCGGGATCGCCATCGGCATCATCGCCAGGAATTGAACGGCCGCCCTGCCGGAATCGAAGGCACGGACCCTTTCCACCACATAGGCACAAAGGAAGATGACACCGGTTCCGACGAACGCAGTCCACAGCGCCAGCGTGAGCGAGTTGCGGTAGCTCTTCCAGCCGCCGCCGTCGGCCAGGTCGAAATTGTAGTGGCGCAGGGTGAGTTCGAGATTGTACGGCCAGAACGTTACCAGCGCCGCAAACTGGCACGTGGCCAGAATGCCGAGGATCAACGCCGACACCACCGCGCAATAGCCGAACATCGTCCAGTCGAGGCGCGCGTTCGGCTTCGGCATGTAGGGCACGGCACGCGAGGATAGCAGCGCCACCTGCCTGCGGGTGGCGAACCGGTCGACGGCGAAGGCGAGCACCGCCGGGATCAGCAGCACGATCGAGACGACGGCACCCATCTCGAAGTTCTGCTGGCCGACGACCTGCTTGTAGATGTCGACCGCCAGCACGTTGTACTGACCGCCGATCACCTTCGGCACGCCGAAATCGGTGATCGTCAGGGTGAACACGACGAAGGCCGCCGAGATCAGCCCGTAGCGCGCGCCGGGAAGGGTCACCGTCCAGAACACCCGATGGGCAGGCGCACGCAGGACGGTCGCGGCCTCGTAGAGTCTCGCGTCGGAAATCGACAGGGCGACGGTGATGATGATCAGCGCGTGGGGAAAGGTGAAGAATACGCTGGCCATGACGATGCCGATCGGGCCGTAGATCGACTGGCCCATCAGCATGTCGCGCAGGAGACCCTGATTACCGAACAGATAGATGAGTCCGATCCCGGGCAACAGCGACGGCACCAGGATCGGCACCAGCCCGATTGTCTTGAATGCGCCCTTGAAAGGCATCTGCGTGCGGGTCAGCGCATAGGCGAAACCGAAGGCGAGCGTCACCGTGAACGCCGTCGTGAGAATCGCCACCAACAGCGAGTTCCCGACCGAGTTGAACAGCGCCGGCGTTGTGACATAGCGCACATAGTTCGCAACCGACCGCGCGGTTCCGGCCCGGAATACGACGGAGCGGATCTGATCGCGCGGAATCTCGACCCATTCGTCGAGCGGCAGTTGCTTGCGGTCGAACTCGGCGGTGCCGGCCTCGCCTGACCGGTTCAGCACGCGGTAGGCGACGACCCTGTTGTCCGGCGAATCCCAGCCGGGGAACAGGCGGACGGCGGGAATGGCACTCGACCGCCCCGCCTGGGCGACGGCTTCGGCAAATCCGGCATCGGCAGCCCAATCGCCCAGAGTCCTGACCTCCTCGCTGCCGTCTTCGGCCACCCTTGCGATGTGGATGGAGTCGTAGGGAAAGGTGCGGACCTCGAACGACTTCGACACCATGGTGGCAAGCGGCAGGGCCAGCGCCACGATCAGGTAGACCGCGATGACGGCCAGGAAGGCGCGCATGATCCAGTCGTCGCGCCCGAGTTGCGGACGCACCCGCAGCTCCGGCGAGGCCACCGTTGCCGCCGGCAGCGCCGCATCAACCACGAGCACTCTCCGGATAGAGGCGCAGCCGGTCCGCCGGCAGCGCGAACGATACTTCCGTGCCCTCCTGCAACGCCATCTGCCGCGCCCGTGCGATCGGCAGGTCGATCCGGATGCCCGCCTCGCCGGTGCCGGTCCGGTGCAGCCCAAGCCGCACGAAGGAGCCGAGGAACTCGATCCAGGCAATCTCGCCGGCAACGACGTTGCGGCCGTGCTGCGTGCCCAGCTCGATGTCCTCAGGCCTGATCGCGACCGTGACAGGTGTACCCGTCGGGATGCCGTCCTCGTCGCAGGCGAGTTCGGCGCCATAGGCATGGAGACGACCGGGACCGGCCATGACACCCGGCGCGAAGTTCATGGTGCCGATGAAATCGGCGACGAAGGTGGAGGCCGGCGTCGCATAGATCTGCATCGGGGAGCCGACCTGTTCGATCGTGCCCTGGTTCATCACCACGATCCGGTCGGCCATCGTCAACGCTTCCTCCTGATCGTGGGTGACCATGATGGTGGTGATACCGAGGGTGCGCTGCAGCTTCTTGATCTCGAAACGCAGGCGGGCACGAACCTTGGCATCGAGCGCCGACAGCGGCTCGTCGAGCAGCAGCAGGCCGGGCGACGGCGCCAGCGCCCGCGCCAGCGCGACGCGCTGCTGCTGGCCGCCGGACAGCTGCGCCGGGTACTTCTCCGCCTGGTCGGTGAGACCGACAAGATCGAGAAGTTCGTCCACCCGTCGCCGGATGTCGCCGCGCCGCAGACCGCGGTTCTCGAGGCCATAGGCGACGTTGCGGCGGATCGTCAGGTTGGGGAACAGGGCGTAGGACTGGAACACGATGCCGAAATCGCGTTCGCCCGGCGGCAGCGCCGAGATGTCGCGGCCACCCTGATGGATGCGCCCCGAAGTCTGGATGTCCAGGCCGGCTATCGCCCTGAGCAGCGTCGTCTTACCGCAGCCCGACGGGCCGAGGAAGCAGACGAATTCGCGGTGCGCGACCTCCAGCGAAACGCCCTTCAGCGCGGCGAACGCGCCAAAGCGCTTCGTCACGTTCTCGATGGCCAGATAGGGGCCGTCATGCGGTGGCGCGACGGAGAAGGCCGTTTGTCCGGGAGCGGCTGGTGGCATCGTCTCATCCCCCTTCCCTGCCCGGGCCGCTGGGCCATGCTTCGCAGCATGCAACCCCGGCATCCGCCGCAGCGCCAGGCAGGCCGCGAGCACTGTGGACAGACAGGTCCCAGACACCGGCAGCGCGGCATCCGGGGGCCTGTGCTGCGCCGGGTCAGCGACCCGACGTCCGCTGAGGGCGCAGAACCGTCATTTCGGCTGTGACTTGCCGTCGTAACGCTTCTGCCACTCCTCGAGGATGCGGGCGCGGTTCATCGCCGCGAACTCGAAGTCGTTGTCGATCAGCATCTCGGTGAAATTTGCCGGCAGCCCCTCGAGCGGCTTGGCGATCCCGTCGACGGCGACGATAGCGTAGCCCTCGTTGTACATGCGCATGGCATCCTCGCTGATCGCCCAGTCGATGAGCGTCTGCGCCGCCTCCAGGTTCGGCGTGCCGCGCACGATCGCTGCCGCCTCCATGTCCCAGCCGACCCCTTCCTCGGGGATGACGATCTCGATCGGCGCGCCGTCGGCCTTGGTGCGCGCCGCGCGGTACTCGAACGAAATGCCGATCGGATACTCGCCGGCACCAGCCATCCGGCACGGCGCGGAGCCTGAATGGGTGTAGACTCCGATGTTCTCGTGCAGCTTGTCCATGTACTCCCAGCCGCCCTCCTCGCCGAACAGCTGCAGCCAGCTGGACACGTCGAGGAAGCCGGTCCCCGAGGAGTTCGGGTTCGGCATGACGATGGCACCCCTGTAGACGGGATCGGTCAGATCGGCCCAGCTCTTCGGCAGCGGCAGACCCTTCTTCCCGGCCTCGACGGTATTGAAGCAGATGGCGGCAGCCCACACGTCCATGCCGACCCACTCGGGCGGATTGGCAGGATCGCGGAATCTGGGATTGAGCTTGTCCAACCCCTTGGGCGCGTAGGGCTCAAGCATGCCCTCCGCCTTCATCAGCATCAGCGATGTTGCAGCCAGTCCCCAGATCACGTCCGCCTGCGGGTTGTCCTTCTCGGCGAGCAGCTTGGCGGTGATGATGCCGGTCGAGTCGCGCACCCAGTTGATCCTGATGTCCGGATGGGCCGCGTTGAACTTCTCGGCATAGGCGGCGAGCTGGTCCGCCTCGATGGCGGTATAGACGGTAAGTTCGGTTGCGGCATGCGCGGCTTCTGACAGGCCGAGCAGCAGCGCGGCACCGGCAAGCAGCCGGAACGGTTTACGGGTTGTCGTCAAGGCAGCCTCCCGATCATCTGAAAGCACAGGCCGCGCCGGAGGGTCTTCGCGACGGGCTTGGACGGACGATAGGGAGCGCGGACGACAGGCAGGCGACGATTGCATGAACGATGCATGACAGTGGCGCGGCGATCGCTGCGGCATTGGACAGGTGCCTGCCCCAAGCGGCAGATCGTGACCGGCCGTCACCGATCACCGATGGCGGGCGCCACGCTGTCGCCGCGATCAGGCGCGGTGTGCTATCGGGAGATGGATCGGCCGATCGTCAAGGCGCGCGCCGGACTGCCAGACGTGCCTGTCGAAATCCGAAACCGGCGGCCCCGCGTCGACGTGTTCGCCGATCGCTGCTACCTGAAGCGGGTCGCCGAGAAGATCTATGCGAAGGATTTCGAGCTGTTCGGCTACTGAACGGCCCTCGGCACGATCGGCACCGCTGCCCACGCCCCCAATTTGATCCGGACGAAACCGGCGATCTTGGCAGTCCCTTACAGGAATGGTGGGCGCACATGGACTCGAACCATGGACCCGCTGATTAAGAGTCAGCTGCTCTACCAACTGAGCTATGCGCCCGCCGAACGCGGCCGTCGCAGCCTTGCGGCTGCGGCGTCGAGGCGGGATATAGCAACGTCGGCGCGCCGCGTCCAGATATCCGCGTCCGTTTTCCGCCAGGTGCGTGGCCGCGATGACCGCCGCTGCCGCCATGTTCATCCGACGCGGCTCGCACCCCGGGGCAAGCGACCCGCGAGGCTGGCGGCGATGCAGTCCGCCGTCGCCGGATTGCAGGCGACCGGAACATCGTAGAGCGCCGCCAGCCGGATCAGCGCCTTTACGTCCACATCGTGCGGCATTGCCGTGAGGGGGTCGATGAAGAACACCAGCGCGTCGATCGTCTCCTCCGCGATCAACGCCCCCATCTGCTGGTCTCCGCCGAGAGGTCCGCTTCGCAGCCGCCGGATCGCCAGATCGGGATGCGCCTCCAGCAGCGCACCGCCGGTCGTACCGGTCGCGACCAGCTGGTGCGGCGCCAGCACCGCGTGCCAGCGGCCGACCCAGGCGACCATCGCCGGCTTCTTGCTGTCATGGGCGATCAGCCCCACAGTCAGGCGGGGCGGGGGCGGTGACGTGTCAGCCATCGTCGTCTCCAGGTGCGGTCGGTGACGGCCACGGCAAAGCGCGCCGGTCAACGACATGCGAGATCGGGCCGACAGCATGGTGCAGCTCTACCGCTAGGGAAAGGATTCGCTGATGACCAGCCTCGGCCGATTGCGCAACCACATCGGCGGTGAACACGTGGAAGGCTCGGGCAGCCTGTTCGAGACGAGCAACCCGACGACCGGGCTTCCGCTCGGGGAGGCGCGTTCGTCGCTGGAAGCCGACGTCGATTCCGCCGTTCAGGCAGCCGCAGCGGCTCAGCGTCAATGGATCGCAATGCCGCCTGCCGAACGGGCGCGGGTCCTCCACCGGGTGTCGCAGCGCTTGCGCGACAAGCGGATGGAGCTGGCCCGGCTGGAGGTTCTCGATGCCGGCAAGCCGATCCAGGAGGTTCCGGCTGCCGACATCGATTCGGCTGCCGACTGCTTCGAGTTCTTCGCAGGCGTGCTGCAGGCCGCCCATGGCGAGCATATCGATCTGGGGCCATCGGCCTTTGCCTATGTGCGGCGCGAACCGCTGGGCGTGGTGGCAGGAATCGGAGCCTGGAACTATCCGATCCAGATCGCCAGCTGGAAGACCGCCCCCGCGCTCGCCGCCGGCAACGCGATGATCTTCAAGCCGAGCGAGCTGACACCGGTGTCGGCGCTGGCACTGTCGGAGATTGTCGCAGAGGCGGGCGCTCCGCCCGGCCTGATGAATGTGGTGCTCGGTGCGGGGGAGACCGGTGCCGCGCTTGCCGCCCACCCGGGCGTTGCCAAGATATCACTGACCGGTTCGGTGCCAACCGGCACAAGGGTCATGGCGGCGGCAGCCGAGACGCTGAAGCATGTGACGATGGAGCTCGGCGGCAAGTCGCCGCTGATCGTCTTCGAGGATGCCGACCTCGACGACGCGGTGTCCGCCGCGATGCTCGGCAATTTCTATACGCAGGGCGAGATTTGCTCGAATGCGACGCGGGTCTTCGTCCACCGTCGCCTCCATGATGCCTTCCTCGAACGGGCGATCGCCCGGACCGAGGCGATCAGGGTGGGTGATCCGCTCGACCCCGACACGCAGATGGGGCCGCTCATCTCGCAGGCGCATCTGGAGAAGGTGCTGGGCTATGTCGAGGCCGGCCGCGCCGAGGGCGCGCGGCTGGTCACCGGCGGCGGTCGCATCACCGAGGGGCCGCTGGCCAGCGGCTGGTTCATGCGGCCTGCAATCTTCGCAGACTGCACTGACACGATGAAGATCGTCACCGAGGAGATCTTCGGCCCGGTAATGAGCGTCATGACCTTCGAGACCGAGGAGGAGGCGGTCATCCGCGCCAACGCGACACCGTTCGGGCTCGCGGCTGGCGTCATGACCCGCGATCTCGCCCGCGCCCACCGCATGGCCGCCGCATTGCAGGCCGGTGTGGTCTGGATCAACGCCTACAATCTCACCCCGGTCGCAATGCCGTTCGGCGGCTCCAAGATGTCCGGCATCGGTCGCGAGAACGGTCTTGCCGCCCTCGACTTCTATTCGCAGCGCAAGAGCGTCTACGTCAATCTCGGCAGCGTCGAGGCGCCATACTGATCGCGGCGGATCCTACTCGGCCCGCTTCATGCCCGTCACCATCGCCCGCGGCAGATTCTCGTGATGGGCGAAGCTCGCCAGCGCTACGCCGCCGATGTGCAGGATCACCAGAAGCAGCGTCAGATTGGCCAGCAACTCGTGCGGCTCCTTGTAGGGCGAGCGGTAGCGAAAGCGCTGGCCGGCAGCTTCCGCCGTCGCGCGCTGTTCGACGACCGCCTGGTTGCCGAACCAGGGTGCCAGCGGCCCGGCATTGGCGCTGTCGGCGAGCGTCATCATCCCTGTGATCGTGGTGCCTGCCAAGCAGACGAGCAGGGCCACGACCATCAGGCCTCCGGCCGGGCTGTGGCCGAGATAGCGGGGCGCCCGCCGCAGCACCAGGTCGCGCAGGTACCGGACCGCCGTCGCGGGAGCGTAGAGGAAATCGGAAAACCTCGCCCTCCGGGGGCCGACGAACCCCCAGACGACCCGCACGACGACGACCGCCGCCACCGTGTATCCGGCCCAGACATGTATCGTCAGGGGGTCGCCTTCGGTCACATAGGCGACGACGAACGCCACGACCAGCAGCCAATGACCGATCCGGACCAGCGGATCCCAGACGCGTATGCTGTTCGGGCTCATCGGACTTCTCTCCGGCATCGACACCTACCGACGGGTACGAGATGACCACTGCGCAAGAACAAAAGGTTTGCGCTGGATCAAGCGAAAGTGTGTCGGTCTGTCTCGGAAGCCCCCCTTCTGCCACCCATCGCGACCATCCTGTCAGGCCATGGCCGGCCGCCCGCGCCGGCAGGTGGCGGGCGGCCGCTGGTCTGTGTCGCGGCTCAGGCAGGCGTCGCCCGGCTGTGCTGGGAATGGAGACGGTCTTGCTTGGCCATCAGCTTGGACAGCGCGTGGGCATAGGCACGCGCCGAAGCGACCAGGGTATCGGGATCGGCGCCACGGCCCGTGAATTCGCGACCGTCCTGTTCCAGCCGGACCGAGACCTCGGCCTGAGCGTCGGTACCTTCGGTAACGGCCTGCACCTGATAGAGCGCCAGCTTGGCCGAGTGCGGAACCAGCGCCTTGATCGCGTTGAAGATCGCATCGACCGGACCATTACCGGTGGACTCGCGTGTCACCTGCCGCCCGTCGAAGTCGAGGGTCAGCGTCGCCTTCTGCGGTCCGCCGGTCCCGGCGATCACGGTCAGCGCCACCACCTTGAAGCGGTCGTGCGCGGCACCGATTTCCTCGTCGATGAGCGCCTCGATGTCCTCGTCATAGACCAGCTTCTTGCGGTCGGCGAGATCCTTGAAGCGGCGGAATGCGTCCTGGAACGCATTGTCGCCCAGGCTGTAGCCGAGCTCCTTCAGCTTCTCGGCGAAGGCATGGCGCCCGGAATGCTTGCCCATGACCAGCGAGGTCTGCTTCACGCCAACGGATTCCGGCGTCATGATCTCGTAGGTTTGCGTGTGCTTCAGCATTCCGTCCTGGTGGATGCCGGACTCGTGCGCGAAGGCGTTCCGGCCCACGATCGCCTTGTTGTACTGGACGGGGAACGAGGTCACTGCGGCGACCAGCCGCGACGCACGCATCAGCATGGTCGACTGGATCCCGGTGACGTAGGGCAGCACGTCGTTGCGGGTCTTGATCGCCATGACGATCTCTTCCAGAGCCGCGTTGCCGGCCCGCTCGCCGATGCCGTTGATCGTGCACTCGATCTGCCGCGCGCCACCCTTCACGCCGGCGAGCGAATTGGCAACCGCCATGCCGAGGTCATTGTGACAATGCACCGAGAACACCGCCTTGTCGGAATTCGGCACGGCCTCGCGCACGCTGCGGAACAGGTGCGTGTACTCCTCAGGCGTCGTGTAGCCCACCGTGTCGGGAATGTTGATGGTCGTCGCGCCGGCCTTGATCGCCGCCTCGACACAGCGGCACAGGAACTCGAACTCGGTGCGGGTTCCATCCTCAGCGCTCCACTCCACATCGTCGACATGGCTGCGGGCGCGCGTCACCGAATCAATCACCGCCTGCAGCACCGCCTCGGGCTCCATCTGCAGCTTGTGCTTCATGTGGATCGGTGAGGTGGAGATGAAGGTGTGGATGCGCGGACGCCGCGCGACCCTCACCGCCTCGGCACAGCGGTCGATGTCCCTGAAGTCGGCGCGCGACAGGCCTGCGATGACGGCGTTCTTCGCTCGCCTGGCGATTTCCTGCACGCTCTCGAAATCGCCCTGGCTGGCGATCGGGAAACCGGCCTCGATGATATCCACGCCCATGTCGTCGAGCACCTCGGCGACCTGCAGCTTCTCCTCGAATGTCATCGAGGCGCCGGGACACTGCTCGCCGTCGCGCAATGTCGTGTCGAAGATCAATACGCGCTCGCGCTCGCCCTGCGCGCTGTGACTGGTATCGATAGTCATGTCCTGAAGTCCTTCTCCGGTGGCCCGTTCAGGGCCCGCTGTTCGGTCCCGTCGGTGTTCCCCTGAGAGCCTGCCCGCGCGTGCGGGCCAGCCGGCGCTCAGGGGCCGGTAAGGAGAAGGAGGCCGCCGCCCAGGCAGGAGGGCAGGCACGGCAGGACGCGCGGCGCCGATGCCGCTGCGATGCCGAACCCGATATGCCCGTTCATGACCATAGTCCTGCCATTTCGGCCCGATAGTCTCAACCCCGGTCGCTCGCCACCGCGACGCCGCAGTCTGACGGTTGTCAGACGTTCTAGACGACCGCCCCGCTTCGCGCAAGGCGGCAGCGCGCAACGGGCGACCGGCCTGCCGCCGTCCCGGCGGCGATCCCCGTCAGGAGATGTCGGATGAAAACCGTGATCCGCGCCGCAATCATCCTCGCACTCACCGTGGCACCCGCGATGGCTTTCCAGTGTCCCGCCGACATCGCGAAGATCAACCAGGCATTGCAGACGACGAGCCTTTCCGATGCCGAGAAGGCTCAGGTCATTGCGTTGCGCGATCAGGGCCAGGCCTTGCACGATGCCGGCCAGCACCAGCAGTCGGTCGACACGCTGGCGCAGGCCAAGCAGATGCTCGGCATCGAGTAGGTCTGGCGAAACGCGCTAGACGGCGAGGGTCCCCTCGGCCACCACCACCGCGCCGCCGCCGATGCGCACGGCGTGCAGTTTGCCTTGCACGTCCAGCTCGAGATTGATCAGGCTGGGGCGGCCCATGATGTGACCCTGCTCGATCCGGAAGCGGTGGCGGCCACCCGGCGGCTGATCGAAATGCATGATGACACCAGCGAAGGCGGCTGCGGCCGCGCCTGTCGCCGGATCCTCGCTGACGCCGAGGCCCGGCGCGAACATGCGCGCATGAAAGTCGTTCTCGACCGAGATCGTCTCGCGCGTGTAGAGGTAGGCCGAGCCGGACGGAAACGCCTTGGCAAAGGCCCGCACGTCGACCCGGCACCGACGCAACACGCCGAGATCACGGACCGGCACGAAGTCGAAATCGACGCCCGCAGTCCAGCGGCTGGGGCGATGGTTCTCGAAACACATCTCGGCCGGCACCAGTCCGAGGGCCGCTGCGACCAGCTCGGCGTCGAGACCGCCGTCTACCGGTTTCGGCTTCTGCGGGATGTCGAATTCGGCGAAGGCGTTGCCGTTGCGCAGCACGACGCCGATACGCACCGGCCCGACCTGTTCCTCGAGGACAATGATGCCCTCGATCTCCTCCGCTCCGGCCCAGCGCCGCCGCGCCAGCATGATCGCCGTACCGACCGTCGGATGGCCGGCGAACGGGAGTTCCTTGCTCGGCGTGAATATGCGCACCGCGGCCGTGTGCGCCGGGTTCTGCGGCGGCAGCACGAACACCGTTTCCGACAGGTTGAATTCCCGGGCGATGGCCTGCATCGCCGCGGTATCGAGCCCCTCGCAATCGTGGACGACGGCGAGCGGATTTCCGGACAGCGGCGTGTCGGTGAACACATCGAGAATGTTGTAGGCGCGTGTCACTGTCGGCTCTCGGAGGTCGTCGTGCGGTGGGTCGCGCCATGTAGCACGAAATCGCGGCCGATTGCAGATGGCGCCTCAGCGGAGTCGTTTGGCCAGGCGCGGCAACATGCGGCCGGCAATGGCGCCCGACGGCGCCTCGCCGACCCGCTGCGCCCCCATCGCCAGATAGAATCCCTCGGCGAAAGGATCGGAGTCGACGCTCACGGCACTGGCACCGGCGGCCATGGCCAGCGCCTCGGCATGGCGCCAGAGCGCGCGCCCGACGCCGCGGTCGATCGCGTGCGGTTCGACGAAGCAGGCACGCACCTCGGCCTTGCTGTCCGCGATGGCGAGCTCGAGCACGCCAGCCGCCATACCGTCAAGCTCGGCAACCCACACGGCACCGGCAGCGATCTGCTCGCTGCGAACGCGCAGATCATCGCGGCAGGCCTCGAGGAAGGCCGCATCATAGCCCCAGTGGGCTTTCGCCCGCATCACGAGAGCCGACAGCTCATCGACCTCGTTCCGGCGTGCGAGGCGGATCAGCATCGCGCCACCTCGCCCGGCCCCCTGCCTTCGGCCGCGGAAGTGTCTCGAACGACGGACGAACGGACGTTGCCAAGCCCGGTGCGCCCGACCGGAAGTCCGACGCCGGCGCCGGACCTCGCTGTTTCGGTCGCGCTCAGTTCTTGGCCTTGTCGACCAGCGCGTTGGCCTTGATCCACGGCATCATGCCACGCAGCTTTTCACCGACTGCCTCGATCGGATGGGCGTCATTCATGCGCCGTGTCGCCTTGAACTTCGGCTGCCCGGCCTTGCATTCGCGGATCCACTCGGACGTGAAGGCGCCGGTCTGGATGTCCTTCAGCACGCGGCGCATCTCCGCCCTGGTCTCCTCGGTGATGATGCGCGGCCCGGTGAGATATTCGCCGAACTCGGCGGTGTTGGAGATCGAGTAGTTCATGTTGGCGATGCCGCCCTCGTAAATGAGGTCGACGATCAGTTTTACCTCGTGCAGGCATTCGAAGTAGGCCATCTCCGGTGCATAGCCGGCCTCGACGAGGGTCTCGTAGCCGGCCCGGATCAGTTCGACCAGTCCGCCGCACAGCACCACCTGCTCGCCGAACAGGTCGGTTTCGCATTCCTCCTTGAAGGTGGTCTCGATGATGCCCGAGCGCCCGCCGCCGATCGCCGAGGCATAGGACAGGCAAAGGTCGTGCGCGTTGCCCGAAGCGTCTTGGGCGATCGCCATCAGGCAGGGAACGCCGCCGCCACGCTTGTATTCGGACCGGACTGTGTGGCCGGGCCCCTTCGGCGCGATCATGATCACGTCGATGGTCGGCTTCGGCTCGATCAGATTGAAATGGACGTTGAGGCCGTGCGCGAACGCGATTGCGGCGCCGTCGCGGATGTTCGGCTCGATGTGGTCGCGCCAGATGTCGGCCTGAAGTTCGTCGGGCGTGCACATCATCAGCAGGTCGGCCCACTTGGCGGCATCGGCGACGCTCTTCACCTGGAGTCCTTCAGCTTCGGCCTTCTTCGCCGACGGCGAGCCCGGCCGCAGCGCGATGCACAGATCCTTCACGCCGGAATCGCGAAGATTGAGCGCATGGGCATGACCCTGGCTGCCATAGCCGACGATCGCGACCTTCTTGCCCTTGATCAGGTTCAGGTCTGCATCTCGATCATAATAGACGCGCATTGAACTGCCTTTCCTTGGGAGTCTGGGGCGTTGTGCGATGCGACCGGGACCTGGTCGCCCGAGGGTCGGGCGGTTTTTACCGTCGTCATCTGTGCGTTGGAAGAGGAATTTCCGCCCAATCGCGGTAAACCGTCGCGAAGCCATGCATGCGGCGCAGCCCTCAGACCAGTCGCTGCCGCGAAGCGATACCCTGGCTGGCGCTCCGCAGGCTACGCAGAGGCGATGCACCGACAGCGGTCGAGGCACCGACGTCAGCTGAGAGGAGCCTTGCAGCCGTCAGGCAGCCCGGCTACGCGTACGGCGCTCAGGACGTTTCGCCGATACGGAGCAGCAATGTTGGCACCGCCCGGTGAGGACCGATCGTCGTCGCTGCGCGGCGGCAATGGGCGTTCGCGCACGCGGATCATGGGGATCCTCAACGTGACGCCGGATTCCTTCTCCGATGGTGGCCGCTTCAATCGCCTCGACGCGGCCGTCGCCCAGGCCCGGAAAATGGCCGCGGAAGGGGCCGACATCATCGATGTCGGCGGCGAATCGACCCGGCCGGGCTACCTCCCCATCGACGCAGACGAGGAGCTGGCGCGCGTGCTGCCGGTCCTGGAGGCCATCGTGCCGATCGTCGGCATCCCGGTCTCGATCGACACGCGCAAGTCCGCGGTCGCCCGGGTGGCCCTGCGCGCCGGAGCACGCATGGTCAACGATATCTGGGGCCTGCAGCGCGACCCGACTCTTGCAGAGCTGGCGGCAGAGGCCGACGTCGAAACGATCGCCATGCACAACCGCGATACCGTCGATCCGGCGATCGACATCATCGACGACATGCTGAGGTTCTTCGAGGTGACGATCGACATCGCCCGGCGGGCCGGCATCCGCGAGGACCGACTGATCCTCGATCCCGGCATCGGTTTCGGCAAGACCCTGGAACAGAACCTCCGGGCCGTTAAGCATATCGGCGCGATCCGCGCGCTCGGCTTTCCGGTCCTGCTCGGCGTGTCGCGCAAATCCTCGATCGGCAGGATAACCGGCCGGGAGGTTGGCGATCGGCTCGCCGGCACGATCGCCATGAATGCCTGGGCGCTGCGCGATGGTGTCGACATCATCCGCGTCCACGACGTTGCCGAACACGTCGATGCGCGTGCGATCAGCGAGGCGCTTCGCGATGCGTGACCGACGACGCGACGGCGGCGACCGCGTCTTCTTCCGCGGAATTGTCCTGTTCGCCCGCCACGGCGTGAAGGCCGAGGAGGAGCGGCTCGGCCAGCGATTCGAGATCGACCTCGATTGCCATCTCGATCTGGCGCCGGCGGGCAGCACTGACGACGTGACCCTGACAATCGACTACGGCGAGGTCTATACGCTCGTCCGCGACATCGTCGAGGGCGAGCGCTTCTATCTGATCGAGGCGCTCGCCGAGCGCATCGCCGGCGGCCTGCTCGCCCGCTTTGCCCGGATCGACGATGTCCGTGTCGAGATCCGCAAGCCGGCGGCTCCCGTGGCAGGCGTGTTCGACACGGTCGGCGTCGAGATCATCAGGCGCCGGCAATGATCGAGGTGGGGTTCAGTCTCGGCAGCAATGTCGGCGACAAGCTCGGCAATCTCGAACGCGCGCTGACGCTGCTGTTCGACGGACCGACCATCAGCTTCGGCGCCTGCTCGTCATTCTATCGGACGGCACCGTGGGGCTATGCGGCGCAGGACTGGTTCGTCAACCTCTGCGCCGTCGGGCGGACCGACCTCGCCCCCGATGCCCTGCTCGCCCGCTGCAAGGCGGTGGAGGCAGCGGTCGGGCGGGAGAAGACATTCCGCTGGGGACCGCGGATCATCGACGTCGACATCCTCTATTACGGGACCGACGAGATCGAGGAGCCAGACCTCGCCATCCCGCACCGAGAACTGTTCAATCGCGGTTTCGTGCTCGTGCCCCTTGCCGAGATACGTCCGGACCTCATCCTGTCCGGGCGTGATGTCGGCGCGGAGGCAAGGCGCTTCGCCGGCGAGCCGATGCCGGTGGTCGCGCCGCCATGGACTCCTCAGTCTGCGCCGGACTGAACGATCGTGATCCGCTCCGCCGCCCGCGTGATTGCGGTGTAGAGCCAGCGCTCGCGGGTGTCCTTGAAGGCGAAGCTCTCGTCGAACAGCAGGATGTCATCCCATTGCGAGCCCTGCGCCTTGTGGACGGTCAGCGCATAGCCGTAGTCGAACTCGTCGAAATTGCGCCGCTGGGCCCACGGCACCTCCTCGGCACTCTCAAACAGTGCCTTCAGCACCCGGATCTTGGCGAGACTGCCATACGGTCCCTCGTCCTCGGCCTTGACCATCATCGACAGCGCCTGCGCCTTTCCCGTGCCGACCGACATGACCCGCCACAGGCTGCCGTTGAGCAGCCCCTTCTCGGAGTTGTTGCGGAGGCACACGAGCTTGTCTCCCGCGGCCGGCAGCGCACCGTCGAAGCCCTTGAGCTCGCGGATGCGCTGGTTGTAGCGCCGGCGGGTGCGGTTGATGCCGAGCAGTACCTGGTCGGCGGAGAGCACCTGCGCTGCATCGATCTCGGACTTGCCGATCACGCGGCTGTCGCCGTAGCGCCCCGGCTCGAGACGGCCGCCCTCGCGGACGATCTGCGCGAGCGCCACGATCGGATTGTCGCGCGCCTGACGGTGCACCTCGGTCAGCAGGATATCCGGCTCATGCTCGGTGAAGAAGCCACCGCCGGAGATCGGGGGAAGCTGACCGGGGTCACCGAGCACCAGCACCGGCGTGCCGAACGACAGCAGATCGCGGCCGAGCGCCTCATCTACCATCGAGCATTCGTCGACGACGATCAGCTTCGCCTTGGCGACCGGGCTCATGCGGTTCAGCGAGAAGGTCGGCGAGACCACCGTCTTGCCGCTCTCCTCGTCCTCCACCGTCTCCTCGCCGCGCGGCCGGTAGATCAGAGAATGGATCGTCCGCGCCCCCTCGCAACCGCGATTGCGCATCACCTGCGCCGCCTTGCCGGTGAAAGCGGCGTAGAGCACCTCGCCGTCCACCTCTTCGGCGATCCGCCGGGCAAGCATAGTCTTGCCCGTCCCTGCATAGCCGAACAGCCGGAACACCTGCCTGTCGCCGGACCTGAGCCAGCGCGAGACGGCCCTCAGGGCATCGTCCTGACCAGGCGAGAGCTTCACCGGCGGCTCATCCGTTCACGCGCGCAGAGCCGCCGCGCCACAGCATCTGTTGCCCAACCGCGAAGGTGCAGGGCCCATGCATCCCCTCCACATGCGCCGCAATAGCACCGCGGCAATCGGAACAAGACAGGAACAAACCCAGTGATGTCAAGCCATCGACCGGGGCGCCCACGGCGATGAACTCGGGTTAACGGCGGTTTCTGGGGTGTTGGGGTTGTGATTCCATTGGCGGCGTTGATTCGGAGACCGCTGCCATGCTGGTGGAGACGACTGAGAAGCCGTGCCTGCGACTGCTTCTGGA